>Ga0209367_1010967_pt1 | contig 12085 bp, 8 predicted proteins | sample WorMetLIZISLAND2_FD_187412 | JGI IMG/M metagenome (GOLD analysis project Ga0209367, IMG submission 187412) | Marine gutless worms symbiont microbial communities from Max Planck institute for Marine Microbiology, Germany - Olavius geniculatus... ... | reverse complement strand
AAAGTCGGACTCTCTGCGCAGACCGTCAGTCACACTCACAATAGAATGGAAAGTGGGCATGTTTCTCAATCTCAAGTAAGTCAAGTTTCTGAACACTGTCGTCAAAGCGTAAGTTTGACGACTTAAACTAATAGGCCTTAACTACTTAAAGTAAAACTAGTCAGTAGTCTTAGTCTACTGCAATATTATATGCAGTCACTGTATTAACCCTTTGATTGGAACGTATGTGTTAAGACGTCCCTGGCATGTTTAGTTAAGACGCAACTGACAAGCCGTTTTTCGCATGAAAACCTTCGCTTAAACGACGTCAGTATGATGGACAACGCACACAAAACGTAACGCAACGGCGGCAAGGTACAGATTATTGATTATTGATAAATCTGCGAGAAGCCAGTTTGACAGCCACTGCGTATTCTGCCGACTGCCGAGTTATTTTAACGTGTAATTAAACATAATGTAGGTCAAAATTCAAACCTGAAAACCCGGGTTTGCAAGCTCTCCAAACCCGGGTTTTCGGGTTTGAAAAAACTCCGGGTTACCCGGGTTTTCGGGTTCGGGTTAACCCGGGTTGCAAACCCTAATACGCAGGTTGTCTTGGTCTATCTCCAGCAATTTCGTCGCAATTCAGTGTTAAAATAAGCGCTGCATCCAAAAATTGCAAAAAATTCACTAAAACCCCCTTTTTAGGGGTTCAAGGTCGTTCCAGGTCATCGATGTTGACAAATCTAAAAACCCTGTCACCAGTGCTTGTTATAATAAGCAACATGTGTGTACCTATCTGCAACCGTTTTCACACTAGAAAAACCAATAGGGTCAAAATGGCGTTTTTAGAGGGGGTATCTTTCTTTGACACCCTCGTTCGAGGGGAACCCCCGAACACAGAAGCACGAAATTTTGTCATGAAAAACACCTTGAGGCAGCCCACGGTAAAAATTTTGTGACTTTAGCTTGCACCATTTTGATACAGTGCCAGGGTGTGATGGATGAACGGACGAATGGATGGACGGACAGACAGATGGACGAACGCCTAGACGATGGCTCAGACGTGCGAAGCATTCTGCTACTGCACGTAAAAATCGAATAAACTTAATAAGTTAATGTCACCTCTTTAAACAATAAACATTAATGTTTAATTTTTCAACATATCATCCAAGTTCATTCAAACATTTGTTCTATCTGACAACAAGTTTCTGAATGCCCGATGAATAGTACAAAGCTGGCTGATGTCCGAGCCACTGACGAACGACAGATTGCACTTTGGTATCTGATACAAATTTCTGCCCAACTAGCATTCTCTTACACCAAATGTGTACTGTCGACTTCGTAAAACACTTGTCACAATCCACTGAATGTATCGCAAAGTGAATCTGATTTGTATTGTCTTTTCGCCCACAAGAAAAAAATAATGGCACGATTTTCGTTACAGGACAAGTTTAGTACGAACCTCACCACATTTAGTGTTTGAAAATGACGTCATAAATAACGTCATAGTGTCGTCTTCTTCATAAAACTCACGACTTGTACTCAGAATTAAATTCCCTACGAATTGCATATCGTGGATTTTTCATATTTTGAAAATTAATGGAATGGTGCCATTTTGCAAACTTATTTATCAAATGACTCATGTAATTAGGGCTGTACCGAATAGCAGATTTTACAATTTGACCGAATACGAACAGAATACAAATAGTTTATGCAAGTTCAAACGCGCTGAATACTGGTTATGCTTTCTATCATCGCTCACACATGGTGAAAAATTTCCAACTCCAGCAAAAAAACGACACTACAAAACATGCAAATAGTAACAGTAAGCAGTGTTGGGCATGAGTTGACTCAAATGAGTTTAAACTCACGAGTTAAGACAGTTATTGTGAGTTGTGAGTTCATATCTGTATGAATTGTGAATTTATGGTTACAGATCCACAACAAGTCGACAAATCTGTTGTCAACAGGGTGACCGCAACAAACGTCTAACTGGACTGAACTGGTTATTTCCGATTATTGTTGCCAATATAGAATTGTCCTCATATCTCACAGATCCCGATCTGTTGTTAGCAATGCTACGCAGATATACCGCAGTTTAACCCAGTGGGTTAAATTGTGGGATATCTGTCCCAAAAAAACACCTACTTTGACTGTACATCAAAAATAAGTCATTGATTGATTAATAGGGACTTACAATAGTGCCATCATCCACTTTAGCAGAAAGACTCAATCGAACAGATTGAAAGTCTGAGACGCAACTAACTTTTGGATGCAAACTTTAAGAAATTTCTGTTGCTGAAAGCAAATATGAAACACCACAGGAAATAAACTGTGATTAGAAACGGTATAAGTTTAAGATTTCTGTTCACTGACTAAGTGATTGATTAACTGAGAAAGAAATATTTTGTGGACCACCGAAGTGACCATTTGGGGATTGACCGGTTTTTAAAAATTTAGGATGACCTAATTAGCTTTACTGATTTATTGCTTGATTGATTGGTAACTGGAAAAACCAAATTAGTTTACGAGTTAATTCATTTTCTTGTTGAGTTTGATTTAACTTACTGCAAAGTACGTTAGTTGAGTTTGAGTTTAAACTCATTTGGTCTGCACGATTTGAGAGTTTGATTTAATTCATTTTCTATCCGAGTTTTCCCAACACTGACAGTAAGCAAACAAAATGGTACTAGAGCATCAGGTTATGCTGCTGAGACAGCCAAGCTGACAACAGCTGTTTTTGAGGCTAACTGCAGGAGCAACAAGCACCCGCTATTCCTATCTGGTCTATTTTTGCACTACTATTCGGCTGAATATGAATATACTATTCGGCCAACTACCCAGACTGAATAGAATACGAATAAAATATTCGGCACAGCCCTAGTTGTAATCTCAGCAACTTCTAACTCTCAACATTTTGTTCTTACTTTGCTTAGTGGACTGGAGCTTACTCCGTCTTCATACTCTTACCTCCAATTGTGTCTAAAAACTAAAGCTTGAATCACAGTTACTGACTGTGCTGGTTTTGTATCAAGTTTTTACACTGTGTAAGTGCAATCTTCCAGTCGTTTAATAAACAAATATTCGATTAGATCTGGCCCAGTCGTCACAAACAAATCAAATAAGAGACGGACTGAATGAGTAAAGATTTGTCCCAGCACCTGCAACATTATCAGTTATTTGGAAGACTCATACTTGCTAAAAACATGGCAAGCACAAAGGATGTCTATCAGATGCATAATAAACTGATTCTAGCGACCACAACAGACAACACTGGTTGTTATGTTTCAGTTTCAGTCTAAACTAGAAAAGTGCTTGAAAAGTTCACATCTCCAAAACAGACAAATAAATCAATCAATAAATGCTGACTACCACATAATCTCCTTGGCAAAGGTAACAACAGAAACAAACTACCTAGATATACAAAGTGGGCCATAAAAAACCGGACCTTTTTGAGCATTGATAACTCAGCGATGGTTACCCGTAGAAAAGCGTGTAATATGTCAAAAGTTTTAGAATGTTGTAGACAAAAAGGGCCAAACTTACATAGCAAATCGTTTAAATATTCTTTGCGTAATTTGCGTAAATCTTCATTACTCCCTGAAATTAGGCATTTGCCTGCACTCTCATGTGCCCGAGTTCACTGAACTCAAAAACTCACTGCCAAAAAGTCCAGATAATAATTCTGTGAATTATTGAGTGTAAGGGGCATTGCAACAGATAGCATGGTCACAAAATTTCAGTAACTGACCAGCTAAAACGTGTGCTAATCGAATGCTGGGCTCAGCTGATCCTGAACACACTGACTCCAGCGATCGATCAGCTGCCCAAAAGGACTGATGACGGTTATGAATGCAAAAGCTGGGCAACTGCCTATGTCGAATTTTATCTAAGCTCAATGTATGTGTTAATGATTGTTGATATTTCACTGTATGCTGAATGAAAATCAACTTAAATTCATGCGTTACTGCCAGTTTAGCATGATTTTAAGGGTGGGACAGATTTGTGTAAATCAGACAAAGAATATTTAAATGCTGAAACATGCAAGTTGTACACTTCTTGTGTACACAATTTTGAAACTTTTGGCATATTACGCACCTTTCCATCAATAAACATCGCTAAGTTATAGAAGCTCAAATGTCCATGTTAAATTCACGTGTTGCAGTCAAGTTTGGCAGAATTTTGGGGGTGACAAATATTTATACAAATTAGGCAAAAAATATTTAAATTCTTCAATATGCAAATCTGTCATTTATTTATTACATCATTCTGAAACTTTTGACGTATCACGTGTCTTTCTACCACTAATCATCGCTAAGTTATCAACGTTCAAACAGGTCCGGTTTTTTTGGCCCACCCTGTACAAACCAAGCGGAAGGTGAGTTAATTTTACTGACCGTGATGTTGACCGGGGAGCTAGTATCGGTCAGCCAGTGACCACCAGTCATCACATCAGAGGGACTGGTCAGCTGCCCAGTGTCTGTGTAACCAGGCTTCAGATCCAGCCCCCCTGCACACAATCAGTTTAATATTACAACTAAAAGCACATGAATGATTACAAGTAAAAAAGTCAGTGCTCACAGGGCATAAACCTCTGCCACCTGGTAAATAAAAATAAATTCTACTACAAATAAAGCTCCTGGCCCAGTCCCAACATAATATGTGACCGTCCACCTGTCCACCTAGCGATGCGTACTTGCGCTCTGAACTGTGCAAACTTAACGCTAACCCTCACCTTTGACTTTTCAAGCTAAGAACTGATGCACCAGACACTCCTGCACTGGAAAACAATCAAATCATTTTAGACGGAATCACTCTTGCAGTGCAAGTGGTTCCACCTGTTCCTACACACTTATCCATCGAGTGTTCTGTCTGTCACGTTCATGCTCCACCCTCAGACAATTTGACAGATTTAGGTGCCATTTAGCACATATATTTGACGCACCCAATGACAGGGACAGGGAAGATCTGGCCAAAACATGCAATTGCCAATTGCAGCCAAACCCTCAGTCTTCAATAGCATTGCTGCCACCTGGCAGTAGCCAGCGACGAGACACCGCGACAGATACCCAATAACACCTTAAAAACCGCCATAAACCCCCTAAAAACTCACCCCAAACTGAATCCAATTTTAGTTTCTTGTTCCACTAATCATGAAATATTTTACTATGGCTAAGTTCTTAAAACATTCAAACCTACAAATTAGCAAATTTAATAATAAAATCAACAATAAAACTGCTGTAACTCACAACAACGTGTTTCACTGCAAGCATGTGCATCTGACGTGTGTTCAACAAACTGCTTATTCAGTCACTTACTTACTTATTTACATAGTTAACAATGACAAACAAGTAATTTGAGCAAAGCTCATGAGACGTGCGACAGCCTTAGCAGTTCCTGTTTGCAGACTGTCTTGATCTATCTCAAGCCATTTCATCGCAATTCACCCTGGAAGTCTGCACCGCAGCTGAAAATCGCAAAAAAACACTAAAACTCCCTATTTTGGAGGCTTCAAGATCATCGATGTCAATACCGCTAAAAAGCTCGTCACTAGTGTTACTCATGATAAGCAGCATATCTATGCCTATCTGCAACTGTTTTCACGCTAAACACGCCAATATCAGAAAAATAACCACTTTTTAGAGGGGCGCCCCTTTCAGACACTCATGTGTGCAAGCCTCCTTTAATTTATGGGGTCAGCACGTGGACTGCCAAAATCTGCATTTAATGCTGAAAATTTCATATGCAGGTTGTCTTGGTCTATCTTCAGGCATTTCGTCACAATTCACTCTTGAAATGTGCGCTGCAGCCAGAAATTGCGAATAATTCACCAAAAACCTCTCTTTTTGGGGTTGAAGCTAGTTCAAGGTCATCGATGTTGATAAACCTAAATTGCTCATGACTACTGCTTGTTATGATAAGTAGCATGTCTGTGCCTATCTGCAACCATTTTCACAAGCCATTAGCATCAAAATAACCACTTTTTAAGGGTAGCTGTCTTTGACACCCACCTGCACAGGCCTCCTTGAACTTAGGGGGTCAGGACCTGGACTGCTAAAATCTACATTTAATGCTGAAAATTTCCTGTGCAGGTTGTCTTGGTCTATCTCCAGCCATTTTGTTGCAATTCAGTCTTGAAATGTGCATTGCGGCCAAAAATTGCGGGGAAAAAATTCACCAAACCCCTCTTTTGGGGGTTGAAGGTCGTTCAAGGTCATCAATGTTGACAAATCTAAAAACAAATTTAACGTCTTTTAAAGAGGACACTCCTCTTTTACACCCTCGTTCGGGGGGGACCCCTTCACCCAGGAGCACGAAATTTTGTCAAGAAAAACTAGTCCTTGGAGCAGCCTACAGTTAAGATTTCATGATCCTAGCATGCACCATTTTGATACAGATCAAGGGTGTGACGGACAGATGAACAGACGGATGCTTCGACAATGCTGTCACGCGTAAAAACAAAGCATCATACAGTACGTAATAATGCTGGAGCCTCAACGGTGTCCATGAAGTCATCAATGCAAGGCTGAAAAGACACAAGGTCGGGATGCATAACATCAGCTACCATACTTCCAAGGTCTACAATAACACAGATAATGCCAGCATCACACATAATGCCAATGATACACAGATGCATTTTAAAGCCTAAGCCTATCAGATTCAACAGAAGATCGGCAATCAGATGTAATGACTGCGTCACACAAGAAACTTACACCATACTGCCTGACAGATCTGTCAACATATACACAGTGTTTCATAAAAAGGACCTTTTTTGTTTTGTTCATAATTCACTCAAATGATGAGCAATGTGCATGAAATTTTTACAGGTTGTAGCTGAATAAATACTAATTCGAAATGTTTTAACAAAACATGGCAGTTGATTAAATATTCTTTGCTAGTCATGATGTAACGCTGACATTATAATGTTTCACGGGTACAAACAGGCTGGTCCCAACTGGTGCTGCCAGTTGCTACCCTGCTTCAATGGTGAAAAATCTGGTTCGTTGGTGTCAAACATTCGAAGTTTTTCAGTTGCAGCCACAAAACGTGCAAAGCGATCAAATTTATGTATCTGTGGGGATAGCTGGTCTTTCACATGTTCGAGCAACACTGTGCACCAGCACACTGAGCTTGCAAGATGGTTGAGTTTTTGGATCACAAGACACCCGATTTCATGTTTCCATGTTGCTCAGTGTTGACACGATAAGCATTTAGCGAACCAGATTAAGTTCACCATCGAAGCAGGGAGTTTGTACCTGTGACACATTATGACATCAGCATTACATCACAACTGGCAAAGAATATTTAATCAACTGCCACATTTTGTTCTAATGTTTCGAATTAGTATTTCTTCAGCTACAACTGGTAAAAATTTGATGTAAATTGCTCATAATTTGAGCAAATTATGAAAAAACAAAAAGGGGTCCTTTTTTATGACAACCATGTATAATGCCAGTGACACACAAGGCAAGTGTCAGAATTTTATACAACCAAATCAGCAATATCATGCTACACAATAAAAAAAATAAATTGCTGCTAAACTGCTGCCTAGTGGCATAGTGCAAGAGCCTATCATACAAAATGCAGCAAACAAATTCAACAAACTAAAAAAATATGTTGACCCAGTGCTGACATATCATGCTGCAATCCACAGAGAGAGGCACAAACTAAAAACTGTCACACAGGTTAATACAGCTGCAAAAAATGTTCACACCCCTTCTACATCTGTTTGGTTTTCTGCACATTCTTGCTATCAAATTAGAAGCCTGTGCAGTACAGAGAGACAGAAAAAATGTGGAAATGGGTAGAACCCATAATATGGACTACAGGTTCATCATCATCATTTCTGGCAAGCACCACTAAGAGTGCGTAGCGCCAAACGTAGACATCAATCTCCAGAGTGGACGGTTCTGAGCCAAGTCAACTGCATCGTCTATATTGAGGTCGCTGGATTTCAGATCCTGCTGAATGGTTTTCATCCATGTAATACGAGGACGTCCCAGTGGTCTCCTCCAATTTCCTGCAGGGGAAGCTGTTAAGATCTGTTTTGCATTTCATCAAGTTGCCTAGATAACAATACCTATCAGTCAATTTGGTACATACAGAGGTCGCGCGGAGTGTTGAAGGCGGGGGGATTTAGTGAGCTGAACAGCGTGTCAGACATGTCCATCATGAGGTAGTCATCGGCAGTCATGAGTTCATCAGTATCAGCTGGTCCCCCGCCACTCAGCTGCAGGCTGGGGTCTCCTCCAGACAGCGACTCAGAGTGCTCTCGACCACGCCCACGTATCTAGCGATATCAAGCACGTTCACAGCCAAGCAACATCAACACACGCAGAGACCAATGGCCCATTTCTATCAGTGATTGCAATCCCAGGAATAAATTCTCAACTTATCCCCCCCAAAAAATAACCAAGGACCATTGTGTGGCAGCTGATTAGCTCCGAAGCATTATGAACTGGTAAGGGCTGGACCCAATTATGCTAGCCAGATGGTCGAGTCTGTCAACAGACAACACCTTTCACTGACTAAGTCAGTATGCCTGTGTTGGTCTGTCATTCCAAAAACCGTTATGGTTAGGGATAGAAATAGGGATAAGGTTAGAGTCAGTGTTAGAGTTAGTTCTGCATTTAGTAAGTCTACAACAGGTTTTTGGCAGTTCCGCAGAATGGCAGCCCTTTGGAATGGCAAATCTAAATCAGTATGCCAGCAATCCTGATAATGGGGCCTACGACGATTGTGGATGTATGCATCAATGTTTATAGTTTAATTCTTACTATCTCACCACCACAGTGTGACCACATAGCAGAACGTTACTTTCTATGTTGAAAATAATTCGTATACTATAGCCTGTCAGGGTCACAAAAATTTGAAAAAAAAACACCCGATTACCGGCTGGCTGGTGACAGCAACAATGTCGGATCGTGCAAGTTTGCGAAGCAGCGACAGAGACCAGTTCCTGTAGTCTGAGATAACGTTGTCCAATCGCATCCGCCAGTAGACCACCTCCCGCACCTCCATCTGAAGAACACCACAAGCTGTGTGCTAGTTGTAATTTTTACAACCAAAACCGATTTCACTGCTAAATTCAAATCAAAGTCATCACCATAAAGCTGTACAATGACTAACTAGTTCAGCCAGATAGCCAGATATATCATTACAGAAAGACACTCATCTTCTTCACTACAGGAAGTAAACAACATAAAAAAACAGTAATAATTTGCAAGTTTAATAGCTGGTTAGTTGAAAATAGTAATTTGTGTAATTGTTATTGTACCAGCCCTAGAATCATTGCAATTTCATCCAAATTAAACATGTTTCCACTTCGGTCTAGACTTTCAGCTACAGTTAGTGGCATCAAGACAAGCCAAACTGCAACTAGAAATACGCTCCAAAAGTGTCACTACTTTCTGGCAAAATGAAATTAACTACAAACAGCTTAAATGCTGCTGACAGAGCTGTTAAAAAGGTCAATTTGTATAGCACATCGTCGCGAGCATGCGCACGCCTCTAATGCGCTTTCGTCACTAACCAGAGCCACCTGCTGCATGGCCACTGCGTACAGCCTGCAGACACAGGCTGGCGCAGCGGCCGACTAGGCAACCCCAGTCAGCTGTACCGAGGTCCCCACCTTCCGTAACCCATGTAAATGAGTTACTACTCATTTTACCATCCCACGGTAAGTACCATGTCAGTTATCTTACTCACTCACTTGCTTAGAAGCCTATCAATCCCACAGACAGTTATTAACAAACAAGAACTGATGAAATCCTGAAATTTATACCAGTATTAAAAATGATTGGACTCAGCAAACATCATAAATCACAATTCAAATGAACAATTATTGACATGTTTCATAAATAATAATAACATTAATAAGCGCTGCTATACCTCTGGATTCACAGCTGACTTGTCTGGTATTGGAGTGACAAACTGACACCCGACGGGCATTCGACCTTGTTTATCTGCAGCAGCAAAAACAGCAGAGAATATTGGCATAAAATTCAACCTAAATAGCAGCATTATCATATATTCTATACATAAAAAATTAGACAAAAAATATGCTAAATTTAAAAAGATGATTTTTACTGAAAACTATCCTGTTCAACCAGGCCCGTCGAGAGCCACAGCGGGGCCCGGGGAAACATTCTCATGGGGCCCCCAAACACTTTCACAAGGCCCATCTGGGGAACAAATTTTTGAATTTTTCTTTTCAAAATGGTACACTCTGGCATACTTTATATTTCTGGCCAACGGTGGGCCCCCCAAACGTTGTGGGGCCCAGGGTAGCTTACCCCCTACCCCATCCTCTCGATGGGCCTGCATTCAACACAGCTGCATTCATTAGTAAGGCACGCATACTACTATCAATATACAAGAGCCGTACGATAATTACAAAATGGCACCATTCAATCAATTCTTAAAATAAAAAAAAATTGAAATATACTTTTTGTAGCAAAATTCATTCTGAATACAAATTGTGAGTTTTATGAAGATGACATTACTGTGACGTCATTTATAAACATTAAATACAGCGACATTTGCACTAAAATTGCCCTGTTACGAACAGCGTGCCATCATTCTTTTTTGGGCAAAAAAACTTAATGCAAGTCAGATTTACCCTTCGATGCATCTAATGTATGACGACAAATGTTTTACAAAGTCAACAGTACAAGTTTGGTGTAAGAAAGTGCTAGGTGGGTGGGCAAAAATTTGCATCAGATACCAAGGTGCAATCAGTTGTTCGTCAGTGCCTCAGATAGCAGTCAGCATCATTCTTTGCATCGGGCATTCAAAACCTTGTTGATAGTCAGAACAAATGTTTAAACAAACTTGGACGATACGTTAAAAAATAAAACGCTAATGTTTAACGTTTAAAGAGGTGACATTTACTTATTAAGTTTGTTCGTTTCTTTTGCTACTATGCTGGTTGACACTTGTGAGTTATGATAGACTACTGGTGGAGAAGATAATACATAAATACACTGTGTTCTATTAACAGACGACGTCACAATAATGACATCAGCATCAAAAAAAAATTTCACATGTGTTAAGAATCAAATTCCCAACAAAATGTATATTTTGGATTTTTCCTATTTAAAAATTAATGGAATAATGACATTTTGTAAACTCATTTATCGAACAGCCATCATACAAAATATATAATTAAACAAATCAACCAACAAATAAATCAACAGACTTTAACCTGAGAGACAAGACTATACAGTGATGAAAAAGGGCAACAAAATGTACATAAAAGAATAACTGCTCAGAAGGCATAGCCAATCCATAAACAGAGCAAAGGAAGCCAATCGGTAAACAGAGCAAAAGATATGATTTTTAGTTTACTAACATATGAATTGAGAAATGAATGAAATTACACTGCATGTGCCATTCTCTCCAGATTAAGTTGTTGAGTCGAATCTTGTCTTTCCGGCCAACCTGAATTCCTTTAAAATTTTTCCATTTCGGAGACTTCAGCTTGCCACTACAAACACAATATCACAATTGCTGGTACGGCAGAAAATGTACTCGTACATTTGCAAACACTGTTGTTAAATTACGGTGCCATAATCATAGATGAGGACACTGGCAACCATGCATTGCCTAAGCACTCCGTCTTCTGAAGCCATGATGAGCTGCGCTAGTTTCACATTATACTTCCACATTCTACAATGCACATAAAATTATCCATATAATTCAGTTTCATGCTGCTGGTCTTAAGGTCTTTAGATTTCGGTCTCATTTACAATGCTAGTAATTTCAACTCATGCGAACTAAAAATAAAAATCACTTACTGGTAGGGACCAACCGAATTCACGGGAAAAAATGCACGATTTCACGGCAGAATTTTTAAAATGTGTCAAATTTCACGGGAAATTCACGGAAAGAGTTTTGCAAATTCACGGGCCCCACAGACGTTATTTCAAGGTGCTGCGCTATTGCAAACGAAGAAATTTCAGAACAACGAATATTTACTACACTAAGTCATGACTCAAGACAATCAATGTCAACTACTTAGTGCTGAAGTGCAACACGTAGCAAACAGCAACATCCGTACAAAAGCTGCTGATAAAACTCTGGAATTGTCATAAATTAAACT
>Ga0209367_1010965_pt1 | contig 12085 bp, 6 predicted proteins | sample WorMetLIZISLAND2_FD_187412 | JGI IMG/M metagenome (GOLD analysis project Ga0209367, IMG submission 187412) | Marine gutless worms symbiont microbial communities from Max Planck institute for Marine Microbiology, Germany - Olavius geniculatus... ... | reverse complement strand
ACAGAAAGAAAGACAAATGATTGGGTACTTCAGAAAGCAGGAACAGAGGCTCAGCTGTTACAATCGATAAGAAAGAGAAAGCTGTCATACTATGGACAAATACTACGAAAGAAGGGAAGTTGTATGGAGAAAGAACTAATTCAAGGCACAACCTCAGGTCAGCGGAAAAGAGGAAGACCAAGATGACCTGGGAAGACAACATAAAGAAGTGGACTGGACTGGATAACGACGACTTACTGCAGTCAGTGGAAGATAGAAGAAATTGGAGGATGATCGTTCATAAAGCGGCCAACCCTCGGACCGAGGACGGCTGAAGGCAAGGCAAGGCAAGGGAAGTCCACTTTTCATTCTCGAATTAAAATCAGGCACGGGACAGACGGCGGACGGACGGACTGACGTGGTGCAATGCATAACGCGGCCTATAGATGGAGTGCGCATCTCGCGTAGTAACTGTCGCTATAGCGATAGATAATCGAAGTCGGCGACACTCAGCACGCGCGCTGGCGACATTTGCACAATGCCTTCGCCACTCATCGATCTAACTCTTGTAGCCTGTTCGCGGCTTCGCGGCAACACAGACCCACCCTAGCGTACGAAGGATTGTGTGACGTTTTTTGTTCCTCATTGCGCGGTCTTTGATGTCCCGGTTGACGATTTATGCTATGTACATGGCGGTAGGAGGTGGGTAGCCACTGTGTTCTTAGAAAGCTGTGATTAAAAAAACGAGGATGTAATTCTATAAGTGTGACATTCCGGGCTGATACAGCACGAAGTTTGCATTAAAATACTCTTCCGTCCCACCTTGTGTGCATAAAAAGTGGCACTCGAGACATGAGAAAAGTGTATGATTCGTCACGATACCGTACGAAGGAAGCTAGTCGTGTTTCTGCGCTTTGTCCAACTGCTAGTTAAGGTCTAGCTAGTGCCATGCACCGCCACTATTTGATACAAGCTGGCCAACTTTCGCGTGTCGCTTTTGTGTATTGGCGGCGCTCTATTCAGATGCTGGCTCAAATTAGATCGATCTGTAGCTATGCTGCGTTAATATTGTACGTGTACGTGATGTTTGATAGCAGGCTTGGCTGCTAATTAACGATTGTGTTGAAGAGTAGCAAGAATAAACCAGAATAAACTTTTTAACGATAATTAAACAACAGCAACATGAAAATCCGTGACCATTAAAAATCCGTAAACATAATGTTCCTGTTTTCATCTGTCACCCGGTTTTGTGTATAGCGTTTGTCGCATTAACACTCGGTATTCATTAGGTTTATTAATGCACAAGATAATGACGCAATGCAAAAATGGGCGTGTGACGTGGGTTTGTAAGTGCAGCCAATTTGTTGTTTCATCTTTTTTTTGAAAAAAAAACGACTTGTGATTTTTTGTACTGCTCTCTGTTCAGCTTCAGCTCAAAGTAGATCAATCCATAGCTACGTAATTAAACTGTTATGATCAGTTATTATTGCAAACAATAGCAACGCTGCAGTTCAATTCAGGTTTAGATTATTTGCTTGCACGAATGAACAATATAACAAAAACAGTACACTGTCAACCGTATCGAGAGCGTCATATTGTAACCTCAACTCCGAATCCGTTACTAACTAGCCTATCGCTTCGTCGAAGTAAGTTAAGAATGATGTAAACTATCAGAGGCTATACTGTAGCAATCGAAAAGAGCAGATATCCAACACTACACTACAACGGTCTCTCTAATGTTATGAAATGCGACACACGGAAGCGACGCGGCAAGCTATGGTTGCTGTGACGATACAGCATACTAGTTGGATTGGTTAAGCGAGCACGCAATACAAGCTTATATCACTCCAGACAGAGTGGTATCGTGCTCACACCACACTCGGATCGCATAGGCTACACCGTCAAAAGGAGCAGACAGGTATTCAAAGCTACGTTATGACTGTCTAAAGTGCGACGCACGGGCAAGGTATAGTTGCCGTGAGCAGCAGCTTCACGTGTGAGAAGCAGCTCGATCTCTTCACCATCACGGGCTGAGAGTGCGAGCAGTAGCTGCCAGGCTGGACAGAGCCACGAAGATCACTATGAGATGACCACCGACTACAGCCGGACTGGCGGCATTGCACAGGTTGCCGATACAGTAGCAGAGCTCGCCGGTGAATTCGGTAAGGTGCTGCTCGGGAACGGCTTCATTTGTCAGACTCGAACATCCGATCGTTGCAGCCGTGCCGCAGCCTCGCAGCGCTCCGGAGAATTGAACTCCGTCGTCTATATACGCACCGATACAGCATACTAGTTAGAGTCAGCTAGTGGAGTGATTAAGCGAGCACGCAGTACGAGCCAGTCCCGAGAATGTGGTATCGTACTTAAGCCAAGCTTAGATGGCCTAGGTACACCGTCGTTTGCTTTATGACGCACAACTGCACTGCAGGCGAAAATTGTGAAAACGGTAGCAGTACAAGCTAAGTGTAGTGAAACAGAGAATATTGACAAGCGAAGGTGAACTGAAGATCGATTACACAACTGTGATAGGTCCACATAGCTTGCTCAAGATACTTTTGGTATTATAAAGGCAATGAAAAAAGTTCATTGGTTTGCGGTTTTGGAATGTTAACCGAATCGTTTTAAACAAGCACTTTGCTTGTTTGTTGGCTTTATATGACTCACCTAAACTCAGTAGGCTATATTTAATGCAGAAAGAAGAGATGGTAACCAACATTGCAAAAGGGATGCATACAGAAAGGTTGCATACAAAACCAGATTAAGTACTAACCATACACGTAATTATATAACTTTGTATTCACACAAGTGCACAGGAACAAAACACATACATACATTTATTGAAAGAAACGGACGGATAGACAGATGAAAAAGTGCGAGAAAAATAGTAAATAAACAGAAATAAAAACATACAAAGAACTGACACAGAATCATAATCTGCAAGATCAGCAACAAGAGAAACCAGTGAATTGATTGTGACAATAATGAAACAAAAAGCTATAAAATAATAACAATCTAACCCAGGCGTGATTGGCGCAGAATGGATCGACGGCTAGAGTTTGCTCTTACCTTTGCCGAAGCCTGCTGCCTTGACGCAGGCGTTGCTCTGACATGTGCTTGTACGGACGCCGGAGCTGTTTCTGAACGGGTCATCACAGGCGGGTCCACTCTTGGACTTGCAGATGTAGCAAGTGATTGCGCTTGCGCCCTGGATGAATGCCGCCGCCAACGTCACGTACAGAACTAGCGCACGCGCCGCCCCAGACATGATGACACTCTTCTGTCAGATAAAAAACATAGGGCTTGTAATTTATAGATGCGAGATACTGCCATTAAATTTGACACACCTCTAAATTTTATCCTACTTGATGCCACTTTATGCTGAAATCTGTTTTCCGTGTCGGTTCGCAGGCCCGTCGAAAGGGGGGGGTAGGGGGTAAGTTACCCCGGGCCCCGCAACATTTGGGGGCCCGCCGTCGCTCAAAAATATAAAGTACACCAGAATGCGCCATTTCAAAGAGAAAAATCCAAAAAAATTTCCCATAGAGGGGCCCCGCGAGAATATTTCCTCGGGCCCCGCTGTGGGTCTCGACGGGCCGGTCGGTTCGACTATATTCTTTTGCCTGGCTTTCGGAGACAACTACGCTACGTAAAAGAGAATAAGATCTTTCTATATTGTCAGCGACAAGAATGTAGCCCAAGCAGTACTCTAGTTTTTGGCGATATAAAACTGGTGCGGATATTCGCGTGGTTTCTATGGAGAGAAAACGTGAATGACGGCGGGTTGTCGAATAGGGCGTTTTTAGTGGTTTTAGTCGTGATGTTATTGTAACTTTAAGAAACAAGCGGACAGGTCGCTACGCTCCCTGTCCGCTTGATCTTTGCCATAATATCGGCCTTCGGGCCTCAACTCGGCCTGCGGCCTTGATCTCGGCCTACGGTCTCGATACACAGTATGCCATATTATCGTTCTGCAGCCTCCATGTTCGGCCCTTCGGGTCTCAACTCGGCCTTAGGCCTCGATTTCGACCTGCGGCCTCAATTTTCGGCCCTTCGGGCCTCATCTCGGTCTGCGGCCTCGATACACAGCGCTGCATGCAGCATACTACGCTGCAGCATTACCGCCAGCTATAAAGATGTTGATGATGCGTCACCATGGTGACGAAGTCTATATGACGTCACAACCAATCGCAGTCCACATCCCTCTTTTAAATATACGCCAGAGTGATCGTATAGGGCCAACACTTGTGACATTATATTCAGCATAGATTGTACGTGCAGAAAAGACACGTTAAACAAATGTGTAGCCGTTGCCTGCGTCCGGACGTCTCTACAGTTCGTCCTGCATGCGGGTTGTGATCCGCATAATATTTTGGATCCGCGACCGACTATTTTAATTTTCTGCATGGTGCGGGTCTGAGCCTGGTCGCTTTATCTTACGCCTCTTGTTTAATAATTTTGTGAAAAGTATTCCTGCAACGTCCTTGATGTGATGGAGTCGTTTTAAAATCGAGTTTTATTATAATTATCAATAATTAAATCAGATATGCAGTTCTGTAGCGCGTTTACAGTGTCACTACTGCGCTAATGATACTGGTTCAAACGTCATTATTATCATTATTATGCCACACTGATCGAAACAGAAATATCCGATGAACATAATAGTTTCTGTGTTGATTGTCGTGTGTACAAAAGTACTTAGAGTAATAATACCAACAGTCGTAACACCGTTAACACGACGAAGTAGACAAAGCGACCGTTTACCTTTCTTTGGCTACGACAGCTCAAAGAATAACTTGATAGACTTGTAGCTGGCAGCCTACGAAGATTGCCGTTGATACTCTTTTATATGCAGAGAGCAGTGTATGTTATGCTAATCGTTGTAAAATAGCGTTGCTAACTACCAGGGCTGTTCAGGCCGATAGCTCGTCGTGGCCATTGGTTACGCATTTGTAGATAAGCGGTACGGATGCGAATTGTGTGTGGTCACGTTTATACCCGTTGAACTGTTTTGTACGAGGCTGCATTTAGCACTGAACAGTTGTATCATGTGACGCGTGGTCACCCATCCAAGTGCTAACCCGGTTCGGTGTAGAGCAACTTCGTTGATCGGACACAACACTTTACAGCCCAAATTCTATTACGCCGACTTTCACCGAAACTTCCCCGCGTGGAAAGTCGTGGACACAAATCACGAAAGTCGCGGACAAAAACCATCTCGACATGTCGGCGACGTGATTTGTGTGGCGGACTTTCATGATTTGTGTCCGCGAAGTCGCAAACTTGTTCCGGACTTTGTCGCAAAGTCGACGTAGTGAAATTTGGGCTTACCGCTACGCCAAGCCACCAACCAGTTGTGATTACGTCATTGCTTGCTGATAGCCGGACTTTTTTCGACAGAGCATTCAAATTTCAAGCTCCGTCACTGCATATGTGGTTAACAGTTCTGCCATTGTTTGTCTATATACACTCACTTTGTTCACGTCAACTCTCGACTTTTTTACGGCGCGATGCACGTATAATGCAAAGCGCGGTATTGCCGACACAAGTTGTCTGTCTATCAGTCCTTTATTTCTGTAACGTTGATTGTGTTGTATTCATATAGATTGGGTTACTTATGTGCTCCTACCGCTCCTAAGATCCACGACGGCGACTTGCGTAGTTTTGTATGGGGAACATCCCTGAAATTCGGCTAAAATAATGGAGTGGGCTGACGCTGGCATTTTAAAGCAAAAATTAGCAACACCTGTGAGCGGCTATGCAGAGAACCAACGTTAGGCTTCAATGCGATACGATGCAAGCGAGATTTGTGAGGAGCAGGCGGCCAGTTTAAACTCAGACAAACTAAAAATGGTTTAAGTGCAAACGAAATGAGAGAAAGTGAAACGAAAGTGCTGTTATGTTGGGATCTGACTGTTAATATGCTACCACTCCGTTGAACGTGTCATATGGATGGCTGGAGCGTAGGAGACATCCTGGTGAATTCGAGCGTGGTCGACCACAATCGCGACAACGGAGTGAACATAACGTACGAGGGCGGCTGGCGCATCTTCAACCGATCGTCATTCAGCTACAACGTCGGTAACGGGGTCAACATCACCATGAACGAGACGAGAACACTCAACAACGGCACCGTCCGCTACGCGCGACATCAGCGCACCGAGGTGTGCGACTTGTCATAGTTAGGCCGTCCGTAACTAGTAATCGGAGGCCTTGCGTTTTCGTTCTTTTTTATTTTTCACTTCTCGTCCGAAACCAGACAGCGGTCCAAGACCAAAATTGTGGGAAATAAAATACGAGAGGGCGTGCACACAAGTTGTATCAGCCTAGATGTAGTAAACTCAGAATGCACACATTTTTGCGTCCGGGGTAATAGATGTGTGGAATAGTTCACCGGATTATGTTAGTTTTGAGTGTTTCAGCTTTAAAAGAGAGCGTTTTGTAGTCAGTGCGGACTTGCAGTTCAGGGACAGCTGTCAGAGTTCTTGTTAAGAGCCTTACTATCTAATACCCCGTTTACACGATCGAGCAAACGTCGAGCAGACGTCGAGCAATAGCACGTGTATTTTGAATACATTTGCTCGACGTTTGCTCGATGTTTGCTCGATCTTGTAAACGGGGTATAAAGCAGCGGTTTTGGCTTTATGTACTGTAAGTAACTGCAATGGTGACTTGTGATCTACTGAACAAATAAATGATTTGATTTTATTTGATTTGATTTGATTCAGGTCTCGCGGTCTTCGTTCATACTGAACGACGGTCACGGCGTGCGGGTTGGTAACCACTGTCGTGAGGGGTCAGCTGTGGTCAATGACAGCTCGTTCGTCGCAAATCGGCGAGCTGCAGTCGAGTTTGAGTCCTGTTATAAACTGATTCCTGATGCCAACGTCACTAACTTCACGGTCAGTGGCAGTCTTAAGGCGCACACAGAGCAACGCAACTAAACTGAACTGACAAGCTGACCAATGAGCGACTAGAGCGAGCCCATTGATCATTGGTTGACGGGTACGTTCGCGTAGTCACGTAGTGACCGACGCCATTAGACGATACCCACTGTAATGCATTACTGCTTGCTCATTGGTCAGTTTGTCAAAAACTAAACCATGTCAGTTCAGTTTGCGTCGTTCTGTACGCGCCTTTAAGTAGCATTTCCACTACGGCTGCCGTGGTGAAGTAAGTATTATCAGAAAAGTATTATCGATCTTTTGTTTTTAAACGGCATATTTGTGGCCTGGGTAGTAGGCTACTTGAACGGGAGACGGTCGGCAGACGGGTAAACCATTTCGTTGACCAGGTCAACTTAGCATGGCCGCCCACGCATGGGCAGTCATATCGAGTAACACTGCAACGAAAGCAGGGCTGTGAGCTAGTTTTCTTAGTCTTCAGCCAGACACCGGTTTACTTAACGCTGCCGGACCACAGATGCGGCGCTACTGCAATGCATGGCGTGCCTGTTTACGCCGCACATTTCGCAGATACTCATCCACGGAGGCATGGCCAGGCTGAGTTAACCCGATAGTAATACCACTTTTCAGTTGATACCCGATATTGTGACAATCGCAAACTTTCTATTGCCCCTAGACTCACGGATTGCAACTTTTTTACCTGCTCACGTGAAAACACTTATTGACACGCGTACTGTATTTTATTGTCTGCCCAATGCTATGCATAGCATTAGACCTAGTATAAAATCACCTTTGTGTCCGTGCGTGCGTCCAACATTTCCTAAGCTATCTTCCTTCCACCTTCCCTTTCCCTTTCCCTTTCCCTTCTCCTTCCCCTTTTCCTTCCCCTTCTCTTTCCCTTTCCCTATTTTCCTTCCCCTTTCCCCTTCCACATTTTTCTTTCCCTTTCCCTTCTCCTTCCTCTTTTCCTTCTCCTTCCTTTTCTCCTTCCCCTTCCCTTTCCTCTTCCCCTTCCCCTTCACTTTCCCCTTCCCCATTTTCCTTCCCTTTTCCCTTTCCGCATTTTTCTTCTTCTTCCCCTTCTTCTTTCCTTTTTCCTTCTCCTTCCCCTTGTACCCTCCCTGGTTGCCATGGCAACGAAATTTGGGACAAAATTGGCTATAACTCGGCTTGTGTAAGAGATATCTGCGAGATTTTTGCGTCTATAGGGGGGGCTTCGGGGATGGGCCGTTGAATGCTGCTAATCGCATTTTCCCCGATCGACCCCCGTTGCCATGGCAACGAAATTTGGGACAAAATTGGCTATAACTCGGCTTGTGTAAGAGAGATCTGCGCGGTTTTTGCGTCTATAAGGGGTATTCAAGGATGGAACATTGAATGCTGCCAATCGCATTTTCACTCGATCGACCCCCGTTACCATGGCAACGAAATTTCGGACAAAATTGGCTATAACTCCGCTTGTGTAAGAGATGTCTGCGAGATTTTTGCATCTATAGGGGTTTTATGGGGATGGGCCATTGAATGCTGCCAATCGCATTTTCTCCTATCGACCCCCGTTGCCATGGCAACGAAATTTGGGACAAAATTGGCTATAACTCGGTCTGTGTAAGAAATATCAGCAAGATTTTTGCGTCCATAGGGGGTTTTCGGGGATGGGCCATTGAGTGCTGCCAATCGCATTTTTCCCCGACCGACCCCCGTTGCCATTGCAACGAAATTTGGGACAAAATTGGTTATAACTCGGTCTGAGTAAGAGATATCTTCCCCTTTTCCTTCTCCTTCCTTTTCCCTTTCCCCTTCCCCATTTTCTTTCCCTTTTCCCTTTCCTATTTTCTTTTTCCTTCCCCTTCTCTTTCCCCTTTTCCTTCTCCTTTCTTTTCTCCTTCCTCTTCCCTTTCCTCTTTTCCTTCCCCTTCCCCTTCCTTTTTCCCTTCCACTTTCCCTTCCCTCCTCTCCCTGTTCTTCTATCTCTTTCCCTTCTTCCGTCTTTCTTTCCTGACCGATGACGTCACGTGACCCCAAAAGGTCAAACTCGTGACCACATTATCTTCGAGGCGCCATATTTCCGTAACGGTACAAGATAGACGCATGGTGACGATGGACCTTTTATAGTAAAGCGCTAGTGACGAACCGAATGGTCTCGTGACTGACAATGTCTGTTGTTTAGTGAAAATAATGCAGAAGGTTCAAAGGATCATTTGAAATTAAACTGTTTGATTTTTTCTACCGGTCTAAACAGCTCACTGATTATATTTATACAGACATATACAGTATACTATCGAAATGCATTGGACAGACTCGGTGTTCGTATGAACATTATCTTGTTGTATTTTGCTTTCGTTTTTGTAATCGTATACTTCATATTGTGTACGTCTCAGATACGGTCTGACAACTGATTATCAAAGACTCGCATTGATTTATAATATGATATGATATGGCTGTCACTCAGTTGAATCTAGCATATCAACGCAAAAGAACTGAAATGTTTGAAATAAAAATAAAAAAGAAATGACAGAATCTACAATAGGTGTATAGTTATGACGCAAAACATGAAATCAAGAAACTGACTGAAAATCGAGCAACTAAAGAGAAAAAAATAACCTTTACTAAAACTGGAAAAAACTAAAACGAGAAGAAATATAAAAAAAGCATTAAATGGTTGAATTGACTGTTGATGGTGTGTATTACGGTCAGGTCGGGTACAATTGGTTTGAGCGGAACAACGAGCACGCCATACGCATCGTGCCGTTGCTGAGTGCTGTGGGTTGCATCGCCAACAACACGTTCGTCAACCACTCACGGTACGTGCTGCTGCTTGACAACGGAGATGATTTGCTGGATGAGCGATACTATCAGTCCGCACCCGTCCAATATCAGGTCGACACATAATAATCTCTTCTCATATATAGTCTGTCAGTTCTTTCGTTTCTTTTATCCGTAAATCGGTAGCACTGTGGAAGTTAATCTTAATATTTTCGCCCCTCACTGCTGCCTTCAACAGCAGAACAGTGATTAGCAGTAATACACAATAATACACCGTGTCTCAAAAACGAGCCAACTATGATTTCTGCATTTCACAAAGTAGTGTGACGACAGTATTAAGGTTAGGTGGACAGAACTGCAGTCATTCACGTCAAGTTTCTTCGCAATGATGCTTGCCAAAAATTATTCAAGTCGGCGAATGTTTCACGGAGCTGTTCAGAAAATAAAAGTGGCTTGGTTTTTTTGAGACACTGTGTACTTTCAGATGTCTTTTTTCACGCAGAGAGTATCCCCCCGGTGTACATGATACGCCGAATGATCCGTGAGATACATGATGAGAGCCGGTTGATGTTCTGTGGACGCTAGGTGGAGGGCAATCTGTTCGAAGACAACAGCGGTCTGTACGTGGCCGGTCTTCGCCTGACTCAAGGCAGTCAGCGTCAGCGTCTGAACTTCCGCTACAACGTGCTAAGACGCAACGCGGTGGTCGGGGCCACGCCCACGCTCAACGAGCGTACACGCGCCTACGCCGTACTCATCATGTCCTCGAGCAACGTCCTGGTCGAACGCAACTGGATTGACAACCCGGTATAATGTGTAGCTGACACTCCCTCGTATAATATTAAGTCTTTCTGTGATATTACGGTGACTAATAAATGTTTTTTTTTTCAAATTGTCGTTGCCGCTTATTCAGTATGTTCATAGCTGAATAGGTATAAATAATGAATGGTAGAGTAAATACGTTAGTAAGTAAGTAAAGGTAAATTTTTTATAGCGCATACTCAAAAAAAATCTCTGACGCGCTGAATAGGCCTACATTTTGTCGTCAATATTTCGCGAAAAAGTATGACTTAGCTGACGTTTGAAAGTGTTAAGACTTAGTTCTGGGTCTGGGGGAGTGTAAATAATGCATATAGGCTAATAGTGACTGACAAGGATTCATTATTAAACGGGAGTCATTATTCGTACATTACAGGCCTCGCGCTACGAGGTGGCGACCCACCTTCGCGACATGAGCGTGACCCTGGAGGCGACGAAGCAGTGGTGGGGTACGACCGACTACGAGCGCATCGTACCGCGCATCTTCGACCAGTTCAACCGGTACGACCTGGCCCGGATCGTCTACCACCCGGCCCTGTCGCACGACTGGCTGTACACGCCCGTCCTGACCGAGCGCCAGATCGCCATCGAGGTAGAGTTTAACCGCGGAGACCGGCTGGGCGGCCGGTTGGCGGAGGAGTTCCACACGCGGCCCGGGGCGACGTACCGGGTCGACCGCGACATCAGCGTCCTGGGCTACGGTCAACTCTACCTCTCGGCCGGTACGACTCTGGAGTTTTCCAACGCTCTCGGCCTGCTGGTCGAAGGTTTCGTCGAGATGCAAGGCACCGCGGACCGACCGGTGACGCTGCGGCTGCTGAACGAGTCGACCTGGGTTAACAGTTCGACCGTCAGGCTGGTCGACGGACCGTCGGTGTTGGAGGGACGCCTGGAGGTGCGGCCTACGGAGAACGACACTTGGGGCACCGTCTGTAACAGCGTACGTACGTTTTTCGTCATCGGTTTTTAACACAACAACAATTACCTTTGTAGCCAAGTGGATTGATTCGTTCGGCTTTCGTAATTATCTCCGCCAAGTAAACGTAGTGAACATTGGAGCAGATTAAGAGATTGGTGGTTCTATATGTCGTTCCGTGTGTCTGTTTGTTTATGTACATGTACTTTGAGGCGCCATATCACAGGCTGAACGGCGACTTCTCTTTCTTATGGGAAAGCCAAAAATTCGACCCCCCACAGAATCAAAACCCCTGACCCGATTGAGATAAAATTTGGCACGATTGATTATGTCGGCGAGGGGACCCGTCAGGCAAAATTTTATGCAAATCCCTCCAAGGGGGGCTTCCCGGCAAATGGGTGAAATATACGCAAAAATTTTTATTTATATATGCCTTTTTTTCTTCCGCTCACCCACAGGTCAGACCTTTTAAGGGATTTTTACGCTTAATGCATCAAACGACGCGGTTCTGCACAGGGAAGTGCCTTTTTGGGGTTAGAAAATTAAAATTTAATATTTAACGTATTTATTCACAAAAATCAAAAAATTTACAATGGCGCCTATGGGGAAAATTAAACAATTCTTTAAACGGTCATAACTTTGGCTGTGTATAAGATAGAGTCGTAATTTTTGGTTATAGGGTATAATTTTCGGGGATGGCCAATCT
>Ga0209367_1010964_pt1 | contig 12087 bp, 6 predicted proteins | sample WorMetLIZISLAND2_FD_187412 | JGI IMG/M metagenome (GOLD analysis project Ga0209367, IMG submission 187412) | Marine gutless worms symbiont microbial communities from Max Planck institute for Marine Microbiology, Germany - Olavius geniculatus... ... | reverse complement strand
ACTGCAGTACTCCAACGAACCAACAACGTCAGTTACGAAATCATTAAATGTTATAACGCCAACGTTTGAAGTTGAACGAACTGTTGATTAGCAACATCATAGTCAGAAGTTACAGCAGATGTTCAAGGTGCAGTCCCTTTACTCAAACACAGGCCCGGAGACGTCTTCTCCATTTGTCGATTGCGTCATCGACAATGGTCTGCCGTAGGCCAAACCAGACCTCCACCAAAAAATAACTTAAGCTGGTACCCCATTTTATGAAATATCGTAAGCCCGTAACACACTATGATATTGAGTACCTTTTGACGATTTTCTCAGCTAATCATTGTTATTATTAGGCACAGTTTGCTGGAGTTATTTCAAAACGTAATAGGTGTCCGGTTTTTTTTGAGACACAGTGTAGGCTATAGCGTGGCAATGGGACAGATACCTCGTTCCACAGATCGTATTTCTAGTTACTGTGATAAGACTTGTATAGTATGATATTGGACTGTGATTTGCGCCAGATAATGCAATTTTTTTTGCATATTTTTTTGTCGAAGCGTTAATTTTTTTCAACATGTGCATTAACGCGTTAATAATGCATCATTAATATTGCTCATATTGTAGGTGGACTGCACCGAGAGGGTGAGTGGAATGAAACCCATGAAGTTGTGCTTGTGTTGCAGGACCATGACAGTAGTGATAGAATGGCAACAAAACAATTTCTAATTACTTTAGTATTATTCAGTTATTAAATAACAGCAGTTTAATGGAATATTGGAACTCTTATTTCACAAAATTTGGTAAATTTACATATGGGCATTAATTTTTTTAACATGCATTAATTTATTAATGCGTTAAGTTGACGCATTAATTTGCCAGCTTTATATTTTTGGTGACTTGTGTGTTTGCATTTGTATTTCTGCTACTCATTTCTGTAGATTATTCTAAGTTATGCACTAATAATAATAATACCATTGAAATGCATATAATTATACAACAGATTAGCAATTTTTGTGGTTTGTGGTTAAATGTTAGAGAAAACTTGTCTTTCTGCGCTTGCAGGCATTTGGTTTGGTATTCTGAGAGGAATCACCTTCATTGGCATCATCACCAACGTAAGTGTGTGCTGGGATGTATGAAGAGATATAACATAGCAAAATATTTTCAATTGAAGTTTATTCCTTGCCATGTTAATCAGTTAAATAAGTGCCATAACCAAGGATGTCATGACTGAGTGTGATTAGGTTCTGGGCGTTTTTATGCCGTGTTTATTTTATTTTTTCTTATACCAAAGATGGAAAAGTGAATTGTCCAACATGTATCAGTTGTCTGTTAACTATGTTTCATAATAGCAGTGCTTATTGTGGTGAGATACTGATATATGTGGTATATTGTGACTAATGTGGGTCAAAAACTGAGGCCAAGAGAGAAGTTAACAATAAATTGAAAGAAAATTGATGAACATGAGAAGAGTAAGAAGTGTTCTGGAGAGGTTTGGCAGGTTTCCGTGTGAGATTGAATATGAGAGTGTTGCTCTATTACCAGTTAATAAACACAACGTTAACACAACGTGTTAACGACTACACCATGCCACTATGTTGTCTGTTTATAGGCGTTCATAATTGGCTGGACGTCGGACTTTGTTCCCCGCATGGTCTACCAGCTGGCCGTCAGTAAGGACAGTTCACTGCATGGTTACATCAACAGCAGTCTCTCGTACTTCAATGTCAACGATTTTCAGGAAACGAGCGTTCCACGAGCCGAGATCTTGAGTAAAGAGTTTGCAAACCTAACTGAATGCCGGTACGCCTCTCTCGTTGTTTGTGCGTCTCATGGACAGAAACATGGTGGAAATTATGTACTGGTATTTTTGTGACTGAGTCGCAGCTTTGTCATCTTAGATGAGTGAAATCACATGGTGTGCCTGAAAATGATATTTGTTATGGTTTTTAGCCGACCATACTTAAATATGGTATGGTTGTCATCTGTCTGTTCATCTGTCATCGTCTGTCACGGATGTATTGGCCATGTTCCATAAACCTAGGCATGCAAAATTTCAGATATTTAGTGCAAGGGGAACATTTCAAATTTGGGATTGAATGAATTGGGATAGGAATTTCAATGGTAAACTGGCCATATCTCGAAAACGGTGAGAGATATGGCCAAGGTTACTACTAATTACTAGAGCTGTCAAATTAATGCATTAATTAACACGTTAATGTGTTAATAATTTAACTCGCGTTAAAAAGTTAATGTATGTACGTAAATTTATGTTAATTTACTAAATTCTGTGAAACAAAAATTCCAATATTTCATTAAACTGCGGTTATTTGACAATCGATTGAATTCAGGTAACTAAACTGCAGCTGCCGTTCCTTCACTACTGTAAATAAATAATTATTCCAACAACAGGCTAATAGATTTTTATGCTAGCTATGACGTCAGTTATTGTTCATTGTACGTTTTAAAATGTGTTTTTAACTGTCTATATTCTACAGGTGGGGCCCCCAAGCGTTGCGAGGCCCGGGGAAACTTACCTCCCCTACTTTCACTCTCGACGGACTTGGGTGCATTAATAACGCATTAATTAATGCATTAAAAAATTAACACTTTGACAGCTCTATTAATTACTAATAGGAAGTAGCATATGCCGTTTTAAATGAGATAGAAATCATCGACCTTGGTTGCCCTTGAAGGTCGTTATGCGCTATTGTGGCTAAACAGTGCAAGATAGGTCTTACATTGCTATTGGTCAATAATAGGAAGTAGCATATTGGGTTTCAAATAACATGAAAGTCATTGGCCTTTGATGACCTTGAAGTCATTAACAGTCAGTACGGTCGGCTATCCTAGCAACAGCTGGGCTTCCTGTTCATTAGATGGTATGATATCTCAAGAAAGTGAACTGCAACAGATGTGAACTTGAAAACTTATCATCTACTGTAGGTAGAATATGGTGAGTGGCTGATACCCATAAGGAGTTTTTGTTCTTGGTGACGAGAACTGCAGTGACGAAGGAACATAGTTTCTTTGTTATTTACAAGCTGTGCTTGACCACAGTTCTTTGATGCTGTTGGTTTGATTGATGGGAATGGCATTTGACCTGTAAAACACCTGATCTGAGTACACATCCTGACATGAATATTGAATAAACATCGTTGGAGTAGAAAAGCAAAAAGAGTGGATTGCATTGTAACATGGCATTATATTGTGTGAGCTATATGCAGTAAAACAACGTAGTGATGTAGTGAATGATGCATGCATGGTGCAGTTACGCGGACTATCGTGAGCCACCATCATCCACGGACAAGTACGAATTCACCGGCTTATACTGGCATGTGTTCTGTGCTCGACTTGCCTTTGTCATCGTCTTTGAGGTTTCACTGTTCGCCTCTATACTTGCAACTCTGTGTAGTAATCTATGATAATATCTATTGTGCTTGCTGTGTGCTTTATACAAAATTTACAGGTCGCAGTGTGGCTTAGTGATATCATATTGGTCTTGGTTTTGGTCTGTGAAGTTACTGTATATCTGGCCCACCTGGGTGGGTCATTGTTTGTACGTATAGCATCATGTTAGTTAACTATGCCACACCAATCAACTCGGGTAATCATTCGATCGGTAGGAATAATAAATACTGACTGTGCATATAGTCACTGCTAGCGAAGAAACAGCAAGTTCAGAATAATAGTGGGCTCGGTTACCACAACTGTTTGCATGCTGTCTTAGTTTGTTAAAGATATAAATGTAAGTCACAGTTTGGAGTGGAGAATCAGTGACTATTAAACAAACTTAGGTGTTGGTTTGTTGACGCATTATACTACTGTAGACAGTATGGTAGACGTATATTGGACGAGTGCAGCCATGTAATAATGCATTTAATCATTTTCAAAATCAAAAAGTTACAAGGCATGATGAGCTCCCACACGATGGAGACATAAAACTTGGCTCAGTCTCAGCAAAGTCAGCATGATTAGCTTCTTGGCAGTTGACAAAATGGATACATTGCATACGGCTGTGAGTCAGCATCTAATAAGCATTGTGATATATTTCTGCTGCTAGAAAAATTTGATGTGAACCTGATTTTAGTCTGGAGTGAGTGAATTGTGTGAACGGGTGATTTGTGTTAGCATTTTGTGTTCTTCCTGACGTGGCTGGTGGCATACCTGATCCCCGATGTGCCGGCGTACATTCGGCTGTTGATGCAGCGTGAACTGCACTTGGCGAAGGAAGCGCGTTATAGTGAGGCTTTCTCGACGCTGCACGAAGAGAGACGTCAGACCAAACGATTTGATGACATCGCAGCAGGAGTGGTAGCCATGAGACGTGCTAGCCATGAGGATGCCACTGCAGCTGCTGCTGATGATGTTACTACGCCACAAGCTGTCTGATGTGCTGCCAAACACCACCTCACTGCGGAGCCAATGTTGTGAAACTTTTCTATCTGTTCTGCCATTATTTTTGTATCCAGACTTCTTTTTGTAAAATTTCATGGTTGACGTGTTAGCTAACCTTTCGCTGCTTTGGCACTGTTGGTGAAGTGATAGCAAAGGCATCCAGTGCATTAAAGTGAAGTACCCATAACTCCAGACAATCATCCTGCTAAATAGAAGTCACCTGATGATTATAGCTGTCATGATATGGTCTGTGTGGCTGTAAAAGTGTTTTTATCTTTTAAGTGACAAAAATATAAGCTCAGTGACAGTGACAGGCATTATTGTGCAGTAAGTTTTTTTTTGATGTCTAGTCTCTTTTTTTGTCCCATTTATGTATGCAATGAAATTTTTTGCAGGTAGTCATTATTGTGGATTTATTTGGACATGTTAACAAATAAAATTGTTATTTTTGTTAAGCTGTTGATGAAATATTATAAGTACATGGGTAGACATGCATTTTGGCAGCCTAAACAAAATACACAGTCAACTTACTGCCTATACGGGCCAAAGCGTGCATGCGGTCAGTTAACCCTGACCCTAATCCTAACTCTAACCCTAACTCTAAACCTAAGCCTAACCCTAAGCTTCGCCTGTATATAGGCGGTAAGTTGACTTTGAATTTCGTTTAGGCCGCCAAACTGCATGTTTACCAAGTACATTGAGTTGTGTAGACTTCACGAAAAAAAATGTCAATTTTTGGTTTTGATGTTGTGAAGTCACATGGCATTACTTAGCCATTTTCTTGTTATTGTTGTTTGCTTAAACAAATCATTACTGATCTTGATTTTGTGTTATGCTTTGATTATTGTGACTGATATTGCGTGCTTTATTAGAAGTAGTTGAGTAAACATTGTATGCATGTTGTTATTTCTTGTTTAAGCCACGTTGATGTCAGATGCAGCATTGTTCACATGCAGCAGAGATGTTTTAATATTTTACAAATGTCTTTTATATTTTTGTGTGCATGCTTCGGTTACTGACTGTGCTTATGCCATTTCAGAATTCTTGTAGCATGTAACAGTTGACTTGCTTCCTGTTTTTTAAAACTTTTCTCACTGTCACTTGGCCTAAGTTTATTACGCACCGCAAGTCAAAAAAGAACAGACAATACTTTTTTTGCTAGATAGCGATCAGTCTTTCAAGTCCTTTATGAGTACACTTGGCATTGAATTTGCATTCAAGTGGTCGTTTAAGATCTTGCCATCTACCATACTTTGCTAAAAACTTGCTGCTGATAGCACCAGTCATTGAAGTTTAAATGTCATTCAGTATTCCTTAAGATGTAAACAATTTATTTTATGTTTTATGGAAGAATGTAAAAAGATATTTTTCTCATGTCATGTCCATTACTGGACAGTGGTATTAATCCATTGAGGAATTTCCTTCTTACAGCAATTTTACTTACAATATTATGGGAACACATTGTACGATGTTATACTAGTAGCTATAGTATGCTTTTTAAAATGCTTTGTGGCATTTATATGGCAGCTGTTGGTGCATAAATCTGATCTGGATGAGCATATATACACTGAGTCAAAAAATTAAGTCGCCAGGTTGTTGTTAAACCGCTCATCAAGTACGGATTGATCTTCACAAGGTAGCATACAGACTACGAAGAAGAGGAGAACAGATTGTCAACAGTCTGGCGATTTTTGCTCTTATTTGAAGTGAAACGTGTTCTTCATAAGAAGTTCACAAAGCAAAAGTGATGACTCACAGTGTATATTTCATTCTATAGTCTAAGTGTAATGCTATGTTAGTGGTATTAATAAAAGATATATCAAGATGGCATTGATCTTCTAGATTTGACAGTTTCTAGTCAGCACTTCAAGCCAGTTTGACATTGCTAAGGCCAGTTGACACATTACGGTGTTTGAAGTGTCGCGTTATTCATGCCTGCGAAGTGTGAACGGGGCTTTAGTGGCACATATTGGAGTTGGAGCTTCTGTGATGTCTTCTGGTGCGTAGAAAAGAACTCATTTTGCCTCATACAGTGTGCCTGTTGTACCTGACTACTTTATGTTTCTTGTGTCAGTTATCATTGACCAGTAGTGTTACATTGTGCCGTAACGTAGCAGGGGTTCAGCACTGCATTACTTTGATTATATTAGTCACTACAGGGTGCGGCAAAAAAGTGGACGCCTAAAGTTTTTCGCTGCTTTTTGAGCAACCGTTCGGAATTTTTGTTTGAAATTTTACAGCTTTATTAACTAAAACCTTCTACATCTAACTGCCAAGTAAAATGTGATTCTATTGAAAAACGCCTAAGTGATAGACTTTTTAACATGACCACCTACCGATTTTTAGCATTACAGCTACAATACCAATCCAATAACATCGTTGAAACAACACAGTCAACTAATGATTTCATTGTCACTGTGAATGTTCGAAGTGTCCACCGCCAGCTCCAAGCTCCAACACAAGCCTTCAGTCACTTAATTTGATGAGTCTTTTACAGCTTTGTCAATCGGTCCTTAATTTTTATGGCAGGTTGCCCCAGATAACCTGAAGCGCTTCCTTGACTTTGGCGATTGTTTTCTACTTTGATTTAAGTTTGCAGTAAGTCTCCAACATTGCACTCTACACACGATAGTCCATTGGGTTTATATTCGGCAAGTTTGGAGGCCACTGGTCCTTTGTGAAATCTGGACAGTTGGCTTGCAGTCCGTTCCGTGCGTTGCACGCCGTGTATGCTGGCGCGCCGTCCTGCTGGAAGATGAACCCGGTAGGCAGCCGGCGATTGCTTTAAAAGAACGATAATTTAGTGATAATTTATAAACAATATAGATTACTGTTTATCAAAACGGAACTGTGATGTCATCGGCAGTAACGTGTAACCAGTTTTTGAAAATTAAACAGCATTTTTAGCTTGAACATTTTTAATGCTGAAAAATCGGTAGGCAGTCATGTTAAAAAGTCTATAACTTCGTCGTTTTCCAACAGAATCAAATTTTACTTGGCAATTAGATGTAGAAGGTTTCACTAATTAAAGCTGTAAAATTTCATATTAAAATCCCAAACGGTTGCTGAGAAAACGGCAAAAAAACTTTGGAGGTCCACTTTTTTGCCGCACCCTGTATAGTCATTTCTTTGCCACTCATATGGTTTATTCACATCAACGCTGCCTCAACTTTACTGTGTTTTGGCAAATTTTTCTGTCTCACAGCATCATATGTTTTTGTGTTAATGTGTTATGTCTAAAATGTTTGAAGTTCCTGTACCAGAGAGTGTTTGATTTCTTTTTACCGCTACGTAAAGTTCGTGCTGTATTTCTGTATATGCTGTAGTGTAGTTTCTGCAGTCCATTGTTTCCTGGTAGACTCAGGTATGGTGACATGGTGCCAATGCATGTTGCTCATAGACAAGATGCAAACCTCGTGCGCTTTGCATAATAATAATCTTGTGCTGAAATGGATCTAAAAAGTTAGGCAAGTCTTGCTGATGTAACTCTTAAAACTATCACAAGCTTCTTTTAGGAAACATCTCAAAATTATTTGTCCAGTACTTCCCTTTTTTAGAATGTTGAACGCATTTGAGTTTTTTTACAGTTGACACATTACGTAAATTACTTACTTTCTTACATTGATGTGAATAATTATCATCAGGTTGAACTTGATTCTTGTAAGCAGATACTTTTCACTGTAGATGATTATTTCACAATTTTTCACTACATTTCATCGCGTCTTTCTTGTACAAGTGATGATAAATATCTCAATTCTGAATTATTGTGTGTGCATGCTGGACAATGGATAATAGAAATTAATTGTTTGATTTGACGTTGAGACCATGCTGTGCTTTTAAGTTTTGCTGCAGATGTCAACTAGCTTAGAGAGTGTACTTGTTAGATAGTTGGTTTTTGTGCTGTTACTGGATTGTTTTTTGCGAGTTTTAGCATCAGTTGATATATTGAAACTGATCTGACATTGATCATTTTCATCCTTTGTTGTGTGTTTGTTGGTACTCAGCGCAGTGCCAATATTTTTTAGCTTTGATGCTTGCAGTGTTTTTGGTTCTTTGGACCTTTTTGCGAGGCGTTATTTTTTCAATGATTACGGAATGTTTGTGCAAAAACGATAGTTTTCGTCATAACTTCGCTTAAAAATTTTGAGTTTTTGTCGCCATCAGGTTGCAAAAATAAACAAGCCATCAAATTAAAAACACAGTCCCTCGGTAGTGATTCATATTGCTAGTCATTGTTATATTGATGATATCGGGTAATTTTAGCATGACATTAATTGCCAGCTGTTTTCATCGATTTTTCAAATTTTGGCATGTGACTCATCATTAAACATCGTGGATTTTCTGACTAATCACAGATCTCAAAAGTAACGTGATCGACCATTAATCGCTCAGTGGTAACTATTAACTTTTCAATTGTTAGCTTACTAGCTGAAACCGTAACAGTTTTAATGTTGCCAATTCTGTCACTATACGTTCGATTGCCACTTGTAAAGGTAAAGGTAAAGGTGTCAATTTGTATAGCGCATCGTCGCGAACACGCCTCTAATGCGCTTTCGTCACTAACCAGAGTCGCCTGCCGCACGGCCACCGTGTGCAGCCTGCAGACACAGGCTGGCGCAGCGGCCGGCTAGGCAGCCCCAGTCAGCTGTACCAAGGTCCCCACCTTCCGTAACCCATATAATGGGTTACTACTCATTTACCCGACCCCGGAGGGATGGCAGGCTGAGTTGGCCTTGTTAGCTCACTGATAGCGGACGCTTTACCCACAAAGTGGTCAAACGGCCATCCACCAGTCTAGCGCAGGATAGGGAAAGTTCGCCGGCCATGACCGACGTTCTAACCACTGTGCTACGCCACCAACGCTACGCTTTCACTATCGTTAATTATCACAGCATTTTTTTGTGCAGAGCTCCGGCTCAGCGTTACTTGATACTAATCTTGTCAATAAATTCTGTTAATATTCTTACCTCGTGATGTCTGAGTGTCGTCAGATAGTAGGCCTAAATAAAAAAAACCAACATACTTTTTCTGCAAATCAAACATTCGTGACATGGATGTGAACTGCTTGTTATTATGTACTTATTCAGACTGAGCGTACGGCAGTTTGCTCTTTTTTTAACCTTTAACCTAGACAGTAAAGAGTAGAAAATTCAGTAGGCCAGGCCTATATAATATCAACACAATTGTAACAATATACAGTACACACTATGCAGAAGACGGAGGACGACATCATAATGAAGTCTGTGGCTTTACAGTTACGTCACTGTCGACACGGGGAAGTGCTGTGACGTGGACAGAGATTGCTGTTAGTTAATTAGTTTAGCAGGTTTACGAGTAATTTTAAGCAAATCGCGCGACTAGGCCTATGTGTTCTTCTGTCGGAACAGCAGCTCTTAACAGGCGACACGCGGGCAGCGACTCATGCTTGTACGTACTCTCGTCCGTCACATTTTCTATAGTCAGTAGTTTGGGCCACTTCGACATTGCTAAGGCCTGCTGGATTCGGATCAGTGTTACGTCGCACAGTTGGCCGAATCTGTATTGTTCAGACGTATTTTCAGGTCAGTTCTGTTACATCGAGCCATATCTTACACGGTTGTGGAGTAAGACGTTGGCGGTTGTTGACGCGGTTGTTGTTCGTCTCTGCGTTCCGTCTGATCCAGTTCTGTCGACGACCCAGCCGATGACATCTCTGAGATGCTGTCGAGCGGAGCCGCCGCACCGACTGCTGGCTCGCTGCTAGGGACCGGGGCGAATGTCACCACCTGCGACTGTAAGGTGGCCGCCTTGGCCTCGGCGTCGGCCCGTGATCGTCGTCGTTCACGCCCGTCCAGCACGCACTGACGCCACGCAGTCTGAATGATCCGCGCGCAATACTCCTCGCGACGACGCATCATGGTCGACGTCGCCAGTCGACGGCGCGAGCGCTCCGGACCTTTCTTAAGGTCACCCAGCTCGCCGGTGACGTCACGCGTCGTGCCGAGGTAGTTCTGCGTCAGTGCGTCGAGGATGTCCAGACAGTGTACGACGTCGCCCTCGTAGATTGCAATGTCGAGCGTGATGAGTTTGCAGTAGTTGGGTGCCGGTAGACGCAGCGGCTCCTCGAGCGTGTCGACGAACTCGCTGAGACGCGACAACGCCAAGAACTGAGTGCACGTCTCGTCGAACAGCTCCCACACTTCGTAGTACATGTCGAAGTCGTCCTGCGTCAAACCCTTCTGTACGTCCTCCGTAGCCTAAACACACGTACCGGTCAGTTTTTTTCACGTATTTATTCGTCCTGTTCATTATCACAGTTAAACCACATAATTACAAGATCTGCGACTTCGGTCTGTTGTCGTCAAACGTCATTTAAAATTTTGGTGTAGTCTAATCGATCGCAGGCGCTTTAAGCTATTGTTAAGATCTGGCCAGCGTCGTCTTTTACGTAGAGAAATGCGAACGAAGCAAAAGCGGACTGAAATCTCCACTTGCGATGACGAGACTTGTTATTGTTCACAAATAAAGCGAGACATACCCCTACCGCACCATCGTCACCAAAGCCAAGAGTACGATGATGACCAACCGTAAAGACGAGGGCGAGGGCAATGACTGCAGACTTCGAGACCAAGAAGACCGCTTTTCGGTCTCGACTCTTAAGACCAAGACCACATATTTTTTGTCATTTTTAATAAGTATGCCCAGATGCCCTATCAACTTTGAGCCGTGGACTAATATTTCTATCATACCATATCATATTATAATATCATATCATATGAAAGATTTTCTAGAGCCCCCATTACATGATAAAAGACCATTGCATTACAGAGTTATGCTGTCGGTAGAAGTGAGAGTTTACCTGGCTGAAGTTTTCCAGGATGACGGCGATATACATATTGATGATGACGAGAAAGCTGATGACAAGGTACGTGACCAGGTAGGCAATGGCCAGACCTCCAGAGCCGCAGTCGCCATGTGGCATCGAATCACTAACCCACGTATTGTTACAGTCCGGCTCAGTAATGAGAAGACCCGCCAGGACACCGTCCCAGCCGGCCGACGTCGCCGTCTGAAACAGGATGATCATGCCTTGGCTGAACGTCTCGAAGTTGAACAACTCGTCGATGCCTGCCGTGTGTTTGATGTGCATGAAGAACTGCATGCCGAACACGGCGTAGATGAACATGATGAGAAACAGCAGCAGACCGATGTTGAACAGCGCCGGCAGCGACACGGCCAGCGAGAACAGCACCTGACGTCACCACCAGACAGATTTGTCACGTCGACGAAGAACCTTAACACATTCATTTACTCACCCAAGTCATGATGCAGCCAGCGAGAACAGCAACGTACGGATGCCCTTGGCCGACTTGACCAGACGCAGGACGCGTCCGACTCGGAACACGCGAATGACCCTGAGAAGTGTCGGGCTGATCATTAACTCAAACGGATTTTCCTCGCCCGATTTTTTGGTGTATTTGTCCATCGCTTGAACTGCAACAGCACGAATAGTACACACGATTATTCACCGAGCTCCGACATCAAGGGCGGCGCCACCTTAGGAGCTGGGAGGGACATGTCCCCACCACTTTTGCGGGATGTACCACGCAGGGGTACAACCCAATTTACGTTGTACACCTGCGGGGTACTACAGCCGGCCGCTAAAGTTACGCAATTCACATTCGGCTTTAGCACTTGGAAATTCTGCTTCCTGTTCCTGTACAG
>Ga0209367_1010963_pt1 | contig 12087 bp, 5 predicted proteins | sample WorMetLIZISLAND2_FD_187412 | JGI IMG/M metagenome (GOLD analysis project Ga0209367, IMG submission 187412) | Marine gutless worms symbiont microbial communities from Max Planck institute for Marine Microbiology, Germany - Olavius geniculatus... ... | reverse complement strand
GACAACCCTGCAGGAGTTAAGCCACGCTGCCCTAGATAGGCAGCGGTGGGCAGCGATAGTAAGAATGGCGTCAGACACCAACGGGCATTGAGCCCACGGTTGTCGATGATGATGATGATGATAATGACCAAATTAACTACAACTGGCAACAGTTTACAACTTACTTAACACACTTAGATTTTCTTTGAATAGAATTACCTGATCCATGACAAAAACTGTCAATTTAGCTGAAACGTGCTGTTTGGGCTTCTGAAAAATTTGGCCTATTTTCCCGCTCCCCTGTCTGCTGGCTGCTAGTCCCATGCGCATTGTGCACACATGCCAAGTGGACAACGGACACAGATCAAGAAATGATAATGATGTATAATGCTGAGCAAATATAATCAATCACAGAAAAACAATAACACTCACTGAACTGCTAGATGAACTTTCTTTACGTCGACGCTTGGCCGGAGCTTGCTTATGTGCAGGAGATGTTCTCTGCATGACAGCACATTCATAGCCAGCGGTAATGAGAAAAAGATTTCGCACAGACAAACAGGTCTACTGCGAGGGAGCTCTTTTAGTGCTTTGAGCCAGTGAGGGCCAACCCAATTAAGCTAGCATACAGACCAAGCCAGCACCTTTAACCGACTGGGCCAGTATACCAGCAGTCCTGGCAACAGGGTCTACTGTTACACAGAAATCGCCGTTTCTTCCCTAGCGATGACCGTAACCACCGCCAGTACTCATTTTGCCTACCCACAAAGAAATGGCCAGGTTGAGTTGGCCCAAGGGGTTTGGTTTAAAAAACAGAAGACAGTATAATCACAAATGGATCATGCATCCAAGTACTAACCTAGTTCAGCGTCGAGCACCTTCGTTGTTGCAACCAATGATGTTACCACTACGAGGGGCGTTCCAGAACTGTTTTTCTCAGTAAGCACACAGTGACAGCTGAAAACCAAAACTATTATTAGTTGTTATCATAGCTGTAGGGCGTCAAAATATGATATGGGATAATTTTTCACTTAACGTTTCACTGTAAACTATAATAGCAACTAACTGTCAGCAAACCGACTAGGAGTCAAACTCACAACCTTTTGATCACGAGTCCAGCATTCTAACAGCTGTGCCACTGTTGCCATCAAGCATTACTGATGTTATGGTATCAGCAAGAGTAAAGAAGACTAGCAACTGACCATTAGCTTCTTGACAATTGGTTCATCATCACTATCATCAGACACATCAGCTACTGCAGCAGCTTGGTCCACTGTATCACGTGACTTCACTGACTACACACCACATCAGATCATGTCAACTTAAAGAGTGTGTACAAAGCAATAGAAATAAACCAAACTGAAATGAGTGACTAAGGGCCGGTTTCTGGATCTTTTAGTTAACTGATCACTTAGTAAACCGTCTGTTAACTGTAACTCGCTAGTTAAGCTTGTGCGTGTTTCTGAACAAAACCTTGAATGGCTGTCAGCTAACTGAGCGGTAAACTACAGTTGCTTAGCAACGATGCACACGACACTTATCACTTCCGCCTAGCGCAGGCGAGCATCATGAATATTAATGAGCGCAAGCGCTCGCCAGCCAGCCCACGAGCCAGCCAAGCGGACAGCCATTTTGTCCATTCACGAATAGATTTTTGTAGTAAAATTTGTAGTTAACAAACATCTCCTCGTGCGTTTTGAAGACACTGCTATACGGTAAAAATCGTTTTATAGTATCACATTCTTCAATTAACTGCTTGCAAAATGGTACAAAAGTGGCGTTAAATACGATAACTACGATCGACGGTTAGCTAACTGACCGACTTGGGCCAGTTAAATTTTTGGCCATTTTCGCCGTTGGTTAGTGCAATGGGAAACGCGAATTATGCAAATCTGCCAGTTAACGCTAACTTGACAGGCCAGTTAAGATCAAGAAACCGGCCCTAAGTGAGTATGGTTTAACGTCCTGCCTGACACAGTATAGGTCACTTCGGAGACAGCCTGAAATGAAACCCTAGTTCAGTCCAGTTGCATTGTACAGATTGTATAAAACAAACAAGCTTGCTAAAGCAAGTTCAGCTCATTCATATATGTCGCTCTATACAGTACACAACTCTCACATAATTCCCCATACAAATTATAATTTTATTTACCTAAGTAACTGTCCAACTGCTAAATATACATTTCAGACATACACCACTGTGCTAAAATCTCCATCTCTTCAACCCTCAGCCAGACACCAGCTTACATCACCACAGATAAACCACGAACATTATCAATTATTATGATACACAGGGGGTGAGTGAGTGAGTGAGTGAGATGGGTTTAACGTCCGCACAGTATAGGTCATTTAGGGGATGGTCTTTCCAGACAGGATTGCACATACACATAATAACAGAACAAAAAGTTTAACCTAAGTTACAGAAAGCTTAACCTTTATGAAACACAAAACACACAAAAAATACCTGAACCTAAAACTGTAAGAACTGCCGAGAATAATGGTGCATACGTAATGGTAAAGGCAGTTCTAATAATCTTCCCTGTTATCCCCCAAATAGGCATTAATCTCAGAATGCTGTCTATTGAAGGGCAGGAACAGGGTTAGAGCATCAGTCTCAGTGGTTTTACCCCACCAATCTGCTAGTCATTGCACCTAAGCACAACGTGAATGGCCGTATTAAGTAAACCATACCAAGCTTGTTTACCTGCCTGCAGATAGTCACCTATTCAGGTACTACGGTGTGCAGTAACTTGAAATGTTGATCGAAAACAACACATTACTACTACACTACACCACCACACACCTAAACAGTGCATAAAACATACGTCAAAAATCGGCAATAAAATTAATTTACCTCTTCAGAAACTTCTCTTTTTCGCTTTCTTGTAGCAGCAGAGCTGTGCCGACGTTTAGCCTACAAAACACATTGAAGGTTTCAGAGCTGTAATACAACAAAACCAATAACAGTTGACTGATGTCACCAAACTAAAGACATGTGTACAGTTCATGCAACATTTTAGCTGAACAAGTGCCAGATAAAGTCAAATGCACATTTCAATGCAACATTTCAGACTAATGGTTCACAGCACTATTTATTTTTTAATATCTTATCATGAATGTTGTTCATATATGAAGTACGGAATCCAAAACATGAGAGTAATAAAAAATAATACAAAAAGCTGCTACGACAGCACAACAGCTGACTAAAGCAGCAAAGCTAGATGATATTTCAGCTCAACAGCATCAGCTAGAACATCCACTGCAACATCTGCAACAAGTACATGAAACTGTTTCAGCTGACCGAACGACTGACCTCATGCCTGTTATTGAGCTGCTGTGTGGAGGATGACGATGCCTTCTTGTCCTTGGCACTCACTGTTGCAATACTGTGCCATTTTCTCTCCTACAGCCATGATCTATACCCTTAGTCCATACACACCGAGTGGGCATTCTGGTGGGCCAAAAATGCAGTATTCTTAAGTGCTGATAACCTAGTGACAGCTAGTGGATGTAAGGCATGCGATACAAATGCCATGCTGTCTAGAAAAAGTGTGAAACTTGCACATGTCAATACGTTAAAAAAATTCCCTGTGTAATCATCATTATAAATCTTCACCATTTTGGTGAAGTTTTTTTGGCCCACCATGCAATTATACAGAAAAAGATACAATGAGATATTTCTTACAATGTGGCCATTAATGGCCAAAAGGCCGCAAACAGTAAGTAAGTAAGTAATCAATCAATCAGTCACTGGGAGTCAACCATCTACCAATGAACCAACAAAAACAAACACAAATATCGACGCATTTACATTTTTAAAAAATCAATAATCGACGTCACACTTGGTTAGTTAGAAGTAAAGTCTGACCTTCTTTGGTTTCAGAGGCAAATCACTGTCATTAGAATCAGATGCAGCAGCCAGCTTCTCTGCCTCTGGCTCAGCCACAGACTCAACGACATCATCCTGAGTCACACAAACCATATCTCGTGCTGTCTGTGTTGTTGTAAATTGTCCCCGAAGGGTTGCCGACTGGCATTTTCAAAATGCCCAACACAACAAATTTTGCATATTAAAAATTTCCATTAGGCAGTTTGGCACTTTTTGGTAATAACACTCAATTCTGACATTAGTTTAGCAGCAACAAATGTTTTATCGTAAAAAACTGTTGTCGAAAATTTGGCATTTTCTGTCAGCAAGATACACTGGATGTTGTAATTTTAGCCAAAAACAGTTGGCAATCCAATGCACCAGTAAAACTCATTGGTAAATAAGTTTACACAAAGCAAATACAAATATACATTCTATACCTGCTGCAGATCATAAGTCATTACACTAAAACACCTGCACCAAAAGGAAAGCAATGTAAATCTACAAGATTATGTCAGAATCCTAGGTTGTGAATTTGACTCCTCGTCGGTTTGCTGACCATATCAATGCACCATGGGAGACAAGATATATTATAAGAGTTTCCACCCTAACAAAAAGTGACACAACTCACATGTCCCAAAAACTGGATGTATCTGTTGTTTGTTATCTCATCCAAGCCTTCGTTAAACCAACGACGCTTCTGTGGCTTGCCAAACTTCTCTTTGTACTTCTCGTATGGATATATGTCCTTCGGAGCAAGAAATGCCCTGAACAGGACACCACCATTATGATTATCAACATCATCATCAGAATGTCTCCTAATCAGAAGGATAGCTACCGACACTACTCAGTACTTGTTCAGTGTACAAAGCAGATGGGAAGAAAAATATGTTTAAAACTTAAATATGTGAAATATCTTTAGCAACTATTTTTACAGCAAAATTAGCACAAAGTCTATTAAACAGATTGAGTTGAATAAAACAACATAGCAACAAACTATAATACAGCAGTCCTTACACAAACCCCAGTTTCTAAAATCAGTCAAATCATTTTACTAGCACTGTTAAAAAACTTGTTATCCAAAACTGTTCTTTGTAAAATACAATACTACTAATGTAATCTAAAGTCCTTTGCAAGCCACTAGGCTCACAGTAAAGTACCAGTGATCGTCTCAGATCCATTTCTTAGCCATCAGCCAGATACTAGTTCACACTGCAGTGCCAGAACACGAATATAAGACTGATCTGTTAACACCCGAGCTTTTGCTGGTTGCCAATAAAGGGGTGGCTAGGCTGAGTTGGCCTAGGTGGCTTAATTACATAACAAGATGGTATCCTCATGAACAGTTACCCATCTCAGACTCAGTACTAACCTGGCTCAGAGGACAATAGCTTCATTGATGTTACCATCAGACCAAACACCCAACTGATATGACAAATGCTACATGGCTTACATTATTATAAAATTTTACTAGCAAAACTTACGTTTCGTGAGTCCCGTAGAAAAATATTGGATATTTTCCACGAGGAATTGGCATTCCATCAGGCAGCTTGTTGATCTAAACATATATTTACCAACTACATCAAACTGCAAATGAAACTAGGAGTGACAACAGCACCCGTATACACTATACAGTAAGCAAAATCTCACAACTTACTAAATAATGACTCTCAATAATCTCTATCATTTCACACAAATTCCTTATACAGTGCGTTAACGTGTTCCTAAATTGTTACAATCATGTGCTGCATGACTGAGTAATATTTCCATCAGTCAGTCAGACAATGATAAACTATGACTTAACTACCAGCTCACCCTTGCAGGCCATGCTGGATATCCTCTGACTTTGGCAAATATCAAATCCCCCACCTCATATTCGCGCTGCATAGTCAAGTACCTGTAGCACAATACAGATTATATCATCAACAGTGGTATAACAGACACAATGACCCACTGTGGCTCATGCAAACAGTTCATGACAGTATACAGAACTAGTGGGTGTTCACCTAATGCAGACGGTGACTACAGAGCTCTAAATCATACTGCAGCTGCACATGGCACGCATACTAAAAGTATACTATAATACTTCAAATGCACGCCAAGTTTCTAATATCAGCTAGGTCTCTAGTACAAGCTCAGAATGATCCATTTGTCAGTGCAAATCCGCAGTGACAAGTGATTGATTTCTAGGCTATTGTCAGTGCAGATTAGAGCTCTGCACGGGCCGGGCAGCCCGACGGTCTGGCACGGGCTTGAAAATTTCTTCTGGAAATTGGGCCGAGCCGAGTAGTTACCAGGCCGGGCCGGTTTGCGCAGGCCCGTAAAAACAAGTGATCTGCTAATGCAAACAGAAATGCGCAACAGCCGGGGTGCATGTTTGAAACACAGTAAAACAAAGTCTAAGTCATTTACCAGAAGGCGCCAGGCGCCAGACTACCCGGGGCTATAGTGTCTATAGTGTTTTATGTACTTGTAGTCACCAGAGGTCGCCTATATCGCTCTGCTAACGTCATATCGGCTGGATGAATGAATGAATGAATATGTCAATTTGTATAGCGCCCAATTAGAGAAGACCTCAAGAGCACTCGCAGCCATATAAATGAGTTTTGAGTTTTTTCGCAAATGTGTCTCTGGACAGTGATGAAGTCTGCAGGTCGACGGGGAGGCTGTTCCAAGTAGCTGGGCCAGCCACGGCAAAGTCCCTCTGACCGATCGTGGTCCTTGTGGGTGGCATGACGAGTGCCCCGCTGTTTGCCGACCACAGCTGCCACCCGCCGACGACAGACGAGACCGGGGTGCACACATCTGCCAAGTATGACGTCGCCAGACCATGGAGGCAATTGAAGGTGATCATCGCTAGCTTGAAGGTGATTCGCTGGCGGACCAAAAGCCAGTGAAGTTGACGCAGCACTGGAGTGATGTGGTCGAACTTCCTGGTTCCAGTTACGACACGCGCTGCTACATTCAGCACATATAGCAACTTTTGCCTACACCCTCTCATTTAACACCCTCGTTCGGGGTGACCCCCTTCGAATTTATGGAAAAGCTTTAGGGTTCCTGAAACTAGAGTCTTCCGGGCAGCCGACGGTGAAAATTTGGTAATTCCAGCTTGCACCATTTTTGACTGATCCACCCATGTGACAGACAGACAGACGGACAGACAGACAGAATTGCGATGGCTAAGACGCACTACAGCAGTAGCTGCTGTTGAGCGTAATTACAATTAGTCAGATTTGCATATTATGGCGCCATGAAAAAATCGGGAGTTGTGGATTCTGGGCCCATTAGGTCGGCATGGGAGGTAAAAGGTCATCAATTTGTATAGAGCATCATCGCAAACACGCCTCTAATGTGCTTTCATCACTAACCAGAGCCGCCTGCCGCACAGCCACCGTGTGCAGCCTGCAGACACAGGCTGGCGCAGTGGCCGGCTAGGCAACCCCAGTCAGCTGTACCAAGGTCCCCACCTTCTGTAACCCATGTAAATGAGTTACTGCTCATTCTACCGTCCCACGGAGGGTAGAAGGCTGAGTCGACCTAGGTAGAATGACACCCTCTGGTCCACGGTGGGCTGTCTGTCAACGGCCTCCTACTTCCATGCCTTCCCCTCTTTTGATAGCGGCGCGGTGGGGGATCACTTCAAAGTGGCAGTAGACTAGCAATTAAAGCATGCGAGACTGACCTAAGTTAGCCAGCAGTAGGCCTATCAGATAACGCTGGAATGACGCCTGTTGCTACTTGCTTTTGCCAGTCAGTGGTGACCATCGCATAGGACTCTCGTCAGTTGTTTGCAGTAAGCCTACCTGCCTGTAGCACCGCGAGCGAGCGATTGCTCAGTGTTGCTGGATACACTGAGTCTGTATCTGAACATCGCACTGCTCTCTCACCAGACAACGTTGACAACATTCTGTTCTTGCATAAGATAGGCTAGGCCTATTCTTACACATTCCAATAAGCAGGCATATGTTTTTATTGTTGTTCGCCTAAGCCTATAAAACAATGACGATTCTAACTATTTCAGTTTTAAAATGTTGTCGTTTATCAATCGATTGGCGGCATTTGTGGGTGAAATCACATGGTCACTTACAAATTTCCAATTTCACTTACATTAAAATCAACTGCTAAAGATGTCTAAAGTCCGAAAATGAAGAAATATTTACGAACATTTAACGTTTTATAACTATTTTGCAACAAATCATACATGCGCATGCAGTGCGATCTCTATGTCACCACTGTTTACTTCAAGCATCTATCGACCAAGAACGATTATGACACCGATTGTACTGGATTTTAATTATGTCAATTGCAACCGAATACGACTACAAACCCCAAATCTAACCCTAATCCTAACCCTAACAATATTCCTAAGTCAACCTTAAAACTAACCCTAATTCTACACTAAGTCTGAAGATCTAAACAAGGCCATTCTTGGTTTTTAGACGCCCGTGTGTCTGATGTACAAAATGTTTGATGTTATGTTACATTATATTAGCGGATGTTTACGACTGCCATTACAGTCCAGTGCGATGTTTACGTTAATACGTTAATTTTATGCGAAGTTTGTGTTGAAGTTGTTAAAAAGACCATCTTACTGTTCCAGAAAGTTAGTGTGTCCTGAACTCAAACGAAATCTCTGACGACAAAGATTCATGAAATGTGCAGTAAGGTATGATTACTGCAAGATTTACAAGTAAGTGACCATGTGATTTTGCCCATTTGTGTAAAATGTTGTTTTTTTTCATTTTTACGCGCGAAAGCAGCTATGCTTTCAGCGCGTCTTAGCCATCGCAATTCTGTCCGTCCGTCTGTCCGTCACATGGGTGGATCAGGCAAAAACGGTTTAAGCTACAATCACCAAATTTTTACCGTCGGCTGCCCAGAAGACTCTAGTTTCAGGAACTGTAAAGCTTTTTCATAAATTCGAAGGGGGTCACCCCAAACGAGGGCGCTTAATGAGAAGGGGGTAGGCAAAATTTGTGATTTTTGGCCTATAACTCGCTGCATCTCAGTAATGGTGCGAGATAAGGCCTAGGTTACTATTAATCACTAATAGGAAATATTTCTTTCGATTGGCGCCGAATTCAATGACCTTGGATGGCCTTGAACGCCAAAATAGGGATTTTTAAATGAATTTTTCGGGTGATTTTGGACTGCGACACAAAATCATTCACAAGGTGGCGCCACGGTGCTGGCATTGGTGGCGTGGCGTCGTTGGTAATGCGTTTCGGCTGAAACGAAGTTACTCTACGCCGGGCCCGGTTAGTGCTGCGATGGGTGACTGCCTGCGGGTAGGAACTGCTATGGGCTTTCACGCGTCCCGTGAGCATTAGCTCACAGAATGATGACACTGGAGGCTAGCGTAGCCCTACATGAGGAGAAACTTGAGCAGCTAGAAAGGGTGGAACAGCCTGCAGGTGATACCCTGGCTGTACGACGGGTCGTAGAGGAGCAAGTGGCTAAATCCCTCGAAGAGCTGAAGGAGGAAAAAGATGTGGAGAGCAGGAAGGGAAACATCATTCTGTACAGGGTTCCTGAGAACAGGAATGACGACATAGCATCAAGAAATGAAAATGATAGAGTCTTTGTGACGGATCTTTTGAATTCGGTCTTCGACATTAAGTGTCAGCAAAGTGACATAGGCAAAATCTACAGGCTTGGAAGGTGGTCAGGGGACAGCAGTGTACCTAGGCCTTTATTAGTGGGCTTCAAACAGGTTGAAATGAAAAGCAGTATAATGAGCTCTCTAAAGCAGTTGAGGGAAGCCGACCATCGTTTCAGATCTGTCAGTATCTCCAGTGATCTCACACCCAAGCAGCGTGAAGAAATCAAGAAACTGTTGGCAGATGCAAGAAAAGAGCATGCCGACAATTCAACTGAAGATGAGGGAAACTTTCGGTTCCTGGTGGTAGGTCACGGCCAAAGAAGGAGAGTAATCAAAGTAAGAAAACAGATCTGAGCTGTCTGCTTCTCAACGCGAGAAGTATTCTGAACAAGTTTGACATGTTACAAGCTTTAATATGTGTTCTAAATGTTTATATTATTGGTATAACAGAGTCTTGGTTGACACCTGACATTGGTGACGCAGAGGTACAGTTGGCAGGTTACGAGATGTTTCGCAGAGATCGAGACAACGCCAGAGGTGGAGGTGTTTTACTATATGGCAGGCATTCTCTGCTTCCATCAGAATTTCACACTTCGGCCTCTTTTTGTGACCAGGTCTGGTGTAAACTCGGGAATTTGTGCAATGGTTTGTGCTATAGATCTAGTAATGTCAATATCGTCGGTGAGGATAATAATGAACATTTACTTGATCTCATCACTGAAGTTGGTAATAAACATGTTCTGCTTATGGGTGACTTTAATTTCCCGAGTATTGATTGGAATAACTTTATGGCGATGCCCACTGAGGACAGTTTTACTAAAGCGTTCCTCAAAGTCGTCGAGGACAGTTTCTTATCTCAACACGTTACAGTCCCCACTCGGGGAAACTCAGTCTTTGATCTAGTGTTTTCTACTGAACCAGATCTAGTCAGTGATGTCAAAATTATTGAGAATCTAGACAAAATTGATCATAGCATGCTCACATTTTATCTCCATCTGGACTATACTGTTGATCATAGCAGAACTGTGCGTCGTGATTACAATAAAGGTGATTATGACAGTATAAGGAAAGCCTTGTCAGTAATAGACTGGTCAGCCTTGAACAACAGCACCAGTACTGTCGAAGAATACCGGAATTCTTTTAAAGCAATCTTAGCACAATTAGAAGAAAAGTTCATACCAACCAAAACTTATCACAGTGACCGTTTGAAGAAACCAGTCTGGATGACGCATAAATCATGGAAAAGCGTTAAACGGAAGTATAAAGTATTCTCGAAGTATAAAAATAAAGATCTTCCAGCTGTTATAGCAGCTAATCGCACAGCAAAAAAGGACCTCAGAAAAGCGCGGATGAATTTCGAGAAAAAACTTGCACACAACATTAAACAGGACTCTAAGTCGTTCTATTCCTATGTGAGAAGCAAATCCAAGGCTAAAGTTCGAATTTGTTCTCTGAAACAGGATTCTGGTACAGTACTGGACGATGACTTTGAGATAGCAACCTGTTTCAACACTTTTTCGCATCAGTGTTCACACAGGAGGATCTTCACAATGTGCCTCAGCCAGTGAATATGGGAATTTCTGAGGAAGACCAGTGTACTGACATCTGGTTCACTGAATGCGATGCTTTGAAAATCTTGGACAGCTTACGAATGGATAAATCTCCGGGACCAGACGAGTTGTTACCCAGGCTACTATCAGAAGTCAAGGAAGAAATTGCTCACCTACTATATGTGCTTTTTCGACGGTCTCTAGACAAATCCTCAGTACCCACAGAATGGAAAAGAGCAAACGTCTGTCCTATCTTCAAGAAGGGGAGCAGGAATTTGGCAGAAAATTACAGACCTGTGAATGTAACATGTCAAGTCTGTAAGATTTTTGAGACCTTAGTCAGGGACAGATTGGTAAAACACTTACAGGAGAACAGCCTGATTCGTGAGTCTCAGCATGGTTTCCAGAAAGGGCGATCCTGCTTAACTAATTTGTTAACTTTCTTGGATAAAGTCACTGGTTGTATCGATTCTGGAAATAGTGTGGACGTGGTTTTTCTGGACTTCACAAAAGCTTTCGACAAAATCCCACACAGTAGACTAGCTGCAAAACTTCGGAGCCATGGGATAGACGGGAAGCTCTTGTGCTGGATTATGGAGTGGTTAAAAGATAGAAAGCAACAGGTGGTCATACGCGGTACCCTCTCTGATAGAAAGCAACAGGTGGTCATACGCGGTACCCTCTCTGATTGGATCTCTGTGCTCAGCGGAGTACCTCAAGGTTCAGTATTCGGACCCATAAACGATTTCGTAAACACGTGACACCATTTTCGAAAGTAGGTCAAGTAATATAAACAAAGCAGAGGGCGTGGCAGGTACACGTTATTGCTACGCATTTACGCAGGTTTTGGGCAGTTAATGTTTGTATACGAAGTTGAAGGAAGTTGTATATATTTATGTGTGTATGAAAGCAACACGTATAGTTGAAAATGGTTCTCATGAGGCTCTACAGCAAATGGTAATATTAGCATGCAATAACGTCTACCTGCCGAATGGCACGATAGGGCCTATCAACCAGGGCCAGATTTAGAGGAGGGGCGGGGGATCCAGGGCCCCAGGCCTTTCACCAACAGGGGGTCTCCCACCAAA
>Ga0209367_1010962_pt1 | contig 12087 bp, 8 predicted proteins | sample WorMetLIZISLAND2_FD_187412 | JGI IMG/M metagenome (GOLD analysis project Ga0209367, IMG submission 187412) | Marine gutless worms symbiont microbial communities from Max Planck institute for Marine Microbiology, Germany - Olavius geniculatus... ... | reverse complement strand
TTAACAGTATTTGCCGAAATAGCACCATATTAACATGTATAACAAAAGTCATTCTATCGATATACATCAAAATCCTATCTGCACACAACCATTTAAGCTGGCGGACCTAATGTAAATAATTACCCTAGTTAATCAATTTCTAACAATCAAACGTGATTAAAGGGATTTTGACAGTGGTCCAATAAGGTAATCTTGGCCCCTTGCTATTTCCGCGCTAGCTGTGCCTACGGACTGTAAGTAAGTAAACAAGTAATTATTTTTTTCAACTGTCGGTCAAACGCCATTGAGGCGCACGTATTATGATGTAACTGCAGGTAGCAACGGATGAGGTTCGTATTCAGTAGACGACGTGCAATGGACGCGGATTCAAGGGCAGAGCTGAAATTATTGCTGCTAGTAGGCGTGATAGTCTGCGTCAGTGTCACCGTTCTGTCCCGCGTGTTGTCCCAGGCCCCTCCAATCATCTCACATCCGTACAACTGTTCGTCTGATCTGGCACAAAAACCATCCTGCTACGGTCGCTTTGCTGACTTGCAGGATCGCGCACACGACACTGGCGATACCGGCTCGTTTCAGGTTTGTCGGACTTCGATGTCTGCTAAATTTTTACAGATAATGATCAGATCAAAATATTGCTAGGCTTTTTATTCGGTATTTTTAAGAAAATGTGTAGATACTACTTTTTAAAAGTGCAAAAGTGTTTTTCTAAATTAAATATTTGTTTTAAACAATAAACACACTGTATGATTCGAGTCGCATAGTGACAACTCGAGTATTGGAGGGGCGACTGAAATCGCAAGACCTGACATCACGAGACCATCGAATTTGTGGGTACTTACATCGCGAGAATGGACAACGAGACACCAGATCGCAAGGGTGGAAATCGTGAGACAACGCGAAGTAACGCTAAATGACGCATGAAATTAACTTTTAATTCTACGTATTATATAAAAACATTGCACCAACTTTGACATGCGTTTTGCAAAATAGTACAACACAGCAGTATTATATAAAACATTCCATAAAAAGGAAAATCAGTCAGTTCAACATTGAGTAAACTGTGACACACGTTAAGTTAGAACAAGAAATAGTTTAGATTGTGACCAATCTAATGTACTCCTCGCTCGCATTATTTTTTCCTATATTCTTTTAACTGCTTTTTAGTTCCTTTCTTTTTACGCTGCAATGACGTCATCGGTCACGTGACCATTCGACTCCCGGGGGTCGACTTTCTATGGGTTGTCCATAGTGACCATGCGTCTATCTAGCACCGTTATGGAGATATGGCCGTTTGAAGTTCTTCCAGGAAGGCTCTTTCAGGAACAGAGGTCGATCGTCGGTCGGTCGGTCGGTCGGTCCTCAATATTACACTGGTCTTATATACTCTTCTTCGCTACGTTAGGAGCTTAGCGCGCGAGGAGCAAAAATATTAGCAAAATAGCACAATACAGCATGCGTCGCCGATGCCAGCAGTTCCAGCTGGGCGTCAGTCGCGAAGATAAGTGCCGATCGGTTGTGTCCAGCGTCAGCAACCCCTCGGTAGAAATCATTGTCCATACTTGATAGGCGCTATACTGACCAAACTTACCACATCTACTAATTTCGCGGACCACGAGACGTCTAGGCCGGCTTTTAGACTTGACGTCACTAATGTTGTCAGTTTTCATTTGGTGCCATCAGTTGATGACAAGGCCTACTAACCGACAAGTGCATGCCGTGTGACTTTGCGGCCGGTTGGCCACGTTTCGTTGGTCGGACTGACAGTACTTTCTATGCTCGCTGACGAAGGGACCCTTTTTGCTCAACTTTCAATCTGGTGCCGCGTTGTCAAGTCTCACGATGTCAGGTCTCGCGATTTCAGCGCCCCGGTATTGGAATAGTCGGCACGGTAGCTGTAATTTTGACACTATACCCACGATGACGTTAGTTACTGCTGATGACTGTGTCTGTTGCAGTCTATCGGCAGTTGGCCGTACTCGTACGTCTACTCGGCGTACATCGACGACCGGCCTGCTCCCGACCTGTCTCAGCTGCATCATGACGTCACTAATCGTCATCATTCACAAGCTCAAGGTCAAGGTCAAGGACATGCAGGTGCTGTACTGCGAGTCTTTGCCTGGGTGCCTCGCCACATGCCGGTCGGGTGTCCTTGGCACTGTCTGTTCTGGCGTAGAGATCACGAACTGCCGCTGCAACGACCCGTCATTGCATGGACGGACCTTAACCACTTCGACTCCAATAGAACGTAAGAGCCTCTCTTTAAAGGTCAGGTCTCGCGATTTCAGTCGCACCTTTAATACTCGAGTTGTCACTATGCGACTCGAATCATACAGTGTGTTTATTGTTTAAAACAAACATTTAATTTAGGAAAACACTTTTAAAAAGTAGTATGTACAAATTTTTTAAAAATACCGAATAAAACGCGTAGCAATATTTGATCTGATCATCATCTGTAAAGATTTAGCAGGCAAAGCTTTGAATGCCAATTTGTCACCCTCGCTATCGCTGAGCCCGTGAAGAGGTGATCACTGAAGCTCAAGTTCAACACTTCAACTCTAGAATGTAAGCAGTTTCTGGCAGAATGCAGTCACAGAGTTTAAACCCTTACCGTGTTCCATGTACTATTTTTGGTTGTTTATGGCATCGCAGTAGTAAATAAATAATACAGAATTCGAAAAAAAATCTAAGATCCAAATCACGATCTAAATTCAGGAATCTTTGATGACGGTTATAATGTGGATTGTCACCAGAAAGTAATCGATTGTTTTTTGCGTCACACCGCACCGTGCAGAAAACATAAATATTCTTTCGTAACTTTTTGGGCAATTTTTGGGGACATGCAGGCAGACAAACGCGGACACAAGCAACAAAGTAAATTTTTCTTTCGCCAGATGAAACAGTAGCAAAACAAATAATTTTGTAGATACAGATAACGATTCTGTAATAGAAAACTTGAAAAAATAAATAGTTTTCCTACATTAAATTGCATTTACCGAAAGAATGAGATACTATTATCGTATTTTGTTTTTTTTTAATATCGATATGTTCTAAATATTAATAAAGTCAACGTCATTTTGGTTGCACATTTTTCAAACATTGTAACGCCTACTGGCCTACATGTAAATAAATTGCCCGCAGGGTTCCGTCGGTAATGCTGATCTGCAAACTTCCGAATTCGTTATCGAGAGATGACACTGGTAACGTCACGGACCGAGCAAAGATAGCGGCCGTGTCGGTTGTGACGTCATTCTGCGAGCGACCGCGCAACTTGCTACATCCGGTTGACTTGCGACGACGACGAAGACGAAGAAATAAATCTTCTGACGACATGATGAGTGAATCACGACAGACAAACAGTTACCTCGTCGACTTCACCGTCTGCGTTCCATCGATATTTGGCAACATCAACACTACCGACCTGGTCGAGTTTATCGAGGTAATTAAACCACATTAAACATACATTTTCCTCTCAAGTATGTTTGTCAAGTTAAGCCAAGGCCCGCGTTTAGCCAGGGTTACGGATCAGTCGTCCGAACCAAAAGGCATTCCATAAAAGTAGCCAAAAACGTTACCACGACTGATGCGATTTTCATGTTCGGAAAGCATAAAATGCGTTTGCGGCCGGGGCCAACTGGGGGTACCGTCAGCGCTCCCTTAACTCCTTAGCTGGATCAGTGGAAGGCCCAAGGAGTAATGGTAAACACCTTTTGTAAAGTCTGGCTACTAGCCTGAAGTCCTTTTTCGATTTTGTTTTTGGATTAAGAAGTAATTTAAGCAAAGCTCATGAGACGAGCGACAGCATTAGCAGTTCCTGTTCGCAGGATGTTCGGGTCTATCTCTAGCCGTGTTAGCTCAATTCACTCTTGAAATGTGCGCCACAGCCGCAAGTTGCAAAAAAACACTAAAATTTCTTATTTTGAAGGTTTAAGGTCATTCAAGGTCATCAGTGCTGACACAATTAAAAAGCTCGTCACTAGTGCTTGTTATGATAAGCAGTATGTATGTGTATATCTGCAACTGTTTTTTACTCTGAACGAGCCAATAGCGGTAAAATAACCACTTTTAGAGGGGTAGCCATCTGTAACGTTCGCCTATGCAGGCCTCTTTGAACTTAGGGGGTCGCGACTTAACTGCTGAAATCTGCGTTTAATGCTGAAAATTTCATACGCAGCTTGTATTGGTCTATCTCCAGCCATTTCGATGCAATTCACAGTAATTGCAAAAAATTCACTAAAACCTTTCATTTTAGGGATTCAAGGTCGTTCAAAGTCATTGATGTTGATAGTTTTAAAAAATCTGTCACTAGTGCTTGTTATGATATGCAGCAACTCTGTACTTATCTGCAACCGCACTATACGAGCCACTAGTGGCAAAATGACGTCTTTTTAGTGTGTACCCCTCTTTGACGCCCTCGTTCAAGGGGAACCTTCTCACCCAGGGGCACAAAATTTTGTCACTAAAATCTACAATCGTTTGGGCAGCCCATAATAAAAAATTTTTTTGATGATAGCTTGCACCAATTTGATACAGCTTAAGGGTGTCAGACAGACAGACAGACAGACGGACGGACAGACACCTTGAGGATGCTAAAACACGCGAAGCATTACATGCTGTCGCGCGTAAAAATTACTTTAATGAGGAAATGTTTGCCGATTATTATAATATTGGAGAATATATACAATGTCTTTGCATATCGTTGTGTATCGTTGCGGTAAACCATTTAGATAAACCGGATGTTTGGTGCAAAGAAGTTTCAGTTCTACGTTCAGTCTTCTACGGCTGAACTGGAAACATGTCTCAACAAATACCAGCAACTTGGCATCGTCGACGTCCAGCCTTGGGAGATGCCTCAACAACTCATACGTGATAAAGTCGGTTATATTTTTTTGATATTTCGATTTCGATATATGACAAAATACCTGGTGGCCCATAAAAAACTTTCCGAACTTAGCATAACCATAACGACGCACATTTTTGCACATTTGTAGACCAATATGTACTCTTACTTACTTAGAAATTTTAGGGCCGTCATTAATAACATCACTGAATGCCGCTTAATGATGTAAGGCTAGTAAAAAATCAAACTATGTAAAGACAACGTTCCATCACACTGCATTAAAGCAACTCAATTTTTTTGAGACAACACCCCCGATTCAATTACCTCACAAGAATGGACATTGCATTTGACAGATTTGACTCCGCTAGATTACTTAATATGGGATGTCTTGCAAAAAAGCGTGAATCGTTTGCGAACTTCAGAGATCGTCAGAATGTAGAATGTTATCAGAGACAAATGGCATGATGCCAATATCAGACAGTCAGAATCAGAAAAGACGTGTTGCATTGAAAAAAAACATTTATTAGCAATAGCAAAGCAGAATGTACGACTTATTCAGCACATTTTCTGCTGATCAGTTGATTCATGTTTAGGCCTATTGTGACGTTCTGATGTAGCCTGCGTACGAGCAGCAACGTAAATGACGAGTCGCTTGCATAATTTGCGTTATGATGTGTAGCACTATTTTGTTTGTATCTCGGCTAATATGGAAGTGTTTTAAGCAAAAATTCCTAGTCATATTGAAAGATGTTTGCTCATTACACAAGTGCTTTTTTGCTGATTTATCTAGACTACTTCACTGCATAATGCACGCAAGTGTTTGGGACGTTTTTTTGGGCCACCCGATATATAGACAACGTACTGTGAGACAGTATTTTTTAGGTGATCGGGACATTTTGTACTCGAAGATCAATGGCATCAATTTAGGCTCTCGCAGAATTAAGCAATTTGGTTCCCGTTTTGGCGTTTTTTTCTGCCATCGCGTTTTTTTTCATTTTCTCTATTTTATATTATTCGTTTCTTTTTTCCTTGCTTAATTAAGATAGGTGTCTGGGAACGCGCCATAAGCCGTTATTGAGTGCAAGCATATCGCAGTGCATTTGGAGGTGAAGATAACACATTTTGTTGTATAATTTTTTTTATTTGCCAAAAACGGCAAAACTTTGCACTGCTTTCAAAATAAAGTGTCAATAGTGCCGGTACAATAATGTACAAAGTTTATTCTATGTCTTAACAGATGATCTACTACAGCGGTCAGATCCTGTCGATGACGGAGTGCGGGTACCGTCAGATGTACAAGTCCAAGTATGTGTTAGTTCAGGACTTGGATGAGTTTGTAGTTCCGACGCGAGCTAGTGACTGGTCGTCCATGTTGGATGACATCAGTGACCCCGCCATGAGAGACGACATCGCATCTTACAGCTTCCGCAACCGATTCTTTCCACTTGTACTTCCCGACACTATTGACCCGGTATTCTCTTGCGTTTAGTTCAATTTCAACTAATACCCATTTTTTGTAGAAATTACTGATAATTTGCATTGTATCGGGTTGCGAAGTGAGTTTAGTATTTTCGCTGAATAATGGAGAAATGTATGTTGCAGGGGGTCTGTTAGTTAGAACTTAGTTTCCATCCATGATAACTTAACACAATCATGGACGGAATTTGGCACAATTCTGTAGAGAGGTTAAATATGATTAATTAATGAAAGCATTATGGTGAAAGCACAGTTTCTTTTGTACAATTTGGACTATATACATTTTTATTGATCACGAATGACAATACAAACAAACAAAAAATACAATTTCACTAAACTTAACTACGTAATAACGCCAGTGGCAGAATTTACACTATTCAAAATTAAGAAATAAAGCGTAAAGTGACAATTTGCAGTGTATGTTGGCAAATTATCAACGTTTGCGACAGGGTGGAAAGTGACCTAATAACCAACCGCTCAAATTTTGGTAACGATCCGGTTTAAAATCTGCGTCCAGGGTTGCTAAGTCCTTATCCGGATCGGATCATATGTGTATAACAACAGCTGTATTGAGTCCGTTGTTGTCGCCAGGCGGCACCACTGTTCTCGGCGGATGTTTGAAGTTCTGATTGCTTCTCGTTACTTTGTGTATTGGGCATTAACATAATCCACTGTAGATTACGTTGTATGATCAAAGTGGAGTACATGATACATGCGGTTTTCAGGACGTCCCGGCGTCGGTGGCTAAATACCGGTTCCGAACACTGACGAAAACGAGCGCCGACGAACGGCTGTATCCACGGGACGAGCGCGGCAAGACCATGTCCCGTCCAGAGCGGGTCACTATCTGGCACGTACATAGCGTGCTGGACTCCAATCTGATACGCCGAGGTGATGTTAACGTCTTCGTCGACCAACACGTGGCTGAACTCGTACATTACAGGCATACAACGGTCGACGCTTTCTTCAGCTCGTCGCAAATGACTCGCTTCAAACCGCGAATTATACAACGTCTACAGCACGGCATCAACATTTGCCTGTCATAGCGTTGAACCACTCGTCGAAGTTCTAACCCAACTGAGGGCTACTTTGATTTGTTGTACAACAGGCTGTAAAATGTCAACAAAAATCGAAGGCATATAGCTTACTAAAAATCCACAGCACCTGCTCTAGAGTGACAAGTCAAGATGTAGTAGGCCTATAGCTTGTTCAATTTGTCCAACTAGGCAACTAGTCTTAGTCGAATCGTTTTCTCTCCATGAACCGCTGAATGAGAGTGACTGCTTCGACAATACAACTGTGTGGTGGTTAGTTCTCTTCTTTGTGTTTTCGTTCTAGGACCCGTTTTACTTTTTTAGTTCTAAGAGAAATAAACTATGCATCCGACGCAGCTCCAGATCGATAGCTATCCCTGACCCGGGTATCGATTGTCAAACATTAAATATACCGTCACAACTTCCGCTCCCTCCGGGCTGATCGAACACTTAAGGACACACACAGCGAAGCCAGGAGGGCAACCCATTTTGGTCTGGGATGTACATGAGCGGGTTTCCAGCTAAACCTGGCTAAGTTGGGGACCAAGGAGTGGATATACTGGAAGGCGCAGCCGGCGCACTGTCAAATTGCGTCGTAGATCCCCCAACGCAGCAGGTGCCCGTAATTGATGCCAGGGCAAACGAGCGCTCCTAACCGGCCCGCGACTCTTTCACTGGATCAGTGGTGCTTGTATGATATACATCTAGCATTTGTGTATCCGTATGTTTCATATTGTATAAAGTTTATAATATGGTTCTGATGACTTTACTTTTCCACGTGTGAGATGTGTTTCATATGGTATTATGATATTTATTGTTTTATGTTGGTTGCGTGTTTGTTTCCGTTGAGAATGTATTTTCTCTTGACCATGCTATTATGCACAGCTAAGTACAACAAACTACTGCGCTGAGTTTTTCAGCTTTTAATTTTGTGTTCGACATATTATATGGTGCTTTTTATTGTCGGAACTTGATTATCGCTCAATGCATCTGACTGTACTGTGTACTAATAACTGTATGTCGATTTTTTATAAGAAATATAAATGTATAATGAGTAATATTCATGTACGTTTTCAGCAAAATTTCACTTGCAAACTTTGTCATACTGATGTAGTAATACCAACATCGTTTAACTTTCTAGAGGTTTAGAAACAATTGTATAGCACGAAAAATGCTCAAAGGTTAATTCAAACAAAAATGGCCACAAACCTCACATCTGCAGCACTCTTTACTAATGTACAGAGCAGTCCAAAAAGCAAGCCTCAAGCAATCTACGTTTATGATATTAAGAACGGTTTGCATATAAAAACAGCATTATTTTATGAGTATGTAGTGCAGACCTAGTAACAAATGACAGCATTTTATGCACGCTGAAAGCGTGTCTTAGATATCGCAATTCTGTCTGTCTGTCCGTCCATCTGTCACACGGGTGGATCAGTCAAAAACGGTGCAAGCTAGAATTACCAAATTTTCACCGTCGGCTGCCCGGAAGACTAGTTTCAGGAACCGTGAAGCTTTTCCATAAATTCGAAGGGGGTCACCACAAACGAGGGCGCCAAACGAGAGGGGGGTGGGCAAAATTTGCAATTTTTGGCCAATAAATCATTGTATCTCAGTAACGGTGCGAGATAGGGCCTAGGTTACCATTAATCACTAATAGGAAGTTGTACACTGGCTCTCGATTGGCGCTGAATTCAATGACCTTGGATGACCATGAACGCCAAAATAGGGGGTTTTATGGATGTTTTGGCAATTTCGGGCTGCAACACAAGTCTACACCATTCACAAGGTGGCGCCACAGAGTTATCGTTATGCAATCCAGATAGAGAATTTGGTATTTGTATATTAACTTAGCATGAACAACCCAATTTTCAGCTAAACTACTGAACCGGAACTGCTATAGGCTTTCGCGCGTCTCGTGAGCACTGGCTCAAATTTCTTGTTTTGCTCTGGTACCTAACATAAAATATTGCACGGTTCTATATATCACATATTCAGACGGGTCTATCGTCTGCTACAGACGTCACTCAAGTATGTTCAATGAGTCTGATGTAAAGTCAGGCCATAAAAGATGTCATTATTTAAGCAAATCTTCAATATGAGCTCCATTGTTATGACAGGGAACAGTTGAACCCACTGCACTGGACTAATTTGAAATTTGCAAGGGGAAGGATGTGTAAATAAATATTTTCAAGTTACGCTGGACCTACTCTCTACCTCTTATAATAGCAAAAATATTTTTTGCTTTGAGAAAGACCAGGTCAAAGCCCCCAATTTTGTATAGGGTCCACAAAACAAGTGATGTCACACATTACACAATACATGGAATATTCAATCAGTAGAATACTTAATACCAACTTATACTACAGTGGTGATTTTGCATTGAAATTATACACTAACAAGAAATTTGAGCTAAGGTAACAACAGAAAAATAACTAATAAATAAACAAATAATGCTCACGGGACACACGAAAGCCTATAGCAGTTCCTGTTCGCAAACTGTCAGTCTATCTCCAGCCATTTCATTGCGACTTTCTCGGGGGTACTGCTGTTTGATGCCCTCGTGCGCAGGTTTCCTTGAACCTAGAAAATCAAAGACCGTCGAAATCTACGTTCAATGCTAAAAATTACATACATAGCTTGTCTATGTCTATCTCAATTGGTTTCAGCGCAATTCGCTCTTAAAAAGTGTCTTGCAGCCTAAAATCACCAAAAAATCCATAAAAACCCCTATTTAAGCGTTCAAGGTCATCCAAGGTCATTAAAATCGGTGGCAATCGAGAGCCAGTGTACGACTTCCTATTAAAGATTAATAGTAACCTAGGCCCTATCTCGCGCCGTTACTGATATACAGCGACTTGTCCAAAAATCGCAAATTTTGCCCACCCCCTCTCATTCATCGCCCTCGTTCGAGGTGATCCCCTTCGAATTTATGGAAAAACTTTACGGTTCCTGAAACTAGAGTCTTCCGGGCAGCTGACGGTGAAGATTTGGTGATCCTAGCTTGCACCGTTTTTGACTTATCCACCCGTGTGACGAACGGACAGAATTGCGATGGCTAAGACGCGCTGAAAGCAGTAGCTGCTTTCGCGCATAAAAAGTAACTTGACAGGCAGGTTTAGTATCAATAATTCAGTAGGGGCTTGTTTTTCCAGACCACCCTGTATGTAACAATAATACAAAAACATATGAATGCAGACGTTTGTTTCATAATCATTCTTTCACCTCTAACATCCAGAAAACAAACAACATCTATATAATTATTTCACCGTGTTATATCTAACTCTTAATTTGGTTAACTGTGTGTACAGTCAAATTGTCTTCTACACAAAACCCGGCAATGCTGGGTTTTTAGTTAGAGCCATGAATGTAACAGATCAGTCATAACGTCCGCCAGTGAATATCTATTGTCCGACCGCAACAAAGAGTCTTTAAGACGGTGAAACTCAGGCGGTCGTTGCACTCTGCTGTGCAGCGGCTAGGGCCTTCAGGTCTTGGATGCACTTTACAATACTGTCCTTCTCCTGAACAGCACACAATACAATGCAATCGCACATTACCCTATCACTAACAGCAGGATAACAACAACAGCGATATCATGGTGTCCAAAGTTTGGAACAGAATGATTCAGTTTTTTGACCGAAAGCTGCAAATTTTTAACAGGGGAGATTATAGGTGCACAAAATTTCACTTCTGCTATGGCTACATACTCCCAAAATGGGACTTGCATCCCAAAATTTAATATTTCTTGTAAGAAAATTTTCCAACATGCTAATTCTAAGAGGGAGGGAGGGCAGTGTGAACATTTTCGTACGCTGCATCGGCTGTGGGTCTGCCACGTACCGTCACTTCAACAGATGGCCCACGCTGCATCCTTCAAAACAAAACCTTAACACATCAGTATTCCAGTGACTGTTTTCAGATCGATCTTTATTTATCTTTTTTTTAATTTTCCAGTTCACGTAGTTTGCTTTGCCATTTTAGTTAAGCCAGGTTTATAGCTCAAATTTGGCATGCCGCTGGTTATTTTTCTGTAAATGGTTTACTATATAGAGATAATTTTGATGAAATTCATTGGGTGAATGGAAGGAAACCTAGACTGATACTTGCTACATCCATATCCAGAAATTTTTGATTACTGGGTCCCAGCCGGAAATAGAATAACGCAGAAAAAGGCTAAACAAAAATGAAAATAGTAGCACTGGCCAGTCAGCATGCAGCATTCAGTGCTTTGCTGTAGGACAAGTAATAAGCAAGATAAAGTGATAGTTGCAGCATTTCAAAAATCAAATAACAGTAACAGGAACAGACAATATTAACAAACGAAATATTCACATGAAAAAAGCTGCTTTGGGCACATTTCTTACTATATGGTGAGGAAATGTACAGAGCCTTTTCTACAGATCCAGAGACCACATACATGTACAGTCCACACAGACAAGGCATACATTACAGGTGAGGCAAAGGAAATTAGAGTACCTGCTGTGGTGTGATGCCTTTGATCACACCGTCAACAATCCACTGGACCATGTGCTGCTGGTGAATTCGTCGTCGAGCCATGTCAACATCCAGCTGAAAATCCTGTCCACAGATTACATACAAAGACTGCAACTAGCGGACACTCGACTTTATGTAAACCTGAATGTTAAATTACTGTCTGGAGTTGGATAACAAAGTGTTAAATGTAAAGAGTGACATGAAGATGAAGCATCATCCCTATCCCCACCCCATCCCCATGCA
>Ga0209367_1010959_pt1 | contig 12089 bp, 6 predicted proteins | sample WorMetLIZISLAND2_FD_187412 | JGI IMG/M metagenome (GOLD analysis project Ga0209367, IMG submission 187412) | Marine gutless worms symbiont microbial communities from Max Planck institute for Marine Microbiology, Germany - Olavius geniculatus... ... | reverse complement strand
TCGTGTTTTTCCTGGTCACCCGCTGGCCACGTGACCACGTGACTGTCCTGAGGCCTGGCAATTTTTGAGGGGTCCGTCCAGGAATCGAACCCAGGACCTCTCGCTCTGGTGAAGTTGACCTGAGTCTAAAAAACATTGTGCAGCTCAATATTTTAACGTTGCCCCTAAATCTTCCCCAAATGGAAGGTTTCATCCTCATATTTCGCATTTTCGGAGAAAATTTTCCGACAGCCCAAAATTTACGGGGATTGTGCCCTTGTCCCTCTTTCACGACGCCGATGTCTATTACATAGCCTACCTGTTGTCGAATGTCTTACCTTTGCACTGATCCACAGATATACAAATACGTACAGCTAAAAAACGTGCGATGAGTCTACCCAGTGCTGAGGCTGTATCAGTACGTAAACGGCTGTGAAGCCAAAATCGGCATTAAGGTTGAAGATTAGCCAGTTACCAATACATGAGCACTGGTAAGGTGTATGATAACTGTTCATAAAAGGTTGGTCGGCTCTTGGTAGACATTTTTTGGTTCATCGGAGCTTTAAGCCCCAGCACCATGACAAGGTGGCCGACGATGGTGTGGAAATTTGGCGCTATCGTGGAAAAAACACTAACGTTGCAAATAGAACATATATAAGTGATGACGATATCAGTCCTCAAAAGATTCACTAGTCAACTTGTCGTCCACTACTTGGTTGACCAGTCGACTAATCGACCTAATTATTTTGATGGACAAAAATACCCGAAGTTGGTACTATTGTGCAAAAAAACAAGTTACTTGCAATCTCGAACTTCAAGTCGTCTACTTATGATGGAGTCCTTACAGCAAGGTTATTGTTTCATCTTTTGCAAATGTTGAAACCCGATTCAATTTCATATTGGCATGCTTACTCGGTGTCAGTGCCAGATGCTTAGGCCTATTTTGTCCAGTGATTGCAATCCCAGGAGTGAATTCTCAATTCTGGAATCCGGGATTAAGAAATTTTTAATCCCGGGATATCGGGATCTTGTTTCGAGAAGACCAATCTATTTCATGTGTAGGATGTAGTGGGCCCCAAACTGTAGGGAGTGACTGTGACGGTCAAAATACTTATTACATTGCACTGCAAGGAGTAGGACTCTAGCATTCTTAATATATTTTATTTGTTAGACGACTAAATTGTTATTCTATCATTTCACATTTGAAAAGGGTATATATTAACAAATTTTTGTAATCCCGAAATCCCGGGATTGGGACGCCGCCTATCCTGGGATTTGGGATTGGTGAAAATGGCCGGGATCCCAGGATCCTAGGATTTGTGATCCCGGGATTGCAATCTCTAATTTTGTTGTTTCAGTGCGTTCGGCTGACAGAGGCCGTCAAAAGGAGGCTTCCACCCAGAGGCTAAAGAATGTGGCATGCCACAACATTTAAAAGTTCAATTTGTGTAGCATGACATCTCTGTATGCCATATTGTGAAATGATTTTTTTTATTTGCTGCCACTTCCAAGAAAATTTCTCGGAAGTGGCAGCTGAGCTAGTGATATGTAGCACACTATGCGGCCATTCATTGCCCACAGCATCGGATCAACTGGACCTGCAGTTTGCAGCTAGTTGACATACAACCGCCCCAGTCAGCAACACTAGGCACTCATTTCGTAGCCTGTAAGCTACTGCTCAATTGCCATGCTGCTGAGGGTAGGAGGTTGAGCTGACCTGAGCACATACAGAAGATTAGCAACTTGCTACTCATCACTCATGACCTGACACCACCACTAGACACGTGCACCTACACAGGCATGTAGGTGTGAACAACTTGCCCAGAGTTGTTACTTGGTAGCAGACCAACCAGGAGTTGTACCAGCGACCTCTCAGTTACATATCCAACGTGCTAACCACTGAGCCACCAAGCCACCTTAGCTGGAGTGAGAGAGAGTTATCACTGCACTCGGCACAGTAAGTCATTTTGCATGACTCGCTGCTGCGGAACATAATAGGAAGTCAGGATGACGCTGACCAGATAAGAAGGTGATTGTTCCTTTTGGGGCATTTGCAGGGCCAACTTAACCAAAGAGCAATGGAAGGCCTTGCCCTTAGATATTAGTCTTGCTGCTCACCAACTCTACTGTGCCAGATAAGTAAGCACTACTTATCCATATTTGGGTTGATCGCAGGGGTTAACAATGAAACCTCGGTGCAATGGAAAGGCCTATCCCTGAGACATCTACTTTGCTGATTACAGATTCTTCTGTGCCAGGTAAGTATGCACTGCTTACCCACATTTGGGTTAATCACAGAGGTCATTTTAACTGCAGTGCAGTGGAAGGCCAGGCCCTAGCCTGGAAGCTCGGTCTTGCTGATCACCAACTTCCCGTGCCAGGTGAGTAAGCATTCGACTTGAACTACAGGGTGTTCCAAAAATAGCACAAAGTTTATGGCACCATAATTTTGCACCCATATGTCAAAGTCATGGGTTTTCAGTTAAGTTCAGAAAGAAATTTTTTACATGACAAAAGTCGGCGTATGTATGCAGCAGTTAATTTTATTTTGTTTTGCAGCTGGCATGTGAGCTATTCAAAATCAGTATTAATTTCCACATCTTGATAGAAATATCCACATCTTGATAGAAATAAAGTCTGCACCAAGCCCATTTTTCAAACTGATAAAATTTATGTGTCTTTTTATCAGTTTGAAAAATGTGTTTCATGCAGACTTTATTGACTTTATTTTTAACAAAAATGAAGATGTACAGATTAATAATGTTTTTGAATATTTTATTTGCCAGCTGCAAAACCCAAAGAATATTTAATTGCTGTATACAAACACAGACTTTTGTCACGTAAAGAATTTCTTTCTAAATATTTTGCAGTAAATTGCACGAGTGTTTGACGTATGGTTGCAAAATTATGGTTCCGTAAACTTTGTGTCATTTTTTCGAACACCTTGTACATTTCCGTTTATCGCAGGGGCGAATTCAAGCCCAATGGAATGGAAGGTGGTAGGTCAGTCTTGCTGATCACCGAATCCCGTGCCGGGTAAGTATCAGTAAGTATGTAAGTACAAGGTGCTCCAAAAATGGCACAAAGTTTACGGCATCTGTGTCATGCGGTTTTCAGCAAAATGTTCAGAAAGAAATAGCTTTCATGAAAAAGGCCAGTGTTTATTCTTTGTTTTGCTGCTGGCAAGTGAGTTTCTTGAAAACAGTATTAATCGCTGCTTCTTTAAGGAAAGTTTGTGAAAGAAACAAGGTTTACGTGAAGCCCATTTTTTGTTTTATGTTTTTTTTGTTTTTATGGTTGTTTATGTTTGTGGTGGAGACATTGAGGACTGTTTCTTTTTATCAGTTTTGAAAATGGGTTTGGTGCAGACTACCGGCATTTCTATCACAAACTTGCCTTAAGGAATGAAGATGTGGAGGTTAACACTGTTTTTGAATAGTTTACTTTCTAGCTACAAAACAAATAATATTTAATTGCTGTATACAAACACCGACTTTTGACATGTAAAGAATTTTTTTCTGAACATTTTGCTAAAAACTCCACCTTGCTGTAAACTTTGTGTTTTTTTGGAGCACCCTATACAAGTGAGTGAGTAAGCACTAAGGCCGTAGTTACACATAAAATAAGCGCTGCAATGATTTACAGCATTTATTTTGTGTAGCCATGGCCTGAGTAAGCAAGCAAGAAACTAAGCAAGTTGAGTAAGTATGCAAGTAAGTAAAACGAAAACTTCTGCACATTTTTAGCAAAATTGATTATCAGTATGACTCGTGCCAAAAATTAAGAAAATTTGCAAACCCAGATTTGCTATGCTGATTTTATAGTCACTGTTTTTACTACATAAATTGTTGCTCGTTGCTATTTTAACTTAATTATAGGAAAGTTAGATCTGTTTTCTTAATTTTTAGCGTGAGCTATTTGATAATCCATTTCAGGTTCGTAGTCAAGAGGGTTCGATGTGTTTGATCGAACCTTTTTCCCATTAGCAGGAACGAAAAAGAATTGCATAAGAATAGCCAAAAACGTCACCACTAGGTGCAGTTTTTGCGCTGGAGTATTTTCATAAAAAGTGGTTAGCATTCAATTCTTCGCTTTAAAACTTTCACTGTGGAGCTGGCAATGGGCCTTCATTTTGCTAGAAACGCAAAATTGCTTGCTTTGCATTGTATAGGGCCGTCACCCGTCACAGCTAAGGGCTGCCGCAGCTAGGGTACGTCATAGCTAAAGGATGTACAAATTAATCACACCTCTTTTTGTTTTTTTCAAAATATTTAAGAATATTTAATTAACTGCCATGTTTTGTTAAAATATTTCGAATTAGTATTTATTCAGCGAGAACGGTTAAAAATTTCATACAAATTGCTCATCATTTGAGTGAATTATGAAAAAAACAAAAAGAGGTCCTTTTTATGAAACACCGTGTAGTGTCATATTTAAGGTTAAGGGCAGTATTTCGGCTTAGCTATGGCGGGTTCCTAGCTATAGGGGCCTTTTAGCTATGGCAGGCATGTATCTTGTAATAGATAGTGGTGGTTTTAGTATTCAGGTTTCCTCGTTGACCGTAGCTGGAGACGTGGTCCAGACCGTACCGCTCCAGGAACAGACGGTTCTTTGACTGCTTGGACAAGACACCCTTTGACTGCTGACATCCCTGCCTGGTATGTGATCTGTTTTATTTTATTATAAAATTGCATGCATAATATATGTAAAAAGAAGTACTAGTTTGTGCAGGTGTAGTTGTATAATAGTTTGTAGTAGTTACTATCTGATGTGTCAGTCTTAGCATGCTGCCTAAGAGTATTTTAATTTCTTAAATTGTAGGTCTACTGTTCAAACATATTAAAGAGTGGCAGTTAGTTAATTACGACTAGTATCTACAAACTGTATTGAGCTATTGAAATATTTTTTGTATTCTCACAATATTAGTCTGTTGTGCAGCACGTTCAAGGGTATTTACGAGAATGTACTTCTGACGTTGACATTGAGGGTAATAATTAGTATTATTTTTTTTGCAATTTCGGAGGGTTGGTTTGCAGTTTAATTTTGCTTGTTATTTACATGGTCTTGAATTTAGCTTAAGTGTGGATTTTTCATTATTTTATGGAAAGTGTGTATTTTCAGGATTCTGGTGGAAAATTGGCTCCACGTTTTGTGTTTGTCGTCATCTAACAAATTTGGTTTCAGTCTTCAAACTGAGGTTTCTACTTTTTTTGTTTTTGTTTTGCTTAACTTTACATCGTATTTAAACACACTGACCAGCTATTTTGCCAGAGAAAATCTTTTACTTTTCATTCTGCAGTAAATACTTAGCAATAGCACTAGTAGTGAACTATAAGTAGTAGGCTTAAGTGTACTGTCAGCGATGCAGTTGAACTTAAATTCAGAATGCAACACATTCTCTACGAAATGAAAGAAGTGGTCTGTACTGGCCACCACTTACGTGGAAACATAGAGATGCTGAGAATTGAACTGGATAGCAGCCATCGGGCAAATGTTAAAAGCACATAAAGAGCGACGTAACTGAACTGAACTGAACTGACATGGTTTTGTTTTTGACGAACTGGCCAATGGGCAAGCAGTAATGCAAAACTGTATGCATTGTCTAGCAGCGTCATTGACTACGTGTGTTAACCAATGACCAATGGGCGAGCACCCTGACCAATGTGCTCGTCCTGCTCGGTGCTCGCCTGTTGGTTAGTTTATCAAAAACTTAACCGTGGCTGTTTGTTTCAGTTCAGTTACGTCGCTCTGTACGCGCCTTTACTAATCACAGTATTGTCAGTGAGCAAGTCTCTATTTGCTGCTGATTTTCAGGGACGGAGTCCTCAAACACTGTCCGTGACTTCGAAGATAGCTTGAGGACAAAAAATTGTGGCTTTGGCCTTGGACTTAAAGAGGTCTGGTTTCGGTCTTGGCCTCAGTGCGTTGGCCTTTAGTCACTTGTGACAAATGTACTCTGTGCAATGAGTATGGCATATCCAATGAAAAATCGAGCATTTTTATTATGGTTCGTTACGTTTTCGGATTAATCTGGCTTTTCATGCACAGTATAACATTGTCATCCTCGATAACATTGTCATCCTCGGCCTCAAAGATCACTGGTGTTGGCCTTGGCCTTGAAAAAATGGCCTCAAACCGATCCCTTCTGATTTTATTTTTGGGACGGCCCCAGCATTTTATTAACGAATGTACAAAGTGATAACTGTCTGAAGTGATTACACTGAACTGATTCTAGTTCGGTTTACTTCTTTTCATGGTACGGCGTTCACTTCGTTAAATGTTGGAAGCCGGATGTTTCCTGGAAAAGTCGGGGAAAGTTGAGTAAGCATTTGCTTTGAACATAAAGGACTAAAATGTTGCAATAATATGTTTCTAGATCCAAAAATGTGTAATAATGCATTTGTGGACTCCATTTTGGGTAGTTGCAGTTGGATTTTGGGCATGGAAAGGTTTGTGTAAGGAAAGGCAATGAAAAGGGAGTTTAAAAAGATGGAGAGGGGACTTACTCTTTGGGGAACAGGTTGCTTCCTGGCGCTGTTGAAGGTGGATGTTCTTGGTTTGTTTGCTGTGATAGCACTTTGGTAGTGCCTGGTGATGGTGCGGTTGATGTCTGTGTTGGTCTGTGCAGTTGGATAAATTGTTTTCGCGATCCATCACAGTGAACACATTCTTTTGTGAACGAGATACTTTGCTAACTTTGGTACGCTTGAGTTTGATCATTATTATCTCTAATTTATGGCAAGTAATTTTGGAAATTGGTTAATACTTAATGAAGTTATTAATGTATGAAAAACTTGTGCCATTTTTGGCCCACCCTGTAGTATATTTGGTTATAGTGATCCCATGTGGCTGATTACGCTCTGTACACATATTGAACACCTGTAACGTTTAACCATTTCTGTACAAATCAGACAAGTGCTATTTCAGTCTTTGATCTTTGCATTTTTGTTTAGTATTTCATCTGCTGTGAGAGCGTTCAGTGTGCTGACAGTTTATGCACATTTGACTTTGTTGTTGCCAGTGGCTTCTGTTCCCTCAAATTTGGAATCAAAATCGGCCTTTTTCCCTATTTTTTTCTTTCATTCTGTTCTTCATCCTCTTTTCTTCCCTTCCCTTAGAAGTAGGACCCACTTAAAGTCAGCTTGAGGGGCTGGGGGAGCGCTGTGAGCTCTCCCAACGGGGTGTGAGACGGTGCCCCAGCGGAAATCGAATATAGTGCATTTTAGCCTTAAAATCTGATATCTGGTGGCATCATTTTCGTGTAAATTAATTGACCAAAAAAGTTCTAAAAATTGACTCATGGGAGCAGGCGGGGCCATAGGCCATGGCCTAGTTGGCTTATGTGGTAATCCGGCCCTGCTAAAAACTCAGGGCTGAAAAATGCGGGAAAAACAAATTGCGTGTGTGGTTAATGTAGTGAACTCCCGTTGTCACGTAAAACTGTACCATTAAAAAGCATACAATTTCTTGACTGCAGAATATATCGGATATTCATTTATGCAAATAAGCCTATCAAACGTCAAACTTTGTTTTTTCTATATCTTCACGAAATATTAATCGATTTTCAAAATTTTTTCACTAGCAAACTTTCTGGACAGTTGGCAATAGGCAATAAAGTGGTTATTGTATATCCCGCCACACTTTAACTGTGTTGCTACATTACCTTGTAAAATATAAATGTAAGCAAAACTAGCAATAGGCAACAATCACATTGGTAAACGAACAAGACAGTCTACTGCAGACTAAGATCGATCTCTTTGGCTCTCTGGTGTTTTGAAAGATACGTTTGTTTCTGGTCTTCCTGGCTTACTGGGTCTAGCAGTTTATCCACAGTGGTCCCGTTCTCTTCAATTATGCATAGCCTCATGCCTTTGGTCAGTGCTTCACGTTTCTCACATTTTTAAAGTAAAATTTCCAGTCTTTTCCTGCAAACCGTATTCTTTGAACTGGTGTAAATTTTTAACCACTGTCTTGTTTTTTTTTGCTGAATGGCATGTTACAATGCCGGTATTTTGTTGCTACATTAAAAACTATTCATTTGTTTTTGTCTACAAACGCTGTCCACAGAAGCACATATCTCGCCTTCAGCGAGTACAGCACGCACTTGCCAGAGTTGTAATGCAGCAGGCCTATCATTCTTCTTCATCGACTGAACTTCTCAAGCAACTTCACTGGCTACCTATTGAATGGCGAATAAGATTTAAACCCGCCATCTCAACTTGTAAGGCACTGCACACTGGCCATCCACCTTACCTTACTGATCTTCTGCAATATCATAATGTCCACGCGCTCTTCTACCAGTCAGTTACTTGCAATTCCACGGCATAACTTATCCTTTGGTTCTTGTTCCTTTCGTGTCTGTGCTCCGAGAATTTGGAACTCCTTAACTCCTCAAATTCGTCAATGTCAAACCTACATTCACGTGTCACTTAAAGACCCACTACTTTCAGTCAGCCTTTTCTGCCACCTAGCGTCCATCATCCTATGCGCCCTGATTCTTTCTGAGACTTTGGCGCATTATAAATCATTTACTTACTTACTTACTTACATGTGTCAAAAACTAAACGCAAGTTAATTTTAGTACACAAATTAGTAGAAAATAAAAGATAAGTTTGGGATGTATTTATTTTGATTATAGTGATGTTTGTTTATTTCACAAGGTAGTGTAGCAACACTGTTAAGGTGTTGCTACACTACCTTGTGTTAAGGTGTAGTGAGATTTTTAATAACTATTTTATCACAAATTGCCTGCAGAGTGTGCCAGTGAAAAATTTTGAAAATCTGTTAATATTTGGTGAACATATGGAGAGTGTCTAAAAAACTGTCACACTTTGTCACAGTGTAGAACTACGCATAGGCGCCCTATCAAGTTATCAACCCTATCAACTGTACTTCAGTTTCAGTTTCTGTCTTTTCTTTTTAGTTTTTGTTGTAGATTAAACCGACAGCCTGTCTGTCAGCTTTGACACCAGGCTTGCCGTGGATATGAAATTTCCCATCCATATCCATATCCACAGATTTTCCGTGGATATCCATCGATATATCCATATCCACAGACGCCTGTGCTGCGTATATGCAGCCCCCAAATTTCTGCGAAATACAGCAGTGCAAAAGCATCAATTTCCTCTCCCAAAAATATGACGCTATCATTTCTTTTTTTAATTTGTTGAAAAATTGAGCATCAATTTCCTCTCCCAAAAATATGATGCTAACATTTCTTTTTTTTAATTTGTTGAAAATTGCTAAAAGTACAAATAAACACACATTTGCATTGATATTCGATCTTAATTAAGTACGTCTCAACTTTCGTGAAAATCTACATAATTTTACTGTCGCTGTTTTTGGTCGACCGCTAGGTCCAGCATTGGGTACGATATGTCGTTTGTCTGTCGTCTGTCTTTTCGTAACGCATGTATTGTGGCTAAACGGTACGTCGTAGGAAGTCTGCGACGATACAGTTGGATAGGGCGATAGCAAATTACTATAGACTGTCAAAAGTAACCATGTCTCTATCTGCAGCGGTTTGGCCGAAGGCATTGTTGTTGCCTGTAGCCGTCACCCACGTGCGCCGAATTACCGTGTCGTATCTTAATATTTGTTCTAGAATTCGATATAGCAGCGTCACCATAGCGTGTATGGGACTTGAAGTTGGATGATGGCCTGGAGATACAGGCGGTACGGTCGGCGCACCCCAGCAACAGCTGGGATTTTTGTTTTCTTAGATGTAGGTTGCATTTTTGTACGCCTGCATGTACATGGTGGGGTGGGCGCTATTGAAGGACACTTGGTTTGTGCTTTTTACTGGCATTAAGTAAGTTAATGAGCACAAAAGTTTGTAATTGTGTTACCATTTGGTAAAAAAATACAAATAAACTCATAAATGGTTGTTGCAAAACCAACAATATTGAAGCACCGAAAATTAAGATCTGTTTCTGCTATATGGAGTTAAAAAATTAATTTAGGATGGCTAAATAATGACGTGCTGATGTCACTAATTATTTGTTTGACTCACTAACATAAATAAACGAGAAAATGAAATAGTCAATTTAATCAGCAGATGCTCCAGCATAATACCCATGGGTATATCCATGGATATCCATATCCACGGCAAGCCTGCATAACACCGTTCATTTTCCTTTATATTCCAGTCTCGCTTTTTCCACCCCTGCATTTTCTTGTGCTCCATTTTGCAGGTTCGCATTTTCAGTCACCCCGATAAAAGCCACTGCCTATTTGTGTAACTGATCGTGATCAAACTCGTGTCAAATTGGCATGAAGCACGACAGTGATTTTAGACTAATTCTGTTCAGTGTGCTGGCAGTTAATTCTCATTCGACTTTATTGCAGACTAACTTTAGGGCGCATAACTCAGCATTTTCAAGGCCAACATTAAACTCAGCCTTCCATCCATTTGCAGTAGTTAAATTGAGTATCGACCTCTCTGTAAATTATTCTCAACTATATTTGAAGTGTTTGACAACAGCAGGTTTTGGCCTTAGCCAGATCTACATTTCAAATGCTCCAATCCTTTTTACGCGCGAAAGCAGAATGCTTCGCGCGTCTTTGCCATCGTCTGGGCGTCTGTCTATCTGACTGTCTGTCTGTCTGTCTGTCTGTCACACTCGTGATCTGTATCAAAACGGTGCAAGCTATGTGCAAAAAATTCACTAAAAACCTCTTTTTGAGGGGTTCAAGGTCGTTCAAGGTCATCGATGTTGATTAATCCAAAAAGCCTGTCACCAGTGCTTGTTATGATAAGCAGCATGTCTGTGCCTATCTGCAACCGTGTAATTCTGGAACGCACGTGTTTAAGAGTTAAACGCTGTCGGTGTTTAGACTTTTGCCGTTAATAAGCGTATAGGTTTTAAACATATGACGCGTCGCAATGGACTGAGCCTATGGTGATGCATTCTGGTTTGTTTCTGTTAGTCAAACGATTTCAGTTTGTTCGGTTTAATTCGTTTTAACACAAAACAGGGTTCTAGTTTGGTGCGTTCGAATCTGGTTCAATTCGATTCCCATCTCTCATTGCAGTGCCAACTAAATAGTGCTTCATGTGATCGTCGAGTTGTGCCTGAAGTGCATAAGATTTTGCTGGTTTTCTGTAGGTTCCGAAAAACTGGGATTTACTATTGAGCGAGTAGTCTTGGAGTGTGATGGAACGGAAATCGAAGAGGATGAGGAATTACTTGCACTCCAGGGTGCAGTGTTTATCGGGCTGAAGGGCGATGAGGTCTGGTGTCCTGCTGCTACTCCCACATCGGCAGCTGATCCACCGGAGCCTGAGGCATCCACTTCAGCAGCTGCTGCCACAGAAATAATCCCGACTACATGTAAGTTGCACTATTTAAAAGAAATGTGTTTATGTGCTGTGCATAATGTGTAGTTTATGAAATGATTGCTGAGTCCGAGAACACCACAGATCATACTGTTTAAATAGAACTGTGGAGGGCAACGATTTATATGATGCAGCAACTATTCATTAAAAGATTAATGATTTGCAGTGAATTATAATTTTTAAAAAGGTAAAAATGTATTATTTTTATAGTGCAATTTGAGATAGTTTCTGATATTGTACTCGGGGTGATATCACTCTAGAGAATAGACCCACTTGTTTGTAGCAGTGAAATTTATGGATTAGATTCATCAAGATTGGCATGCTATTTATTGTAAATTGTTAAGCTCAGCCTGTTATATTGTGAACAGAATAGTTTTTTTTTTATTTAATCAGATGTGCTCATTTGCCTTGAGGCCTGTGTGTGCTGACGTTCAGTTTTTTAGTACATGCAGCTGTGAAGTTCCTGGTGTGCAGTTTCATGAAAAGTTTTCTAGTTCATTTAGCACTTTTGCTGTGCGTTATTTCAGCTCACGCTGTGTCCGCTCCAGTGATTGTGGCAGCAGTGGGTTTGAACTCAACGGGTCCACCAGCACAATCTCCTTCATCCACTCGGCTCGGAATCAGTGGCGCCGGAAGCAATTTGAAAGTGGAGGGGCACAATTTCCGGCGCAAAGCGCCGGAAAAATTTTTTTTACTGTGCCCCTCTACTTTTTCATGGTGCCCCCCACATGACAGGGCACTACAGGGAAGTGCAGGGCACAGTAACAAGAAC
>Ga0209367_1010957_pt1 | contig 12091 bp, 8 predicted proteins | sample WorMetLIZISLAND2_FD_187412 | JGI IMG/M metagenome (GOLD analysis project Ga0209367, IMG submission 187412) | Marine gutless worms symbiont microbial communities from Max Planck institute for Marine Microbiology, Germany - Olavius geniculatus... ... | reverse complement strand
GGCCTATAGGGGGGGGGGTTTCGGGGATTTTTGCTGTTTTCGATGTGCAAGTCCTTAAATGTTGCCGTTAACAAGTGTATAAACTAATGTTTTGTACATTTATTAACTATTATTATTAACTACATCCAAGAACAAACTTAAAATCACTTACGAATTAAATCAAATTTATTATCATCCTACTTATATTTGGGATGGAACTCCATTATGACACCATGTAGATAGTATTTCACAACTTAGCAAAATCTGTTCAGCCTGCTGAGGTGTTATGGTTATGAAGGGTCCTTAAGTTCCAGGCAGAAAGGTGCCAGTTACATGCAAAGAAACAGGTGAAGTCAAGTCAATCACATGGAAGCTCATCCCCTTAATCGGTACTTTTGAGCCAGCAAGCATTTAACTCAACTAAGCTAGCAAAGACCTCACATCTAAGAAAACTTCACCAGTAATCAAATACAGGGTGCAGCAAAAAAAGTAGCCCCCTAAAGTTTTTCGCCATTTTCTCAGCGACCGCTTGGAATTTTAATTTGAAATTTTACACATTTATTTGCTGAACCCTGCTACATCTAACTGCCAAACAAAATTTGATTCTGTTAAAAAATGACGAAGTTATAGACTTTTTAACATGACCGCCTTTTGGCCCGACCTTGCTGAGAAAACAGCGAAAAACTTTAGGGGGCTACTTTTTTTTGCCGCACCCTGTATATCTATACAAAATTAACATAAAGGTGACCATTATCCAGCACTGTTGAATTCTCTGACTTTTCATCACACTCGGCCCAATGTTGCAACAAAATACCTCATGCATGCAATTCACACCATTCAACTTACTGCATTGGTGTCAGTAATAGAATCACGTACCCCGAATAAATCTTTACAGAACTATAATAAGCACATGCTTCTACAAGTTACCTCTGGACCATTTCTTCCTGTTCTTTTACCATGTGAGCCAGCTGCTGGAAGATGGTTCCGAGCTCGACGATCGTCTGTTCAATGTTGAGCATGGCGTCCGACCGACTGCGAATGTAAGAGTCCTAGCACATTGGCAGACCGCAGCATTCAGTACACAGCAGCAGACGCAAGCAACAAGTACAAGACCTCGACAGTGTCCGAAACTCGTGACTCATCAAAACAACATTGGCGATCCATCAATAAACCTTATCTGCAATAAATGTCATCAGTCACCATAAACACTGGAAGAATGGCTTTAGATACACCCAGCTACTCATCTACGACAACGCCAAATCCTCGGCTCAGCTAACCTGCCAGTGGACATGCTGACAACTGATCCACTATGCCAGCTGATCCTGTACGCGCTGTAAGAGACACTTCTCTCATGACACAAAACATCGCACCAAGCAACAACAGCAAACAATAAAACATCGGTCTATTGCAAGCAGAGAGGCCACTTAGTATACAGACATCGTAAAATTGGTGGTGTGACGTAGTTGGTAACGCGTTTCAGATGAAACGGATTTACTCTACACCGGGCCCGGTTAGTATTTTGATGGGTGACTGTCTACAGTATGGAGCCAGCCAACTAGGTCGATTCAACCTTCTACCCTCTTTGGGATGGTAAAATAAGTACTAGCGGTGGTCAAGGCCATCACTAGGGAAGAAATAGCGAGTTCTGCGCAACAGTAGGCCCTGTGGCCAGGACTGCAAGTATACCGATGCAGTCGGTTTCCGGCCGACTTGGGCTGTATGCTGGCTTAATTGGGCTCCGCCCTCGCCGGCTCAAAGTGCCATCAAGGGGATGAGCTCCCACGCAACGGGCCTGGTTCAGCTTCGCTGCCTAGTGCCTACGAGAAATCTTCTTCTTCTTCTTCTTCCTCATCGAAAAATTATTCCCAACATTTGCCTAACACTGCTGTTAAGCATTCTTTCGATATCATGCACACTAGACACAGCCAAATATAACAGCACCAACACCACAACAATGCAATCAAATGTGTGCCGCAAATACAAACAATCAAAAACACTGTGCTACTACAATGCTAACAAACACCAATATCTAAACTGCTCATTCATAAGACACAACATCACTGGCCATATCATCCAGTAAAGACGGTACCTGACATAAACCGGAAACCCAGCTTATATCAGAGCCAGCTTGTCTTACATGTGTTACAGTAGTTTATACAGGTAAACTCAGACGCGAGGCAAACAGCTGAGATTCACCTGTTCATCAATGAGCTGCAGTTGCTGCTGATAACGCTGTTTATCGACTCCAACACCATCCATGCTAATAGCCACGTGCTGGCCGCCATTGCTTAGTAATGGCACTGTGTCGTTTTTAGCCTCGTCCCTTAGTAATACTGAACCCACTGTAAAAGACACAATTTCAAATAACACAGTGTCATTTTAAACAACCAATGCAATATCACAAGCTAATCGTAAGAAGAGATGGCAGTGTTGTCTTCGGCATTGTTGCTAAGTTTTCTCTGTTAACATGATAACTCACGAACTGCTGCACTTTGCTTGATGAAATTTTGCACAGAACATGTACCTTGACAACCTCTGAGAGCCTACTGAACATCAAGGTCATAAGTCAAAGATTGAGATTCCATGGGTATGGATTTTTGTGTGTTTGCAGGAAAGCTCCAGATCAAACTATTTTCATCTGTAAGGCCCAGCGAGCCTTATTGCAGCTAGCCTTATTGTGTAAACCCACTTAAAAGCAAAAACACCAAAAAACCCAAATGTAATCCATTTTTTCTTCCTTGTTTCACCAATAGTAAAATATTTGATTACGGTTAATTTTTTTTTACATTTTTAAACCTATGAATTTACTAATTTTCCCACATTTATCTGACATAGTCAGTATCTGGCAGTGCTCATTCTAATAACTGAAAACCCATGAAAACGACACAATCCATCAAGCTAGACTTTTTTTACAAACCCAAATTTAACCCCAAAAAACCCAAAGCCCAATAAAACACTCTAACGTTTTTTCAGTGAGAAAGTAAATGATACATAATGAGAGAAGACTTACAGGAGCCACTGAGTGCAGAGGGTGGCAGAGATGAGGATACGGTCACTGATTGTGAGAACTGCTCCCGACGACATTTCTGATGTTTCATATTCTTAACAAATGCACATCACCAGTCTGTGCAGCTAAAATCACTGCAGGTGCTAGTATTAATTGAAGCAGCAGTAAACAGTATGAGTAACAAAATCAGGCAGCTGCACAGCCTGCTCTTTTTACATCATTCACTCCGTGCATTATTAAACACATTTATTCATAATAAGCAACAAACTAATAGTAATAAAATTCAAAGAAATTTACATCAGAAATTAAAGCTGACTAAAATTACAAGATGACTAAAAACACCAAAACATGAAAAACGGATACAGACTAGAAAGCGCTCGTGAGAATGCATATCTCCGCCAAGTTGGCAATTCTAGGATGTGCACATCTCTGCTAGACATATCTGTTTGACAAGATGGCGGAAACAATCTGACCTTTCGGGGTCACATGATATCTTCGGTCACTTAACCATTCGACTCGCGGTGATCGACTTCCTATGGGTGGTCTATTGCGACCATGCATCTAACTGGCACCATTATGGAGATATGGCACCTCAAAGACATGTATCTTACCTTACCTTACCTTAACTTCGGGGAAGATGCCACTCATTAAGGCAGCATCCAGCGCTCAGGCCACCAGGTGGGCCCACTGCACATCCCAAAAAGCCAGAGGCTAAGAAAATCTACCTCAAACTTTAGCTACATTCACACTTGGCAGAGATAAAAACATAAGATGCAGTAAAAACTACTAAACTGCAATTTATACAGTCATCGAGGCATAATGAGCAGCAATGCACATGTACCACTACTGGCAGCAACACAGCAGCAGCAGCAGCTGGAGTAGTAGACTGAAAACAGTGTCAATGCTATTATCCACACGATCACAGTAAACACACTTAGCAAGCTGCGGCCACTGCATTCGCCAATCCTATTTTCAGAAAAAACATTTTCAAACCATTTTTCAGCAGAACCAAAGTCAAATTTCAATACTCAACAGCAGCTTACCTCCGTTCGCACTTCGAGAACAGACTTGAACTGGTTTGACATTGTTGCCAGATGTGTCTGAAAGCAAACACTGCAAATGTGATAAGCTAGACACTGACAGTCTGACTCCATGTCTAAAGAATGCAACATCATCGGATGAGATCAGTTGAAGATAACAATCTGCGTCTACTGATTACCAATTGACACAGAAATACCACCGAAAACATCTTTCGTTGAGTTATGGCCAATGACTATACCATACCAATGCCACATTTAGTGACCAGGGATTTCACTGCATATACCCTGTTGTACCCCACCGTGCAACTGTGGATGCTCTAAGAAGCTACACATGGTGATGGGCTCCAGTTCCAATGACTTTACTAAAAGAACAGAACCATGATGATGACAACAATATCTACTACCACTGCCACTCACTTAATTGCTGTAGAACCATCCCACTGCTTTTATTACTAAGTCGCATCATAGCTAAGACCAAGCATCTAAAAAAACTACCAACCAAAGCACGACCTTTTCACACAATGAATGCCAGTTCTGTTTGCTGTGTCATCTTACGATCTAATCTAATGTACACCAATGATCTGACGAAAAAGACGATGTCCACACTACATTTGAGGAAAGCGCAATAAAATACTGTCCTAAAAGCCTACAAAAAATTAAAGCAACTGCAGCAGCAACTTTACTGTAAATGTGAAAATGTAAACATAAAATGTAGATTTATACGGTGCATTATCATAAGAACCTCAAATGGCTGTCAAATTATTTTTTTATCAAAACAGTATAAATGCAGACAAAAGTAAATGTCATAGAATTCTGACCTGCAGTGAGACAACAACGGAGTTGGAATGAGACTGTACATGCCGGCCATTGTGACCGTCTTGTAGCTTGGCCAGCTGAATACGTTGCACACAAAAATAACACACAAAACTCACAAACCAAAAGGCAAAGTAAACTTGTTAAAGGTGGTTACTATTCTATACTACAAGAAATTTTAGTTAATGCTCACGAGATGCGCAAAAGCCTATAGCAGTTACTGTTCGCAAACTGTCAACCTATATCTCCAGCCATTTTGTCACAGTTCATTCTTGGAGTGTGCGCTGCAGCCGATTGCAAAATTCAATAAAAAAACCCTTACTTCGGAAGTTTAGGGTCTTTGTTGATACGACTGTAAAGCTTGTCACTAGTGCTTGTTGTGATAAGTAGCATGCCCATGCCTAACTGCAACCGTTTACACGAAAGACTGGCCAACAATGGCAAAATAACGACTTTTACGGGCGTACCGCACTTTGATGCCCTCGTGCGCAAGTTTCATTGAACCTAGAAAATCGAGAGTTGGACCTTTGAAATCTACATTTAATGCTGAAAATTTCATAAGCAGCTTTTCTATGTCTATCTCAATTGATTTCGACACAATTCGCTCTTGAAATGTGTCTCGCAGCCCAAAATTGCCAAAAAATCCATAAAACCCCCCTATTTTAGCATTCAAGGTCATCCAAAATCATTGAATTTGGTGGCAATCGAGAGCCAGTGTACGACTTTCTATTAGTGAGTAATAGTAACCTAGACCCCATCTCACACCGTTATTTAGATACAGCGACTTACTGGCTAAAAATCGCAAATTTTTCCCACCCCCAATCAATTAGCACCCTTGTTCGGAATGACCCCCTTCGAATTTGTGAAAAGAACTTTATGGTTCCTAAAACTAGAGTCTTCCAGGCAGTCGACGGTGAAAATTTGGTGATTCTAGCTTGCACCGTTTTTGACTGATCCACCCCTGCGACGGACAGATAAACGGACAGACAGACGGACAGAATTGCGAAGGCTAAGACGTGCTGAAAGCAGTAGCTGCTTTCGTGCATAAAAACTGAGGCCAGAGCTGTTCCGGATGACATTCTATTAATAGCCGAGACTGGCAGCCTATGAGCTAGCGCCTAATCTGGCCACGGCACACTGGCCGCCTAACTGGAAGATACTGTCGTCACGTGATTTAGACTGTCGCATGAACTTGCATATTCATTTCAGGCTGTCGTCTGTGCACTGTAGTCACGTGACCACAATAAACATCGTTCGAGTAACCGTAAAACAAATTAGAATAATATAAAACCTGTATGATGTTGAGCAAAATTTGATGTATAAGCCGAATATACGAGAATCAAAAATTTCTACAAACTGATACATATTCAGCTGGTCACATGACGACAGTATTGTGGTCTCTGGCTGGCGATGCCACTGTGGAAGGCGAAGCTGCTGGTCTAGCAATAAATATTCAACGTCTTTGGCTGTTCCCAGTCTTTTGGCAGTCAGCAAAGCCGGCAACTTGTATCTTTTTGCCAGACCTACAGATACCTTAGAGTGGCACAGCCTTGCCAACCTTTGGCCAGTACCAAACTACGAGTACTACTTGACAACATTAGCATTAACCACGTGTATAAATAAGTAAGGTTCCTTCATCACAAGGTCCCCAGTGTAGCTTTTGACAGAGGCAAAAAGTTGGTTATATTCATCAACCTCCTAGTATTTTCCAACTTCAGACCTAATGATATTAGAAAGATACTGTGTTATAAAAAACACACAACTCCCAATTAGTTCAATTTGAGACAGTAAAACCTCAGATTAAAAAAACTTGCCTAAAGTGAATGGCTGACAACACTAGAGAGGCAAAGAATTAAACTTACAGCAACTTGGTCTTGCAAACAAAACAACAGCAACTAGTCCACGACAACTGCACTAACAGCCAATGCAAGATTCATCTAGTTAATAGTTGCATTTTTGTTTCGGCAAGTTAACATTAGCAAATAATTTGCAAGTTGTCTGCTCTAACATAATTTATGCTGTATATGCTGATAATAAAAGTATCTTTCACCCACAGACTTACACTATTCTTACCAATTCTGGTGGTTGCTTAAGACCGACCTTTTCCATAAACTACTCCAAGTTAGACTAGTAGCTCACAGCAGCACCACAGGAGATTGCTGAAAATTGGCGGCTGGCCAGCATAATAATCAAAATGTCAGACATATGATTAAAAAGTTGCGAGTTTGACCACCAGTCGAGTCACTATGAAGTGGTTAGTACTTAGATGGGTGACCGTCTGCAGATAGGTAAACAATCTTGGTATACAAGCAATCACCATGTTGGTTGTATACAGCCTTCCATCACTCAGAGGGAAATGAATCTTGCAAAGTACACGCCTGCTTGGCTTAGGTCAAGGTGCAGTGTGTTCACCTGTGTCGACTGATAAGTAACCCTGCGTGATCCCATGTGAAAGGTGCAATGAACTGCGGTTTTTCAATAACACACCTTCACATTTAGCCTTTTAACCATTAACATTTTATAAGCTAACTGAGCTTCCCATACTGATACCCAACCAACAACAGCTTATTGAGCTAAGCATAGACATAATACGTTATTAGATTATGCCACAGCTCACCTCCTGCAGCTGTCCTATCTGTCTGTTCAGTGTGCCAATGTCCTGCTTGATAACCAGCGTCAGCTGTTGTATGTCTTCGGCTTTGTCATCAAACAACGACCTCTTCCGAGCCACTGCGAACAAACACACTTTGCATGTGTCAGAAATATAATAACCTCCAGCTACAGTCTGTCTACAAATCTACATACTAGCAGTTTCAACTTCTGACCTGCTGTGGTTCCAAGAATACCACTTTACAAAAAAGCATTACTTTTATGAATACAATCCACCACTCATCACTTGCATCTCAGCTAAAATCAAGCATCCAGAAACTACCAAGCAAAGTATGACCATTTTACGCGCTGAATGCCATTTCTGGTAGTTTTATCATCTTACAACCTTACTTACCATGTAAGCTCATATGACAGCACAAAGCATCAGCTCTGTTGTGGACTGCCAACAGATACGTTTCCTACTCTGACATCCAATGATTAACTGAGAAAAGCTTATCTTAAGGAAGCAACACTGCAAACCATATGAAATCATTACGTGAAATCAGTTAAAGTATAACTGGATGACAATCACTGCATACACCTAAAAATAGAATAAATATTGCTTTATTTCACATCATTTATAAATGTTTAGTAGTCACAAAACGAATAGCTGACTTACACAATGTCAACTTCTCTAGCTTCGCAAATGTATTTGCAAGGTCATGTCCAATTTTCCTACAGCAATAACAAATACCACTATTTAACAAATCACAAATTATGTAATCAGAAAATAGGGTAATTAAAATAATCAACGGGTACCACACTACATAAAATCTAGACATATCATTCATTTAAATGTACTACAAAAAAACAGACAAGAACAATATCTAATTAGACACCAGAGTAATGTCATTCTGACAGTTAAATCTGCTTTGACTGAGAAAGTATCAAACCATCCAATCACTCGAATGACGACAAGCCAAAACAAGATTAGTTTCATTACTTTTAGCCATACATGGTTCGCGTGCATTGCAGTTGAGCTAAAATCTGCTAAATATGAAAAACCTGCCAAAAAATTAGCCAGTGCTAACTTGCCTGGGCCAAAAAACTGAAGCATCAGATAGCCAGTCAAAACAAATGTGATGAAACATACCTTGCAATTGACATGAACTTGCTGTGATGGCTACTGGCAGAGACGTTGATTGGAGTTTTAATAATTCCATTCCCCTGCAACCACACAGTAAAATTCTATAAACATTCTATACACAAATAAATGCACAATTTGCACAGTCAGTGCTTTACAGCAGATATATAAATGCTACCAACATTGCATGTCATTCTCCATCATCAGACGAAATTTTACAAGTGGCAATATCACAATAAATTTGTCACTTTTGTCCTTCGATTGCAAAAAAATAAAAAAAAAACACTAAAAAATAGTTGAAAGTCATGACCCAATTGACATACACCATGTAATGTGCCAGCATGGCATGAGCATACTAACCAGTAGTCATCTGGGGCAGAAATGCTGTACAAGACATACTCAACCTTATTCAGATGATATTTAAATATTTATGAACATCCTTCAGCTAAACAGGAAACAAGGTTCCCTACCCAAATCTTAAGGGTGACTAACCCTCACCCTAAAACTAACCCTATCCCTAAGCCAAACCCTAAACCCAGATCGCTATTTCAAACTTCTTGGTGGGGAGTTTTATGACAGCACCGTGAAGTTTATTCCTTGATGTCACACACTGTACTTCTGCGAAAAATGACACCGACAAATACACAACAAACATAATAATAGGCACAGACTTGTCGAGACTGGAGGGACTTGATGGTGGCCGAAAACTCTGATGTACGATCCCTGCAAGTCATGAGTTAATTATGTCTCTAAGCAGCTGAACAGAGTACTGCCAATCTGTATCAGTCACATTGTATCAGCAGAATTCAAACGTCAAGCAGCATGCAATTAAACGATCGATGACGTCTCCACATTCTACGTTGTCTTGTACGAGAATAACCTGAAATACAGCACGGCATAGCAGTAAACATGAAAACACTGACAGTATTAAAACTGATTGCAAATTAAAATGTCAGACACAGTGACAACATGATAATGACAATGATCATAAAGAAATTACACAAAAATCGTGCCGTAACGTGCGGTGCCCTCATTCTGAAGACGACTTTATTGACTGACACTAAGTACTAACCCTACGGCTGAGCAAACACTTACCACTAGCACATTTTCACTCAAAAAATGTCGACTACGCACGTAACTGGGCGGTTAGCCGACGGTGACAGCGGACAGTTCAGTAGCAATAGCAATGAACTGAATAGTAAGAAAGTACGGCTGTGTGCCCTGGCTACTGGGTGGTGTCTAGTAGTACATAGGCGTCGCCCGGCAACGTTCGCAGTCATGTTTCAGTGATAAATGATTCTACAAAACTAAGAATGCACTAAGTAGCTTACCAGTATGCTAGCTTTCTCTGGCAGTTCTACGAACACACAAACTTCACGACGGTGGCAAATTATAGTAAATAAAATAAACACGACTGCTACAATCTCGCAATTCTCGCAGCTGGTTGCCAGTGTTAAATAAACAGTTAGGCTGTCAATAGTCCAATGGGTTAGTGGAGTTTCTGAGTGCCAGCTGGACATAATGGGGGCGTGGTAGTGACACGTTGAAAAATAGTAAGTAAAATAATCAGGCTAATTACCGTAAAACTGCTAATACAGGCCGGGTCTCTCTCATATAGTAGCCGGGTCTCAAATAAAAGCCGGGTCCCTAATATAAGCCGTGTCCCCAATACAAGCTGGACATCCCAGTAGTTGTTGTCGTAGTAGTGATTAGTTGTATGTGCAGTAGGTCTTTATTGCACACACTGTTCATAGAAAAAAATGTATTAGCCTACCCTGGTATGACAGATGGACAGTATAGGCCTATGTTTTAATAGAAGCCGGGACTTGTATTATGTACGGTATGCCTATGTGTTACATGTGTGACCGTGTAGATCGCAGCTTATGACCTCATTTACCGCTGCTACCGTAGAAAAAGAGCCGAAGTTATTCTTCTTGGCTTTTGGCCGACCGTTAGAAAGGCCGACTAGGCCATGCAGTGGCTTCTATCCCTATACCTGGTGGGCGCAGCTTGCGCACAGTGAAAAATAGGGGGAGAAGTGTTCATAAGATTGCAGATCAAAACTTCCCCCTATTTTCACTGGGCAAACTACACCCTTAACAAAACTTCCGCCCCCTATTTTTTATTCCCTCTATTTTTCAATCTGCACCCTTAAGGAAACTCACATTCGCAGGTCTATCGTACAGTATAGCCTACGACAGTAGCCTACGACGATAAAGCAAATCCCAAATTCCAGTAACCTAGTGTAGTTCTCCATGGGCCACTGATTGCTCTCACTTTTAGAAAAAAATTGCTATAGGCTAAATTACACTACTCGCCGACAAAATCCAGTAACAAATTAGGCTAAAGTTCTTTCTCCCGTGCAAACACAGTTTGCACGTAAATCTTGCATTACATTACATTACATTACAGATTTTTAACGTGGCCTAAGTAAAAAAACTGCTAGGACCACAAGGTAAAAGCGCAAGTCACGACAATACAGGGTTGGCCAAAAAATGGCACAGTTTTTGTATACCTCATAACTTCATCAAATATGAACCGATTTTCAAAATTCTTTCACCGTTAGAATCAGGAGACAATTTGCAATAAAACTCTCACTATAAATCCTACCACACCCTAAGTGTGTCACTACACTACCTTGTGAAATGCCAGTGTCTTAAAAATAACAATTAAAACAAGACGACTTTTGTAACAACACATTTTAAAAAAATTAACAACAGAAACAACGCGCTTGTTGTCTCAGTTATTGTCTAAAAATCACATCTTTAAGTTTTCACATCAAATTTCCAATTTGTCCGCCTTGCTGCTGGACGACGCATCGAAACTGGCGACGCCACTGACAAATGGCGCGATCAACTAAACGCTGCGGCACTTTGCCCCACTCAGCGACAATGATTTTTTAGCTAATTGACTGTCGCGAATCGTCAACATTGATAGGCCTTCTGTTGAAGGGCGTCCCGAACAGCATAATCAACTGAATTTAAGTCTGGTTTGTTTGGGGGCCACATGCCAGGCTCGATCAACGTTGATCACGCAACCGGTCAGTGGCGTTGCAGGCTTGAGTGCGTCATCTGATATTTCACGAGGTAGTGTAGCGACACATTTGAGACGTGGTGGGATCTGTAGTGACAGTTTCATTACAAATTGTCTCCTGATTCTGACAGTGAAAGAATTTTAAAAATCGGTTAATATTTGGTGAAGTTATGAGCTATACAAAAAACTGTGCCATTTTTCCCCACCCCGTAGTACAGATGGATAGGACTGTCTAAACAGAAATGTCTTCAGTTGACGGCGGAACTGCGACAGTGTGTTGGACGCGACAATGTCCGGTGGTAAACTGTTCCATAGCCGAGCACCGGCGACAGCGAAGGCTCGGTCACCAACAGTTACGCACTGCGACTGGGGGACATCCAGCTGGTGTGTCCATGGGCGTTGGAAGTGTTTGAAAGTTGGGGGAGCAAGCAGTGGCCGGGGCCATGGCGAGCGCGTGGAGCGCGAGCCTATAACGGGGGTCTGGGG
>Ga0209367_1010956_pt1 | contig 12091 bp, 5 predicted proteins | sample WorMetLIZISLAND2_FD_187412 | JGI IMG/M metagenome (GOLD analysis project Ga0209367, IMG submission 187412) | Marine gutless worms symbiont microbial communities from Max Planck institute for Marine Microbiology, Germany - Olavius geniculatus... ... | reverse complement strand
CGTGTTTGAGGAAACATACCAATGTCTGCTAGCATAATATTTTTGTTGTTTTGTGGCCCACATCGCTGAACTGATATTACTTAGGGCTGCAGAAATTAACAATTGACTAATCAATTAATCATTAAAAAGGTTAACCCATTAAAAATTTTCAGTCGATTAAAATTTGACTAAAATTACGGACTAAAATGGCGGGTGCTTATTTCACATAGGACATGATGTGGTCAAGATTTGTACTTGTATGGCGTTGGTTTAACAATCTGCACTTTGTCAGTTTTGACTAAACAGTTTGCTTGCTGGATCATCATCACCTTTGCTTCAGTTGGCGAAAAAATAACAGCAACCAGTAGTTCAATTCTGCAGTTTTCAGTCTTCTGATTGATGACAATTTAATCGAAATTAAGCAGTTATTTCTGATTAATTTTTGGATATAAATCTTACTTACGTAGACTTAGTTCCTCCAGTTCCGTGTGGAACATTGGTCGATGATTCGTCTCTAGTTGGCGCGATCGCTGGCAGCAGTCATCTTGTCGCTCCAGTCTATGCCCATCACCTGGACCAGATCTTCTTTCAGTGTGTATTGCCATGTCCTCTTGGGTCTTCCAGTGTTCTTCTTCTCATCTTCAGGTCTCCATTCTATGGCCAGGCTAGCTAGCCTCGTTGGTGGAAGTCGCACGATGTGTCTGATGAGATGTCTTTTTCTCGTTGCTACTATGTCGTGCAATGCCGTTTGTCCAGAGTGTGTCATTACTTCATCGTTCGTGATGTAATCACGCCATGAAATCTCCAGGATCTTCCTAAGGCAACGACGGTGAAACACATCTATCATCTTGGTAGTTTTTGCTGCTGTCTTCCATGTTTCACAGGCACAAGTTGCTGTTGGAACTACGACGAAGAGTATGGCCGTAATCTGATCTCCTTGCTGATTGCTCCGCACTTCCAGATTGGCTGTAGACGTTGGAAAACAGATGAAGCTTTACCTATCGTTGTCCGAATGTCCATCTCTACATCTCCATCTTCGGCCACAGAACTTCCGATATATTGGAATTTGTGCATATTCTCCATGTTTTCGTTGTCGAGAGTGATTGGTGGCATAACATGTTGTTTTCTTACTGTCATTGTTTTCGTCTTGCCATCGCTAATTCATAGCCCGATTTTTTCCGAGCCCGCGGAGTCTATTTGTCGTGTCTTGTTAGGACATTAATCGATTAGCAAAATTTGTGTCAGTTGCAGCCCTAATATTACAGTATTGTACTGTCATGGGTAAGGTAATGAGACTTGAGAGTGCTTCAAAGTGTTGGGTGGTAATTTGACACTGCTGGAGAACTGTTTTCCTGGATATACTGTTGTGTTCACCTGAGTCATTGTGTGTCGGTTCGTAGACATTTTATGCTTCTCTCGGTGGCTAAGTCATTTTGTACGTGCACATTAGTGTACAAACAAATGTCTCATAATGTTGTGTGCTTTACTCTGTGTGTGTGTGTATTGCGACCTTAAACGCGACTGATTTAGATTTAGGTAACTTTCTGTAAATTGTGTCGAGCATTTATTGTTTGTTTTTTAGTTTTGAAAATGTTATCCTTTCAATTCCACAATTTTTTTTGCTGTTTGCTAATTAACATGTTTCTGGAACGACCAATCGGCAGTCAAATGCCTGCATAGGTTATCGTTAACTGTTCGTAAAATCGCACGATACTTGTACTTTGTATATACTAAATTACGAACTACTTGGTACTAATGCAGCATTTTACTGCACCCGAAGTTAAACCTGTCTGCATTGATCACGGTGGTTAGCTAAAAAACGACGAATCGAGCATTCCAAATTATATCTTACCAAATCGTCAGTTACATTACTTATCATGGCTAGCTGTTTGCCTCTCAGCTTCAGCCTATTTGCGAATGTGTTTGATATGTCAAGTTCGACGATGTTAGAATCGATTGGGGTTATTTTATTCGGGAGGTTTGCGGTCTCTGACTACTTTTCTAGTTTTATTCTGGAATCGCGTGATAGACTGATCGGGTGGTTACATGTTCAGTTGTTTTTGTCGCAAGTATGTATAGTATTTTGTGGTGTATTTTGTCTATAATTTTTACGAGGTGCATATACGGGTGGCCACAAACCCAGAAAGCCCGTGACAAACTTGCAGTGCTCGGGGAATTTTCCGAAAACTCGGGGAATTGTCAGGGAATTCTGTGCAACCATGGGAAAAATTAGGAAAAAAACAAAATATTGTCACCAAAGGTAAATTTCTGGGGAGTGCAAAGATCTCTAAATACATTTGCAGCCGGGGCTCCGCCCCGAACCCTGCTGGGGGAGTTTACAGTGCTGTTCCAGATTACTATCATTACAATTACTTTTTGTTGCGATAACATGGAAAAAATAAGCTTATAGCGCTGAAATTTTTTCTTCTACTTTGTGGCCGCTCTGTATATTTATTAAGCGTTTTGACGTCATATCAGTCTTTCCCATTGTGTGTTCAGTACAACTGAGTAGATAAACATGGCGTGATTTTATCCGTTTTTTGCTTCTCTAGCACGATTGTTAGACAGTTTATAATTCTGACTGATTTTGAAGCAGTGGCCTTAAAGCCTGCCCAATTTAAGATTTATTCGGAAGAATAATTAGTATATTTTTCCTCAAATAACGGCAATTGTAGCCAGGTAAGACCTAAAGTAATTTTTTGTCTTGTGTCCGAGTGGTAGTTTTATGACAAACTTTTCTTTCAGCTCTTCTGTCGTCCGCATTTCTCCAGTATAATAAAGCATTAAAAAATAATAAAGCATTAAAATTTATACGTTTTTATCCTTATTTAATATTGTGAACATTGATGTGTAGGCCTATTGGGAGTCCATGACGACTAAAATACAATCGACATTCTTCGTCCACTTCTTTACTTCGTGGAAATCTGCCAACGTTTTAAAATCTCGCTTTCCAGAAAATCACACATTAATAATAATAATAATAATAACAATAATAATACATGTATCTGTGAAGCGCCATATCGCCTATAGCTTCAGAGTCTTTGCCACTAACATTGAAGTAGCGTAGCTCTGCGATTGACATGGTTGCTATGGTCAGTGTAAGTCAGGGAAAGTAACATTTGAAGGTCGGGGAAAATGGAGTGGGTCAGGGAATTATAATCAGCACTGAAGAGTCCACAAAACACGCCCTTTTGACACTAAAATGTCAAAAATTTTCTGGCAGGGACACTCCCATCTACGTAACAATATAACAAACTTTTGTTGTAGACTTCTGCACTTAGGCCTGCTATTGGTAAATTGGTGTCGCGTGTAAATAAATCAGTCGGGGAAAATCATTTCCTCCGGAAAAGTCGGGGAAAGTGAATTCTACAAACTAATAGAAACCATGGATTAAGGCAATTCTGGTTCATTGATTAGTTAAGCGCTAGACTAACGATTGGAGCAGGAAATATTACAATTAATTAAACAATTCGAATACCACCGTGTATGCTGCAAAGTTGGAAACTGAAGTCTTGACTAAAGAATTAGGTTTACGTTTGTATTAGGTCCCGCATAAATTAGCGAAGAGTCTTGTTAGGAACGTCTGTAGGCATTGTGTCGTCAAACGAAACTACGTGATGTCTTGAATCTTCAGCGATCAATGCAACTTGTCAAGATTACGTTTAAAAATGCTGCTAAAGTGTTTCTGTTCACGATTGATCTGTTAACCAAATTAAACAAATTTTGCATAAGCTCAACTAATCACTTTAATCACCCAGACTAACTCTGGTGGATTTTATTAGGCCCCTATGTAAACTTACGTCGCCGCTGTATAAATATTAGTGCTAATTAATCTAATGTTTTTGCGACTAGAAAATTATCTGCAAGAGCCGCTTGTCTAACTATAAGTACGTGCCCATGAATCAGCAAATTTTTAGAGATGGGACATCAATCTACAAGAAATGATCGCAGCCGCGATCGTCGCGGCGACCGGTCGCCTTTATTGAATATACGTGGCGACTTTCGCGGCGACGATCGCCGCGACGATCGGGCGATCGTTCAAGCAACTCGTTTGCTGGATCGTCGCCGCTAAGCAAATTATGCCGAGACGAAAAATTTGTCATTTCGAAAGTAAACGCCAGAACGAATATTATGTAAAAAAAGCATTTGCCATGATACCAAGGTTTCCTAATTTTTTCTTAATCATCCTAAACGCTTGATTTCTAGAGATTGAACGGCCATACAGCTGGTGATCAGTTAAATAATTCCACAAATTAACACCGACGTTATCATCGTCGGACTCCATTTTCAACGTAAACAGTGTGACGTCATCAATACCTTAATAACACAGTACATATATTCCCGCCAAACGTTGCGCTGTGACTGGTGCTCATTTGTGAAGTCGCGGCGACTGTCGCCTCGTGTAAGCACTACACTAGGCTTAGGCCTATCTGTCCTCAGGTGACCTCGTTGCATTGATCCATAATGACGCAGATTATTGATAATGCACCAGCACTAAGAAATGATACACGCATCAAATTGCACGAAAACCCAGCTGTCAGTAGATCCAGTTTACTGCGAACATATCGATATTGTCTGATGACAAAAAAACGTCGACGCCGAATGTCGACAAAATATGCGGCCGTCCTGTTGTCAAGAGCGTCTCAGGCGTTGACAGTAAATTAGGTCGCCACACAAGCTGTGATTACTCGAAATATCCGCCGTTTTTGCGGTTTCTGTCGTTTGATATTTTATCTTTTTAATCTAAAATTCGGCATGTTGGTATAACGGTAGAGTGTCGGATTTACTATCGAGAGGTCGTGGGTTCGACTTCGGTCTGATCACTTTCAAGTAGTTACTAGTTGGATATGTGACTGTCTGCAGACAGGTAAATCATCTGGGTATATAACCAACATCAAGGTCAACTCAGCCTTCCATCCCTACGGGGTAGGTGAATCGAGTACCGGTCTCCCTGGTTGGGATTAAGACGGGGCGCGTTCACCTATGTCTGGTGGCAGGTAATACTGTGTGATCCCACATGGCAGGTGACGCGCAGTAGCTCCTATCAACAGCTATACACCACCGTTATTTTTGTTTACAGCAGTTACTTATGTCCTGAGAAGCCAAGTTTGTTTTAGAGCTAGAAACCTGTACGAGGCACGGCCGCACGGACGAATAGACGAACGGGCAAGCCAAGTAATTCGGCCTAGGTCGGCCGCAAGATAACAGATCTCAAGAATACTGGCTCGTAGTAACTCGATTAATATAAAAGTTCTACGGTTCACTAGTTCTCACGAAAAGTGCGAAACGCGCAAATAATTAGTATTCTACGAAAATTCTACTTCGGGGTATCTGACGCTGGAACTTCCTGGCAAGCATGTGGGCGGAGCTAACAAAACGTAACAAGAGAAAATTTTGCTTGCGATTTTTCTAAGAATCTCGTAGAAAAAAGTGCGAAACGCGGTCCCTGCTTGTTAAGCAAATCGCAGGGCGACTATTTGGCGTCCGTAGTTTTATTGTCAGCATCACGATGACGTCACACACGGAAACAACGAAGATAATAACATTAACTGCAGAGGAGGTTAATTCGCCGGCCATAAGTTAACAGTTTCGGCTAGCAGTCTTGTGCCCGACCTGATACCGACTTTTCATCCCGTATACTTGAAGATATTGATCGCGACTAAAGGAATCCGAGATACGGATGACAGTAAAGTTGAGGGGAATGGAAAGGGGTTGACCCCAATGTCGACGAGGAGAATTATTACTGCGTCCAAAGAAGATGTTGGCGACGTTCTCCAACAAGCTGTCTCAGATGGAGAGCGTGTTGAAAGAACACAGTCGGGCGCTGATGGAGCTAAAGACACTGCTACAGCTGGACGGAGATGATGTAGGGTCCACTTCAGCCGGCGGAGGCAGCATGATAGTCGTCCACGTAAGCTTATTTCCATATCGCGACCTTTTGGACAGTTGCAGATAGACCGCTACTAAGGTCGCATCATGCAAGTACAAACTTACATAGTGAAAATAGCAAATGGTAAAATTTAACAGAACATTAACATAACATAAAGAATGTAATAAAATGGCTAATTAAATAATCGGCGAACGATTAATTAAAAATTTATTTTGTGGTAGTATAGTGGTAGTTGTTGAAAAATTGCGTGTACTTGTTCAACAATTCAAAATTCGATAAATAAAAATATAGCGTGTTTCAAGTTGTATGCCTGCATGCCTGAATTTTTGCATTTTATTCAACACTTTGCTGTTTATTTTGTATTTTATTTATCATAGTTTTTTTACTGTTACGCGTAGTCGCGTCCAGTTCTGTAGAAAACGCTATATAAACAAAAAAACCCAGCTGTCGTTAAGGTAGATCAACCGTACCGCTTATGTCTGAAGGCTAGCGTCCGACTTCCGGTGGCGGAGGGAAAGCGATTACCCAGAGATGGCCACAGTTTTATACACGCCACATTAACGCTGCTATCAAACGTTGCAATCAACGCTAGGATACAAGAATTTGGCGCACGTGGGTGTTGGCTGCAGGCAGCAACTTTGCGTTAAATATTGCGGCCAAACCGCTTCAGATAGACATGATTTCTATATAGGAATTCGCTATCGACCTATCCGCCGACCTGTTTATGACATACCGTTTAACCGCAATATATACGTCGCAGATTGAAGCAACGACAGACAGACACAACGTTGTGCCATAAGCACCACTGTACATATGTAAAAAAACGTTTTTCCACGTTTTTAAAAATATTTTTGCCACGTTTTACGTTTTTTTTTATTTTTAATTTTTTTTTTAATTTAGAAAACGTGCATTGAAATGCCTATCAAGAACTTTATAAAGCACTTTTTGAATCACAAAAACGAATTAATAGGTCATAGTGATTGTAGTTTTCTTAGTTCGCCTAAGTATACCAAATAAAAAATTGTTTATGTAGTATGTTGGTTCGTCTACTGCTATGGTCTTATGACCAGACGGTTAAACTGAAATTAAAAAAAGTTCCTTGTATCTAGACTATAATAGTTCTAGGTATGCTGCACCTACAGCACTAGGCATTAGAAAAAAGGTTAAACAAAATATGACCAACGTTTTTATTCAACGTTTTAAACGTTTCAAAAATATTTTTATTCACATTTTTTGCTTTTTAAACGTTTTTAAATTTTTTTTCTGGAACGTTTTTAACATGTATGCCACTGTAAGATCGGCAAAAAGTGCAATTTGTCATGCAGAGGCCCGAGGGCACGCAGACTCGGCACAGTACTCGACTGTTGGCGGTCAGGCGATTGCTGACGGAGATACAACAACGCGCCGACCATGCCGACTTACAGGTAGGCTACAGATGAAAATCTGTATTCACCCTGAACTAATAGCAGTAGTTAAAGAATAAAGGACCGCGGGAAAACGCAGTTCTCCCGCCTCTAGATTTTAGTCCAAATTGTCGTTTGCATTTTGCTCCATTAATACTGTTTCATTAGTTATGATATAGTTCGCGTACAGATCTTCTGTGGCAAAATTCCTTAACTTTTTCCTGATTTTTTTTCAGTCATGGAATGACAATTTCCCTGACCTTATCAAAACAATAACCCTATCGCACAAATGTCAGAAATGGTACACTATATCATAACTAATGAAACAGTATTAATGGAGCAAAATGCAAACGACAGAGGCCCTGGTTGGGGGATCAGAGGGGCGAAGCCCTCCTGAAGCTGAAATATTTCTAGCTTTTGGATGTTCAATGGAAGCCACAAATTTGCCTGCTTTTTAATACTTGGAAACACAAAAAAATCGCAGATGTCTGCAGTATCCAAAATCTAAGATCATTTTCCCCTGACTTTTTAAAAATAACATTTTCCTTTAACCCTTTCTTGACTTTCCCTAACCACACAAATTTCCTCACATTTTCTAGTTTTTCTGACCTGTAGAAATCCTGGTTCTCTTAACTTAAGTTCCCAAAAGACGCAGCAAAGAGCCCAAAACCACCAACGGGGACCAGAAGCCAAAATAGCGTTTCTTCACCTCTGTTTTTATAAATTAACCACTGACGGTCAGGCTGACTTTTTCAGTCATGGAATGACAATTTCCCTGACCTTATCAGACCTGACTTTAACCTTCACGTACGTGCAAAAATGCGAGCCGTCTTAAAGTCTTGAAATGATATCATAAGCACTGGTAGCCCAGACGTTCTGATCTCAATTTTTTGTTATAATTAAATATTGGAAACTTTAGAAAGTAATTAAAATTGTTGCCATCAGATTTCATGATATGTACCAAATTCGATTTCGGTTTCAACTTAAGTCTCTTTGGGCCCATAACATGCGTGTCTCGTGCAAAACAGCCGTCGATCAGTCATGAAATGCAATGTGCTATCAACACGGCTTAGAGTGTATCGTGTCTCGTTATACTCGAATAATGCACTTTATATTGTGACATGGGTGACGTAACATGTCTTTAACATACGTGCGCTTAAATAATATGCGTATCATAAACCCTACTTATTTCTTTGTTCACTTACAGTAAAATACAATGGTGTCCGGAACAAAAATGCGAGCCCTCTTAAAGTCTTGCAATGACATCATAAGGACTTTGATGCTATTAGCCTACAATTTATCAGTCCTAATCTTATGTTTGTTGCATCTGTTAATGCATCAAATTCGATTTCGGTTCGAGCCCCCCAGACCCCGCTGGGAAGATCACAGCGCTGCCTAAACTATCTAACTGGAATTTAGGGGTTCTACTTTTAAGGGAAAAAAGGGACAAAAGGGGAGAAAAAACGAACAGAAAAAAGGAAAAACTGACGAAAAAGAAAACATTTCAAAAACGAAAGGAAATGCGGGAAAGGGAGACAACATTTTTTGGCTGCTCCACTGTTCCTGTACATTTTAAGGCGCCTACAGGGCGACGTAACTAAACTGAACTAAAGTGAAGTAAACTGACACGGTTTGGGTTTTGGCCAACCGAGCCCATTGGTCATTGGTTGACGCGTACGTGAGCGTAGTCACATAAACCGTTAGACGGTGCCTACTGTAATGCAAAACTGCTTGCCCGTTGGACAGTTCGTCAAAAACTAAACCACGTCAGTTCAGTTCAGTTACGTCGATCTGAACGCGCCTTGAAATTAACGCTGTAGATCTACACATAAAAACGCAAGTTGTGAGTTATAAGCTTAATTTCAGGGTTTAGTGGATATCGAAATTCCGCGAGGATCTCCAAAGGTTTTCTTGCCGGTATGGGATCTGTATTTAGATTGAAATCCAATTTTCACGACAGCCCTAGGAGTTCCAGCACATTCTTGGTGCAATACGATGCAATATTCGTTTAATGCGAACGTGGTCAGACCGCTACAAAGATTAAATAAACTTTCTATAAGAAAAAATAACTGACAAATTTTACAATACAAAACAATATTATACGATAATTGCGCCGGCAATGGTATTACCACATAGACCTTAAAAACATTGATTTGTAAATTTAAAAAAAAAACATAAAAAACATGATTTTTTACTTTTATAAAATAACATTAAAAACGTGCATAAAACATCAAACTACAGTAGAACCGTCAATACGAATCAAATGAAGTTGATAATGCAAAACACTCGCGCTGTCCAGGAAATATACGTTAAACGCAATTTGCCCATGAGAAATGCATTATTTTGTACGCTTATGTTTTAACAACAGCAAAAACACGACATTAAAAAACACGAAAAAGTTTTTAAAAATTCAAGAAACCCTAAAAACAGGCTTAAAAATTTTTTTTATAAAAAACATTTTAAAAACATTTTTACATCTCTGGGCTGCAAGGTGAAAGCGAAATAGAATAAAATCGGTGCGATTAAAATTTAAGAAAGTATTACATGTAGGTGGGTAAGCTGAGTCGCAAGCTGGACAAGCAAGACGCCGAGATCGCCGAACTGCGCAGTAAGATTATCTGGACACACGCCGAGTTGCCGGCGGCCGCATCTTCCTCGACGAATAATAACCACCAGTGCCACGATCAACCACCACAGCAGGGTTCCACGTCGTCACCGGCGGCCAGCGTGCCACAGACCCCGCTGCCAGGCATCCTGCCGATTGACGTCACGTCAAGGCCAGTCACTGTCACGTCGCACGTCACTTCGCTCGACTTTCTCTTTAGCATAATGCGCTGTGTTCAGAAAAAACACCCGCTCGCGTTTTCTTTCATATCTCCGTAAAAAATGTTCACATTTTCACAAAATTTTCAGGGAATGTTTTGCAGGAAATAAGTATTCCACGGGCGGAAAAGTTAAATATTTTTGCTATCAATGACGTCATGCTGACGTCATAAGTCCGTGCTTCTAAATTGTGGGTTTTATCATTGAAGACACATGACTGACGAAACGTTTGCGAGTCAGCAAGGGTTATGGAGACGCAGATTTGTGCCAGATGTTTTGGACAATAGACAAGAATAAGAATTTTAAATAAAAAAATGACACAAGCAGCGTACGCCGTCGCCTGCCAAATTAACAAAGTTAAGGAAAAAGATAAACCACGGAAACAGTTCACAATGGAAAAATGCGTGACGGATTAACAAATTTTTGGGTTCAGTTAACACAAGTGATCAATTGATGTGTTTTAACATTTCATCAGTTGTTTGTTTTTAATGGTAAAACCCACAATTCACAAACGCAGAAATGTGACGTCAGCATGACGTTACTGTTAGCAAAAATATTCAACTTTTCCACATATGAAATACTTGTTTCTTTTTAAACATTTCCTAAAAGTGTTGAAGAAATCTAAACATTTTTCACGAAGTTATAAAAGAAAACGTAAATGGGTGTTTTTTTCTGAACACAGTGTAGAAGCCTAACAAGCATATAGGTAAAAAGGTGGTGTTCTGTGTATAGCTTTTATAGGAAACACATCACAGAGCTACGAAGTGTCATCTGCCATATGGGATCACACAATGTTAGTTGGCACCCGACACAGGTAAACTTTTTGCAAATTGTCCGCATTTTGTGCCAGTAAAAATTGCTTTCGTTTTTGCCTATAATATTGACCGATTTTCGCAATTTCTTTACTGGCGCACACTCTGCGGACAATTTCCAATCAAGCGATTGTTAAACGCTTCATCGCACTTTTACTGCGTCGATACACTGCCGTGTGAAATGCATTTTTTCAAAAAAACAGTAATGCAATTTTAACGCAGCGTATTAAAAAATCAACGTAATTTATAACTTCACTGTCGTCTACGTCAGCGTCATAAAAGTTAGTCAATTCGTAATAATTGCGATTTTCCATGCTCTGTGATAATTTGTCGGGTCACGGACGCTCGTCGCATAAACCGTGATCGTTTTTTTTCCTGAGTTTTAGTCTGTCCGGCAAACTTAATTGATTAATTGATAAATAATTAACTGATTTACGAGCGTATTGACTGGCTGTTCTTCTAATCTAAAATATGACACATATTGCACATAGAACTTTAGTAATTCTAAAAGCTTTTTGGTCAGAAGTCTACAGACGAGACAAACAGACATTCAGACGGACCGATAAGACGCCATATACTAAAATAAACTAAAATCTCAGTCCACTTTAGTTGCGTCTACAGAAATGTTTTAAGCGAACGAACTATAGACCGAACGAAAATGTCAGTAAAGTTTAGTTCATTTCAGTGTTGTTACAGTAAGCATCGTCATCATTATTGGCCGATTTTGAAGATTTTGTTACCGGCAGACTCTGTGGACAATTTGCAACAAAGCTGTTTTCAAAGATTCTACGACACCTTAAACGCGCCGCTTTTGTTTGCTTTTGTTTTGCTTTCTGACTTCAGAGTTGTGCCGGTGAAATTATTTTTTAAATCGTCCAATACTTGGCGAAGGTATGGAAAGTAAAAAAAATTTTTCAAGAGGGGGTGGGGGTACTGGAAGGGAGAAAGGTCACGGTGTATCTGTCGTCATCAGTTCAGTTCAGTACAGTTGATTTTTGCCGCTCCGTACACGCCCCAAGTCTATGAACGCAGATCGCCACGTGAGGGTTTCGTTTCGCCTGAGATGGTGACGTCACATCAACGTCATCATCATCGTCATCATCAGCAATATCAGCAGCAGCAGCAACTACAACGGGCGTCACCGAAACAACAGAGTCTGCTGCATTCGACCGAACATCCTTACA
>Ga0209367_1010954_pt1 | contig 12094 bp, 8 predicted proteins | sample WorMetLIZISLAND2_FD_187412 | JGI IMG/M metagenome (GOLD analysis project Ga0209367, IMG submission 187412) | Marine gutless worms symbiont microbial communities from Max Planck institute for Marine Microbiology, Germany - Olavius geniculatus... ... | reverse complement strand
TGGTGTGGGACAACCCTGCAGCAGTTAAGCCACGCTGCCCTAGATAGGCAGCGGTGGGCAGCGATAGTAAGAATGGCGTCAGACACCAACGGGCATTGAGCCCACGGTTGTCGATGATGATGATGATGATGATGACTACTTCGTGGACGCTTACCACCAAAACAAATTTGGGCTCAATCCGCCCAGGGGTTTAAGGTTTTTGCTCCCCATATAGGTGAAATATACACACCTCCTGTTCGAAATTTACCACACTTTTTTGGTTCTTCAACAAGCCTACAGACGAGTCCGTTAGACCGATTTTTACGCTTAATAAATGTACATAACATTAGTTTATACACTTGTTAACGGCAACATTTAAGGACTTGCACATCGAATACAGCAAAAATTACAAAACGTGATATTGCCCGTATCACACTGATTGTGTGTCAATGTGCTGCTGAATAATAATAAATAGTTAAGCTTATTTTATACGCTCAGGCCTATCTGTTGTTTTACGGTGCACATTTTGGGCAGTTCGGCCAAATCGGTAATCATTAGACAAGTAGGCCTAATATGACAAATAACATCAAATAAAGAAGGCTTTAGACTATGTTAATGATTAGCAACTAAAGTCAGCTTGTAAGGACGCCATATGCATAGCCCCATCTAAGGTTACCCGAATGATTTTTGCTGTTTTAGAGGACTGATATCATCACATCATACTTACACACAGTTGTAAACAGGAAAGTTTTTTTACGGATATTAATTTCAAGAGCAGCAACACTTCGCAATGGAAAATACGCCGAACGCATTTTTATCTATTTTGGGGTTAAAAATAAGACATATATACGAAACTAAAAGATGCACGTCTTTTTATTTATCGAAAGCAATCGGTAACTAACAGCTGGAAAATAGGGATAATGTTGTATGCCTCGGCGCAGTACTGGGAAACTACAATTTTTATTAATTTTGTAAGGTTGTTACAGATTCCGGCATGTCTGTTGCCTTCTGTGGAGTGATTTCCGTAATTCTGTTTACCGCCGCAGTGGCATCAAAAGTCTCCGCGTTGTCATAAACGTTGTACCGCGATGAATTTATACAGCTTATTAGTCGGTCACCAGTGTTTTAAGTCAGGCAGTGGGTTCATCATTCAAAGGCTTTCCTCCATGTCTATTGTCTCCGCGTTAGCTGGACGGTAATCATGCGTGCTGGAAGCGGTCATCCCAGGCGCACGGAACGGTAGTTCCCGGAAGGCCTTGTGTTTTACTGCAGTTTTCTTTAGTTAGCCCGAAAACGATAGTTTTCAAAGCGGACTTATGTTTTACCGCAGATATTTTTTAATTTTTTATTTATTTATCTCAACGCGAGATTTCTGAGCTCCGTTGGCCGATCGGCGCAAAATTTTGCACGGTGATGGATCCCAAAAAAAATTTTAGCGGCCAAAAACATGCAAAAGTTGGCCCGATTTCGGAAAACCTCAAACTTCGACGGCAAATATATTCAAAACATATGATAATATTAAAAATCGGACAAGTGCATTTTTACTGCAATTCCTTTTTCTTCGGGTCTTGGACGCATACGAGCACGCTCTACTGGCCAGCTATCCGCGGCCACGCTACCTGGTCGGCAGAGATGCCTGCTTCGCTGCTATTCTGGCGATGCTGCCCAAGCACATCGCCGATTGGCTGCTGGTGAGGCTGCTGGCATACGATTGAACACTGAATGTTGAACACGGAACAGAACACTGTGTCAACACTCGATGACGATAAAAAATCCGGTGCTTCTGGTTGCAGTCTGGTGAAAAAAATACGCACGGGTAAGGGGGTGGGCGAAGGTTATTTTATTTTTTTTCTCCTCGCGCCCTACGTTCCTAACGTAGCGAAGAGGAGTACATGAAATCAGTGTAATATTGAGGACCGACCGACGACTGACCTCTGTTCTTGGAAGAGCTTTTCTGGAAAAACTTCAAACGGTCACGTCTCCATAACGGTGCCAGATAGACGAGGAAACAATTTCCAATAACAACTTCGACGCCAGTCGCTATTAGTATAATATTAAACGGGTCTCAAATTGACGCCGGGTCTCTAATACAAGTTTTAAAAAACGAAAAAGCACTTAGAAAAATACAGAAAGAAATGATGCGCGCGAGGAGTACATTAGATTGGTCACAGTTTAACAGATTTTGAAAGCAACTTGAAAACTTCGAGGTTACTTTAAGGGTCTAATAAGGATATATATATATATATATATATTTATCATAAACCTCTTAAAATAAGGATTGACGGCGGCCATGTTCGGGTCCGCGAACTTGGGTCCGTCGGTATTTTTAGTTTTTGATTATGATTATGTTAGAGTGGACTTCCATGAACATTCTTGCTAAATTTCAGCCTCCTAGCTGTTGCCAATTGTTTTTCGCATATGTTTCAAAATCGCGAAAATTAGCAGTCACCCATCGAAGTACGCGCACTAAGCCGGCCCTGCGTAGAGTAACTTCGTTGATCGAATGAAACGCGTTACCGCTACGCCACACCACCACAAGCTTGTTGTAGGCCTGCTAAGATTTGTTGTCCAATTCGTATTTAGCTGCTATCCAATAACGTAGAGAAAAACTTTTCTAATATACACGGTGTTTCATAAAAAGGGATCCATTTTTTCATAATTTACTCAAACGATGATCAATTTACACGAAATTTTCACCAGTTGTAGCTGAAGAAATACTAATTCGAAATATTTTCGCAAAGTATGGTTTTTGATTAAATATTCTTTACTAGTCGTGATGTCATACTGACGTCATAATGTGTCGTGAGTACAAGCTTGCTTGTCTCAACTTATTTTATTTATTTGTTTTCGATAGCAGGCTCGAGGCCCATGAACACACAAAACACAGACACAAACACAAAGAGTAAAAAAAAGACTAAAACAAACTACTTCGCCAACACTTAAAAACTGGAGATTTAAAAAACAAGTCCGATGATATAACAGCATTGACAAGCGAATTGTCACTAATCTGCAATGATCGCCATAGTGAGAAAATTAATTTTTCAACTGGTGCTGTCAGTTGCTGAGTAGCCGCCCTGCTTCAATGGTGAACTTAATCTGCTTCACTGTTGCAAATTGTAAAAAGTTTTACTATTGCAGACCCCCGCCAAAATCGCCCAAAACGATCACTTTCACGCAGTTGTTGGAATAGCTTGACAGCTTCCAGCAACACGGTGCACCAGCACACAGAGATTGCGAAATGATTGAGTTTCTAGATTGCGAGAGACTTGATTTCAAGCCTTCATGTTGTTTAGTTCTTATATGATAAACATTTTTCATCAGCAAACCAGATTAAGTTCACCATCGAAGGAGTGTAGCAACTGACAGCACCAGTTGAGACAAGCAAGCTTGTACTTATGACGTCATCGTTATGTCACGACTAGCAAAGAATATTTAATCAACAGCCATATTTTGTTGAAATATTTTGAATTAGTATTTCTTCAGCTACAACAGGTAAAAACTTCGTATAATATCTGGCTACTGAGAACAGATTAAATGTCTAAGCTAATACATTAGTTCGTGCTTATACTTTTTGATTTTTTCCGTTTTACATCAGCGTTTATACAACATTAACTGAATTGCTTGCAGTTTTTTATATACATATATATAATAAGGTATATAAGCCGTTACTGTTAATAAAGAAAAAAATTAAAATATTGTTATCCGGCGAAACGAACAATATATAGGTAAAATAAAGACATTTGGTTCGGGTGCTAAGATCGCGGCGCATTGTGGCTAACTGTTAAATTGCGCCTTAAAGCTATTTTATTTACTTACTAAGTCGGGTTTGACAGCGCCGTCGCACGAGACTGGCGCTGTTAAATGCGAGTTGATTGGTAGCTGCACTGTACGTCGGCTCGCTGTTTTGTCGCATGCGAGGTTTGTCCCAATTTCGTCATACAATGTAGGCAGCTACTTACCAGGTAATAAAACGCGAGAGTGACACATAAGCTGCGTTTTGGATAACCGAACAACCGTGAACAAGTTCAGTTTCAGTGTACCATAAAAATATATTATAAATATGCTAATAATAATAATACTTTTTAATAGTTTTAATACCGGTACTTTTAGCTAATAGTTTAATTTTTGCTGACGGCACGGCAGACGAAAAATTCCAAAAAGTTCTGTTTTATTGTACTGAGGCAATATAGACTACTAGTGAATTTGTTATTCGTGCTTCAGCTTAGAGTATCTAATTAGCGTATTTTTAATATAGGCCTATTTATCTATGAACAAACACGAACGTGTTAAGCATCCAAAACGCAGCTATGGTATGTCAGCTGACCTCCGGCGTATATAGGCTTGCATGCGGCTGTTGCTCATAAAGCAAAACGCGCCGTTAATTTTATGCGAGTGTTGACGTAATGTTAAGCCGAACAAACATTAATCTACACTAGGGCCTATAGCTCGTTTTCAGTGTATGCTATAGCGTTGTCTAAAATGGAGCAGAAAAATGGTGAAGAGTCGATCACAAAAGGTAAATGCATCAAAATACGTTGAAACATAGATGCTCCAAACTGTTGCATAATGCTGAGATTTGTCTCAAGTAAACGCTGTAACGAGTTAATTAGGCACAAGATACATTACAATGTGAATTATTTAACTGAATTATAAACTTGTATAACAACTCGCTTGCAAATTAAAATTTATGCCAAAGTGTTCTTCGCATACAAAGACGCAATGTCTTAGATGCAACGCCAATGGCTAACAGCAGAATCAGCGATAGACTGATCAAATGCATTCACTCATTGATTAGACGTGTTTTAAGCTCATCAGCCAGCTATTCTGTTGTCTGCTGTTTCAGCATAAAATATTTAATACCTCAAAATTATTAATCCACGTCGCACCCTGTCAAATTGATGATGCAAAGGAGAGCCATCTGATACAAATAATCGCCGCGTAATGTAACAATTTGGAGCATCTGTGTTTCACACGGTAGTGCGTTGACATAAATTAGGTGCAAATTGGTGGAAATTTGACAAAGTTATGCTAAAAACAATTTTGACTGTTTTTGAGACACTGTGTAAATCGCTGAAGTTGTCGATACTTTGCTGCGTGTCACGATAGACAAAAACAGTAGGGGTGATTAACCTTTGTTCAACGGCGGCAACTATTGAAAAGTAAAACGAGTGCGCTGCAGGGACGACTGAAAACACATGCCATGAAAATGCGGCACCACGCAGCAGGTGTTGACTAACGTTTCATCGGCCTGTGCAGTTCCGAACTTCCGAGTATCGCGATACCTGATACGCCATTGTTATCATGGTTCCAATTTCAGGTAACTCACAACACTGCTCATTGTATTAAAATAATGAATGAGCAACTGTTTTTCATTTTCGTTTGCAGTGAGTGCTTGCTACAGTAACCGAAAACAAAATTGAAATTAATTTGCATTGCAGGCACCGATCAGCGGCATCGGGAGAGGGCACAGGGGCAGGGGTAACTCACCGAAGCTAAGTTGCTTTCACCAAACGTATCGATGAGACGAAACTGGCCCGAGACACCGAGACCGTGCTGGCTGAGGCCGAGGTTGATGCGAAACGCGAGACGCACATTTTCGAGACGAGACTACACAGTTTCTAATAGTAAAATTCCCACACTTCAAAATACAGTATTTTGCTAATAATTGTGGCAAACGCACGTTAGCAGTGGCAAACTAGCAATAAACATAAGGTCCAAAAATAATTTTGAAAACAATAACTTTTGGTGCAGCCTAAGCTTATGAAATCAAAAAACACCCAACTAAAAACGCTTGGTTAAAGGTAAAGGTAAAGGTTGTCAATTTGTATAGCGTTATGGAAATTTGAGCTAATGCTTATGACACGCGCGACAGCAATATAAATTAGTTTATGCAGAAAAATTATTTTGTCATAAGCTTTTACGACAACTTTGGCCTAATTTTTAAAAGGTTTGGAAGACAAAGCAACTAATTGCATTAAAAATTAAGCCTAGTCGTTTTCAACCGCCCTACTGTTCATTGGTGCCTCCACGTGCGAAAATTCTAGCAAATATCTTTGTAATGGAGTGTTTACACGATCCAGCAAACGTCCAGCAAACTTCCAGCAAATGTATTCAAAATACACGTGCTAATGCTGGACGTTTGTTGGATCGTGTAAACACCCTATAAGTCTTATATCGTTGCAAGCTAGACTTCCTGCGAACATTTTTGTTGTTGAGAGTATCAGAGTTTTTTATTCATTTTTACGCGCGACTGAAGCGCTTATGCCATTGCTGAAAGGAATAGAGATAGGGGAAATTTGTGATTTTTAGCCAATAAGTCGCCGTATCTTGGAAACGGTGCGAGATAAGGCCACTAATAAGTAGTTGCACACGCGTTTTTAATTGGCACCAAAAGCAATGACATTGGATGACCTTGAACGCCAAGATAAAGATTTTATTTTTTTCTAATTTTGGGCACATTTTGTTGCGGTACATTTTAAGAGCGAATTGCGCCGAAATCATTACAATTAGACTAAGATAGACAGTCTCTGTACAAAATTTTTAGCATTAAAGATAGATTTCAACAGTTTAAGTTTTGATTTTAAACCTTTAAAATTAGGGGTTTAGTGATTAATTTTGCGATTTTTAGCTGCGGCGCACACTTTAGGAGTGAATTGCGACGACATGGTTAAACAGTATAGACCAAAACACACTGCGAACAATAACTGCTATAGGCCGTTGCACGTCTCGTCTTGCTACAGTCGTTTGCAAAAGCAAAGCAAAAAATCTAGTCACAACTAGGATAAAAACATAATTTAGTCTAAAATGTCATTTCAAGGTCATTCAATGGTAAAGCATTTTAGGGTCATTTGAAAGCCGATAAGGCATTGCATGAGGTTGTATAATATCGTTAGCTTTAGCTCTGAAGGTTTTTAAGATATAATATCACAACTAATGTTGTTGAAAACCTCTAATGTTGTTCATCCCGTTGTCGCTCGCGGCTCGCTGGCACAGAACCCCCACGAATATCGCACAAACCTTATACCGCCTGAAAGTAGTGTCCTTGGGCTACATTTTTCCCGATAATAGTATTGATCTTTTTTTTTCAAACTTTCGCCGTGAACTGCGAACCGAAACACGCATCATTTGTGCACTCGTGTGCAGTACGTTTGTTCAAGGTCCAACGTCGTTGATTTTGCTGTCAATCAAAAAATCTTATGGGACTTCCTGTCACAGGCGCGCGGTAGCGCAGACATGTGTTAACGACGACAGGCTAAATTAATGGAAAATGGCAAAATTCGACCCCCTCGGGGATCCGATTGATTGATGACGTCACGTGACCCCAGAAAGTCAAGGTTGTGTCTTCTAAGTCTTTGAGGCCTCGTATCTCCGTAATCGGGCAAGATAGACGCATGGTCATCATTGACAACCAATAGCAAAGTTCTCACGCCAAGTCGAATGGTCACGTAAAGTAGGCAGCGTACGGGCTAATGTACGCTCTGACGCTAAATGACGCTAATTGCCGTTTGGGCATTCGTCCTGCCCTGCGGTAGCAAGCCGTATTTCATACGGGTAAATGCCCGTACGGATAAATGTCCGACACTCGCAGTTCCGTCCGTCCGTCTGTCTGACTGTCACATGGGTAACAGAGCAAGCTATAATCAAATTCTTCACTGCTGCGAAGACTTTAGTTTGGTGCGACAAAACGTCGTGCCGCTGGGTGAAGGGATTTCCGTCAAACAGAGGCGTCAAAAAGAAGTAACTCCATAAAATCGTTTAGTTTTTTACCGATATTGGTTTGTCTAGCGTGAAAACGGTTGCACATCGGCTCAGACATGCTGTTCATCATAACAAGCACTGCTAACGAGCTTTCCGGCAGTACCAACATCGATGAGCCGCCAAAATATAGGGTGTTTTAGTATTTTATCATGATTTTGGGCTGTAACGCACATTTTAAGAAAGAATCACGCCGAAATGACTGGAGATAGACCTATAGGTTTAAAAAGGCTTTGGTACGCAAACGTTGTGTGTAAAGACCCTCTTCAAAAGGCGTTAATATTATTGCACGTTGTACACTGATTTGCGAGGTGCCAACACCGATGCTGCCGCGCGCGTCGTGACACATTACTCGTAGGCTAGCTCAAATTACTTGTGTGCAATTCTACGTATTGTGTTAGACAGACAAAAATTGCTGTTTATAGAAGTTGATGATCGGACATCTGACGAACGAAGTATAGACAAAGAAGAGGAATTTAACACAACTGAAAAGCCAACCGATGGGACAGCAGTGCGATCAAACATACGTCAGTGTATTGAAACACTCGTATTTAAAGTAGGCCTAAACAACACACAAAACGAGTAGATTAAAATATGTTATTTAAATTAGTCTTTTGTGTCAATTTGTTTAGATAAATAAATCAATAAAAATTAACTGTTTTCAAAAACACAAAGTTGCTTTTTTTGGAGATACGTAGCCTATTGCACTTCTAATAAAATTCATTAGTTTATACTGCGCGGTTTTTTGATATTTACTTTCATATGTCGGTTTTGTGAAAATGCTGTTTTCATAAAATACTGTTTCTGCTTTGAAAACGTAGCCGGCGAGTTATGTTCGGTCAAATTGCTGTTACTTTTTGTCACAGTTGTCGTAAAAAAATGTCAGCGTATGTAGCAAAAAAAACAGAGGGGCTGCACCACATTTTACACATGGCAGGTATTGATGTGCAATTTAAAGTTTATGTTGAGTTAGCAACTTATCAGTCTATACGAGATATGTTGCGGCATAATTACATGGGGCTCAATTGTGCTACCAGTTAGCTTTGATACAATACTTTACGCTTACGAAGGGTCATACGCCCACCATAGTTAGTTGACAGAGATGTGGCGGTGACGCGTGACTGTAGGCTTCCCGTCATGTCGTCTCGTGTTGGTCGTTATGGGATTTTTCGCATTCTTCAACTGCTACACGCTGCGTGTCAACCTCAGCGTCGCAATTGTCGAGATGGTTAACGCTACTTACCAGCGCGAACTCGAAGTCGCATCCGTCAACTTGAACTCCTCGTCGGAGTTTGCTCGTTTTTCTCATGACGTGTGCGTCGCAGACGACAACACGACACATACTGACCACAACAAAGTACGCATTGCATTTTATAGCCGACGATTAATAAAATTGAACGCTACTCACTAGGCTTATGTACGTTTTTGAACTATTGTGTCAGATTAATGCGAGACAGGTGGTTTGTGAAGGCGAGATGTGCACTATGCTGAGTGACGTCAGTGTTAATGTACATGACATAACCTACAGACTACAGTGTATCTTCAACAAGTGCCAAGTGTTTTCAAGTCAGACAGAAAAACCGCAGTTCCAAACTACAGCGCGTTCGGTATTGACTGGAATTAAATTCTAATCCATCTTACCGGCAAGAGCCTCTCCTATGCTTTACTTAACTCTGAGACATGAGAGGGACAGCAAAGCCACCCAGCGCACATGACCAAACCACAGACCAGGCAGGCAACAACCAAGCAATCACCCATGGGTGATGTAAGCCCCAGCAAGGCATGATCTCACATCAGCATCTTCAGCTGCTGACGGGTCAAGCTTATTATGCTACTTCATAAAAGCAGCTGCTGGGTACTGTTGGTTCGCGGTGCCTTATTCTGTACTATTCAGCACAATCCTCCAGAGTCACCTCACGAAGGGCTTCTTCTATCGGTCAGCTGGAGGACGCGCCTTTATACGCATTAGAGTCAATCCTTTCCTCTCCCATTATTCTCCCATCTTACTTGCCTATCTTTTTTTGCCCTTTTTCATCAGCGCAGGCAAGGCCATGGCCACTAAGTAAGTTAGTAAATTGAGTAAGCATCGCAGTTTTTACATGGTATTTTGTAGTGCCTACCCAGATTCACAAGCATCTTATTGTCTGCGCTTGTTAAAGTTAAGTTAAAAACGAACTTATAAAGCGCCATAAAACTAAACGTGTGTAAAGATACAGAGGCGCTGGCTACGTTACAGTTAACCACTGTTTTCAAAAGCAACTGTAAACAGATGTGTCTTGAGTCGACGACGGAATGCAGGCAAACTGTTTGCTTCAATGACTGAAGTTGGAAGATTGTTTCAGATAGCTGGTACGGCTGAACTAAAAGCACGGCTGCCGTATGCAGTTCGGGTGCGTGGTGCTTGAAGTAGAGGACGAGTTGATGAGCGCAATGTCATCGATGAACCAGGGTGTTGACTGGAGATAGCTAATGAAGGTATTCAGGTTGTGAAGTAAACTGTATCTTGAAAGCCAAAGTTGCCAGTTTGAAGTTGATTCGCTGAGATATTGGAAGCCAGTGTAATGATTTCAATAGAGGTTGTGCGTGACAAAACTTTCGCTGTTGCAACACTACGCGAGCGAGACAGTTCTGCACCTTTGGATGTACGAACAGACATTGTTATGAAATGGTTTTATAGCTGTTGCTCTTACAATTTCACCGTCTCATTTATAAATTAATCACTATGGCAAATAATTCAACACTTGTTGTAAAAAATTGTTTTTTGTACGTTATTCACCGAATTCACCGAAGCCACCAGAATTACTGGTGGCCTGAGTAAGCACAGGCAAAAGCCATATAACGCTTACTATCCTAATAACTAAGGTTAACTATGTGTTTCCGGTTGCAGTTTCCGTTTCAAACAATTTTAAAATTGATTTATTGCATTTCTGGTTACACACACGTTAGACATTGCATCTCAGTGATTAATTACTCTGTTGCTAAATACATATTTTCCCAAATCAAATCTACTGCGTTTTTACATACAGTACTTTCTTTGAATGACTTTTTCTTTGATCTTCATCATATGTAAAAAATAAATTTGATTGCAAATTATAACAACCATAAATAATTTTTAATGTTTCTAGTAAATCACTCTTATGCCTTTTTTAATGTCATTAAATTTATTTTTAATATGTTCTTTGTAATGTGAATTTCTTACACCGTCAATCAATTTAGTTGCACGACGTTGAACTCCCTCAACTAATTCAATATCCTTTCTATAATACGGACTCCAAATTGGCACACAATACTCTAAATGCGGTCTTACAAGACTTTTATACAAAGGCATAATAGTTTCCTTAGATCTATCGGTAAAATTCCTTTTTATTTCCCCAAGCATTTTGTTAGCTTTTTTACTGCCTGACTACACTGTTTATTCCACTTTAAATCTTTACTCACAATTACTCCCAAATCCTTTTCTTCATCTACTGTTTCCAATTTATTGCCACACATATAATAGTCAGCATGACAGTTGCTATGTCCAATGTGTTTAATCTTACATTTGTCAGCGTTGAATAGCATCTGCCAGTCTATTGACCATTTTACCAAATTCTTCAAATCATTACGTAAATTTTAAATATCTTCCTGTGAGTTAACAACCCTGTATATTTTTGTATCATCGGCAAATTTTAAAACTTTACGTGCAACTGATTTATCTGTGTCATTAATATAAATTAAGAACTAAATTGGCCCTAATACCGAATCTTGTAGAACTCCACTTAAAACATCTTTCTAACTGGAACACTGACCATTCAATGTAACTCTTTGCGTCCGACCAGATAGCCAATTTTTTATCCACAGTAACGACTCACCCCTTATACCATGTGCAGCTAACTTATGTAGTAATCGTTTATGCGGAATCTTATCAAAAGCTTTTTGAAAGTCTAAATAAATAATATCCACAGAATACCCAGAATCTACGTAATTAGTAACCTTTTCCAAGAAAACTAATAGATTTGTTAAACAAAACCTATTTTTTGACAAAACCGTGTTGTATATCCTTAATTAATTTATAAAGATCCAAATGCTTCATAACTTTATCCCGTATTAAAGATTGTTAGACTTACAGGTCTGTAATTAGCAGAGCTACCTTTTTGCCCTTTTTAAATAAATGTACAAAACATTAGTTTATACACTTGTTAACGGCAACATTTAAGGACTTGCACATCGAAAACAGCAAAAATTACAAAAGGCGATATTGCCCGCATCACACTGACTGTGTGTCAATGTGCTGCTGAATAATATCACCTTTTGTAATTTTTGCTGTTTTCGATGTGCAAGTCCTTAAATGTTGCCGTTAACAAGTGTATAAACTAATGTT
>Ga0209367_1010953_pt1 | contig 12095 bp, 9 predicted proteins | sample WorMetLIZISLAND2_FD_187412 | JGI IMG/M metagenome (GOLD analysis project Ga0209367, IMG submission 187412) | Marine gutless worms symbiont microbial communities from Max Planck institute for Marine Microbiology, Germany - Olavius geniculatus... ... | reverse complement strand
GATCAATTTTGACTGATATTTTGCAGATGTCCTTTATCGACGACCCCTAAGGATATATAGATACACACACGCACACACACACAACAGGTCACGAAACATTAAAACAACAAAGCACAATAAATTAGTAAGTGAATGGGATGGACATACTGGTCTTCAAGCTGTCGCTGTTTCAAAGTTGCATTTACTTCCCTAGCAGCTGGTGGTCCGTTCAGCTTACGACCTTCCAGAACAAACCGCTCCATTCTTGCAATTGCCTGCACACACACAGGTCACTAAACATTACAAGAAAAGCCCCACTAATGCAAAGGGGAACGCGCAACAGCGGTGCATGTTTGAAAGCCCAGTAAAACAAAATCAGTCAACAGAAAGCGGCAGACAACCGGCGGCTAATTATCTCTAGTGTTTTACTCATACTCGCCAGAGGGCGTCACCTGTCTCGCTCAGCCAATGCATGCTGTATCGGCTGGAAATCGCAAATTTTCCCTACCCCTCTCATTTAGCGCCCTTGTTCGAAATGACCCCTTTCGAATTTATGGAAAAGCTTTACGGATCCTGAAACTAGAGTCATCCAGGCAGCCGATGGTGAAAATTTGGTGATCCTAGCTTGCACCGTTTTTGACTGATCCACCCGTGTGACGGACGGACAGACAGAATTGTGATGGCTAAGACGTGCTATAGCAGTAGCTGCTGTTGTGTGTAAAAACAATGAAGTACAATAAAAACAGAAGCAAATGGGTTAGACATGCCAGTCTTATGGTACGCTGTCATCTGTCTGACTGTTCTCGACCAAGAAAAACAACTGATTTTTGCATGACAAACAACAGATTTCTGTCTGCTAATTTTTCTGAACTGTGCTGTTAAAAATCGATTAGATGACATCAGCTTAATATGCAGCACTAAGTAAACATAGTGTGATGTCTATCAGACTTTGTTTGATACGATGTAACTTGTACACCATAGATGACATTAAATACAATACTGTGCATCATTCCATCCAAATCTGCTCTTACTGAACTATTGCCACTATGGCTATTACTACCACTACCAGAACAACAACAGCAACTACTACTGCTAGAGATGTGATACCCTGTAGCTGTGTGCTTTAATGAAGGTCTCGGCCATGACTTGTATCTTGCTGCAACATCTACTACTACAGCTATTACATCTACTACTACTACTACAACAAATACTACAACAGTACTATTAGAGACATGTTACCTTGTAGCTGTGAGCTTTGATGAAGGTGTCGGCCATCACTTGTATTTTGCCACTGTAGCAAGAAGTAACCAGATCAGCTACACCACAGCTCTGAAGAAATGTCTCCGTACGAGTGTCTGCAACAACAACAGCAACAACTACCTCTAAGTACTACTGCAAAATCTTGCATATAATACATGCACTCTTATGCTTAAAATTGTTCTAAAGTTTGTGGTGCGTATTATACATAGGAGTACTTTTTTTCAACTATTTGTACATTGGCTAGCAGCATGGTTACCGTGAGCTTTCACGTCACGTATAACTTTCAGTTTTTCAGCTGCTGTGTATGAATGTCACAAACTCATTGAAACAACTGTAGGATGAGAGCCAGGCAACAAACAAAACATGCAGCCATGTAACTTGATACTGCAACAGCCATCTTGTCAGTTTACAGCCCACGGACCCTGAAGCCATGGCTTGAAACTTTTGTGGCTGGCTTATAGTTCTTTACAACTGGCTAGATGGCTTAAATGCACCTCTACAGCTAGCTATCACTTACAATACAGACAAGTCTATGAGATATACAAAAGCAAACTGATGGGCCATCTCAGCAATCTGGACATACAAACACACAAACACAGGGACAGACAGACTACAGGGACAAGTGTAATATGGCCTATATATCAGACTGTGCACATACAATGCATGTATCCTACTAACTGGGATAGAAGAGACGGCTGAATGCAGTCATCTCAGCCAGTCCAAGTCTCACCACGGCAGCCTTGGTGTTAGCTATCAGACCCAAGCCGTCACAGACCAACGCTGCCAACAGAACTATCTCCTATGCACAGACAGACACACAGACAGATACAGAGACATGTAGACAGACAAACAGAGAGACAGAAGTAAACACAGACATACAGACAGAGTCAGTTAAGTATATGAAAGTTAAATGTCTATGACAGCGTTGCTATAGCACTGTTTATACAAACTTTCACCAGAAAAGTAGCTTACACCCTCACAAAGTGTCGGCTGTCTCGCACGGGCTAATGGTATCACATGTGCATTAAACCTGCAACCATTTACTGCCCGAACTAGCACTGAGCCCACAGTGCAGCATGCATATATACCACTGCCTTAATTGGCCAGAAAAGGCCTTCATGCTATGGCACTTAAACTACTACTGATTTCCAATTTTCCACCCCATTGAGAGCAAAAGACTGAACTGCAAATTAGCAACTTGATCAAAGTTGCTTGCAAATGAATCAAGTAAAATTTGAACCTCCATCTGAAAGTTATGAGCTTGACACCCTTCCACTAGACAACTACTTGTACCTTTAACTTCTTCTTAAGGGAAACACAAAAACAAACACTGAGAGATATAGACACATAGACAAACCTTGAGGGCTCCACAGAGCTCAACAGTTTCAGCATCAGGAACAACAGTGATACGGAAATATGGAGTTTCAAAGAGCTTCTTCAACACCAAACCCATTGGCTCATCCTTGCACCCTGTTATGCAGACGACACACAGACTGACAAACAAACAGACTCAACAGCAACATCATGTAAATATTATGGCATACGTTACATCTGAACAATGCTTACAAAAATGTACTTTCATTACTATTAGGTTAAGTTTCTCTACTAAGACAAAATTAGTGTTTTCCTAAATATCTTCCAAAAATACTGGTGAAATTTTCCTAAAATGTTTCGAGAATGCACATTCTTTTTAGAATTTCCTAAAGAAATTTCCCAAGAATTTTCAACATTGAGATGTTTTGAAAATGTGGATCATTTCCAAAGTATTTCACTAGATAAGAAATCTTCCTAATCCTAAAAGTTCTAAGAATGTGGGCCAAGAAATATATCAGTGACACAGTCATTTGCATGTAACACCAATCATGGACAGACATGTGGTTAACAGTAGCACAATGTAGAAAAAAGAACAAGCTATGTAAAAACAAACCGATTGTAGCTTCACAGAAGCACTCGATGCTAACTTCACGAGCTACATTTGCACCCATCAGCACAGCACACTCGATGTCGAGAGTACGCCGAATTACATTCGATATCAAACCAGTTCTTTCAGTAGTAGTAGCAGTCACATCAAGACCCTACACACACAGATGTACATGCAAACAGACAGACAAACATCAGCTCAGACAGACTGACATGCATAGTGATCGTGACTCGGAACAATCTGCTGGTCAAAATTCAACAGCGAAACATTACTTTTGAACAGTTCTAACAAGAACGACTACTAAAGGCATTTCTGTTCATTTGAGGCTGTGGCACAAAGATGTCATCAATGACATCTTTGTAGCATCTTTGCATCAATGTAGCCAGTGCAATTTAACAATTGTTACATTGCACTGGCTACATTGTACAAGCACACATACTCACACATTCACTTATAGATAGACAATCAGATAACAATGGTGTAGCCAGAGATGTGAATTGGGGGCCCCGACCCTTCCCTTTTGCCCCCTTTACTTCCCTGCCTTTCCTTTCACCCAACCCCTCCATTTCAAATCAAATTTGATGCACTGTATCTTCAAAATGTGACATCTGGTGGCAACATTTTTCTGAGAATCTAGTGACCAAACTTCATTCAGTTTAAATGTAAGCTTAAAAATTATCTTGTATGAAAGATTGGGATGGGCCTGAGCTCCTTGTCTAGTAATGTCTATGCCACTGACAGATAAACACACAGAGATGCAGATAGAGAGAGAGAGACTAGAATGACACTGAAGCCTGACCTTGACGCACGACACCCCGAGTGCTGTGCTCTTGACCTTGCCACGCAGTTTGTCACAGACGTCATGTATGTATTGATAGGGAACAACGAAGACTAGAATATCAGCATCAAACACGGCCACTTCCAGATCACTAATAGCTACCTGCATCATATTCACACACATGCAAACAATCAGTCAATCCAATGTTTACGTTAATGTAACAGACTTTACTATAGCCCCATTCCAGAAGTGATCCTAAAGGACGCTGACATATGCAACGTCAGATATCACTGAACTGGCATGAAGCTCAGTCTGTCAGTGTGCGCAGTAGCTTTAAGCAACATTAGTGTAGACTGTTTGCCTCTGCGTGATAAGATTAAGCCACTCGGTTAATGATACTGAGCTCTGTTTTACCACTGATGACATGCTGGCTGCTTGAAGCAAAGCATGGGATGATGGCAAGTGGGTTAGACTTAGCACACACAGCATAGGCCTACTAGATGCATGCTTGTCCAGTAGCCAATAGTCCTTTCTATGTGCACTGTAACAATACAGTTCACATTTAATTTAGAAATCAAAGTACAGTGTTGACAACAAGAAATTTGAGCTAATGCTCACGAGACGTGCGAAAGCCTATAGCAGTTCCGGGTCAGTAGTTTAGCTGAAAATTGGGGTGTTCATGCTAAGTTAATATATAAATACCAAATTCTCTATCTGGATCGCATAACGATAGTTCTGTGCAGCTGATGGTGAAAATATGGTAATCTTAGCTTGCACCGCTTTTGACTGATCCACCCGTGTGACGGACGGACAGAGAGACGGACGGACGGACAGAATTGCGATGGCTAAGACACGCTGAAAGCAGTAGCTGCTTTCGCACGTTAAAAAAACAAGCAAACAAATTTGCCATTGCTCACTCTAGCTTACACTTGTTTCAATAAGTGACCAACTATTGAATATTAACGTGGCCTCCTGTCATCCAATCAGAAGTCAGCATAGCACTGACTGAAAATCTTACTATAATGGGCGGAAAGTTTGTTTGTCTGTCTGTCTGTCAGTCCCCTCTAGCGCCTTCCCTGTTGCATGGTCGCGGACCCTGACCGCAGCGTTTAAGTGGTTGGGCCTTGGGTATGTACCCCACCTGCCCCCACAGGCAGCTTGAGAGAGCAAGGGTTGAGTTGCCGGGTCTTCTTTCCCCGCTGATTCTGTCAAGTTCGTCAGTATAGTGCTCAGCTTCGTGGCGACATCTGGTGAATGACGGCTACTTAAAGGTCGGAGCCTAAGGCCTCAAGGCCAGCCATGAATTTCATAGTCTCTGCAACGTATGCCGGCTCATGGTGGCAAATTGATCAGTGGGCCTCTGCACATTATTACGACCACGTACCACGTACAACCCCTACCAAACTCTTGCGTGCGTTCATTTCACTAGCAAAGTAACCCGCAGGTATTTTGCTAGTAACACATAATAGGCGCGTCCAGCAACGTAGTCGCTACAATTTTTCATCAGACAACAATTTACGTTAGCATCTAGCGCAGACCATGCTATAAATAGAAATCCATGGTGCAGATGAACGTGACATCATATTTGTCCACTAAAGATGGCTGTTGGTAGTTGTAATAGTTTGGAGTAAAAAGTAATTACACAAACAATTTTGCCTTAATGTTATTTTATATTGTACAGTGACACACTTAGATCCGTGATTTTTCAACTGTCATCCACAAATTAATAAGTTCAGAAGCCCAGACGTTGGCCTAATCTATAATATAGCGTAAAATTTTTACGCTATGATATGCTCGTAGCCATAGCCGAGTGTCAAGTAGCGTAGCAGCAAAGAGCCACTCGAAGTCACTACATTGCCAGACGTGCCTAATGTTAGGTTGTAGCCTGTACAAATCAGTGAATGTAAAAATAAATACAGACCACATTGTAGGGAAGAATGCAGCCAGGCAGGTACTTGATGTTCTCGTGTCTCGTGTTGATAATTTCTGTCATTTTCTTACCATTAAACAACTCCTCGTTAACCCAGAGCAGTACATGCTGCACAAATATGTGATGCTCGATCACATTGTGACCAATAATCTTTGCTATCACCGAACCCCTGACATACAGAAGACACACAGCGACACATTATATTACATGCAAAAAATGGCATACACACATATAGTAGCAACGTACAAGATTATAAACAACTCAGTGACATTCGTGACCAGCAATCTGGTCAGAAAGTGAGGAAAAATTTTCCATCTCAAAAAGAGAATTCCCCTGGGCCCTGAGGGGAATGAGGCAAGGAACAAAAGTGGCGACTGAACTACACCAACTGGAGAACTACACACAAGACTTTTGTTTACCACAGCTGCATTTAAGATCTAAAATACGATGAAATAAACTGTACCATCTGCCTGCTCCAATAACTGTGACTCTTTTTGGTGCAGACATTGCGAGAATTCCCTGCTACCGCGCCAGTGACCGACTATATTTGCCTAAAAAACAAAAAAAAATTAAAGCCAAAATGACACCATAGACTATTTAGTGTCATGAGTCATGATATTTTTGGACTAAGGCTACGTATATTCGTTACTTATTTTTAAGCCACAAGAGTTTCGAGCAGCCTCGTTTTGAACTTTTAATGGCAGAGGCTGATTGTTGACATTTGTGAGTGCAGAAAATTTTGACTTGTAATGGCTGAAACAAAAATAATATATCACTTAGATGATCAAGACACGCCGTATCTTGTGAAGTTGCCAATTGCATCCGACAAAGTGACATTGTTTGACTTGAAAAATGCGCTGAATCGCCCTAACTCTAAATATTACTTCAAGTCTATGGATGACGACTTTGGGTATGCTTTACGTTTTATTATGTTAGTAGCAGGTTGTTTTGTTAGTCACAGTCATTTTATTTAGTGAGTTAGAGTACATTTTATTTAGGCTTTTATCTATATTGTGTAAAATGGCTACTTCTGGTACTCTGCCAACTGACATTGTTGCTTGTTGTGAATCGTTTCAGTGACATGATCGTTGTCATTTATGATTTGATGAGGCAGAGGTTGTAAACCGAGACCATATTGTATTAATTAATATTGTCGTAATTAATCGATATGGGTTACAGTTTTTTAATGAAAGGTGTTAGTGATTACCGTAATTAATCGATTAATTGTAAGGTTCGAACAATACTGGTATCGCGTTACAGGTCACTGGCTGATATTTACCAATATTGGGTAATATCGGTACTGGGCAGTAATTTTGTCATCTGTAATGTATAATACCGATACCGTCGACTGCTTTGATTGATGGCTATAATTGTTCGAAATTAATTGATTACCGGTAATCTAATATAAGTTTTGGAGATTAATCAATTTAAAGAAATTTTTAATTATTACTACCGGTAGCACTAAAAATACACATCAGAAGTTACACGTTTGAAATATTCATAATCTGAAACGGTGAAATAACTGCCTGCAAAGTTTTTAGCATAGGGTTTTACTTGTGTTGTGTTTTTTGCATTGTTGCTTGTTGTGAATCGTTTCAGTGTTGTCAAAGAGGAAATTATTGATGATGAAGCTCTGTTACCAAGCTACAATGGCAGAGTTGTCACTTGGGTGTGTATGATGTGCACTGAATATTAAATAATTAATATCTGTTTCTGTTTGTCATTGTTCATGATTCTTGGCAGTTGAGTTCTATAACACTACAGCTGTATGTCATGTCTGCATTTTTAGAGCACAGTTGTCTCTGTCTTAGGAGAAATATTTGATACATGCCATTTTTATTTTGTTAGCTGTTTTCATTAGTTGTTACTAATGATGTAAAGTTTGTGCGCTGTATTTCAAACAGAATGCATGATGTATGCATGTGTGCTTGCAGTTGGTGTCAACAGATGGAAGTTCAGTCTCAGACTCCAAGTCACAAGGTGCTGCCGACTCGGTTCACGACCTCGATGTTACAACCGAGAAAAGACTTGTACAGCAAACATCGGCCCAGAATGCATCTGCTTCTGCTCGGTGGGTGAAATATGTTTGGGAATAAATATATATGAATAGGTACCAACCGTGTGAAACAACTTTCCACTTGAACTAATGGGCAGTGAGCTTTGGTAGACTGTTTAAAATTACTCTTTAAAACATAGCTTTTTTATTCTGGGCCAGTGGGCTTATTTGTAGTAAACACTTCTGAGAAATTTGCTGATGGATATTTAAAGTCCAAGTCGCATCATTTTACGTAACTGCTATGAAGTGCGAATTGGCTTATTTAAATGCTAATTTGTCAATATTCATTAATCTTCTGGTTGCTTATATAAATACATTTTAATACCTTAAATATAATGTTCCAAGTACTCACTTTTCTCTGTTATGGCTTCGGCCATATTCGTCATCTGCAGGAGGTTTGCTAACTAGCTTTATTGCCTTGAAGTCAAGTGCAGCTTAATTTGCAGCCAAATAGTCTCAAAATAGGCCAAATTTTCCATCAATAGTTAACGCACTTAAAAACCAAAATATTTCAGCACATCGTTAATTTTGCAAATTGCACACCTCTAGTAGTGAATAGATAAACAATGACGTAACTAATTTCTGATGTCACCTATGTCACCTTGTATTATAAACTCAACATTATTCTGAGTAAAACTGACGGATTCACTATGTTTTCAATACGAATGTCAGTTTGTCAACAAAGCATTCTGAAAGTGACGTCATCAGTTATTGTGACACGTTCGGGTGCGTTCTGCTGGCACAACATATTTCTCTGAAAATTACTTCAAAGCGATGTTTTCATTTCATTCGATCAGCGTATTATTAATTATTGTTACATTCTACACACATTTCACCAATATCATTTTTTTGTGCAACGTGGCCTTTTAAGTTGATAGCAGCATATGACACACATTGCAACATTGTGATGTAGTTGACTTTTGTTATGCATATTGAGCAAATATTACCACATTGTATGACTGTATGCTTTTGTTACTTGTTGAGTGTTTTGGTAATTTCAGTTTTATACTTATGGTATATTTTTTAGCACAAGGCCATCATCCACCAGACATGATGGCAGACCTGTGGCTGCTGACAATAAGAAGTGTAAGTGTGAATATGTTTTGTATATTTTCTGTAACTTAGATATTTACATACTCATGGGCAGCGCCTGGTTTTCAGAGCTATGGGGTCTAGGTCGAGTGTTTGTTTATTTACCGCTGCTACCCAATACCCCCCCCCACCTTCCCTTCATTCATTGAAAAAGCTCAGATTTGTGTGAATGTCATGAGTCATCCTGTTGGAGGCTGGGGGGGTTCGGACCCCTGGACCCCTGCCTGCTGCTGCCCCTATATATGTTGTATTTTTTGTGCACTAAATATTATGTTGTTGCTTTTTTTACTTTCACATTCACATGTTACTTTGCTGTGGATGTTTTACTGTGCAGTGCATTATGTGTAAACTTTGGTATCGCTACCCTAGTTGTCTGATGTTCCCTACATTTTCGTCCAAGGGGAACTTCTCTAGAGTTTGTGTGGCATCCATTGACCATGGCATTATAAAGTTATTTCTACATGTAATGTTACAGTATAAAGTATGTATAAAGTGTGTAGTCAGTCGGTGCATGATGTCAGCTGGAATCATGGTCATAAGCATATACAGATTTGCATTTACTGATTATTAAACTGATCACTGGAAATTGTTTATAAAGCTGTGATTATGATATGATATAGGCCACATTATAGGTCTTGTCTTTTCAACCTTCCGTCTGTTCATTTATCTGTCTTGGCTTTCTGTTTCTAGGTTGAGTACAAAACAGAGCTCAGTTGGCGTGAATGATTACTATGGCAGTAGTAAACATTGTACCAATTTTTACATTCAGGTTAAAGTTTAAGGTGATGGGATGTCGAAAACCTTCAGCAGTTGATGAATATGTTACGCAAATGTTTATTTACAGTTGTACGATTGTATATTCGTTAGCTGGCTGGCTCACTGCACACTAATCATAGAGCAGTGGGCATGTTCTGTCTCCAGTTACTAGACAGGCCACTGCATACTGTAGATCATATGAGGACTGTAGGCCTTGTTCATTGTATAGCACTGAAACATTTGCTTGTAACATAGCTTATACATCGTATGTATGTGTAGCAATGTCACAAAGTCGCCAGCGTACGTCAGTGCGAGCAAACGGCTCACATCGACAGGACTTCAGCCGAAGCTCAAGACCACGACAGCGCGGCCCTGCTTCATCGATAATGAGCAGTGACATCGAGACAACAAGCTTTGTTGATTCCGACGATGATAACAGCACTAGGTACTCACGGCTGTACTGTATTATATACTATGTCAGATCAGGCTGAGCATTCATGTTCACAAAATGCTGTCAGTCATTAATTAGAGATGCCGCATGGATGCTTGAATTAATACATTATTGAAATTAGTCACATTTGAAACAATTAACCTTGTTAAGACTTTTTTGACACGGGTGACAAAAAAGTACAGTACTTTGCATGATCATTGGCCATCTTGCTTAAATATAACCAAAATTATTAACATAAGCCACCACAAACTAGCAGGACAGTCTTTTAAAACAAAACTCATATCAAACTTCTTTCATGCCAGCTGCAGCCTTTACAGTATATAATTCAGGTTCCATGCATTAGTTTAATTTTTGATGTTTAATTACTAATGAATTGTAGACCATGTTCAGCAGTAAGGTGGCTTTCTGTTTTTTTGATGACACCTGCCTGCAGTTAAAGCCAGAAATGCATTAAAATGGTAATTAAAATAAATAACTAGAAAGCAGTCATAGCCCGCAGGTACCTCCGCCAAGGCAATGTTATTCGCCAGGTAGCATCACCATATTTACTTTGCCAGCGGTTCCCTTATGCCCCCTTTAACGCAATGGTATCAAAAATTTCAAAGTGATCCAGAATCCAGGATTCCTGCCGGATCACCCCAAAAATTGAATCACTGGTAGTTTATGCCATGCTCAACATAACCTCAAAATTTCAGAAAGATCTGTCCATAACTTTTTTGAGTTATCTTGCTGACTCACAGACAAACAAACAAACAAAAACCGGCAAAAACATTACCTCCTTAGCAGAGATAATAATGCAATCAGCAGACACAGTTGTGGCTTTATTTGTAATACAGAGTATGTGCCAGGTTATGCTTGAAAATATCAAGTGGTAACTTTTTGTTGGTCATTAGCATCATATAAATTCTGTAGATAGAATCAAATGCCTTGTTGATGCTGGCTGTGTGTTGGCCTGCATTTGCTGGGTTGAAACTTGAATGGTATGTTGAATATAGAGTGTCGACAACGACGGGAAACGCAAGTGAATTTTCACATTTTAATCATCGCCGTCGTCGGCGCAAGCATCGCATGCCAGTGATCAGTCGTGCGTCGTCATTCAGCAGCATTACCGACAGCACAATGTCTCTGAATATCATCACTGTTGAACTCAGCATGGGTCAGTAGTCTTGTCTATGTGTATCACGTGTTAGTGATTCGAGAATATAGGTCAAGCACTAGCTGTTTGCCAGTTGTGTCCAGCATTACTAGTATTGCATTGTCACTAAATATCACTACTGTCGAAGTTGGCTGAACTTATAGTGTCTGTTATTTCTGAGTTGTGAATATATTAGTGACAATGACACTGAAATATATGTCATGAGTCGATGGCTAAGGTAATAGCCAAGGTTTCTGTGGAATTTTTGTATCATTGTGCAGCTCATGCCGATATGCCACACTGTGGATTTTGCTCATTTGTCTATCATCTGTACATTGTCTACTTGTCTGTATATTTTGACATTGGGCTGGCATAGTTTCCTAGTTTATTGACACATCTGGTTTTTGCATGTCTGTACAATGTACATGGTAGAATGCTATATAGTGGAGATTGGCTTGTTGGTATGTCAGATACGGCAAATTTTCTTGGCATCAGCATTGTCGGTCAGAGCAACAAAGCAGGAGATGGAGGCATTTATGTTGGATCCATTATGAAAGGGTTTGTTTCTATTTTTTTGAGTACAAAATTATAGGTCTCTGTTTATTTATGCCAGTGTTTTTCAACCTTTTTGTTGCTGCGGAACCCTTGCAAGCTGTGAAATCCGTCGCGGAACCCCGTGTGAAAAGTGTGCGACTGTGTAAATTAAACGTAATAATTAACTCAATTGTGGCATACAC
>Ga0209367_1010952_pt1 | contig 12095 bp, 5 predicted proteins | sample WorMetLIZISLAND2_FD_187412 | JGI IMG/M metagenome (GOLD analysis project Ga0209367, IMG submission 187412) | Marine gutless worms symbiont microbial communities from Max Planck institute for Marine Microbiology, Germany - Olavius geniculatus... ... | reverse complement strand
GTTTAGAAACATAGGTCTATAATTTAAACAATTAGCAAGCAATCAATAAATTATTTTAAAAGAATGTAAAATGACAAAGATGAGATATGACAGTGGCGTATTTTAATCTAAGAGGGCATTATCGATCGCTCGGTCGGTCATTCCGCATATTACCCACCGTTCTGCAGCCTACTTCCGCAGAATTCATTCCGCAAATTACTTTCCGCATTTCCGCAAATTACCAACACCCTGTTTACACCTACATGCCTGCATAGGCGCAAGTTGTCTAGTGGTTGGTATCGTCTCGTAACTTTCAAATTATAGTTCGATTCTCACTTCTGGTCATTTGCAAGCAACCTTAAGCAAGTTGCTACCTACTATGTGCTCAGGCCAACTCAGCCTCCTGCCCTTCGTGGGATGGGAAATGAGTAGTAGCTTACGGGCTATGGGGTGAAGGCCTAGTGTGGCTGATTGAGGCAGCGGTATGTCTGCTAGCCGCAAACCTCAGATTCTATTGTTCATTGATGCGGGCAATGGATAGCCACATAGTGTGCTGTGGAATCATTAGCTCGTGCCAATCAGCTCACTTCCAAGATTGTAAAGCGCTTTTGATCTCGAGTTCGTCTCAGGTAAAAAGCGCTTTAGCAAGTACTGGACTGTACCTTTACCTTTACCATATCTCCAAACTTAACTCTAACCTTGACCCCAAAACTAATCCTGGCCTTGTCTACGTCTTCAATGTAACTCAACCACACCCTTGCAATTTGCTCTTAAATGTAAATGCATCGTCAGACTGTTAAGTTAGTCCAGTCAACTGAACAGTATACAAAATTTATGAGTTAAACTAAAACACTCAGACGCCTCAATCACATCTGGTGTGTAGTATCTATAATCTTGTTGTTCGCATTCGCTGCCTGGGGTGTGTAGTACTTAGTGCAAGTTGTTCGAAGTCGAATAGATCGGCAAACTATCGACTAATCATAAGTTGCGTTATATCCTTGGTCCTAGTGAACAATTAGCCACAGGTTAGAATACGAAAGTTTCAATAAACACCTGAAATTTACCTAATTAAACTCAAAAGTAAACAAATTACCGCCACAACAAACATCGAATAACTATTTGTAACGTCGAATATATATTTTTTATCTGTTTAAAAAAAACTCACCCTAGTTAATTGTACGCAGGCATTCCACTTTTACAGCGAAGGTGGCGATAGCCGTTCAGTTGCAGCACAGTATAGGGAGCGCTCCCTATACTGTGGTTGCAGTCTGCAGTTGCAGTTTTTCGACGGTCTCTAGACGAATCCTCAGTACCCACAGAATGGAAAAGAGCAAACGTCTGTCCTATCTTCAAGAAGAGGAGCAGGAATTTGGCAGAAAATTACAGACCTGTGAGCCTAACGTGACTATATAAATCTGCAAAAAAACTTGAATAGGTTGGTTACTTGGGCAGAGGAATGGCAAATGCTGTTCAATGTGGGTAAATGCAAAGTGATGCATTTTGGAAGGGTGAATCAAAAAAGAGATTATTATATGAAGGACCAGAAGCTGGAGACTACAAGTATCGAAAAGGATCTGGGAATAGTGATTACTAGCGATTTTTAGTCTTCTGAGCAGTGTAGCCAAGCTTATTCAAAAGCTAGTCGTGTACTGGGAATGATAAAACGAACTATTGTCTACAAATCTGCTGATACACTGGTGCGGTTATACAAGTCGTTGGTTAGGCCACATCTGGAATACTGTACGGCGGCTTGGTCTCCACATTACCTAAAGGATAGGAAGTTATTGGAAAAAATTCAGAGACGCTTTACGCATATGGTTCCAGGACTACAGGAATTGCCATATGAGTCCAGGTTAATTTCTTTGAAATTGTGGACATTGGACCGTAGAAGAGTTCGGGCTGACCTGATTGAATTGTTCAAAATGGTCCGCGGGTTATCGACAGTGGATGTCAACACGTTCTTTGAATTCGACAATACTGGACGTACAAGGGGTCATTGCCTGAAGCTAAGGAAGGGACGTGTCAGCACTGACTTGAGACAGAACTTCTACACGGAACGAGTTTTTAATACCTGGAATCAGCTTGAGTCATCAGTGGTTGAATCTGAATCTCCAAACTTAACCCTAACCTTGACCCCAAAACTAATCCTGGCCTTGTCTACGTCTTCAATGTAACTCAACCACACCCTTGCAATTTGCTCTTAAATGTAAATGCATCGTCAGACTGTTAAGTTAGTCCAGTCAACTGAACAGTATACAAAATTTATGAGTTAAACTAAAACACTCAGACGCCTCAATCACATCTGGTGTGTAGTATCTATAATCTTGTTGTTCGCATTCGCTGCCTGGGGTGTGTAGTACTTAGTGCAAGTTGTTCGAAGTCGAATAGATCGGCAAACTATCGACTAATCATAAGTTGCGTTATATCCTTGGTCCTAGTGAACAATTAGCCACAGGTTAGAATACGAAAGTTTCAATAAACACCTGAAATTTACCTAATTAAACTCAAAAGTAAACAAATTACCGCCACAACAAACATCGAATAACTATTTGTAACGTCGAATATATATTTTTTATCTGTTTAAAAAAAACTCACCCTAGTTAATTGTACGCAGGCATTCCACTTTTACAGCGAAGGTGGCGATAGCCGTTCAGTTGCAGCACAGTATAGGGAGCGCTCCCTATACTGTGGTTGCAGTCTGCAGTTGCAGTTTTTCGACGGTCTCTAGACGAATCCTCAGTACCCACAGAATGGAAAAGAGCAAACGTCTGTCCTATCTTCAAGAAGAGGAGCAGGAATTTGGCAGAAAATTACAGACCTGTGAGCCTAACGTGACTATATAAATCTGCAAAAAAACTTGAATAGGTTGGTTACTTGGGCAGAGGAATGGCAAATGCTGTTCAATGTGGGTAAATGCAAAGTGATGCATTTTGGAAGGGTGAATCAAAAAAGAGATTATTATATGAAGGACCAGAAGCTGGAGACTACAAGTATCGAAAAGGATCTGGGAATAGTGATTACTAGCGATTTTTAGTCTTCTGAGCAGTGTAGCCAAGCTTATTCAAAAGCTAGTCGTGTACTGGGAATGATAAAACGAACTATTGTCTACAAATCTGCTGATACACTGGTGCGGTTATACAAGTCGTTGGTTAGGCCACATCTGGAATACTGTACGGCGGCTTGGTCTCCACATTACCTAAAGGATAGGAAGTTATTGGAAAAAATTCAGAGACGCTTTACGCATATGGTTCCAGGACTACAGGAATTGCCATATGAGTCCAGGTTAATTTCTTTGAAATTGTGGACATTGGACCGTAGAAGAGTTCGGGCTGACCTGATTGAATTGTTCAAAATGGTCCGCGGGTTATCGACAGTGGATGTCAACACGTTCTTTGAATTCGACAATACTGGACGCTAAGGAAGGGACGTGTCAGCACTGACTTGAGACAGAACTTCTTCACGGAACGAGTTTTTAATACCTGGAATCAGCTTGATTCATCAGTGGTTGAATCTGAGTCATTGAACATTTTAAAGTCAAAATTACAAAGACTGCATGACATAGATGAGTCTTTATTGGGGCAACATTTGTCCTATTGACTCCGGTGGCCGAGCCAGCTCCCCTGGGGAGGCCTCATCCGGTGAGTTATCCGGTGAGTTAGTCTGCAGTCCAGTTAGATCATTGACACACTAATTTAGCGTGATCCATAACTATTAATGATTTATTTTGTTCGTTGTACATAACCAAGCTTTCCTTTTTCTTTTTGTTTGGAAATGAACTTAACAAGAAGGTATAAATTTAGTATTTCAAGTTGGCAGGAAGTTTAAAGTAGGGGGTAAAATTTTATGCAACATAATGCAAATGCAAGATGTTCACTTGGTTAAAAATGCATCTAGTCAATGGAGGGACTACTGCTCAGGGATGTGCACGAGACCTTCTGAGCCGAGACCGAGACGAGACCCATGTCTCCGAGACCGAGACGTTCAAAATTTTGTCCAAGACGACACCCAGACGAGACGTTTTTTTTTAAAATCCGAGGAGAGACCGAGACGAGACGTTGCAGCTTCCGATCGAGACGCTGGCCGAGACCTTGAAACTACCGAGACTCTCAGCGTCTCGCCGAGACGTTTTCTGTGACGGATGGTGAAACATATAGTGAAAAAAATTGTACGGATTAATTAACTTGCACCATGGTAAGCGCTTTCTATTTGTGATATTGTTGGTTTTTGCACTTTATTTTAACTGTATTTTGACAATTATCACAATAATTAACGGCTTGCACCATTCAGTATTGCAACTGCACTGCAGTGCTGTAGACATGAGCCATTATGTTTATCACAATTTGCAAGCAACTGAAATTAGTAAACTACAGCCGACTATAGCCTTATACGTCATCTACATTTTGGCTGATTGCATTCATTCTGACATCATACACTTTTATCCTCATTGCGACTAGGTAATTTTATGACAAAAAAAAGACTTGACATGACATAATTCTGCTTTATGATAAATAAGTAAATGAAAGAGTAAAAACACTGTAAACGAATAATTGTCTAAGCCACAAGTTAAACGTCATGCTGGTTAGTATCGTTCTGACTGCAGCTACAGTGTGCACGGCACGCGCCTGCCCAAAACGTCTCGACGAGACACAATGGTCCGAGACCCGAGATGAGACCTACCCGGTTATGCAGTTCTGCAAGGAAAAATTCTCATGTGCAAGAGGTGCTGCTAGCAACTTAGTTTATTACTGTAAAAATGTTAATTTTAACACAACAGTTCACAAACACAGTATATTCGTTTAATTATGTATTTGTGTACATATTAAACCCTAACACAAACAGTATCAAGTTCAACATTCTAATTCACAGTTCTTGTGTTTTACCCTACCAAAAATTTGCATAAAATTTATACCACCAATATCACGCATGACAAATTTAAAGTCAGACAACTCACACTGTCGCACAAAAAAGTACACAAAGTACACAAAGTGAACATTTACACACCGTTTTACATATCATGTAAACTTCCACAATTTCGCAAAGAGAAAATTACTACTAAATATGACCGTAAATCAGTCTGTAACAACCAACACTAACAACAGTCAGCAACATTCTATTAATTCGAGTTGACATCCCAAGCTAACTAAACACACATAGAGAATATATACAGTGAGAGTGAGTAGGATTTAACGTCCCGCCCAACACAGTATAGGTCATTTTGGGGACGGCCTTTGCAGGCAAAATTGTACATACACATAATAACGAAACCAAAAGTTTAACCTTTACAGAAAGTTTAACTTAACCTTTATGAAACACAAAACACAAAAAATGACCTAAACCTAAAACTGTAAGAACTGCCGATTATAATTGTGCATATGTATCGATAATGGCAGTTCTAATAACCTTCCCTGTCCAGACAGTCATACAGAAATAATGTGAAACAAATGCCATTACCCAAAACAGCAAAATGCTGCATTACATATAAATTACTGATTTTGCTGCAGCACACTGACTGGGACTTTTTAAGATGGCTGAAATTTACCATTCTTAGAAAACCACAAGTAGAATTCACAAGAAAGCAACATCATAGCAAGGGGTGGGAAGCAAAGGAGAAAGGGAAATTGCCCCCTCTTAAATTTTAGACCGTTGAAAAATTGACAAAAAAATCTTCTTTGCTGTAAATTTTTGTCCAAAAAATGCAAAATCTGGGGAGGAAAACGCCCATTTTTGTGAAATTAACAGGCCAAATTAAAATTTTGAGCAAAATGTCAGAAATATGCACTGTCTGTTGGAAACTCCATGAGCCACCTATTTTTCAACACACTACACCGCTACACAGAGTAATGTCAGTCAGGTCTAGTCTGTGACTCCAGCTGATTTGAGTAATAACCTCTCAATAACTCAATTCAGATGTAATGACTCTTGCTCCTGGGTCGACCTTGTTAGCTAGCTAGCATACAACTTCAGACTATACCAGTATTCAGCGGACTATTGGCAATAATCACATAAATATTCCAGATTTACCAAATGCATTGCAACATTACAAGTAGTGCTGGTCAGCATTTACGTATAATCAGGAGAGAGCAATAAGCACTGCATGCGATCTTTTCCTCTCAAATTAAGAATGGAAACGTCTATCTGCTCCAAATTGAAATGAAATCACCATCTAAGACATAATGCACATTTGAATAAAGAAGTCAGAGGTTGAGAAGCAAGAACATACAATGCAAAGACAACTTACAGATAACCATAATTTACAGATCAAGATAGCACAAACTCACTGAGAAGCAGAATGCTTGCAGCAAATATACTAACTGCAGTTGCAACAGCAAGAATAAATTCCACATACAGGGTGGTCCAAAAAAAAACGGCACAAAGTTTATGGCACCATAATTTTGCAACCGTACATCATACAGTCATGCGGTTTTCAGCAAAATGTTCTGAAAAAAATTCTTTACATGACTAAAGTCATTGTTTAAATACAGCGATTAAATATTCTTTGTTTTACTGCTGGCAAGTGAACCATTGAAAAACAGAATTACCTTCAATGTACCTTGGTCCATAAAAACTTGCCACTATTATTTTTTCAATAGCTCCGTGAAACGTTGGCCGATTTCACTAATTTTTGGCATGCGATATTAAGAAGAAACTTGACGCAAAAATCTTTAGTTTTGGCCACCTCACCTTAAGGCTCTCGCTGCACTACCGTGTGAAATGCAGAAGTTGCTGTTTGGCCGTTGACAACAATAAATTCCTATCGGGTAGCGTATGCGTCAGCTTATAAATTATAAACTGAATAGCGACAAACGCAATTAGCAATTATTATCACTCAAAAATAACACGTATCACATCACATCATTTTCATTTCAGCATGTGCTCAAAATGTCCTCCTGCAGCACAAACGCAAGTGGTAGACGTTGACACCATTTGCCAACAGCACATTCAGAAACTGCATGACTCAAGCAACTCACTCGCTGCTGATGTATCATTTTAGTTTGTCAACTTAGAATTTTAAAATAAAGATGAAGCAACAAATTTTCAATAATTTTGTGGTTTCAGTAATTTTCTGAGCTGACGCATGCACTGCCCAGTATGAATTCATTGTTGTCAATGGTCAAAATACGACTTCTGCATTTCACAAGGTAGTGTAGCGACAACCTTAGGGAGTGGTGGCCGAAACTGCAGACATTTACGTCAAGTTTCTTTTTAATGTCGCATGCCAAAAATTATTAAAATTGGCCAATGTTTCACGAAGCTATTGAAAGAATAAAAGTGGCACGTTTTTATAAACCGCGGTGTCGAGGGTAATAGTGTTTTTGCATAGTTCAACTGCAAGCGGCAATAACAAAGAATATTTAACTGCTGTATTCATATACCGACTTTAGTCATGTAAAGAATTTCTTTCGGAACATTTTGCTGAAAACCGCATGACTCTATATTTATTATTTATTATTTCATCATACACGAGGTACAGAAAAAAAAGAAAAGAAACGACAATAAAAACGCAAAAAGCAACACAAACTGAGCAGCAGATAGACTACAAAGTACGGCTGGATGCTAAATATAAAATGAGACTGTCCAATTCAGAATCTAACTATGATGTACGGTTGCAAAATTATGGTGTCATTAACTTTGTGCCATTTTTTTTGGACCACCCTGTATACAATACTGCCAATAATATGCAATAAGCTACACTAGATCCATAAACACATGCTTACTAGAAATAGGCATACTGATGGAGTTCAAGCATGCAGTCAGAATAACAAACTTATGTACACTACTTTGCGATAATACTGGCCAAGCTCAGATCACTGATACTGGTTTAACGAACAGTCTGCGACATGTGAACCGGATTCAGCATCAGTTCAAATGCAGCTCCCTTCAGGTTAGCTCCTCTCAGGTTGGCTTCCTGGAGGTCGCAGCCACTGAGGTCGCAGTTTTCAAGATCGGCCCCAGCAAGAACAGCGCACCTCAGATCACAATTCTGAAGATTAGCATTCTTCAGAGTAGCAACTCGCAGGTTCACGCCTGCCATGTGGCTGCCATCCAGATCCACCTGCTTCATATTGGCACCTTCCATGTTTGCCCTGGTGCCAGCCGGATCCTCAAAGTTACAGCCGTGCATCGATGCCTTTTCCAGATTAGCACAAAGCATCTTTACACCCAGCAAATTTGCACCGTCAAGTTTTGCCATCGATAAATCTGCACGCTCAAAATTACAATATGATAAGTTTGCACAGGTAAGATTAGCTCTCCTCAGTACTGCATATTTAAAATTCACGTGACGAAGGTCTAACTTTGACAAGTTTGTACCCTCTAGGTTAACACCTTGACATCGCAGCTCCCACTCTGGTGGAGTGCTCATCAGTTTCTTTATCAGGCAAGTACGTGTCAGTGGTGCGTTCTCCGAAGTTGGCTCCTCTTCTTTGACTTTTGCTTCCAGCTTGTCAACCAAAGACATAATGCCATAGAACCGGGCCTCTACAAGAACACCCATCACGTTTACACCCTTGTCGATAACCAGTTCTCCACTGCGCAGGTAATTCAAGATTGGCTCGAAATATGTCGGGCTACGGTCAATGAGATATGCTCCGTGCTCATCAACTGAACTCTGCCAAACTAAGACACCATTATCATGAGCAAACATTTTTGCAAGCATGCTGTCTGGCTCCTTGGCTGTCAAAGTACTCAGTGTTGTTAAAAACAGCTTGCCTCCAACATTCAGTCGAATCCACTTCTGACCCTGCATATTATCCACTGCTGGCATTTGATCGTTAGTGATACTGATGTCACAAGGTAAAGCAAATTCCTCTCCGCAGGACACATATAATGCTTCTCCATCATCAAGTTCACTAATGAACTGCACACGCACTCCACTATGCGTGTAAATGATTTTACCTTCAATTTTCAATTTTTCACTTACCTCTTTCAAGAGTTCATCAAATGAAAAGACATTGTATATTTTTACACTGCGACCAGAAGAGTCGCCATTGACATAAGCTATAAAATGATTTGTAGACTTTGAAGCCATTTATTAAACTCAGAAGCATAAGCTGCAAACCATAACCTGCAACAGCAAATTGAAACAACAAACAAGTAAGATACGTACAACATACCTGTTACATTCTGACTGACACTAACAGACATTATGACACTCAGCAGTCAGCTAACCTTGAAATTATGTGGTCAAAACTAAAATCACGTCACGTTTTAAAAATGAAAACATACTGCACACCAGCGTCTGAGATGGCAGGTTGTGGCAGTTTTAATAACATGTACTGTCAGCAATTCTATAATGCAGATTACAGTTACTGCTCCACATCAGCCATCATTAAGTAATTATCCTTGATAAAGTGCTACAATGTGCCCTATAACAAACTCATGACTTCACTGGTGACATTCACCGACGTACTTTGGGTTACCCTAGCCTAATTATAAGCTGCATTCATAGATTGCAGTTTAGAATCACTGTGTTAAAAAAGCGTTCACCTATCACCATTTCATTTGGCTCCCACATATCTGGCAAACAGTATTCAAACCTGTTCACTGATGAGGGCCAAGCTGTTTGGTACTAAACAGACAATGTACGACGCCTATTTATAAGAAAGAAACAACTTTTAATCAACAATGTGACACTATAGCTAAAACGACCACCATCTTGTGTCGCCGTCTGCCAGTAGCCAGCGGCCGCCACCGGCCAGTGCTAGCCTGCTAGGCCTTGCTGCCTGACCTTGATGACGTCAGTGAATTTAACTGCCGCCTGCTTAATTCCCAGAGAGATGTACAGCTGTGAATCCAATATGGATTGGATAATCACAGCTGTACCTAGTATGACAGGGTTACCCACGGTATGATTGTATGGTTGTCATCCCTTTAGCCAATATCGGTGAAGTACCTCACCACCTAGCCTACGATGACGGCGGAGATCTATTAGCTTTAGGCTAATATTTAGGACGAAGTTCTTTGTCTATCTACTCACTACCTTTGTCAAGGGTAAATGGTAGTGTCCATTAAAAGTCTTTATTTTCTGACCAATGTGTATTTTATAATGCAATTAATATCAAAGTACTTTGTTCTTTTCATTCACTACCAACCATATCAGTGACGAACATAAAAGAAATGAACTTTGACAACTACAAAATTACAAAGTAAACACTATTCGGAGACACACCCACAAAATATTTATTTATAATCATAGCTATTTATAGAAAATAGAGAGGGTTCAGTGTCTGTAATCTGCATTTGTTGTCTACAGCATCGCGTTCGTTGCATTTATGAGGAGAAGCTGAAGCCAGAGGACATAGCACGACAAATAGATATGTGGGAACAGATCATCATAGAAATGCAATAGAAAGAAGAAAACATCTTATGGATAGGAGATTTAAATGTCAAAGTGGGAAATGATGATCAAGGAATAAAAGGAAACCATGCAGAAATCACACATGGAGGAAGGATACGAAAACTAATAAAAGACAGGAATTTGCAACTAATGAATGCAACCGAAAAGTGTACTGGTTTATGGACAAGGATAAATACACAAAGAAAAGATGAAAAATCGATACTGGATTATGTAATAACAAGTCAAAAAATGAAAGACAGGATACAGAAGATGCACATAGATGAAGAAGGATTGTATGTGCCCACTAGATATAAAGCCGGAATAGCAGTTGAAACAGACCACAAACCCATAATGGTCACAATAAACACTAATCAGCCAAAGGAAGAAGAATGTAAAGTACCAAAGTGACAGCGATGGATCCTAGTTAAAGAAGCAACAGTCAGAAAGTACAAAAGTGGAACTGACAACTCAGAAGAACTACGAAAAACCTTGAGAAATGACAATAACGTACAGCAACAATATGATGAATGGGAGTCGTGTATACAAAATATACTGGATAATACTTGTATCACAAGAACAAAAAAGCCGCTCACTAGTGGACAGACCAAAGACATCAGGAATAAAACGAAGCAAGTTCGGAAGATGAAAAGACAAAGAAGAGATAATCGAAAGGAGGGAATTTTGAACAATGAAGCAATTGAAGTGGATATCAGTAAACTACAAGAAGAAGTGTCGCAGGAGATAGCTACTATGCGACAAAAGGAGTTAGAAGAAAGGATTAACAGTATTGAACAAACAGGAGGACCAGCATCAAACCAGATATGGAAAATACGAAAAGCTATGAAGACCAAGAGAAGTGATGCAGGACATACAGTAAAAGATTCAGTTACAGGAGAACGCTTATCAGAGCCGGAAATGATCAAACAAAGCTATGTGGAATACTTCAAAACACTACTTACTCCAAATGAAAAAAGTCACAGTGTGAACGTATATACGATCTTATAGAAGAGGTACACAGACTCAGGATGACAGCAACTCAACCAGAAGAACAGCAGATATGTGATGAAACAGACTGCATCAAAATATACCAACATCTTCCAAAGAAGACAAGCCCAAGTCCGGATGGAATACCGTACGAAGCATTTATGTACGCAGGAAAAGATTTAATAGAATCAACGCAGAGGATGTTTAATAAAATCTGGCAGATGGAAAAGATCCCGGATCAGTGGAAAAGATCTGATATTAAAGTGATATATAAAAATAAAGGGTCCAAAGAAGATCTTGCAAACTACAGAGGCATTTTCCTGAGTAGTGTAGTGTGCAAAATTTTTGAGAAACTGATCTACAAGAAACTAGAACCTATAATTGACATGAATATGACAGAATTCCAGGCAGGAGCAAGAAAAGGAAGAAGGACAACTGACCATATTCTAACACTAAAAGCAAAGATTGAGTATGATCAGTATTTACAAAGAGACACATATATACAATTCTACGACATTGTGAAGTGCTTCGACAAACTGTGGCTAAAGGATGTGATGTGTGACATGGGCAACAACGGCGTGAGTGGGAAATTGTATAGAACAATTTACTGCTTGAATAGCTGTACAAGGATATCAGTTAAAACGCCATATGGAAACACTGAAGTTTTTGAATTGGAAGAGCTGGTGAGACAGGGAAGTGTTCTGGGAGCAGTCATCAGTGCGAATTCACTAGAAACAGTTGTCAGAGATGCACAAAATGGAATGGCGGGCTCCAGACTGGGAAACATCTCCATTTA
>Ga0209367_1010950_pt1 | contig 12096 bp, 6 predicted proteins | sample WorMetLIZISLAND2_FD_187412 | JGI IMG/M metagenome (GOLD analysis project Ga0209367, IMG submission 187412) | Marine gutless worms symbiont microbial communities from Max Planck institute for Marine Microbiology, Germany - Olavius geniculatus... ... | reverse complement strand
GCCACCGTCGCCAACGCCACACGCGCCTATGGCCGATGTGTATTAGGGTCCCGATGGGCCGAGTCCAAGTGATATGCAATTTTCGAAACTATAACTACTGAACTGGAAATGCTATAGGCTTTCGCGCGTCTCGTGAGCTTTGCTCAAATTTCTTGTTAAGTTAAAAGCCCGTCCAGCACGAAAAGACAAACGGACGGACAGACGGATGGGCGAGACGCGTAATACGGTCGCATAAAATAAGGTTTCTAGTAAAAACATTGTCTGTGACTCTGTCACTTTTTTGCTGTTAACAGTGTTCGTAATTTAGGGTTAAGATTTGCATTACATTTGATCTATATGGTCTAAGACTAAGACCAGCTGAAAAATGTTCGCGGCTTCTCGGTTAAACCAGTTTCTGACATGTTGCTATTTATTATCGTTACTGGCGGATATTGCGGTTTCTGCCTGCCTTTAAACATAATTGAAACGGGCTAGTGAAATTAGAAGATAAATTAGTTTTATATTTAACAAATAACTAAAAGAAATAGAAAGAAAAACAACCTTTTGCGTTTACTTAAGCGTCGTGGATGTCAGCGGCAAACGAAGTGCAAACAAGCTAGCACTTGTTTTCGGGGATTGCATATAACTTTGTAAATATTATAATTAGCTACATGCACTATTTAAATGCACGAAACCACAAGAAAACCAGCTGTCGCTAGAGAGCCGACCGTACTGGATGTCAGTGACATTTAAGGTCATCCATAAAGGTCATCATAAAGGTCATCCAACTGAAAGAGCATATGCCACTTTTTATTAGTGATCACTATAGCAACGTACTCCTTATCTTTCACCGTTTCCGAGATATGGTCAGTTTTCCGTTGAAAACGCACACTGTTTTGCTCCCTTTATTCAACCCCGAATTTAAAAATGTTCCACTTGCACTAGATCGCTGACATTTTGCATGCCTAGGTTTATAACACAAGGCTAATTAGTTGTGTTAAAAGTTTTTTCCCCACGATCTATCATTTAGCCACATTACAACCGTTACCGACGAAAAACGGACGACGACGACAGACGACAACCGTTACTTAAGTACGGTCGGCTAAAACAACTTATTAATTGGAAAATTTTTACATCAGCTCACTAACTGAATAAGTTAGTGTGTAAATGATTGGTTGGTAGTTTGACCATTTTTTTCTTATTCAGCTTTTTACGCACAGTACCTTCGTTAGTTAATTATTTACTCAGACGTGTTAATGTGTGCAGGTAGTGTTTATAATTCATACGTTTTCGGAAACAATCATCCACGTTGATGCAGATAGCAACGTTCGCTGGATATTCTGCTTCGGTGTGGCTAACTCTATGGTCAATCCGCTTATCTATGGGGCATTTCATCTTAGGAAGAGACGCATGGCCACTGTCAGAAGGTTTGTAGGCTTACTCTCTACTACCAAACTTTTCTTTATTTCTTATCAATGGCAGAGGAATTAGTGAATAAAAATTGACTTTTGTTATCATTTTTATCATTATCGTTACTAGTAGCAGCATAAAATTTGCTAAAGACACATAACACCAAAATAGTAAAATAGTGTGCAAAATAGTTGTTGTTGTACAATCCCCGACGTCTGATTTTTTAAGCTGAAAATTGGCACACCGACTAGAGTTATGTCTCGAGGAACGTTTTACGTTTACGCCTATCTACGTCGTTGTTTACCAAATATGAGAAACAAGCAAACGAACTGACGGACAGGCAGTACCGGTAATGTGGCCTAGTATTATGTTTGCGTTTTCAGGACGCCGACAAGTAACTACTCCACGGTCCTGACTAATATGACTAATTTGCGTCTCGACTCCTCGCCGTCTCGCTCAGTGAAGTCGCCTCGCTCTTCGGTATTCGAGATGACCCGACTGCGCGTAACACCGTGCGACGTCGCTGCGCATAAATTATCGTAAATTATCATAATTTTAATTTAACACCGTGCGACGAAAAACCGTCGCCAAGCCAAGATAGAAGCACGTCACACACTGTCAACGACTACACGTCACTACTAACATTGCTAGTATAGGATAACAACAACAACAACAACAACGAATACTATACTACTATACTACTACTACTATTACACATTGTCAACGTCAGCGAATCGGCAAGGAAACCACGACTACTTGTCTTCACAACTGTTACCTGAGAATAGAACTGTGTGGACATATATATATATATAACAAAGTTTAAAACTGGCTTCAAAAAAATTTATAGGCTGTGCTTGCTTATTTTTTTACCATTAGTGTTGTAATGCAGTGTCAGTTGTAACTTGTATGTTTGGTAGCTAGTTATCTTTGGTTTGATGTTTTCGTCTAAGTACCTATTGTGCTAACCTACTGCATGTTCGTGTCAAGTCAGCCTTTTATTCTCAGCGGGATAAAAAATGAGTAGTGTAAGGTTAGAATGCCAAATACACTAATAATAGCAAATTCACGAAGGGAATAACGAAATATGTGATTGTGCCAGTAAAAATTGTTAGCAGCTTAAAACAAATTAAGTTCGGACTTCACTATTTTATTATAGCGTCAAATAATGAGTACAAAAGGCAGTGTTTTTTTACAGCGCGTACCCTCATTATTAATACGCAATTGTCCCAAGTCGAGATTAGTACTTTTCTAAATAAAAACAAATGAATAAATAAATAAATCGAGCCGGCGTTCCCAGCATAAAGGAATAACACGTGCTGGTCCGTGACGACAGCAAGCTGCTCGACGATTTGACATTGCTGCCATGGAACTCCGGGCGCAGCGCTACTTAAGACGTCACAGTGGTCGACACTCTGGGGAACGCTTATCTGCAGCAGAGTGCCATCTCCAGTGCCAGTGCCGCTGAGACTGCAGCTGTCAGAAAAAGAAACAAGTACAACTCACTCAGCGGCACCCACGACTTTTTTCTAGTGGCACTGGAAACACTTGGACCCATGAGTGTCAGCATCCAGGAGTTCTTGGCACAAATCGGAAGACGTTTGACCGAGGTGACGTCGGACCCCAGTGAAACGACGTTCTTATTCCAGCGGTTGTCGGTCAACGTCCAACGCTTCAACGCGGCATGCCTAGCTGACACGTTCGCAGTTTCCGAGTCTGATCGTGACCATTTCAGACATAATTTCTGTAGTTTAATAAATAAATAAAAAAAAATAAATGTATCATCTTTATTTTGCATGCGTTGCAGCTACTAGCTAAATTAAAACATAACAATACTAGAGTAAAAAAACACATACAAATAAGTAAAACTAGTAGAACAGTTTAACGAAACAAAATCTTAAGTCGTTGTGAGATTTTCCGTTGCTAGTTTTTACAAGGTAGGCCTATAGTACGAACATAAAAAACTAGATATGAATAAGCCTCGCGTGTATGTGTTTACTACAAATTTCTCTGGCTATGTCTTCGCAGAACAATAGCAAAATCGAATGAAACCTGACAAAGATATCACAAAAAATAAAAAGGCTAACTTTTTGAGACCCAGCACAAGCTTACAATTGTAAAAGTATATATTAGTAGTAATAATGATAGTTGTTATTATTTTTACAAGCACAAGTTCGTCTTTTGTTAATTCCATTGGCTGAGGTGGCTGACGCATAGAATTAGTAGCACCACATTGGCTAAGAATGTAAAAAATCATAAAATATCGTGCATGTATTCAGTGTTAATACCTTCGTAATTATAATGCACCCAAGATTATAAAGTCATGGCTATGTTAATAGTAACTAATTGCAGCAATTAGTTTTTGGTTCTTGCCGTTGGTCGCACAATAAACAAAAATATCTAGAAATATAAAAATTTGTACATTTGGTTTTTAGGTTAATTAAACCAAGGTTTCATTCGAACCAATTTCCATGCACGCTTAGGCTGTAGGCGTATCTCCGTCCATGGCTAATTGCTAACTGGCGCCATCTAGTGAGCGTAGCCATCTGGTCCGTTCAAGCTGTCACACAAGGTGACGGCCAGACGCATCGCGCGGTGTGAACTACGCCCGTAATGCCGTGCACAATCTGTCGTAGTATTGCAGCTGTCGTAGTTGCAGCAGTAGGCCTAGTAGTCGTGGCTAGCGTTATTTCAATTATTTGCAGGTAGAGCGTTCTTGCAAACGTAGCTGATTCGGAAAACATTTTGCTGCTTAGGCCTACTTATATCGCTTTGAAAAAGTTTTGCGCTGAAAGTTATTCGCGACGCTGTTTTTGCAAGACCATCAACATTAGACGCTGCAGGTAAACGAATTTAATATTTCTACCTTTTTATTATGCGGCCGTCCCATGCAATAGGTTGCATTACAGGTTTTTGAAGTCCGTCCACCCGTCCCTCACTCCCTCTAGCAAGCGTTCGGCGTTCCTATACTCAAAAACGGGAAAAAATGCGGAAAAACCAAGATAATGTAAACGTTTCTCAGGTCAGAAGTAACTGGCGAGACAATTTTTAGTTAGCCACGTGGTCACGGTTGAGCTGGGTTGCCTAGTGCAGCGCATAGCTACACTGACAGCCGTATGACACGTCAGCGCTACAAACTACATTCCGCTTTTCTGAAAAAAACGAATTCGATCTGGCGCAGCTCAGCTATTGCGACAGATACTACCTTAACGCGATCTGTCCGTCTGTCCCTTCTTCTGTTGGTATGTGATACTCGGCTCACCTTTGGCGTATCATTTCTAACAATTTTGCAAACGCTATGTGTTGCTTATTTCTGGTCAGGTCAACACTAAGCCAACGATGCTTTGCGTGGACGACTGAATAAAGAATTCATTTGGTGATGCCTCACCTTACAGGACGATTGATTTTGTGTACGTTTACGCTGGCTGCCATAACGACAGCTGCTCCATCACTTTCCCTCCCGACCACAGACGCCATGGTTACACCACACTCCTCGCCGTTACTGATCAAAGATGTTCACTACGGTGACGATTCGGGTTTAGACATACGATGTGCAGCCGACGAGCTCATACAGATAGAATCGGAGACCTTAGCCTATAGTGCTGGTAAGTTTATACTAGTAGGGGCCTAGTAGTAGTAGTAGTAGTAGTAGTAGCAGTAGTAGAAGTAGTAGTAGTAACTGTTGTTCCTGCTTTCGCTGTAATTACTGTAGTAGTATAAACAAAAGTAAAAAAGTGAGAAATAAAAAGAAATGAATGAAAAAAGGAGAAGCGCTAAAGTTCGAAGTCTTAAAGGCTGAGAGCAAGATGAAGTTTTATCTCATCTACACAAATCAAGGGACTTGGGACAGCACTGTAAGCTCCTTTAGTGGGTCTGAAGCATGGCTATGTCTGGTGCCAAGCAGTGGCTTTTATTCCCCCAAATTTGGAATAAAATTTGGTGCAACTTCCCTACTTTTGGGTTAAGGTCCCCTAATTTTTGACTCAAGTTTTTCCTTCCATTTTGGGCTTTTTTCTCTCTAAAGAAAAGTTTTGTTAGGGGTGTAGATTGAGAAATAAAAAAGTAAAAAATAAGGGAATTTGTTTAGGGGGAATGGAAAAAAAGAAGTAAAAAAGGGAGGGAAGTTTTGTAAACACGTTGACTGCCAGTACCCATGAGATTGACACATCTTCCAGTGCTAGGGCCCATCCCATGGGGTGGACGAACTCATTCATAAATAGATGCTATGCTTAACCCCATGGGGTGGACAAATGTATGCCCCATGGGGTTGACAGTATGAATGACAGCAACAAGAAACCCATGGGGCGGACATGCCAACCCCATGGGTACGTTTGTACGTTAGTTACTTATGGCATTTTGTCAACCCCATGGGTGATTCACAATTTATCAGGACCTTGGAATGAACTTGTCTGTCATCCTCGTGGGTGCTACTTATTGTCTTCCCCATGGGGTGTTTCCGTGTTGTGAGTTATGTGTCGTACCCATGGTTGACACATAGTGTCAGCTCATAAGGCACTAACTTTAACTGTCTTTTGCGTCAACTCCATAGGTGAGACAAATCATCTCCCCATGCAGTATTTCAATCAGTTTATTTCAATCATCCCATGGGTGATGCAGACGTATCGAAACACTCTCGATGAGCCTGTAGCAACTAGTAGCATGGGAATTTTAGCAGATGACTGTACGTCTATACATGTACATGTTTCGGGTACATGTTTTGGGTCTGATGTTTTTTATTTTATTTTATAGTAAGTGGTTAATTTCTTAGACAATATACTGCCATTGTGGCAATTTTGAATGCCATTTTGAAGTTTAGATTGCTGTTTTGCACAAAATGTAACATGCAACCTGATTGCGCAATTTACTTGCTCTCTGTTTCTGACCACTCATATTTTACACAGTAATACAACTAAAATTTAAACATATTGAAATATTCCACAGTCTGTTTATAACATTTGAACCACAGTATATTTCATATGAACACAGTTAGATGTTCATTAAATGTTTATGGTAGTCCGTGTAGATGTGAAAAAAATCTAACACTGCAAACTGCAGACAACTGGTTCCGTTTCAGTTCTTAGCATCACCTAAACAACAGAACTCATACAGATACACATGGATTTTAACGTTGTGCAGTTGACAATCTAAAATTTCAAAAAACAAAGTTTTATGATGAAAATAAATTTGTCCACCCTATGGGGTCGATGGCACCTGGGAGAAGCTTTTTGCGTCAACCCCATGGGGAAGATGGCAGTCAACCTGTTAAGGGTGTAGTTTTGCCAGTAAAAATAGGAGAAAATAAAAAAATATGGGCCTGGGAAAAGTTTTGTTAAGGGTGTAGATAAAAAAATGGGAGAGGGAGTAAAAACATAAGGGAGAAAATTTTGTTAAGGGTGTAGATTGCCCAGTGAAAAATAAGGGAAAAATAAAAAAGAGGAAAAAGTTTTGTTAAAGGTGCAGATTAAAAAATAGGGGGAGTAAAAATAGGAGGGATATTTTGTTAAAGTGTAGTTTGCCTAGTGAAAAATAGGGGAAAGTTTTTTATCAACAATCTTATGATAACTCCCCTTATTTCTCATTAGGCGCAAGCTGCGCCCACCAGGTATAGGGATAGAAGCCATTAGAGCCAAGTCTATGTTTTGATGTTTTTTATGTTCTCAAGTGACCTATGATGTAGAAAAACGCGTGTGCGCGTGTGCACTGTGCAAGTGTAGGGCTCTCATTTCGCTAGCGGCGACATGGGTGGGCGCAGTAAGTTGCAACTGTTCGACAGCCAGCTGAAAATTTCCGACATAAGATATTACGGATGCACAGAATTTTAATGCTTCTTTGAATTTTTTTAAATGGCCGATTTTTGGTTCAGAATTTTTGGATGAAAATATTCCTACGAGAAGAACATTTTCGGATGGTCTGAAATTTACAAAGAAGATAAGGTAATTGCCCGCACCCTGGCCCTTTTGCCACGACGCCAATGTGCACGTTCTTCGCTTAGGCCGTGTTCACATAGACACGAGTACGAGTACGAATCCGGGTTTCGGTTTACGAGTAAATGCTTTGCGAATAAAACAACAATACTTCACTGCATAGTTAATAATTTTACTAACTGCGCATCTCTAGCAATGACAATGAGTTTATTTGCACACGTGTGGCTATAAAGATAGCCGAATAGCTAAATAACGGTGCAGTGCAAACAGTGAACTAAATAAGAATAAAACAGTCAATAATTGCAAAATAACACAGTCTATGAGTACTTAAGTGCAAATGACAACAGTAATAATCCATACTAAAATAACTAAGATACAACTAGAATTATAGGTGAAATTATATAGGTGATTGCTATTTTGCTGAGGGCGAAATTTACAAATGATTGAAACTTTTTGTTTGTGAGGTTCTGACGTAAGTTCTGACGTCACATGAGCGTCGTAGCTTGTATAAATTAAATTATTGTTATTTGCGTGTCGTTTACTATACAAGTAACCCGTACACGTATCAGTGTAAACGGCTGCCATTGGAATTAATACATGTAAACTCGTGTTCACTGGAACCAGTAAACGGGCACTCGTACTCGTACTCGTGTCTATGTGAACATCGTCCTTACACACAGTTGTAAACTGGTAAGTTTTTTTACATATATATTTACTTAGACGCGTAGCGATTAAATGCTCCACCACACTGTTCCCTGTTCCATCACGTCGCGGGGCCCAGATTCCTTGAGCCATCTCAACCCCCTTTTATACACCAGAAATATTAAAAGTAGTAGTTGTAACAGTAGTAGAGGTAGTCGTATTTTGTTGTTGTTGTCTTAGGCAACGACAGCTGCCAGCCATCTCTTATGTGTTCGGTGCCTTACTTCCAGGCGAGCTGGTATTGCCGAGGCAAAGGCACGTGCAGAGGAATGCTAATAGAACGCCAGCCGCTACATAGAAGGACATGCGGCGCTGACTATACCAATTGCCTACGTGTGGAGTATCGCTGTGTAAAAAGTAAGTCAGCATTATCAGTATGAATGTACAAAACATCAGTATATACACTTGTTAACGGCAACATTGAAAACGTCGCACATCGAAAACAGCAAAAATCACAAAAGGTGATATTGTCCGCATCACACTGACTGTGTGTCAATGTGCTAAACGCCATATGCATAGCCCCATCTAAGGTTACCCAAATAATTTTTGCTGTTTTAGAAAACTGATATCATCACATCGTCCTTACACACAGTTGTAAACTGGTAAGTTTTTTTACATATATATTTACTGTTTTATTGCTAAAAGTCGGGGAATGAGCCTGACGCATGTAAAAAGCGCTATAGCAGGATTCATATCTTTACCTTTTACCTTTTTAAGGCAGAGCAGTATACCTCCGGTCGGGTACAGAACGTTGGATGTGTCTACTACTGCTGCTGCTCCTACTACGCTGCTGCTCATTATACCTAGAAATCAGGGTTTACTGCAGTAGACTTCGACTGACGTCATCTAATTGCCAAACCTTCAACCGCACCTCCGTCAGATGCAAGGATCTTGGTGATATTTGTTGTACAAGCCGAAATATAGCCCATTTTGTCTTAAATTTTGTTGCCATGGCATGGTCGGTCGGGGTAAAATTCAGTTAGCAGCATTTGATGGCCCATTTCCGAAAACTCGCCCACAGGTGCAAAAAATTTCGCAGATATCTTTTACACAAGCCGAGTTATAGCCAATTCTGTCCCGAATTTCGTTGCCATGGCAACGGGGTCGGTCAGGGAAAAATGCGATTGGCAGCATTCGATGGCCGATCCCCAAAAATTCCCCTATAGGCACAAAAATGTCGCCGAAATTTTTAATCTTTTACACAAGCCGAGTTATAGGCAATTTTGTCCAAAATTTTGTTGCCATGGCAACGGGGGTCGGTCGGGGGAAAATGCGATTGGCGGCATTCGATGGCTAATCCCCGTAAACCCCCTATAAGCGCAAAAATCTTGCCGAAATCTCTTACACAAGCAGAGCTATAGGTAATTTTGTCCCAATATTCGTTCCCATGAAAACGGGGGTCGGTCTGGAGAAAATGCGATTGTCAACATTCGATGGTTCATCCCCGTACACCCCCTCAATAGACGCAAAAACCGCAAAAATTTTTTACACAAGCCGAGTTATAGCCAATTTTGTCCCAAATTTTGTTGTCATGGCAACGGGGTTTAATGGGGGTCTACCAAGGTAAATATAAATGTCACTGTTAATTAGGCCGACCCCGAAAACCCTATCTTAGAATTAAAAATTACGACTCTATTTCGTACACAACGGAAGTTATGACAGTTTAAAGAATTTTAAAATTCTCCCCATAAACGCCATTGTAATTTTTTTCGAATTTTTTGAATAAATAAGTCAACAATTAAATTTTTATTTTGTAGCATTAAAAAGGCACTTCCTTGCGCAGAACCGCGTCATTTGACGTATTAAGCGTAACAATCGGTCTAACGGACTCGCCTGTAGGCGAGTTGAAGAACCAAAAAAGTGTAGTAAATTTTGAACAGGAGGGGTGTATATTTCACTTATATAGGCAGCAAAAACCTTGGGCGGATTGAGCCAATTTTTTGGTGGTAGGCGTCTACGACGTAATCACGCCATTCAAGTTTGGGGTTTTTGGTTGGCTGAGGGTCAAATTTTGCCTTTTCCCATAGACTTTGTAGGTCGTCCTTACAACACTCACACTACCGTGTGAGGTGTGATTAAGCATTATTTCTTGTTTCTAGGATCGGACCTAACAAACATTTGTCGTCACACGACATATACCAGTACTAGCGGTCATCTTGTCAGTCCAAAGTTTCCGGAAATGTATCCAAACCGTCGCAACTGCACATGCGCAGTGAACGCTCCTCCGGGCCAGCACATGCGCATTGGAACCACGTTTCTATTGATCAAGGTAAAACATTGTAGTGATAGTATTAGTAATAGTTGTTGTTGTTCTTGTATTTTATAGTCACTAGTCTAATGTAGTGTTTACACGAGGCGATCGTCGCGGCGACTAGTTGAGGCGACCGGTCGCGGCGACAGTTGCTAGAAGTGAATACACGAGGCGACTGTCGCGGCGACGATCGCCGCAATCGAACAGGCGATCGTTCAAGCAACCGGTTTGTGGATCGTCGCCGCTATGCAAATTATATCGATCAAAAATACGCTTGATTTTTAGGGCCCAGACGGCCATAATAATGTACGATATATTGCGTATGGCAGCCAGCGACTGGATTGGCATGAAAAGGAAAATGACCAGCAGGTCGCAGAAGTTTCTAAATAGTACAACTTTAAGCTGCAACTCAAAGCTGCTGATCAGTTTTCCACAGTATTGGATATCTGTTAACTAATTCCACAAATTAAGATTGACATTATCAACGATGGACTCCGTTTTCAACGTAAACAGTGTGACGTCATCAATAGCATAATAACACAGTACATATATTATTTTCGCCAAAGGTCGCGCAGTAACTGTTGCTCATTTGCATAGTCTCGGCGATCGATCGCCTGTAGTGAATACACGAGTCGACAATCGCAGCGACAATCGCTCGGATTAAACATGTTTAATACAGGCAACGATCGCTTCGTGCAGACTATTCACTACAGGCGATCGTCGCGGCGATCGGTCGTTGCCGCGACGATCGCCTCGTGTATTCACTACATAACTGTAAGTACATCATTTTCAGAACCATTGTTATAGCATAGCATGGGACAAATTATAAAATCACTTCTGTCACACTGTCACAGTGTCTGTAAACACTCCTACGGCCCCAGTTTTGATTCGATTTTGATGAAATTTTGCACAGTGATTCAAAGCTCAAAAAGTAGGATCGAGTTTATTTGGGATAAAAACATGATAACTCCTCTTCCTATTTTACCTTAATTTTTACAAATTTGCATTACGGCCTATGAGGACTTTAAAGCGGTATAACTCGGTCCCCGTAAAAGATAATTGCGCGCTGTGTTTACCTACCGCCTATTTTCGGGGTTGGGCAATCTAAAGGTGTCATTTAAATTTACCTCTTATCAACCCCTGTTGCCATAGCAACCATTCAGAAGTTGTAAAATTTTGCATTAAACCAATGGAGATTTCAAAGCGGCATAACCCGGTCCCCGTGAAAGATAATTGCGCGCGCTGTTTGTTCCTACCCCATATTTTCGGGTTTACGCTACCCGATGGCGCCATTTAAATTTCTACAGAGCTGCCGACCCCAGTTGCCATGGCAACGAATTTTGGGACAAAATCGGCTACAACTTGGCTCCCGTAAAAAATAATTGCTCCCTGTTTGCACCTACCCCCTATTTTCTGGCCCGCGCAGCATGTCTCGTACATTGTTACATCACACATAATTTTTTCCTTGCACCAACTTTTTTTACCCGCCCGGAAGTATTCTGAAAACCGTGAATAAATTTGTTGTCATAAAATTAAATACCAAAAACTTTTACAAAAGTTGACCAAAAACAGCAAAAATCAAAGCAAAAAAACTTTAACAGTTTACAAAACTATGTAAGGGCGATATGAGTCAAAACTCGAAAACGGCAAAAATGGTTTTGGAGCGATATTATCGCATGTTGAATTCCAGACTGGCCCTTACAAGACTCATCATCATCATCATCGACAACCGTGGGCTCAATGCCCGTTGGTGTCTGACGCCATTCTTACTATCGCTGCCCACCGCTGCCTATCTAGGGCAGCGTGGCTTAACTCCTGCAGGGTTGTCCCACA
>Ga0209367_1010947_pt1 | contig 12099 bp, 8 predicted proteins | sample WorMetLIZISLAND2_FD_187412 | JGI IMG/M metagenome (GOLD analysis project Ga0209367, IMG submission 187412) | Marine gutless worms symbiont microbial communities from Max Planck institute for Marine Microbiology, Germany - Olavius geniculatus... ... | reverse complement strand
CCCTTCGCTACTATTGACTGGATGCATTTTTGGGTCGACCTTTGAGCTGTAGCCTAAGCTTTACGGTCTGTCGTACGAGTTGTGTCTGTCGTCGGTCGGTCGTTTGTTACCGATGTATTGTAGGCAGTAGCGGAACTAAGCGGAAGCGGGGGCGTCTTGACTGGATGCATGTTAAAACAGGTGAAAATTTTGCACAAAAAATTCATTATTTTTGCACAAAATTTTAAAAAATTTTCTGCTGAGGAAGCACAGCCCCCTCCCCAATTTTCATTTCATACCCATCTGCTCCCCATATTCCAAAATTCTGGATTCGCCACTGATCGTGGTCTTACGTTTATACGAATAATTAGGCTACTCAAATAATTACCTTTTGTCAAGGCTTTTCAAAATTTGGGCGATGCAGTGCAAGAAAATATTTTTAGATTTGGGGATGAATGAAAGGGAGTAGAAAAAATGCGCATTTTCAACAGAAAAACTGGCCCTATCTCGAAAACGTTGAGAGATAGGGCCTTTTTTGATACAGATGACCAAAATAGGAAGTCCAGTGGTAGGCCTAAAACAGTTTTCTCTGACATTTCCTTGACTTTTCCCTGACCACTCTGGAATTCTCTGACTTTTCTAGATTTTTTCAGGTGAGTGGTGACAAAAGTTATTTTATATGGTAGGCTACCAAAACGACCCAATAGCATATGAAGGCAAATTGCATTTTTCCTCTCGTCACTTATCACATTTCACTATTAACTTTTTTCTTTAGCTATAACATTAGCGCTCCATTAACTGGCAGTTGGTTTAAAATCCGGATAGTTGCAGGGAATGAGGCCAGTCAAGAGGGTGGGGTAGAATGTTTCCCCGAGCCCCCCTGTGGCTCTCCTCGGGCATGCAGGGAAGAAGCTGCAGTTGAAAACGTCGGCGCACCTAGCTAGAACACGGAATTTAACTCTTCGCCATCTCGTATCCTGGGTGTTAGAAGTCAGATAGAGTGATGCCAGTATTGCAATTCCGCAACGTTAGAAGGGAAACTGACATGAATAAGTAAAAACACATTGCATTCACATTTGCTGGCCTTCCGACACCCAGGTACGGTCTGCTTTTCTTAGCGACAGGTGTTTTTTTGTAACTCGTTATACGCTGTTCTGTACGGCTAGTCGTCTAAGTCCACAGCAAGTAAAATGGTGAAATTTACATCTGCACAGTCGAAGTGAGTGGAGTTTAGTGAAAGCGAGGCGCGTTGTCGGATTTCAGGTAACACTGTGCGATCCCATATGGCAGGTGACGCTCTGTAGCTCTGCAATGGGTTTTCCATAAAAAATCGATGCACAAAATTTTGACATTGTCGTTCTGTCTGCGTCATGTTTATAGAAACACTGAGGAGCGCGGCGTATGAGGTCGTGTCTAGACTATGTCGTCATCGGAAGATGAATTTGAGCAGTATCGTGCTCGAGCGTACAGTGGAGGATTCTCTCCGTCACTGCGACGTCGGGCCAACACCAACAACAACAACCACAGGCCGCGTAGTGCCGTCCATCGGCGCGGCCGTCCACTGGATGACCAAGGCGGAGTGGATAACCAGAGCGGAGCCATGTGAATGACCAAGGTATAGTGGACAACCCAAAGTAAAGTGCACCACAAGCGAGACGGTGTCTATTGGACCACCCACCAGGGAAACAGTGGCGTTCACCAGTCGGGCCGTCGTGCTTTAGTAGAGCAGGGCGGAGTGAATAACCAGGGTATTGCGAATGATCAGAGTAGCCTAGAGTGGACCGCCATAGAGACACTGTTGCCTGGACTAACAGGGTAGAGTAGACCGCCAAGAGACAGTGACGCCCACCGGCGCGGCCGTCCGCTGGATGATCAGGGCGGAGACAGCGACGACGCCGACGACGACGACGGACTGCGTCAGTTCACGACAGAACGCGTTGTCAGCGCCGAACAACATTTCGTCAAGCCGAACCCGATCAGACAAACCGCGGTCGGTCGGTCAGCTATTAATTAGCTTTATTTACTGTCTTGCTTTATTAATGTGAATTCGTCAAATTGCAAGTTTTATCTTACCAGGCCTAAAACGCGTCGCTGCACTCTCCTGCGTAATGCAATCTTCGAGTAAACGAACTGAATAAATAACTAATCATTCAAGCATAAAAATTAAATTTAACGAACCTTGTAAATCGTTTACGTCGAAAGTGGTGGTGACGATACTTAGCATTTCTGAGTTTTTACAGAATTACTGAAGCAGCGTGCGTTTTCAGTAAGGATATTTCGCGCCTCGGGTACTAAGTGATGCGCGTTATGTTACGGCGTGTACAACATCCCTGCTGCTATTGCTATTATTAATGCTATTACCAACCCAACTTTTTCGTATGACAATAATTATGTTTTAACGTTCTTTCGCTATATCTTCATCTTTTGAAATCCGTACGCAATATGTGACGGAAATATTTTGTTTCAAGAAACCTTCACATGCACACAAACACACACAAAGAAATACAAAGACAGACAAAGAGACAGCTAGAGAGGCAGACACACACGAATGTGGTAAACAATCGCCTGCCGCTTCTGTCATTGTCGCGAAAGACAGCTGATATTATGATCTGGGCTTTTGTACGTCTAGGCCTAATGTAATATAAATGTAAATGCAGCGTAAAAATATGTTCCAGGCGATCGTCACGGTCGATAATGTGGCTACACTGTAAGCGCTAAAGCCAATAATGCGTAATAATGTAGGCTAACAGCTGGGCTACTAACTAAATGCGTTAGGAACTTTAGCTTCTGTAACATTTTGCAAAGTGCTTATTATAATGTAGGTTTAATAAATAATATGTAATGTAAGACATATGAATGTAAATGTAATGTTAAAAGGCATATGCTTTAGGCGTTCATCACGGTCGATAATGTGCTTATGCAGGCGGAAAAGCCTATATTAATTTAATTCTAAGCTATGTTTGTGCCATTATGCGCTTTGATTCGTTCGCGACATCATGGCGCTATACAAATGTGTAAAATTGATCAATTGGCCGATTACTAATCTAATGCCGGTACGTAGCTGATTATTATCTTTCTAAATTGTGCTTTTATAGGCGGAAAGGTCGACGACTTCAGACCCGCAGCTGTTAAAAGTGGTATTAGGCGGAGGCCGGTCTCCGTCAAGACCAGCCTCAGCAACCGATGACTCTGCCGGTACAGTTGATGCGGCGAGCGATCCTTTGTGGCACATCGGTGAGATGAGGCCGAGGGGTTACAGCGCCCCGGCGTCGAAACACTCGAGTCGAGGAAACCATAACAACAACGGCACCACCCAGCTCAGAGTTCCACCGGAGTCCACACCGAGATCGTCGTCCCGCACGTTTCCCGTCATACACGCCATGCGCAAGGTTTGTAGCGCGCACTAGATAGCACACTGCTGGACTGGATAAGCGGGTACGCAATACGAGCTTATACCACCCAAGACAGTGCGGTGTCGTGCTTAAACCGCGCTCAGATCGCAAAGACTACACTACACTGTCGTTTGCTTTATGACGCACGACTGCAGCTGAAAATTGTGAAAACGGTACCAGTGCAAGTTGAGGGTGGTTAAAATCAGCAAACATAAGGTCGTGGAGCATGGAGCACGGAGTCAACTGCCTCGCCACCCCAGTTTTTAACTTGTCGAAAAAATGTTTCGTTGTCGGTCATTTTTTCACAAAGTACAAACATTTGGTGATGAAAATCCCTCGTTTTTATGAAACTGAATTATTGAGTATCCATCGTCTTCTCTGTCGAAAATTTTCAGCGGTCCGTCGGAAAGCCGCAACTTTTTGTCTCGTTACTTACTTAACCAACGACACTGATGGCAAGAAGTTAATTATTGATCGATTGCAATTTAAAAAGTTTATAAAAATTATTCGTCTAAGAACGCCTAACCTGCGGTGACAAGTAAAACTAAACTTTTTTTTGATAAATTGGATTTGGCAGTATATTTTATTGCTTTCAGCAGACCTACTGCTTCCCCTAGCGCCTCAGCCAAGTGCCTCATATTCGGCCACTGGCTGACATTGTGCACTTTAAATATTGCACTTACTTACTTATTTACTTACTTACTAAAATATCAAACAATAAAAATTATACCAGAAATTACAAACACTGATTTGATATTAGCAAACCTTTTTCAAATGTTTTGTGTTCTAAATAATCGTGTAATCATTTCGAAATTTGCTACAGGTGCGGAGTTTCACGAATTTCCGCCACCGCCTGCTGCCTTGCACGGAGGGAACCACCGACCAGACAGACGACGACTCCTCCAGCTCCAAAGATGATCCCGACTTCCGGTCACGTGACCAGACCGGAAACGGAAACGCGGACGCGCTGAGCGGCGGCTGCGGCGGGCAGTATGAACAGAATGGCGCCAACAGCCATGACGATTGGCACACGGTCATACTGACGGGTCACCGGGGAGTCGGGAAGTCGTCGATCGTAGCCTCTTTTCTTCGCTCTGACAAAACGAGCATGAAAGACTCCTTCACTTCCGACACGTCGCCTTTCGGTAACTATCTAGACCTATTATCTTCTAACGATTTGGTGGCGCAATAGTTAAAACGTTGTATTTACTATCAAGAGGTCGTAGGTTCGACTCGTGGTCAGGTCGCTGTATAAAGATTACTCCGTTTATTTGCAACCCATCACTGTCACTCACTATCTTCACTGACCGACTCAAGACCCATCTGTTTGAACAATGGCTTCAGCGTTAATGATTTGGAATGGACGGACACCTTTAAATTTGCGAACGAACTAACTAACGAACTAACTCTGTCTCCGATTAGATAAACCATCGGCATATTTACCACCATGGTGTCAACTTTGTCTTTTTCTATCACTTCGTGGTTGGTGAACCGATCGAGTATTGGTCTGCCTGTCGTGGGTAAAGGTGCGTTCATCTTACCTGTGACACCGGCTGGCAGGTAATACTGTGTGATCAGAGATGGTAGGTGACGCTCCGTGAATCCCGAACAAAAGGCCACCGGAGCAAAAAGCCAACGGACAAAATGCCACCAGAAATGTCACCTCCGGACAAAAGGCCACCGGAGCAAAAAAGCCACCGGGACAAAAAGCCGCCGGACAAAAGGCCACTTAGACATAATTATAATTATTTATTCGACAGCACAAAAAAAGTTATTGACTATTGAAACACTAAACATGTTGATTAGTATTAGTATTTTGTTTTAAGTTACATTATTCGATTTTAGATGATAATCGTTTAACTATGTCTTTTCTGCTGTTTCGAGTGTACTCAACAATAAGAATCAGGCAATCATTTTGCATTGTATCAGTAATTGCTCACTGCTCGAGCTATTGAAAATATTTAGGCCTACATGCGTAAATGGTAAACCGGTGGTAAGCTATCAATAAAACGCGGGCCTGCCGATAACTAATAGAGGTGACATTTGACAAATTTGTACAATTTAGTGAACTGTTTATGTAATGTTTTTTGTCGTCATGTTCGTTGTATTAACTTCATCGTCGTTGCTTGTGCGTTTGAGCTTAATATTTTTCTTATAAATATACACAGCACTACAACATTGTTATTTATTTAGGCCTACAGGCACAACAAACACTAGCATATCGTATAGAAAAGTCCAATATCGTATAAAAACAGCATCAAAAGTATAAAAATTATTGAAAATAAGTAGCATAAATTAACTCAGCAAAACAGAGAAAAAGCTGCTTGGCCGTAAACTGTAAACCCATTCTATAATTTTGTTAAATACTTTTTGGTAAATAAGTAAAATTACATATCCCAGTGGCCTTTTGGCCGGTGGCCTTTTGTCCAGAGGCCATTTTGTCTGTACACCCGTAGCTGTCAGATGGTGTCTGATAAAAAGATATATGAGCCATTTTAACTTCAATCTTCATCGTAATAGTCATCATCGTTTATTACACCGAAGTAGTAAACTTAGGCTCTTGCGTATACGTAAGTAGTCGCGTCTTAAACAACTTAAAAGATTTGTGCAGGTGTCTTTTATTCTTTTTTGTTTTACCTGCCAACTTGTGTTGATGGGGTTCGAGAATTAATTTTACTAGACGTTTTTTAAGGCCAAAACCACGATTTGAAAACTGAGTTTAAAGTCTCGGACCTCGCAGCTCGCACATTGCAACTGTCAGAACAATCAAATAATTCTATTACACGTAGGAAAACTTTTGTCGGTTACAGAAAATTGAAATCTGTGTTGTCTGAGCAGAGTGATATACGGGGAGTCCATTAACAGACGACTTGCAAATGCAGACCTGTCTCGGAGCGTTTTTAGCTAATTTTCGCCGTTCCGCTACAAAGGGCCGAAGACGCACGTTTTCGTATTTGTTTTCATTGCTACCGTTGTGACTGCTATGTGCGCGTCCAACGCAGTTCTGCTGCACAGCTGAGATCTGCGCAGAAACCTTTTTTGATGTTAAGCCAGCAACAGAAGAGGTTCCATTTCCTTTTGTTGCTGTTTTTCTCCCGGATATCTGTTCTCTATTTTGCCGTCGTGCCTTTAATCTTTGTTCCGCCGAGCGGCGATCCTGACGAATGTTGCTACGGATGTATTCTAAGCTTGCTAGCAAAGTTCGACACGGAGCCCGACCACAAAAGCATTTGGGGCGGTGCGTCTAGACTCTAAAGCACAGAAAACCCAAACGGCTTTTTGATTGCATTATTTGACAATAAACACATTATTACAAGATAATGTTCATATGAACACGGAGTCTGTCCAATGCATTTCGACGGTTAACAGTATGTGTCCGTATAAATATAATCAATGAGCTGTTTAGACCGGTAGAAAAAAAATCAAACAGTTTAATTTGAAATTGTACAGCAGCAATGATCGTTTCATCCTTCTGTATTATTTTAACTAAACAATAAACATTGTCAGTCACGAGACCATTCGATTCGTCAGCAGCACTTCACTATAAAAGGTCCATCGTCACCATGCGTCTATCTGGCACCGTTACGGAGATAGAGCGCCTCAAATATTGGACGCACAGACGTGGACACAGAAAGAAAGATGGAAGAAGAACTGCTACATTATAAGCTTTAAAGCCATTCTGAACCAGTATTGTCAAACACTTGTATTTAGCCTACCTACGGCAAATTGGTCAGTAAACAGTGCAGTTGACAAAATTAAGAAGACAAAAAAAACGAAATAGTACATAACTGTAAATCGACTGTTGCGACATCTGGTGATTGATAGTACTAATACACAACCGGTTTGCTTGCAGCGATGCAGATAATAATAACTAAAAAATTCAGATAAAACCCAACGCGAGGCTACACAGCAGCTAAAGTCCGACTGGGGGACAGTGATAAATAATTAAAACTCCATTCCTAGCAACGTCACGTGGCACAAACGCAGTCGCATTATACAATAGGCAGCGCGTACAATGTAGATTTAGGATGAGTGGAAACGCGGGAAGGACCGCAGTCGGTCAAGTATGCTTCTGATTGTCGATATCTTGATCCGTTTCAGAGATATTCACGATCGAATTCTGATGCTGTCTGAAATCGCGCCGAATTCTGAACGCTTTGCTCTTAAATTTGTTTTGAGGGAAAGAAAAGTTGTATTCAGATTCTCGCGCCTACTTCGTGGCACGCCATGCGGCAAAGTTTCGTGATGTTGCGTCTCTTTGTCCCAAAGTTATTGCTGACAATACGCAAAATTTTAAACCAATTTTTGAACGCTTATTGAAAAAATGTGTGCCAGCGTGCGCGCCGCTAGCAAGCCTCTGTTATTCTCTAGCGCGTGCAGAAATTCGAGGGCGCAGCAGCCCCTAGCGGTCGAAATTACAGTTTTTTAAAAAGTCGATTTAGGTTGGTCAGAGTTCACCTCTTTTAGTGGTCAAAATCTAAAGTCGTCCGAAATCGCCCCCCCATAATGTGCGTTCTAGCCTTAAATGACCCTGATGTTTTGCACGGTACTGTAAGGGTAAAACTGTGTTACTGTCATTAACTGGATGTAGGCCTAAGTTAAAAATTAGCAGGTTTTTGATTTCGTCATATTGCATTAGTTATGCAAAGTAATTTGCTTTAATCATTTTTATTTCGATGGTTAAAAACAAAGCCGCGAGAATGTCACGTTGTGTTTTGTGTCAAACTTTGTCTGCAGTGTCATTTGCCGCGTGTTTCAATCTACATATTTTTACTCCTCGCGCGCTACGTTCTTAACGTAGCGAAGAGAAGTATATGAGATCAGTGTAATATTGAGGACCGACCGACGACCGACGACCGACCTCTGTTCCAGGTAGAGCCTTCCTGGAAAAAGTTTAAACGGCCATATCTCCATAACGGTGCCAGATAGACGCATGCGTTGAGGTATAGCAACACAATTAACGGCAACAAGCGTCATCGACCATTATTGGAAAGTTTTTTCTCTCAGTTTCTAGAATCGGGCAATATTTTATGAACTTCGGGGAGACAATTTCCGATAACGACCTCGACGCCAGTCACTATTAGTATGATATTAAACGGGTCTCAATTAGATGCCGAGTTTCTAATACCAACCGAAAGGAACGAAAAAGCTCTTAAAAGAATACAAAAGAAAATGATGCGCGTGAGGAATACATTAGATTGGTCACAATCTAATAATATTTCTTGTTGACATCTATGTTTATTGGTCTGCAGAGTGCAGACGCCACGTAATATAGAACGCATTAGAAGCTCTGTGACGATTGACGCGTTACACGCTGAAATAATTAGATTAGTCAATCAAAACACTTTTATACATAACTCCATTATGTCGCGACTAAATTGGAAGCGCTATATTACATTACGCGTTAGCTACGTAACAGTTCATTGCCGGTACACGCCCACCTACACAGACTAAAGGACTGTTTGTCGAACGATTGAGGCACGCCAGCTTTTTGATGTCTATCACTTTAATTTTCTGTTTCATACTTTGCGCTATTTCAAATTAGCAACCGACGAAAAACCACTCGCAGAAAGTGACCGACATGTGTCTTACAAGAAATAAAATTACGGCCTAACAACGCTGCTGGGAAATGCAGTGTTTATAGTGTTTTAAGATGCTGCTTTTCTGTAGCACCGTGCTATACTCTAAAGACTATAAAAGCAACGGCTTGTTTTTCATGCACTGAGGCACGATTTGTCGGATTTGGCAGTATCGTGGACATCTCTGGTTGAAAATACGGACTTGTTTGTTTCTTCGTATTAATGCATCAATCAAAGAAAAGCAGGGATACGTGTCGCGGAGTGTGACGCGTGAGACACAATCTACGTTCCCTAACGCTGCATTCGTCAATTATTCATAGCAAATTCTGTCAGCATCTGTAACTCCCGGCTGACGGCGACTTACATTGTCTGGCCTTTTGCGTCCACCCCGATCGCGCGCAAAAGATGCACTGCACATAATGAAAACAGATACGATAAATATATTATTAAACGGCTTCCTGCAGAGTCGCCCGAAAGAAAATTTTAGCAAAACGTCTGGAGAGAATGTTGGGCTGTCCGCATGGCGTTTGTCCGGAATCCAGTCTCCCCTTCACCTTGTTGTGGGACATTTTTTCTGGACATATCCCCCCAAATGTTTTTCCCTGATGTTTTTTCCCGGACGTTTTCTCCCGCCGTTTCTGCGGCACCTGTACATTGAATACATTCCCTTTCGTTGTCATTATTTCATCTTCCTCGAATGTTGGTTGCGCAGCAGGGCCGGATTTAGCTGGTGGGAGGCCTGGGGCCCCTGGTGGGAAGCCTGGGCCGAGTGGCGTATTTGGGATTTCAGAAAGGGATTGGCTATCGAATTACAGGGTTTTAAAAATTGAGGGATTTGGTGGGAGACCCCCTGTTGGTGGGAGGCCTGGGGCCCGGGGCCCCCGCTCCCCCTAAATCCGGCCCTGTTGCGCAGTTCTCATGTTGGCAGTGTTTTGATGTTTGATCTGTACACCACCTCTACCAGATGTCCGGGGAAAACGTCCGGAGCGAGGGAGAGGCCGGAATGTCCCTCTGTCTCTGCACCGGCCTTGCGTCCTGCATTCATTAGTCGACATCGTGCATGATGTCAATTTCCGGCATGCGACCGATCGATGCAATTAAACTGCATGAGAGTGTTTTCGACATGTGGCGGAACACGCATACGGTATTGGATTGTTTCGGATTCCGACCAACAGTCACAAGGCACGTACGTTTTGTTTACAGGGAATTCGCAGCGGCCAGACTAATGAACTCTAATTGGCTTGTTTTGCCCAGAATATGCAAATGATGTTATTGTCTAGCTTCTTTCGGTTGACAGTCATCTTCGGCGAAAAAGAGTTAAGATTTTAAAAAATCACTTAGTACACTTATGTTATCTAATTTTAGCGCATTCATGACACAGGTACATGTTTGAAACAAATGCAACATTAATGTGCAAGGAAAACAGAAAACAAATTACAGCCAAGAAGAGGTCTAAAAATCACGTCAATCAGATAAAAAAATATACATAATAGGCCTACACGCATTTAAATCTGAACTTGAACGTACAAAACGAAAGTCAGTGTGGTGTTTGAATTAAAGAGTTTCTGCGTAATAGATTAAAATCTGATCAGCATAGGCTGTCTGTTTTTTGGTGTGATTAAATATTAATGTACATATGCTAAACAAAATGTTGCACGAAACTTGCTGAAAATTTTGCCAGAGCGTGGCGTTGTGAAGATAGATCGTGGTACGAATATATTGCCATAGGCCTAGTTTTTACAGCAACAGTCTGCCACCTGCTCTCTGTCTCTGACAATGGTTGGTGGTTTATGATGGCGACTGCGACTGAAAACGTAGGACGCTGTCACAGTGACAAACAGCGTCCGGACACCACGTTTTGCCGTCTTTATGACCGTTCTTACGTTGCCTATGGACAGGCCACTGTGTTTTGCTGCTCAAGTTCATTTCTCTGTTTTCGACGCGTCATCTCTGAGGTCTCTTGGCTTGTCGCCGCGAACCTTTGCCTTTGAGGTTTCCAAATTTTGGACTTTCCTTTTAAAATAATAGTGGCATTGTACACAATGTATATTTTTTTTTATTTTGTTTAGTAGGTACGAAATTTTAGAAAGACGTTATCTACAGGTTGTTCCAATATTGGATGATCTACCTCATTAGTCTTGCCGCGAGATGTTTGGGACTTGTATAATGTGTGGGCATGACTAATGCATAGAGGCAGGTTATCATTTCACCCACGTCTATACATCCAGTTTACTGCTGCATTAAATGAGATTCCATGGCCGTATAATGCCTTGCCGTACTATCCTAGAAGCATCGAAGCGACGTCTACAATGGCCGACAAGGCATACCGCGCTTACCGAAAGCACGCCTTGTGCAATGCACGTCTGGCCGTTCGTCTTTCTATCTGTTCGGTCAGACACTAGAAGGTACCGTTAGGCATAAGTCATATGTTACAGTGGCAAACGTATCTCGTCGTAATATTTTGACTTTGAATGTTTAAGGTTGAGATCACAATGATTTTAATGGCACACCGATAAGCGACCATTATGTTGACATGGTCGTCTATCGGTGTGCCGCTAAGACAAAACTAAAAAACGGGAGATCAAAAAAGTTTCGTACGTCAAGTGTATCTAGCGGTTTTAGTTTGATGTCAGAAATCGTAAATAAAAGCAGCAAAATCAAAAAATGTCCGGGCAAAATACTTACAGATTACCAAAAAGTCTTTAAACCTGGTTTGCACCATAAAGTACAGCACGCCGAGAAATTTTACAGCTAAAAGTCACAGATCAAACTGGGACCACAAAGCGGACATGTTTACGGCAAAATGGGCAATTGTATCCCCTACTCATTTGCTAGAACAGCATGTATACAAACTTGTCGAGTGTCTGAACCGCTGCATGATAACACAGCGGTGAGCGCTGGAGGTCAGAAGCTCAAAGGTCAAGGTTAAACGACACCATTTTAGGCCTACCTTCCATGCCGTGACTCCACTGATGTATATTAACGTTTCTGAAATGCGTGTACTATGTACACTGGGCTTGCACGAAGAAGAGACAAGTCTCAAAGCCCGACTTGAACGGTTTACGACTTTACTACAGGCCTGTAGCCAGGATGTGAAACACGACGAGGCAGTGCAGGGGGTCTGGGGGTTCAGGGGCGGAGCCCTGGAG
>Ga0209367_1010946_pt1 | contig 12099 bp, 7 predicted proteins | sample WorMetLIZISLAND2_FD_187412 | JGI IMG/M metagenome (GOLD analysis project Ga0209367, IMG submission 187412) | Marine gutless worms symbiont microbial communities from Max Planck institute for Marine Microbiology, Germany - Olavius geniculatus... ... | reverse complement strand
TCATATTTAATTGGATAAAAAAGTGATATTTCGCTGGTTGTGTTTTCCCCAGGTAGTGCAAAAACAAACGCTGGGTGAAGTAAAAAAACTAAACGGTCATTTGATGGCAAGTTGTGTCAGAAATATTTGTACAAAAAATTATTAAAATCCGACAATTAGTTCAAGTTACAGTCGAAAATGTCGGGGATGTTTTTTTTGAGACACAGTGTATATGCAATTTTCACAAAACACACTCGCTGCGGTTAATGCACATCATCCACAACAGTCACAAAGATTACAAAATTAACCTCTTTTGACTTTTTCTTGACAGATAAAAATACTAGGTCGAGAGGTGGTGCGGTAATACTGTCATGGCACTACAATGAATGAAGTCTATCGATATATGCCACGGGAGATGACAGTACACAGTCAAAGTCGTGTAGTGACTGTCAGCACCCTCTGGCACCGAATAACTGACAAGAATGTCAAGCTCTGCGTGCAGTACAATGCACTATGCGTCATCGACTGTCAAAAGCAGACTTCTACAACAGCAATAATGACCTCGACTGCCGGTACACAATGTGGCCCGATCAAGAGTAACCCCCTCCCTATATTTCTGCCATAATTTCATCAATGTTGACCTATTTTCAAACCGCTTTCACCACTATAATCTGCTGCAAGTTTGCAATTAAGTGATCATTAAAGGTCCCATCACACCATAAATGCGTTCCTACAATACCTTGTAAAATCTTGACAGTTTTAGAATGAGTCAGTTACAAGGTAGCTTTGGGTATTTTCAGAATGACTAAATTACACGACGTAATCAGAACGTGAGTGAGTGAGTGAGTAGCGTTTAACGTCCCGCCCGACACAATATAGGCCATTTGGGGGACGGTAAGTTTAACCTTTACAATAAAGAAACAGAAAGTTTAACCTTTACAGAAACACAAAACACAAAAACGACCTAAACCTAAAAATGTAAGAACTCCGTTATAGGCGTGCATGTTATTAACAATAATGGTGGTTCTAATAATCTTCCCTGTTATCTTCCAGGCAGTCATTAATTTCAGAATGCTGTCTAATGGAGAACAGGGGGGACGTGTTTAAAACGTGAGGGGATCTTTAACCGTTATTTTTTTTCACAAGTTTACCACTTTATATGGCTCATGAAAATGTTAAAAACCGATCAACGCATGAAAATCAGGTCCACCTGATACAGTTGCATGATATGAATGCACAGGTTTTCAACGGTCAATGCACTGACAAGTGATAACACTACCAATGTTAGCCTGATATTACAGTGTCATGATATACTGGTAACGCCAACAATTCGCCACGGAATGACTCGTTCTGGCGTTGTTTCTGAGGTAGGCAAACAAATCTTAACGGCTTAGTTTCACCAACACTAACAACCAGGTGTCCGCAACTCAGACACGACACTAGTGGTTATAACAACGAAAACACAGTTGAATAATTACTAATCAGTGGAGAATATACGAGCATGAAATAATGACACTGATCTGACAATGACTATGGGTCATGACTTAACACCACAAGCTCAAACCAGTATTGGACATCAAATGGAAATTTTATGTCACTATTACAATAAAACTTCTGTATTTCCAAGAAACAGATTTCTGCACAGAAGTTGCTACAAACTGTTACTAAGTCAACAAGCAGTATTACGACATTGTAAAACAAACACTGGCGAGGAAAATATCATCAAAATAAATCGTTGAGTCTCAATAAATATCATTTAGCATAAAATACAATATAACAAAAATGTCAGTAAAGCATTTAGCTGAAAACAATACTGTCAGAAGTGAAGATGTTAAATACAAATAAGCAAGAAAAAATCAGTTTATACGAATTAGACACGCATTTGCTTTTTAGAGCGTGTCACTGTCCAAAGTAGCATTGTTTCTGAGTAAACATTACATACTATTTGAGCAGGGTATGTCACTAGATACAGGAAACTAACAGATAAAAAAACAAACAAATGAAAAAGGTGCATAAAAATGACCCAAGCAAATGTTTATTCATCAAATGTTTATTAATCAAATTAAAATATACACAATGACTAAATGATTTTCAAGACGATACTGTTGAGTTTTATTACAAAATGAAAACACAATATTCAACAGAATAATAATAACAGTACCTTTTTGGTCACATTTTGCAATCTATGCAGCATTTAATAAGCAAATCAGCAAAGTACAACATAGATGAAGAAAAAATGAAAAATAAGTCTGTTTATATTTTCCACATTTTCCCAATTACTGCTCTAGCAACTTTCAGATAATATCTAATTTATATATATTTTCCACATTACTGCAGATTAAGCCGTTTCTTCAAAAGATTTCTTGAACGAAAAAATCGTTTAAAAAATTAAAACATTTAGTAGCAATTCTCACCAGTTCAATACAACTGACAACTCAATGTCTTACACGATCAAGTTTAGTACTGGCACACAATTTTTGCAGTTAGATAATTAAATGAACATAGAATATCAACAAAACTTTTAGCAGCGGGCAACAAAATTCATACAGTCATGATCATGCAGTTTATGTGCATTTCAACAAAATTCAACAGTGTATTTAGTAATCAGCAGGCAGTAACCTAATTCACAGAAAATACTTGAGCTATTTGTAAACATGGCCAAAACTCCCGGCTAGACTTGAAAAATTTACTTAAAATTTCATAGGCCCAATTCCAATGCTGCATCAATATAAACTAATAAAATGTTTCACAGACAAATGTAATGCAACGATCTGAAATTACAAAACAATCTACTATCCACTGAGTTTTATCAGCTGATCAGCAAATGACCGTGTGAATTACTCAGATATCAATAACTAAGTTTTGAGATTTTTTGGCAATATGTTGGTGGTGGCGTGGCATAGCGGTAACGTGTTTCATCTGATCAACAAAGTTACTCTACGCCGGGCCCGGTTAGTACTTGGATGGGTGACTGTCAGAACCAGTACAGAACCAGCCAACTAGATCGACTCAGCCTTCTACCCTCCGTGGGATGGTAAAATGAGTACTGGCGGTGGTTACAGCCATCGCTAGGGGAAGAAACGGCAAGTTCTGCATAACAGTAGGCCCTGTGGCCAGGACAGCTGGTTTACTGGGCCAGTCGGTTAAAGGCGCTGGCTGTTAATTAGAGCCAGCCATCCGACCGACTTCGGTTGTATGCTGGCTTAATTGGGCCCCACCCTCGCCGACTCAAAGTGCCACTAAAAAGATGAGCACTCACGCAACGGGCCTAGTTCAGCTTCGCTGCCTAGTGCCTATGCGAAAATCTTCTTCTTCTTGCAATATTGTAACCAACGGAAGCTAAAAAAATCTTCGCAACAAAACCAAAGTGGCAGAAACTGATAGATTTCGTAGTTTCATAATTTTGTAGACATGATCATGGCAATGAAATTCTGGATTAAGATGGTCCCTAATAATCACAATACTCATTCAGACTATAACTAGGTTCCAAAGGATTTCACTTTTGATGAAAAACTGACAAAATGACAAAAACTAGCGATCATAACAAAAATACTGATTAATGACGAAAACTGACGATACTTGCTAAATCTGCATTTCTAACAAACGAAACATGGCACTTTTGGTGACAAAAATCTTTGAAGCCTACTTATCACAACATTTTTGAGTGACAAAAAACTGGCAAAAATTCGGGATTTGTGGCAAAATTTTTGATGAAATTTGCACTTTTTAGGAACAAAAAATTAAATTTTTGGCGACAAAATCCTTTGGAGTCTAACAATAACCAGTATAATAGGTTTAATAGCTTACCAATATATGCAGAAACCAGCAACTAAATAATGCTTGATAAATTATCAACAGTTCAACAACCAGCAGCAACCGAACAGTGACCACCACCAATAGCTTGCATGCATCAAAGTCAAATTCTACATAACCAATAATACTACAGAGACCAGCAGAGTCCATTACTGAGCCTACGATAAATGCACTGTTCGCAATAGTGAGATATTTATATGCGATATGACAGTATGATCCCCATTACTATGTTGACATCTGAACAACACATATTGAAACTAACTTAGGTATGCAACAAATGACATCATGCACACTTCACTTGCACAAGAACATGGCACAGTTTGCAGCTGCATAACAAGATACTATTCATTCTGCAGAACTAGATGTTCAATGAAAACCAACCGCTAATTACCATGATATCTCAAACTCAACACGACACTAATATCTACTAAACAAAAACAACACTTTGCAGGAATATATAAAAGTCATTTTTCTGTGTAAACAGATTATACTGGAAAATAATTACTATATTAAGCATATATTAAAACTCATGATTAACTTGGCTGCCAATAATGTCAGACAAATTCCTATACGAAATGTTTCACAATCAATCAAGCCTGTAGCCAACACAATCAGCAACGACAAATGAGGTACAACAATTTAACATATAAATACACAATCATCGACCATCAACTGGAATTGGTCGTAGTAACAACAGCAACTGATGTGAGCTATGTACAATTGGTGGTGAAAATTTCTCGACTGGCAGCAGTGAGTTACGTGTAGAGACATGGCAGCATTCAGCAGTACAGCAGATGCAGAACTCCCGGTTATGTAAAAATGCACCTATTTCTTGCACCCAGTGCTACTTACTGTAATATTCAGACTGAAATTATGTAGCAAATTGTAGAGTGTTAATAACACTAATTTAGCTGCAGTCTCTGAAGCTACCTGTATGTCATGCCAACACAACAGCACTGCAGGAGCACTGCAGCAGCAGAACACAGCATTTACTGTTAGTGTTAAGTCAGATACGTAAGTCAACTGATCAGTCAAGACTTGTGGGAAGCATCCAATTTCATTCGGTAAAAAAGAAACAACAGAGAAGTAAAAGAAATCACAATGCCCTGCCAAATAACTGCAACAGAATGGAGACCACAAAACACAGGAAAAAGAGTGCAACGAGAGAGAACATCTGGTAACAAGATCTTGAGAAAGACACGTAGACAGACAGCAAGTTTCCAGTACAGTTGGAGGCAGCAAACAGAAGATGGAACTAGATGGAGACAAGTTGTCTAAACCTACCACAGAGTCAACACACTGTCAATGCCAACAAATTTTTAACCTGTACAGCCAATAAGAAGAGAATACTAGAAATATGCCCACTGAATCCTTCTGCCTAAAGCAAGTGGCACTTCAACAGAATGCAGCGACTAATGCTACATCTCTCAGCGACTAGAAGAAAAAGAAATATATACAGACAACACTGTAGCATACACAACACATGGTATAGATAAGCAGATTACTAAACAAATAAATACTGAAACCAATACTATACAGGAGATAATGACTAAATGCATTTGCACGACGTATATCCAAAAATTTTCCAATTCAACTGTGTAAAATGGTGGAATCCCAACGAAACGAGTAAATGCATTGGTGGTGGGTTCTGCTACATGAATAACATAGACACTTCAATTGACTGACAATTATGCAGCTGTAAATATTTGTACCGCAGTAAAAACCTTTCAAACAAAAATATGTCAGTAACAACCAGACGCCTGTACAAAACACATTCAACAATATAACAACATCTTATGCACAAGAAATGAACGCACCTCCTTTGCTCTAACACACAAGAAAAAAAAACTCTTATCCTATCAACATCAGTTGCACCGATGACTCAACTTAAAAGATGTCCAGAAAAATCCATGCAAAATTTTCTGACTCGTAAAAACTAACTTAAAGTTCTAAGTCATCATAAAAAGAAGAGATCAAGCAGCATATATATCGCCGGTAATGACAAACTAACCGGTGACAGTGCAGATAGTTAACAGAGACTAAATTTTGCTTCTTGACACAACATTTGCTTCACAAGATGGCAGCCTAACCAGCACCGACTCAGGCCACCATTAGTTACAAAATGATAAACTCAACCCAAATGATCTCGTTAACAAAGTGCCGATGCCGATGTAAGCAGCATACGCTGACCAGAGTACACAATGATCATCAACGTTACGATCAGAATACGATATGCCGAGCGCCGGCATGGTGGTTCCAACTATTATACTACATATCACGGTGGTTTTCCGGAGCCTGATGGCCGTTTATCACATACACATTAGCACACTGTCCGTTGGTAATTCACTACATATACACAGCACATACCATTCATACACTATTCATTCCAGACACTTCATTCATAATCTAATACACACAGTGCACTTAGCAAAAGCCACTCACTCAGTCCATCTGATGTACTGCCGTACATTGCAGCACGTCTAACAATTCATATATTGACTGAATCATCTTTATCACCTCATTACATTTAACCAGACCAGATAAAATACCTTTGCTGTAAGTACATCCAGCGCCTGCTCGATAACACCAGTAAATGGTGACAACATCACATTCATTATAGATAACAGAACACTGATCAAGTTACGCTGACAACCCACAATGATGCACGCAGATACATCAGTGTACATCAGGACGATGGGAGATTGCATGAGACTTGGCCACGTCATCAGCAGTGTTTGTTGAGTACACGACGACAACAAGCTGCTGTGCTAGGAATGCTGTGAGGAGCGCACAGATGGTGAATACAAGAAGCAGCATCACGGCACATTGTTGGTCGGTCCACCTCGACATGAGCCAGCCTCCGTCACTCACGCCTGCACCACGACTTGACCCCGACGTCCCGTCACCGTGGATGCTTGCTGACCTCAGTGCCGCAGTCCTAAACACTGTGTCCACGCTTGGAATGCCAGCGACCTCGTCACCATCAGTAGCCATGATACGCATTCCGGTCACACGAATGCTGTACTCTGTGTCTGGATGAAGACCGCTCAAACTGTAGGAACACACTGGTCCTCGATACATCTGGATGTAACACGTTCAAACCAAACAATAAGATGACAATGAGACACAACACAACACAGCTCTACATTACTGATACAAAGTCACGTGACAAAACTAGACCAAACATCAAATATCAAGCCAATTTAATTAAAATACTGTCCCCCCAGCTTAAGAATCAGTAGTCATTTACCAGCCAGCTCACCATGTAAACGAAAAAATTTCTAACTTCTAAGGTCTCAAGATCTTGACTTTGAATCAGATCACATTCATCACATTCATCACTGCACACTTTCATTTGAATCAGACAAACTTACTGCAGACAGACTAGGGTTGACTGGCTTTATTAAGTTGACTCAGCCCAAAAGTGGACTTAGCTTTATTCAAGGTCACAGAAATTCTTCCGACACAAATATGCACTTCAGTATCTACTGATGAGTGAAATGATTAAAAACTGCGTTTCACTTGAATTAATCGATATCTAGCCACTAACTTGTTTGTATGAACCAGTTTGGCCAACGGACATCTGCACAATGTATACAATAGCATCATCAGCCATTGGCTTCAGTGGCATCCAATCCACTCGGCACGTGCTGGTAGTCACACAACTCACTTTGGGTGCTGCCAACACAACAAACATCATTGTTTGCACTTCACCAAATAGGAAATTGAGGTAACAGTGGCAAAAATAATCTGGCAAGGGATAGGCCATCTAAAACAGTAAATCAGAGCAAAATACTTCAACAGTTTACAAAGCCATTGTAAGGGCGATAAGTCAAAACTCAAAAAAGGCAAAATGGTTTTGGGGCGATATTATCACGTGATGAATTCCAGGCTGGCCATTACAAGACTAGCCATTCTAAATACTTGAAAAATATTACTGTAGGCCTATATCCTAAACAAAATTTTGTTGTAAATACTTTTACTAGGTGCCAAGCTAAGCTAAGTGAAAGCCGTTTTCGAGTGTTGACTCATATCGCCCTTACATAAGATTGTAAACCGAAATAGCCGCTTGTGAGTGAGTTTTTACTCAACGTAACTTAACGCACAGTAAATTTTAAAGTTAAGATAATAATAATTCAATTTTTCTTTTTTAACAGTAATGGCCTATATATTGTATAGCTATAATTTTCTGTTACTGGCACGCTGCCAGCGTTGCAGCTGGTGACGTCGCAGGCAATGAATAGTCTGCTGCTGGCTTACTGACGTCATTGTCACTATGACGTCACGCCACTGCACACACACGCAGAAAAATAGAAAATCAGACATGCCTGGACTTGTCTTTCTACCATGGGCATTGGCATTCACTGCAATATACGTATTATATATAAAAAAACTGCAAGCAATTCATTTTATGTTGTATAAGCGCTGATGTAAAACGGCAAAAATCAAAAAGTATAAGCACGAACTAATGTATTAGCTTAAACATTTAATCTGTTCTCAGTAGCCAGATATAACGTGCCCAGTGAGAAGTCAAACCGTCAGTAATGGTGAAAAGAAAACAATGTGGTAATACTTAACCATTAAATACAGCATTTCATTCACATACATTGTCGGTAGTATCTCCAAAATGTGGTTGCTTTTTAATGTAATATACATTGTAAAGAGTGGGCCAAAAAATGACCCAACTTGTTTTTGATCATAACTTCATCAAATCTCCATCAAATTTCATAATTTTTGGCATACAGATAATCAAGATGATAGAATTATATAAGGTACACTCACTGTCCACCTCACATAATTTATGTCACCACACTACCGTGTAAAATGCAGATGATCCAAATTGTTGCGTAATGCTGACTTGTTGGCTCCGTAAAAGTTCTAACGACTTAATTAAGCACACAATGAACTAAAATGTGATTTATCCAATAGAATTATAAGTTCGGGTAACAACTTGCTTCCAAATTATCAGAATTTATGACCAAAGTGAACACAATGGCTTAAACGTGATGCCATGGCTGATAGCGGGATTAAGGATCAACTGATCAATATCACAGCACTCACTCATGGATTGAACGTGTTTTGAGCTCATCAGTCACCCTATTTTGTTGTCTGCTATTTTCAGCATAAAATATTTAATACCACAAAATTATTAAATTACATGGCGCCCTCTGTGGAACTGACAATGAAAAGTGAGCAATCTGATACTGATAATCACGGCATAATGTAACAATTTGGAGCATCTGTGTCTGTGTTTTACACAGTAGTGTGTTGACATAAATTATATGAAATGGACAGTGAGTGCATCTTACATAATTCTATTGTCTTGGCTATTGGTGAGCCAAAAATTATCAAACTTGGTGAAGATTTGACGAAGTTCTGACAAAAACAAGTTTGGTCACATTTCTGTATTATGTTGGTGATAATGATACGTGTATCAAACATGGTTTAATACGAACAACAAACACAACTTTTTCTGACCTTGAATGACCTTGAGTAACCAGTAACTATTAAAAGCATCAGACTTCTTACAGTTGAAGTAAAAAAACAATCAATGCTGATTTCACAGCCTGTGGACATAAATTCACATCTCGCTCGTATCAGTATTATATCTGGCCCTGGATGGAAGATCATTCAAAGACAATTACATATTTAACAATCAAATTTTACCAATTTTGCAGTAAAGCATGAACAGTGAGCACCTTTGGCAGCTGGAGGTGATGCTTTTGATGTAGTGAAATGGAACACATCTGAATATGGACCGAAGCCAGCATCGTTACTGGCACAGATACGGAATGCATATTGGCTGAGTTCAGTCAGTTTGACCACTTTGTACGAGTGACCGCTGCCTCGATAAATACACTGAAAACTACAACCAAACAAAAACTGACACAGTAAAACACTGCAAAATGTACAAATGGGCTAAATGTTAATAAATGTTTCTTTACTGAAAGGTATCAGTTTATTTGGCTATGAAGTCTCTTATTTTCTGATGTGTATGTACTTGGATGCTTAGGCTTATGCAAGTTTTTTACAAACACTACTGACTAATGAGGAAGCTGATGAAAATGGCAATAGGAAGATGACACACATGTAGTACTGAAGACCAGTGTTCGATTTGTCAAAAAGGCAGTGGGGGGGGGTCACTGACTTCTGCGATGGTTTTCAGATAGATATCTATATGCAATATAATGCAAATTGAATAGGTCGTTTTCATCCAGTGGGGGAGGGGTTAAACCCCCAAACCTCCTCTGCGGCAAATCAAACACTGCTGAAGACTAAATGTGGCTGATTAGGGAAGAGCTACGTCTGATGGCTGAGAGACTCCAGGTCCAATTATTTGCCGGCATGCATGGGTAATGACTCATCAGATAATGTGCTGTGGTATCATAGTATCATAAGCTCATGCCAAGCAGCTGTGACTTCTCAGATTCTACAAGAAATCTGAGCTAATGCTCACGAGCCGCATGAAAGTCTATAACAGTTCCGGTTCAGTATATTAGCTGAAAACTGGGGTATTCACGTTAAGTTGATATACAAATACCAAATTCTCTATCTGGATCGCATAACGATAGTTCCGTGCAGCCGACGGTGAAAATTTGGTAATCCTAGCTTGCACCGCTTTTGACTGATCCACCCGTGTGACGAATGGACGAACATACAGACAGACGGACGGACAGAATTGCGATGGCTAAGACGCGATGAAAGCAGTAGCTGCTTTCATGCGTAAAAACACTTCTGGTCACAAGTCTTAGTCATGTAAGCAGCACTACATTTTACACGAGATCAAATGCACAACAAAGTGGTGCTCAACTACTACGTGTCTTGACATCACTGCACTGCATCGTATGCATGTGCGGATATCATAAACAACATTAACAGACCTGCCATCAGGCCGCTGCATCTCCAGTATATAATGCGTGGTGGGGTCAACGTATCGAGACTCTCGCCACTTGAGCTTCAAACAGTTGCTGCCGACGACGACACACTCCAAGCATGGCGGTTGCGGAGGCAGCGACTTTGTGATGACCTTCAGTGGCGGACAGAAAGCACCGTGACCAATAGCATTCACTGCCTGCATACGTATCCTGCACACAGTAACAGCATCATTATATGACGGAGGTTTCTGCTATTACAAGATAGTTACTCAACATCAGAAAACTGCTGCTGCCGCTACAAATACTACTAACAGTAATGTACTACTACATATTCAAGTACTATTATAGACAAGCATGGTTTTTGTTTCACCAGTTCGTTTTTTCCAAGTTACTCCAAGCTAGATTACTAAAAACTATGTTACTCCCCTGAAGTAAACTAAATGGGGAATTCTTATAGTCAACATTACAGACATTTTCCTTCACGTTGCCCAAGCACAGGATGAAAGCATTGCAGAATACCAACCACTGCTATGATTACAAAGCCAAAAGTGATGACTGGTAATTTACTTCTTCAACAAATTTGTCACTGGGTAACCGTGACTGAACTGAAATCAGAATATTACTGTAAAACTAAGATCTACTGCTGTTGTTGCTTCACTCTGATTAAAAGATATATTATAGCAATAACTCTCAAAATCTTATGGCAATAAGCAAAGCTCAGGACTATCTATGACTCCATGGTCCTCAGCGGCACTTCGACCAATCAAATGATTGCAGGTCCTATTTTCATACAAAAGCACAGAAAAATGCACAAATGTTTACTACACGAGAACAGACCGGTATGTGGTTTCCGGGTGCAGATCGCTGATGACACAGTCGACCGAATCAGCATCAACGATCATTGGCAGCCGCTCGTCAACACAGATGTGATACGCCGTGATCGGGCTGCCGTTGTCGACTGGCGCCACCCACGACACATGAACAGATGTAGCCGATGACGACGTCACTTGTACACTGGACATGACGCCCGGGCAAGATGGTGGAGTAGTACACTGAGCTGCCAGGCTGCAAGCACCTGCTCCAGCTTCATTCACTGCCTGCATACACATTCACATGCACTCACCATTATAAATTCACACATCACTGGGAGCTAAAGATATCACAACTGCTAGAAAACGATCTGCTTAAATTCTCTTCTAAAGCTGCTTGCTTGGCAACTTGAAATTAAACAAATTAACAACGATCGTGAACATTTGCGATTCTTCACTTTGTGTGCATACACTGCATACACTGAATAGATAATAAATAAATAAATAAATAAATAAATAATGATTATATACAAAACAGGTTCATGAAAACAAATTTGTTGCAAAAATCTAGACTACTAATACAGGAAAAGCACCAAGACTATATAAACAGTACAGGCATACAT
>Ga0209367_1010945_pt1 | contig 12099 bp, 8 predicted proteins | sample WorMetLIZISLAND2_FD_187412 | JGI IMG/M metagenome (GOLD analysis project Ga0209367, IMG submission 187412) | Marine gutless worms symbiont microbial communities from Max Planck institute for Marine Microbiology, Germany - Olavius geniculatus... ... | reverse complement strand
TGTCGGAGGGGGAAACGTCTGGGGGAACATGTCCAGGGGGGAATGTCCGGCTCCCTCGGCAACGCATTGCATTAACGAAGGACGTACGAAAAATGGCTTCCGACACGATTGTTGCCATTTTTTGGTCATCGGTCATTGTTGCAGTCTTGCCTGGGAACACTTTATTCAAGCTCCTCTTGATCGATTTGCCATTGGAGTTTTTATCATGCCGTCTCAGCCTGTTTGTGATAAAAGGTAAAGGTAAAGGTCGTCAATTTGTATAGCGCATCGTCGCGAGCACGCGCACGCCTCTAATGCGCTTTCGTCACTAACCAGAGCCGCCTGCCGCACGGCCACCGTGTGCAGTATGCAGACACAGGCTGGCGCAATGGCCGGCTAGGCAACTCCAGTCAGCTGTACCAAGGTCCCCACCTTCCGTAACCCATGTAAATAAGTTACTTCTCATTTTACCATCCCACGGAGAATAGAAGGCTGAGTCGACCTAGGTGATAGTTCCAGAGAAAAAAATATTTCCGGTTTTGGGTCACATTAGTAACACAAAGTTAGCCGGCATCGGTCGTAATTGCATTTGTCTGAAGACAGTTTATTTAATTGTTGCCGAAAAAGTCTATTTTTTAAAATTTGTATGATATTCCTAGTTTCAGTGACACCTGTTTTTTGCGGTTGTCGGCAGTTGTCGCAGTCGTCTACAGGTAAACACTGCATTCGAGCTCGGCGTCATCGACAACCCCAGATTCGCCGTTGGAATTACGATGACGTCGGTTATGAGTTAAAGACGTCAGCATTTTCAGTTGCAAAAAAATAACCTAAACAGAAGCTTTTGCCTCAGAACGCAACAGGTGGATAGACTTGTATATTATGTCAGGACTCAGGAACTTTTTGATTCTGAGATGCCAACTGTTATTCTACGTACGTACCGTGAAAAATGCAATAAATTCGTAGGCTTATTATGCTTCTGATGCGTTGTGAAAATACCGGTAACCTCGTAGCAACTAGCAAATTTCTGTATATGTACACTTATACTGTGTCGGGTGGGACGTTAAACCCTACTCACTCACTCACTGTAGGCCTACATGTTGTGTAAAGTGTGTAAAAATTTGCATAGGCCTACTAGTTAAGTTTAGTTTAGTTTATTTATTTGTGCTTAACTGCTACCATACACTTGAGAGTTACGGCATGCCAATGTAAGTCACAGAATAATAGATAACAACTGCAATAGCCTACACTGCAATGACTGCTCATTTTTTAAATTGTTAACTAAGTTCAATATTGCAGCTATTTTTGTTATAAATTTTACGTACGATAATATGGTTTGCGATAAGATATACGTTTAGTGGAATTTATACATTCGCAAATTCGAAACCCTCTGGAAACAGCAGACTAGCCTATACAAAATTATGTCAAACAGTGCTTCTGGCCGGCAGACAGACTGTCGCTTGTACGCTATAAATAGACTGTTCTGGCCCTGGAGTAGCAGAGTTGAAGCATCTCTCCGCAGTAGAACGGGTGCGAGTGACAGTAGCGACAGAAGCTGCGAAGGAACTTCTCGGACACAGGCATTCCGCCAGCCCCTGAGAGTTCGACCAGCGAGGACGGCGCGCCACCATTGCGACCCCCGCCGTCGATCACACCGCTGTCAGAAAGCAGACGAGACAGCTCTGCCGGCAGAGCACCGCCTGCATATGTCAAATACGGCGACATTATAACGTGTTGTGTCCGATCAACGTACAGTAAGTTGTTCTACTCCGGGTCTGGTTACTAACTGGATGGGTGACTCACGTAACCAACCATCCAGATCAACTCAGCCTCCTACCCCCAAAGTATGTTAATTGAGCATCGGCCTCTCACAAAATATGATCGTTTCATTAGTTTGATAGATTAACCTAGATGATAGACATATCGTTAAAATGTCGAGAATCTTTGTCCACGGCGCGCTCGATTAAGAAACTGCTCTTAGAGATGGCTTTGGCTAAAACCGGAAATGAATACGGAACTGCAACAGATAGCTGCAACAACAAATCTGAATTTTCGATTATGGTGTACTTATAGAAAGTGTCAAGAAACTGGGACAGTCAAAACTGATATTACGGCGAATTGCAATTTTCGGTTTTCGATCGTTGTCGCACCCGTTGAACGTTTTAATAAAAGGATTTACCGACGTTCATGCCATTGAGAACCTACACGTTTATCGTGATCAGAAATCGTAAAAGTTTCTTCATGTTTTGTATGCCAAAAATTATTAAAGCCTGCCAATGTTTCACGTAGTAGGTTTACACGTTGAATTGAAACAAAGTGATGCACGGCCAAGGATCCGCCCACGCAAAACATAATGCAAAACCATTGAAAGCAATTCAAATTCACGACGAGCAACCAAACCTTGTGCAGCTTTGACGTCGCGGCATCGACACATTACGATGCAGAAGGTCAGAAATGCCGGGACGATGACGCCTGTTTTCGCCATTTCCGTACAGTCAGTCGCTGAATTCGCTTGTATTCGACTTTAAACTCCCACTAACTTGTCAGCTCGTGAAACGACCGGATCACTTCCCTTGTCGACCTTTTATTTGTTCCGCCTGCAGCCGGTACAGTTGCGGAATAACCGGCAGCGCAGCATAGCGCCGCTATCTGTGATTATTGCACGACCGCGATCGCGACGACGACGACGTCTAAATTAGACCAGCGGTCAGTCGCTTGACCGGAAACCGCGTCTTTGCTATTTCCCGTTTCGCACCACTGACGTCCGCCAGCGTGGATTTGGTGACAAATACCGAAATTGCTTGCTCGCTCCGTTTATAGCATCGTGCCGATTGCCTTACTGAGAACCTCGCGAAATGCAATATCCTTCACAGCTGGCACACGTCGCACTCCCATGTTCGTGTTACTAAGTCCATCACCTCCTATTTAAGCACTTTGCTTAACTTGTTCGTTAATATCAACAGTGGAGTGTTCTTTTTAACTTTATCTCGAGCCGCAGTAAAACACAGAGACTGGCACAGATTTGGGACATTATGCATTATAGGGTGTTTACACAATCGAGCAAACATCGAGCTGGCTCAAGCAGGCCTATTGGAACCCTGCCCCTAGCTCAAGTGTGGCCTAGGCTTACGCTCTTAGCTCACAGCTGATCACGTGTTATAGGCCTATAGGCCTTACAGTTACAACCCGCCCGCCCTCTTAATTAGCATGCTAATTACAATAGAACGTCCAGCTAGCTGCTCGATGTTTGCTCGATCGCGTAAACACCCTATTATTTTTCCTTATATCTCGATAAAAATTCTAGAATTGCGGCTTTGTATAGGCTACCACTCCCACCCGGTAAGTTGTATGCGAGTGATTCATAAAAAGTATAACTCACAACTTTTATACATTGATAATTTTAACTTTATTGTTGGATAGGCCTATAGTAAAGCAGTAGATCTAGTTCTAAACCTACTTCGTATAGGCGCTAGATCTACATAATTTCACCTAAAAAATGTTAATACTTACTTTTTTGACCGTTTATGTCAGGCTATTTTTTACTTCTAGCCTAGGCCTACATGAGTAAATTTGTAATTTACGTTCATTTTTTTAATTACTAAAATATTTTTTCCTAAAAAATGATTATCCTATAGCTTTTGTGTAATAGGCTAGGCTTACAAGTGATCACGTTTTCGAAAGCGGCAAGATAAGAAACTAACCGACATCGGTAGCATATTTAGCCGACCGTACTAAAGTAACGGTCGAGCTATTGGCATGGTTGTCGTCCGTCCGTTTGTAACGGATGTATTGTGGCTAAGCTTTAGGTCCTAAAGGAAATCTTTTTGCACGAATAATTAGCCATGTGTAGGCTAAGTGTATGAAACTCGAGCATGCAAAATTTCAGCCATGTAGTGCAAAAAGAACATTTTCAAATTGGGGTTTGAATGGATAAGGAGAAAAAATGAATGGAAAACCTGCCATATCTCGGAAACAGTGAGAGATATGGCTAAGGTTACTGTATTAATCACTAATAGGAAGTGGCATACTCCCTTTCAGATTACATAAGAATCATTGATTTTAGATGACCTCGAAGGGTCATAATGCACTATGGTATGCCAGTCGTGCGGTATTGTGGCTAAACAGTACGTCGTAAGGGCCGGGTCTTCGATCGTACCAACGGATAGGGCGCTGACGACTTCCTTCAGGCTGTCAATAGTAACCATGTCTCCATCTGCAGCGATTTGGCCGCAATTCTCAATGGAATGTTTTAAGCTATAATGCCCGTACCTTGGAAACAGTGAGAAATAGGACCAAGGTGAGGCCTACTATTAATCACTAATAGGAAGTGGCATGCGCCCTGTTAGACGAAATGGAAATCATTAACTTTGGATGACCTTGAAGGTCAGTGCTGCAAAGAAACTGTGCGTCTTCCCTAGCTAGGCGTTTTCATTGTGAAAAAATTGCGAAATTTGCGTACGATATTTCTTTAGCTGTTTATATCGCCTGGCGAGACGACCGCGTGTCACCGCACGTGACGTACGTGTGTTATCCATACCGTTAATTCTAGCTTTCAAGAGCAGCGTTTCGTTAATTAACATAGCGTGCATGGAACTGTGTCACCTCTGAGAAATCGCTTTCTCTTCGTGATTGGAAGTCGGACGCTGGGATTTGGACGAGGCGCGTGCGCGGTACCGTCGGTTTTTCCTAGCGACAGCTGAGCTTCTTGTTAATTTCATAAATTGCTCTTGCTGTTTATTATAACAAGCACTGGCTTCTTAGTGCTGTCAACATCGATGACCTTGAACTAATGCTGTTACAGTATACAGTATTTGTTCAAATCGAATTCGGATTTGTGCATCACTATTAAAGGTTCTAGGTGACGTTGTTATGTAATTGTAAACAAATAAGAAATGTTTCGTAAAGTTACTGGAAGTTTTAACTTTGTTGCTCGTAGGCGTTTTGCAGTCGTTCTGAACTGTACAGTTCGTTTTAAAAGTATGTTAAGCAACGTTTGTGGTATTTGTTTTTGTTGTTGAATGTTGGGAAAATAAGTGATGATGGATTGATAATGTATACCAGGGTGTCAGTAAAATGCATCTGTTGCGTCTGCGTCTAGTGCGTCTGGACTGACGGGTATTTTGCGTCTAAATAGTGCGTCCGAGAGCGGCAGCAAAAAATGCGTCTAGACGGGTACAATGCGTCTACACAATGTGCGTCTTACCAAGCCTACAAACCCTACAAACAGCTGGCGTGACACTGTTTATCACTTCACATATAGCGTCATGAATTAATTTGTAACTGAAAATTTTTTTCTATTGAAAGTAGGCCTACCGTACGGATTATTAAAATATGGAGTATTTAAAAATAACCACTGTAAACTTTGAAACGTCGAGTGTTTTAAATCTTCTCTGAACACTCTGAACTATGCTGCATGTAGCCTGGTGACTGTTTGTCAGCAGCTTTAATCTGTACAAATTTATTCAACCAATATTAATTACCATCGCTATATCCTACACTTGAAGTTATTCTACCTTGTCTCTGTTGACTGCATGCATAGGGCCTATAGTTTAAAACTTAAACGTTCATGAAAAGCAAATATCAAAAAGTAACTTAATTCATATATTTCACAATAAACTACTGCAACGTATACATTATAGCATCAACATATTATTTTAAAATAGAGTCTTTGTGGTAATGATTACATCACACAATACAAATGTGCATATAAATACGTAATCAAAAATCACATGAAAGTCCTGGATCAGATGAAGACAATAGGCCATCATTCAAAGCTGAGGCCAGTGACGTCATTTCAGATGAAACGGGTAATATGTGTCTATTATACGCACTACTTAGACGCAGTATACCCGTTAACCCAGATGCACCAGATGCAGATGCACCAGACGCATTTTACCGACACCCTGTATACCAGTTATGACTGAAAGGGTTTGTCGCATTTTTTCCCTGGACAGCGTTTTCGGATACCTATGGTCAGTTAGGGTTAGGGTTAGGGATAGGGTCAGTGGTTAGGGTTTGTGCCAGTGTTCATTTACGCGAAATTGTACGAAATTGTTTGGTAAAGGTAGGTATTCTAGGTATCTGAAAACGCTGTCCGGGGAAAAAATGCGACAGACCCTGACTGAAAACCGCAGGACACTGTAAATGACCACCGAAAATCGTTGAAAAAAATAAAACTATTGGCTTTTGTAAAAATTTTAGCACATTGTTTAACCACATAATAGCAAGTATATCGCATTAGTTGTGCAAGAAAAATGCAGGACACCGCAGGACACTATTGGAAAAGTGCAAAACACAAACTACACTGTGTCTCAGAAATAACCGGACCCCTGCTACCTTTTGCAATAACTCCAACAGTCCTGGTTCAATAGCAATAGATTTTGACAAAAATAATCGTTAGAGAATCAGCACCTTAGAGCGTGTGTTACTTTGGGAGAAATTTTAAGAACAGAGTACCAGCTGAGGTTTTCCTGTGGCACCAACAGTAAAGGCAACTGCACTGCAGTACTCCAAACGTCAGTTACGAAATCATTAAATGTTATAACGCCAACGTTTGAAGTTGAACGAACTGTTGATTAGCAACATCATAGTCAGAAGTTACAGCAGATGTTCAAAGTGCTGTTTCTTTACTCGAACACAGGCCCAGAGACGTCTTCTCCATTCGTGGATTGCGTCATCGACAACGGTCTGACGTAGGCCAGACCAGACCTCTACCAAGCGCTGCTTCAGTTCATCCACATCTTTCACCAGCTTCTGGTACACACACTGCTGTACACGGCCCCAAATGCAGTAGTCAACAGGGTTGAGGTCAGGGCTGTTGGCCGGCCAGAGGTCAGGCGGGATGAACGCTGGTGTCTCACGACGCAGAAACTCAATCGTCGCACATGCCTGCTGGAAAACGTACACGTCACCTGCCAGCTGTTCAATCGCAGGAAGCATCTGCTGTCGAAGTACGACATCTCGATAGTATGCCCAGTCCACCTTTACACCCGGTTCCACAAATATCAGGTCGGTGCATCCTAGCTTTGATACTGCAGCGGAGACCATGAGCGATTGGAGAATGTCGGCCGGGTACGCAGCAGCAGGTTGACAGCGATCTCTCGTTTCCCATTGGAAATAACCTAAGCTGGTACCCCGTTTTATGAAATATCGTAAGCCCGTAACACACTACGATATTAAGTACATTTTGACGATTTTCTCAGCTAATCATTATTATTATTAGGCACAGTTTGTTAGAGTTATTTCAAAACGTAATAGGGGTCCGGTTTTTTTCAGACACAGTGTAGTGAATGTGTACCATATACTTAAACCGTTTTATTTGTTGCAAGCTTAGCCAGTGAAGAATTTTAGAACAAGTGGTAACTGGTAACGTGAATGACAGTTGCATTACAACAGTCTGTTGTGGATCTAAGCATTCTGGCAATGTCGCCCTAGCGTCTGACTTATGCACCCCTGGCGTCCAGGCATATAGTCTGTGTCTCAGTGCCGGTGTGTGGCATTATGTCTCTATTTCTAGGCATGCGTGCTGGTTTTGACATTTTTGCATTGTCTAGTGGCATTTATTCAAATTTATTGACATAGTCCTAGTACTGAAAGGTTGAGTTTTGATTCCACATCTGGAAAATTGTCCTGCAGTGGTCACTTTATGTGTCCTGCGGTCTTTCTATGGAGTCCTGCGGTGTCCTGCAGTTTTCAGGCATGGATGTATTGTGTATACTTGTGCCGTCAGTGCTGTAGTCAATCATTAAGGAATATTTGCCTGCCATTTAGATTACCGTCAAGTGCAAAAGAGTGTAGCTTAGTAGTGTATGGTCAGGTGCTTAAGGCATCAGACTTGCAATCAGCACCTTGCAGGTTCGAATCTCGGTGATGTTATGTCACAGCCAGGCTACAATTCTATGCAAATTATTTACACACATATGGCTGCTTAATGTCCACAATACTGTGCTTATTGTTGGTTCGCAATGTATGGAAATGAGCACCATGCATACATACTGACATGCTTTGTTCCCTCGTTGACATTATGACACTGAGTTAATAGCTTACTGGTAAGATTTGTCTGTGGTGAACAGGTACAACTTACACTCAGTATTTATCAGATGATGCATCTGCAGATGAGTATGATGAATTGTATCCAGAGCACATACCAACCAGTCTGTTTCAGAAACTGCTGCTGTCTGTCGGATCGTCTGCAGTGTCAATTACTTGTCCGTGGAGAGGCGGTATGCCATTGCCTACTTACTTCTTAGGCCCATACACCAGATGTTTAGAATTTTATATAGTGAAAAACCAAATGGGCTAAAATAACAGTCATCTGTATCTAGTTGCACAGCTTTATGGTTCAATATGCACTAAGCTTAATTCATGTTAGTGTATTAGTTTCACAGTTCTTGCAACCTGGACTGCAACAAACTACCTGTAGCTGTATTTGTGTACTGGTATTTATCTGTGACATACAAGTTTTGTTTTGTGTATGTTTTTGAACTGTATGATTGTAATTTTACTTGACATTACTCTTGAAGCATATTGTGGCAACAGCCTGTTAGTAATGCAAATTTAAATGATGCTGTATATTATATGTTTATATTTGCACTTAATGTGAACAGATGCGATTGCTACTCTTGGCGAGACAACTGGGTATCCTGGCCTGCTGTACTTAAAGAAGAAGATGGAGGGTGATTCTGTCGCCCGTCAGATTTTGAAGTTAGCACAATTACTCAGTCACTGCAGTTAGTATTCAGGCCCATTGACACGGGGAAAAGGGGGAAGTTTCCCTAGGCCCTGCAATTTTTGGGGTCTCACCAGTGCTCAAAAAAATATTCTTTGCTATTATGTTTAACAGCAGAACTGAGCATCTGAATTGGCTAACGTCAGTCATCAGTTATTTGCAGGTATGATTTTTCAACAAATTTGACTATTTCTTAGATGAATGCCATTGAATGGATGTATTCTGACACTGTGTTTGGTTTCATGTTTTTGCAGTTAAAGTGAGTTACATTTTTTGTAACTGATGCTAAGATGGCAAGGTTTTGCAGTCGGAATGAGGTTGTGACAGGGCCCTCAAGAATGGATGTGGCTGTCGACTGTCCTGTTATCATTATTGACTTGAGAAAGTAAACACATCAAAAGATGTTTACTCGTGTTATTAGAGTGAAGTTATAGCAGTTTTACTGTGAGAAATAGCTTGCATTGTTTTTCAGCTTATTGACAGAAAATGTGTGGTGAAGCTAAGGTGACTATGGTGTTTGTTTACAGGGAGCGACCAGTTATCAATACTTCAACAGTTGACTTGAATTATTTGCAGTCACTGCTTCCTGGTACTTTTGGCAGAGAATATGCAGATTGGCTGCATGTCAATGTATGTACTATGTATTTAGTCATTGTATGTTTTTGTTGTTTTGTTGCTTATTTGGATGGTGCAATGTGGTTTGTAGTTTTCAGATTTCAGATGCACATATTTATAACTGGACTCATTTCGAGGATATTAACATCGATCATAGACAGTTCATTTCATAAAACTTTGCTGTTGTGAAAACATACTCAGAGGAAAAACCGCTGAGAATTAATTTAGTGGCATCACAGAAGATGCATTTAATCGAGTGACTGATTGACTTATTTATGGATTTATTGAGTGCACATTCACAACATCAGATGGGTGACACATTGGGTGCAAAGTATATTGAATGATGTCATGATTGTGCAAGGTTTAATACATTTGGAGTCACAGAATTGATTTGCTTTAAAGTTATAATGCATTTGTACTTTAAATTAACGTTGGGGGTTATAATTAGCTCTTTTTTCATTTCTTTTCCTTTTTTTTCGGGACGTCACTTGTGTCTGAAATAAATCCATTGTTTGATTGATACTTGGCAGGTTGCATATTTCATATTGGTTTTCATACTTCTGTATATTCAACCATTTTCAGTGCTGCAAATGATGTTAACGTTGTAGAGAGCTTCACCTGATGAGCGGCTGCCAGTTCAGTTTGTCGATGACGTCCAGTTGGCATACATCATGCGGCGATATCGTGAAATTCACGACCTCACCCACGTCATTCTGGGCCAGCCGACTAACATGCTTGGCGAAGTTACTGTCAAGATGTTTGAAGGCATTCAGACCAGGCTGTTTATGTGTGCCACTGGGGGCATTCTTGGCATTGTCCGGCTGGGTCCCAAGTTAGTCTTCTTTATATTCATTCACTCATAATGTGTCGTCTGAGACAACAGCTAACACGTTGCAGTAATAGACTGAATTAAAGTGAGCCAGGGTGAAAGTGAATTTTAAAACAGTGGTTATACACTGTGTCCCAGAAAACGTCCCGCTTTTTATTGTTCATGTCTTCGCCAAATGTTAATAGATTTTCAAAAATTTTTCACTGGCACATACTGTACACAATTAGCAATGAAGTGATTATTGAATATCCCATCACATATTAACTGTGTCGCTACACTACTTTGTGAAATATAAACGTACGAAAAACCAACAATAATAGGCAGCGAGCATGTTAGTAAACAAAAGACACTTCAGACAAAAACACAGTGAATGATCTGTACGATGCTACACTATGTTATTTCCATCCTTTTGGATAACTGGCATGTTAAACAGTGTGTTTGTTTTTGGTTTTCCTGTTTTAGTGGGTCTACCAGTTCATCTGCAGTGGTCACGTTCTCTTCAATATGTGCATGCCGGTCTCATGCCATTGGTCGTGCTTCCTGCTTACCAAATTTTTGTTACTAATATGCCCATCTTTCTTTTTTGCAGTTTATCTTCAAAAGTTCCACGAATATCCTCTGATAACTGTATTTTCCAAACTGGTATAAGTTCTTAATCAAAGCCTAGCCTCCGTTGTTAAATGGCACATTTCAATAGCAGTATATCATTACGGCATTAAAAATTATTCTTTGCAATAATATCGTCTGCTTTTGTTTACAAACATCAGAAATGTATCTGGAACTAAGCATAATTTGGTTTCTGCATGAAAATCAGTAAAAAAAATTCATAATATATATTTTTTCATATGTATTATTGTGATTTTAGTGATTTTTAAAAATGAATGTTTTACATGGTAGTGTAGTGACACAGTTAAAGTGTGGTTGGATATTTAATAACTGCTTTATAGCTAACTGTCCAGTGAATGTGCAAGTGAAAACATTTTGAAAATTGGTTGATTTTTGGCGAAGATATGGGCCATGACAAAGTGGGACTTTTTTGGGGGACACAGTGTGGAGTCAACTTCTCAGCAATGCTAACAGTAGGAGATGAGAACAAGCATGTAAACTAACTAGAAATTTGGGGCAAAGCCCAACGTGAGTCCGCCCGGCGCCCTAAGTCCGACTGGGGGAAATTGAAAGGGGGAGAGGGGTAAAATTTCCCCGGCATCAAAGTCACGTGGCCCGAACTCAAATGCATTGGTATACGCCGAACGCGCATTGTCGACTTAGGGTAGGTCAACATGAGCGCTTATAACTTCGTTCGTAGTGGACCGAATTTCACAAAGTTTTTTGTGTTCAACGCCCAAAAGATCGTCTTTGTCAACGCCGTTTAGATTTTGTCGCTATCTTCATCGGTTCCAGAGATATTTGCGCTCAAACTTGAAAGTTGTCGTAAATCGCGCCAGTTTTTGCACGTTTTTTGCTCTCCCAAATTTTAAGGGTGCGGTGACCTCCAAAAGTTGCACCCGCGTTATCACCCCGCTCTAGCAACACGTCACGTGGCAAAGTCTCATGAAGCTACGCCCTTTGGCTCTAAAGATCCTTCATCTAATACGCTACATTTTAAGGCAATTTTTGACTCCCCTTTGAAAAATGTTGTAAGGGGGGCCGCCGTCCCCGATGGGGAGTGTGCTAGTAAGACTTGGTCATTCTCTAGCGTGTGTAAAAATTTGGGTTGCGCAGCACCCTCTAGGGGCCGAAATATGGCCTTCCGAAAAATTTGACTTTGGTGGGTAAACATTAGCCGCGTAATCTCTGATGTTAGTTTACTGAAGTTCACACAATTTTTTTTATTCAACGCGGAATTAACTGTATTTGATAACGCCGTTTACCGCTTGTCGATATCCCTATGCAGTTCAAAGATATTTGCGCTCAAAGTCGAAAGTTGTCGTTAAACGTACTAAATTTTGCG
>Ga0209367_1010944_pt1 | contig 12100 bp, 12 predicted proteins | sample WorMetLIZISLAND2_FD_187412 | JGI IMG/M metagenome (GOLD analysis project Ga0209367, IMG submission 187412) | Marine gutless worms symbiont microbial communities from Max Planck institute for Marine Microbiology, Germany - Olavius geniculatus... ... | reverse complement strand
CCAAGAAAGCCTCTGTGGATTACACGATGAAGAATCCAGTCAACTGGGAGAAGAAACAGTGAAGGAGCAACAGTGCAGCCTTGCCTGACTCCACTGCCAAAATGAAACCAGTCAGAAAGTGCCCCATTCAGGCGCACACAGCTCACAGTGTTGGTATATGCTTAGGAACAATTAGACACGCGGTGCAGCCAGCAGACATACCACCACACTAAACATCCACACTAGCTCTTCACTGTGACTTAGACACTTTTTTGGATTTTTATGTCTGTCTGTTTTTATTTTGTCATGACTTATAATTAATATTGCCTTTTGTCGTTTCTCATTTTTTGTGTGCGTAGCAAGACTTTTTGGCATCGTCTAACGGTTGCTAGAGTTGACAAATTGACACCCGTCAGGTTACGGCCGTCAACGACCGGGTGAAACGACTGCCGCGGTCAAACGATTCGTCTGAACCAAACGGGGTTAAAGGAAAACTTGAAAAAATTGAAGTGTATAGTGACTAGTAAATAGACAGACGTTTGATGTTTCGACAGGATCAACAGATGTTATTATTGTCGTTGTTGTTTTCGTTGTTATCGTAGGTCGGGTAGGACGCATTACCCGCGTCACGAGTGTGTCGCTGCGTACGAAGAAGAAATGTCGTTTTTTGGCATAGCGGCCGACGTCATCGGAGATTGCTGCTATGAAGAGTACCGCGACCGTAGGCATGAGAACGCTGAGCGCATGGCTGACGACCAGGTCTTAACTATGATTTAATATCAATGAGCTATAATAATAATATATTATACGTTCAATACAGATATTGTAAATTTTATATGTCGCCATAGGGGGCAGAATGTTAGGCAAAGCAACAAGAGGACGAAAGCGTCTCAAATTCTCCGCGACGTCACTAGCAAGAACTACGGCATTCTGAAAAGAAATGCAGAAGACCGAAGTGTAGCAAATTTCGAACAGGGGGTGTATATTTCACCTATATGGGGAGCAAAAACCCTTGGGCGGATTGAGCTTAAATTTTGTTTGATGGTAGGAGTCTACGACGTAATCACGCCATTCAAATTTGGTGACGATCGGTTCAGAGGTTTTTGGTTGGCTGAGGGTCAAAATTTGCCTTTTCCCATAGACTTTGAAGGTCGTTCTTACAACACTCACACTAACGTGTGAGGTGTGATTAACCAGTTCATCTTTTAATTATCTGGTTAGTTGATCGATTGTTGATCGATCGATATATTGATCGATTAATCAATTAATCGAATTATTGATTTATTGAGTCTAGGAAAAGAGTGCATTGGCTGAGTGTCCCCAGACGACACTGCGTCAGCGCATGTGGAGGGCGTTTGAGAACCCTCAGACCGGCACGGCCGCGCTAGTCTTCTACTACGTCACAGGCTTCTTCATCGCTGTCTCAGTCGTGGTCAACGTTGCCGAAACCGTCTCGTGCGGCACTGTCTTACAGACTGGTCTGTCTATTCTGATATGTGTACTGTTAAACAACGAGCATTGGTCATTAGTCCAGCGCTGTGTAAAGATATCTATTAGTCAAATTCATATCGGTCTATTCAAATTTTTATCACTTTTGTAACTTTTTAATTTGCTGTAGCCAATATTACTAAAATGTTATTGACTCTATATACATGTTATCGTTTTTAATTCGTTTAGGTCTGGTTTGCAAGGTTGGATAGTATATCGTGCAGTGACGCTTGTTACTTTTGACACTTAAATGATCGCTTTTGTCGTTTACTTGTTTACTTACTTACTTACGCAGGTCAAAGTCAGTCGTGCGGTGAGCAGTTTGACGTGGAACTGTTCTGTTTGGACACCGTCTGCGTGATGATTTTTACCACCGAGTACCTACTGCGACTGTACGCGGCGCCGGACCGCTACCGCTACATACGCTCCGTTATGAGCATCATCGACGTGGTCGCCATCTTGCCCTACTACATCGGCCTCGGCATCACAGATAACAAAGACCTGAGCGGCGCTTTCGTCACGCTGAGGGTCTTCCGCGTCTTCCGTATTTTCAAGTTCTCGCGCCATTCGCAGGTAGAACATTAGTCAGTCGATCGATCAGCCGATCAGTTATTCGCTCAGAAACAATAATTGCGAACAGTAGGCGTACATAAGAATCGGCGATCCGGTCAGCAAAGCTCCTGGCAAGACCGCAAGAAAGGCGAACCGCTGCCATTAAGTCTAGGACCTAGAACACTTTAAAAATTTACTTAAAACAACAGTACGTTTAAAAGTTTGCACGCTAACAAAACTGACGGAATCAGGCAAGCTTTTACGCACGTTGACGACTAAACGAAAAAAAATCTACTCTGACTTTGCAACATCTACTGCATGCGTATGGGGCTACGCTAAACATTTTAGATTTCAAAGTTTCATAAATTTCATAAAAATTTTGAAATATTTAAAGACGTTAATTACAAAATTATTCTTAAATTATGGGGGATTTCAATTCATTCGTAACTTGAAAAATTCATGCTCAGAAAATTTCGTGATTTTTTAATGCTATTACTGGCAGGGTTTGCGGATCCTCGGCTACACGCTCAAATCGTGTGCCAGTGAGCTGGGCTTCCTGCTGTTCTCGCTCACAATGGCAATTATCATATTCGCCACGATCATGTTCTATGCCGAGAAGAACGTTCCAGACACGGAGTTCACCAGCATTCCCGAGGCATTCTGGTACACCATCGTCACCATGACAACGCTAGGGTCAGTCGCATTCACTCATACTCAGCTGCAGCTCATACACGGTGCACAAACGAAGTGTTGTTTCAGTTTTCTATTTTGTTAGATGCATTATATACGAGTATGTAGGTTCTGTTTACTTACTCATCATTATCATTAAACGACGTCGTTTTTCGTATTCCGATATTCTGTCCTTATGCGAATGCATTGCAATTTCGTCGCGATGGTTGAGTTAACTAACGATGAACGCCCCGTTCGATTCACCATCTGACCGTGTAGAAACAATAAAGGTCCCAAAAGAATTTTGAAAATGTTTTCAAATAAATGAGCATATCTAAACTGTGGATATTCAATAGCAAATGTTTCAGTTGATAAAACAATACACTGTGTCTCAAAAAAGCATCCCCAACATTTTTGACTGTAACTTAAAAACCAATTAACAGATTTTGATAATTTTTGGTAAGAATATTTCTGACGCAACTTGCCATCAAATGATTATTGAGTGTTTCACCTCACCCAATGAGTTGAGTCTTTCTGGGACAGACAGACGAACGGACGGACGGGCAAGATCTACAATGCGGCCTATAAGGACGGCCGCAATCTCGCACAGTGAAATTGTGGTAGAAATGGCCTCAATGAATTGAGCTAGAAGCGGCGTGCCTGTATGAAGTGATCGATTAGCGTTTTGCGGCATAAATCATCAGGTCGAGCCTTCTGTTCAATGCAATTGCTGTGTTTTTGATTAAACGCTGCCAAAATGAGTTTTTATGTGCGCCATGTCATGCATGCGGCTAGGTGATGGGCAGTGTTGAAATTTAACTTTGCAATATTCACAACTGGCGTTTCCGTTTGTAGCGGAGAGCTGTAAAAAAGAAGACTACTTGTAACAGAAATAGCAAATAGGCCTATACACTCGATTATTAACTAATAGAACAAACGTAAACTTCAAGCCATACAAGCCCGTAGAATTTGCTCATTTTACTAGGTACATTAATCCGACCCTAGAAAAAAGTTTTGAAAATGTTTTGAAACTGTTTTATTTTACATGTGACTGCGGCATAACAAATTGTGTTTTGTTACAACGTACAGTAAAATTGTATATGCAAGCGTTAAACATCACCTTGACGAAGCTAAAGACTGCAATTTGAAAGTTACAAAGGTTCGCAAGTGGTTTGTTATCGTGGCTTTTAGTCAGTATTGAATTTATCGAATTTAAAGCGGAGCGTCACTAGCGTTCTGTTATTGGTGTTACGTACAGTGAAATGACTGTAGCACTAACAGATCGATCAGTTGATTGATTGTCAGCTGAACGCATGACCACTGACCAGTTGCTGACCGCGATGTTAACTCATTGGTCAGTTAATTTACTGGTCACTACAGCTGACCATGCTTCCAGGCTGTTTGTCTCAGCAGTTTGCGTCATTCTACAGCATTGGCGGCGCCAACGCAGTAAAAGAGCCAGGTCATTTCGAGGTTAGAAAATCCTTAAGCCAGATCAGGGCAGTCTTCGACGCTGCGAAGAGCTTGCCTGACCTCAATGATCTGACGGCCAACGAATTTTGGACATTTTAAATTGAAAAACGCGTTTTAAAGCTAGCTACAGTAATTACCAAACCAAAGCAATAGGCAGGGCTGGAGCCAGAGCAGCGGGTCTTCCAGCCAGGTCATTTGACTTGCTGGCGCGCCTTGGTGTAGCACCGCCACTGTCTATACCGAACAGCAACGTATTAAAATCAACGCCATTGCTTAGCCTACATTAATTAGATTTCACAGACAATTAGAAGCACAGTCTTTCTCGGCGTAGATTTGAATTTTCTAAGAACTTTTTATGGCTATTCAGTCAGTTTGTCGACGTTGCTATGAAGCTTAATGAGTGAATAAAAACATCGATCCGTGCCGCAATCTTGTGTAGATTTTGTAGATTTTGTTTGCATACTTCTGTCTCTGCAGCTGTGAGCGTACAATTTGACAGCACTTTTGTGAAGAAAACTTGGGTGTGCATAATCGTCGCGGAGTTTACAAATATAGATGTTGGCCGGAAAGTTGTGGATGTCAAATAAGCTTACAGTACTAGAGAGTACGCTTACGACAAACTCCAGCAAAGTCCATGCGTGCGAAATTTCGTTAGCAGTTAGTCTTTTTTACTGTGAAGCAGTAACAGTAGCGTATGAAGTTTAGTAACAGTCGTCCGATGTTAACTTCTTGTGGTCGACAGTCCTGAAGTAGCACCGCAAGAAAAACACTCGAGAGACTGGCTAATGGAACGATCAGATCAGCTATGTTTTTGTAGTACATACATGTGCCTTGTCGCGAGCGATTCGCGAATCGTTTTGTCGACTATTTCGTCCATTACACGCTGCATGTATATAGCTGCTGCTTAAATCCCATCAGCAGATCTTCCACCGTGGACGCTTTGATTTCTTCATGTTGGTCTTAGCCCATCTCGCTGACTTATCGTGAAGTAAATAAGTAGGCTAAAATAAGTAAATTATTTTGTGTAGCGCACAATGTAGACGAGTAACCTGCCAAATCTGTATCGTGGTGTAAAAAAGTGTACAAAGCGACTGAACTGAACTGAACTGAACTGAACTGGGAGTTTACTGTAGTTTAATTAGTTCGCTATAATCAGGGCTTGCGGCTAAACACTGCGCGGAGTGCTTTTTCACTGGCGGTCGTTGTGATCAATGTGGACCATTAATAACGTTGATTGTCACGGCGGCAACATTTTCTGCGTCGACGTGTGTATGGAGCATTTAGCAGCTGCTGTCGTTTATCAATGAGCTAATTTATTGATCAGTAAACGTAAATGCAATGTCGCACTGGTCTTAGCTTCTTGTGCTGTATTGCTGGTCGTATGTCTGCTTGTCATTGTGTCTTTCTGTTCGTCTGTGTGTGTGTGAATGTGTCATTCCGTGGAGTCACACTATGTTACATCATGTGCGTTTATTGCGAGAAACATGCCCGAATATGGACCTTTTTAATTCTTGCACTGCCAGTATACTCTCATTCACTCATTCATTCATTTGAACTTGAATTACTGCCACCTTGCCATATACAGACCAATACAAATACTAGTCTTGGGGAAGAATAAATGACATAATACTCCAGCTATGTAGCTTCAGCAAGACCAGATGCGACAAACGTTAGGAAACAAATTCTAAAATGTCTGTAAACACTCGCTAGAAAACGTGATCATTTTTGCTTGACGTGATGACTAAGACGACAAAACCACTGCCTCATGGATCTGTTATGCGGTTATCCTTATATACCGCATTTGAGTTTTGTAATTCGTCTGTCTGTCTTGTACGGGTTCGTAGATCGAAAACGAAAAGGCTTGGAAAAACCAAAATTGTTGTCAACGTTCACCATGGTAGGGGCAATCTGTGCGCCAACTTTTAGTTTACAAAGTCAAAGATTTAAGTCATCGGACGACAAAACTTTTACATATGACGCATAAACCGGGTAACGTGTTTTGTTTACGGCGCAGTGTACATGTAATTGGTGGACGGCCGCATGGCATATGTCGCCACTAAGCTTGGCGACGTTTTTGCTTGTTTTAAGTTTAAGTTATTATTTCAGTTAAAAACTGAAATGCGAGTAGGGGGCCTACTAATAAACGTTAAGTTGCAGTCGGTGGTTGGTTGATGTTGCAATGCGTGATGCAGCTATGGAGATATGGTACCGCGCACGGTGGTCGGCAAGGTCGTGGGCGGAGTTTGTTCTTTAAGCGGTGTCCTCGTCATTGCACTTCCGGTGCCTGTGATCGTCTCCAACTTCAGTCGCATCTATCACCAGAGCCAACGCTCGGACAAACGAAAGGCGCAAAAGGTACTGCAGTCGTGCTTTTTTGCAAACCCCAACTCAGCCTTCTATCCCTCCGGGTCTGTTTGGGACAGACGGAAAAACAAAGAAAAAGTCGGGAAAAATCCGTAATGTGGCCTATTAGGACGGCCGCATAGTAAAATTGTCGTAAATGTGATATGGATGTCATATCCTATTCGAGGTGGGTAAATCGAGTACCGGCCTGCATAGCTGGAGTTCGGGCGTGGCGCGTTCTCCTCTTTACCTGTGCAGCCTCAGGCAGGTAACACTGTGAGGATGTGATCCCATGTGGCAGACTCCGTAACTTTGTGTTGGGCTCCCATGAAGAGCTATGCACCAATGGCTTCTATTGACGGGATGCATCTTAAAACAAGTGAAAATTTTGCACGAAAATGCATTATTTTTGCCTAAAATTTTTGAAAATTTTTGAAATTTTTTGAAAATTTTGCCTAAAATTTTTAAAAATTTTTTTGGGAGGAGCATAGCCCCTTTCCCTGACTTCACCCCTACTCTTCCGCCCTTAGGCCTATTCTAAATTACTGGATCCGCCGCTGCTAGACATCTTAAACGTTGTTAACCTTTTTTTAGAAAAAAAACCTGCAAAACGCGATAACCCTTTGCATATGAGAATTACCGCGATCGTCAGAATTTTATTTATCACTGTTAATTTTAATGCCAAAATATCGTTTTATTCTGTCAGTCCGACGGTTCGTCTGTCTGTTACAGTTACACTTTTTGTCTCCGTCAAGGCGCGGTGTATAGTAAAACTTTTCCGATTTGTTAAAGATTGTTATTTTAGTAAATTTCTTATATGATGAGGGCTAAAAGGTTTCGAGATATAAAAAAATAAAACGCGTTTGCATGCACATAAGAAACTGAGGTTGAAACACATTTAAATTACGAGCCACAATACTGAAGGTTTGTCTGTCCAGTACTAATACTAACATCCAAGGGCGTTTCTACTGTTTCTTGCCTTAATTTAAATCATGGATTCCGTTGCAATTTGTTGCCTAATGGTCGAAAAAATGTTAATCAGAATTTCATGGTCACAAAGTGCCTATTTATTTTGTGGCGAAGATGTCTCTGATAAAGCCAACGTGATATAATACAGCAATTTTTTTCTTCACCGTGTACGGTAGCGTCCAGGACCTAAGTATATTGTAAGCAGCTGTATTATCAAAGAAGCAAACTCGATGTCTTGTAAAATATGCAACATTGCAATTTTGTTGTAACATATGTAGAGCCTATCGTATGCAGATTAAGTCTGATACGTGCGTTATGGACTGTTACTGACTTTGAGACAGGTCCTGGGATAAAGGAGGGTGTTGATGATATGATGTGACATATGAGTGACGTGGGCCTCAATTACCTGAGCAGCACTGCTGCAGCGGCACACATTTCTTGCATCATTAATGCGTCACCGACGTTTATCTGTAAGATGCAAGAGACTCTTCACTAAACCTAATGTTGCCTAATGGTCACAGCGTCACTTGTCATCTCTCCTTTTATCTTATTTCGTGTCGTTTGTCGTGCGGTATAACCGCGGTCTCCAGCACTTTATGCGCCCTGATTCTTTCTGAGACTTTGGCGCTTTATAAATCATTTACTTACTTACTTACTTACTTAAACCTAAACCCAATTATCTAGGGTGCCTATGGTAACAACGCCGCAGGCCGTGTCCCATTAACCTACTAACATTTATCACTAGTGAACTCTAAGCCTTGCCATTGGCAAGATGATGCTTTAATTAACTTTTCTGGATCGAGTTTCGAGTAATTTTTTCCAGTGCACAATACCGTAAGTGGCAAGAAATAACCGCCGGTGAAGTTAGCTATAGGTTGCGTCACTTGTCATCTCTCCTTTTATCTTATTTCGTGTCGTTTGTCGTGCGGTATAACCGCGGTCTCCAGCACTTTTTTTAGGTTTTCAGCGAGGGTATTATCAATAATTTATGCAAGCTGCCTAATCATTGTGTCCTTTTCGTGAATAGCCAGCCTGTCTGATCACTGGCGACAAAAATATAAAAAAAACGACGCATTTTCTTTAGCACTTATGCATTAATCGACTTACTTTAATATCTACACCAGAGACGTTCGGCAACTGAAAAGATGGACGGCCGCATACATGTCGGCACTTGGGATTAACTTGTTCGCATCTAATACACTGGTTTATATGGTTATTAGGTGTACAATATAAAACTTTGGTAATGTGAAAGTAAGTCAGCAAAGATGAAGAATGAAGCAGAACCGTATACAGAAACTGTTACTTTTATAGCACGTTTGCACGCTATTATAGCGCATCTTCCGTCAGTGTCGGCGATTGGTGTTCGTAGTATCTGTCTGCTTACTCGAACGCGACGTGCGATCTTCGAGCATCAAACGCGCAATGTGGCACGCACTGCCGCGGGGTTTTACGCCAGCATCCCTGGGTGTCTAGGGAGCATCCCGAAGGCCTAAGCAGCCGATTTCTGAACGTTTGACGAGACCTCAGATCAGTCAATCGGTCGTTTATTTGAATCAGACCACTTGAATCCATAGCAGAAACGCGGACAACATGGTAAGATCGCAGAGAAACTACGCTATAGTAGAAAGCATTGGGAAAAAAATAATATAAAAAATGTACAAGCTAATGTTAGTGTAACAAAAAAGAGTGCTCACTATCCCACTTTTCCGCGCCGTTTAATTTTTTTACAGTGCAGCACGTTTCAGCGCGGCGCGAACGCCGCTCGGCCGCGCGGGATAGTGAGATAACGAACAAAAATATGAAAATACTACACAAATGTTTCAGGATGTGAAATAAAACGGAAGCATAAACGAAACAATTTCGTTTTAGATTTTTTGTTTTATTTCTGTTTTATGAGTGGACAGTCTTGAATAAAACAGTTGCAATTTGCGGTTACTGACCGTTCCGTTCATTTTGTGGGAGCATCGGTGTCTGTCACAAGCCAAAATGTGCCCGGGACACGCCCCCACGTGCCCACCTGATTACTTCCCATTGTACTGCGAATTAACGATGTGAATAGATGAAGAAACGAAAAAAGGTAAGTTGGTATAGTCATTCCGCTGTCGGGTTACAAATAAAACGAAATTACTCGCGCAGACGTAACGCGATTCTGTGGTCTGCAGAGACGACCGTAACTGACTACGGTGCCACACGCAATCGAGCAATAGCATTCAAATCACTATTCGGTTATTCTCGGTCGAGTCTTACGACCAAGTTCTTACCCTTCAGCGAAATTCTTATGTTCTATGGTTCTCGGTAGCAAACATCATCAACGTTAGAAAGTAAATAAGTAAGTACGTTAATTTTAAAAGGCGCGATTTAACAGCTTAATCGCAATGCACCGCATTCACGACATTCGAACGAAAATGCTTATACATGTAGCAGCCATTTAATTGTTCAAAATTAAATTTTATGTCAGTTGGTCTTGGATGAACTCGAAGGCGTTTTATTGCGTATATATATATATAAGAGTATTAGCCAGTGTGAGCAGGAAATGATATACTGAAGTGAAAGTGCTACCACGTTTAGTCGAAACTCACTAATTTCGTGTCAGTTTTTTGTGCCAACTTAACAATTTCGGCGAAATCGTACGTGTGACCCAGTCGTATTAGAGCCGTGAAGGAAATTACACGCAACACGGACCCGGCTAAATAAAGTCTACAATGCTTGGCCGGCCGTTTTCACATAATACATGAGTGTGACAGACAGACAGACAGACAGACGGACAGACAACTGCATGCTGCTGCATACGGCGCTTTTCCTCGCGACGTGCGGTATAGCAGCGTATGGCGTTGGCAAGCAATTTCCAAATTATCCGCAAGGATATGAATCACAGAATCACAGAAACAGAAACAAACGAGAAATATAAGAAACTAAAAACAAAGCTTTGTTTCAGGACAATTTCTCGCACGCTTTGGGATGCACAGCCTGAGGTGATAGCAGACTCGTAAAAGTCGTAACAACTGAACTCAAAAACCTCGTCCGCCAACTACGCCGCTTGTTGTTCCACGCCCGCGCCGAGACCGGAAAAATTACTGGAACTTGCGGGTGGGTGGGTGTATCACCCACAATTTCCGTTAGTGCGGGCCGGTGAATCGGCAAGATTTATGGTTGTTAAGGGCAGGGTCGACGCGAACGTGATCGCGCGGTTGCATCTAACGCTTATCACGCCACGGCGACGGCGCCGGCGGCTGATGCACCTGACTTGAGTGGACTAAATACGAACGAAAACGCCAAAATGCCACAGAATCGGCAGCAGCGCTGCGCTCTTCTATACGATTCACAGGAATCGATTGTAAATTTTACAATCCAGCTACGAATTCAGTGCATTCAGAATCGTTTTGCTTTCGTAGTTATGTAGATGCATGCAAAATGCAATTCAAACCTGATGACGAAACGAAACCGAAATTTAATGAGTTCTAGTCTTATAAGAACAACAGTGTCAATAAAAAGTACGATACAGTGATTGTTTTGTTTTTATCGCATTCGACTATTTTGTCGCTTACGTAACTCATTTTACGACGATGGGTGTGCGCAAATGCTCGATGCTACGTGTACAATGTACAACTGGTATCGATGAACGAAGTTACGCACACCGCGCGATGCACTACAGGAGCATAGCTTCATATCTGTGATCTTGCAGTGTAAACTGTTGTCTAGCATATGGCTGAGGAAATGGAGATCAGCGCTGCTCGGGCCTTGCAGTCTGAGAACGACTCTGCATTTTGTGCGTACGTACTCGTAGTAGGCTGAAAGTTGATTACGTTCGTTATACACCAAACAACAAGTAATGAAATATTAGTTTGTAACAACAGAAGTGAAATAAGTGAAATGTGATTTTAGTGGATACTGGTCTCTCGAATCTGTCAGAGCGTAAGTCGTAATTAAGCCGCCGATAACAAGATGCAAGCCGCCGTACAAACTATTCTGCTAATCGAAACGAGTTGTTTGTTGCAATGTCACTGACCAGAGTGACCAACAAGCGCAGCGATGATACGTAGGCTTATGAATGATATCGTTTTTGAATCGATACGAATGAATGATTGGTTAGTCTATCGCTAGCCAGCAGTAATAGGCAACGCGGCGCTGAACATGGGCCCATCTACTCCGCCACGCGTTGCTGCTGCTGCTGATGTTGCACGTGTTTTTACGTCATCACCGCAGCACTCATTGTGCTATGCCATGCAATGGGATGGCAACACCCGCTAGGTCTATATCATTACCGAGCAAAATAGCATCCACGTGCATATTATAGACTGTTATATAACGCCGTTCGTCAGAATTACCATCTGCATAGTGCAGACTATTTAACCGGTACATACACTTTACAAGTGCCGATGTGTAAAAAACAGCCGAAGGTTCGCTGATTTATGTTATAAGTGTCCTGTTTCAACTCACCCAACATATTTCTACAGGGTGTTCCAAAAAACGGATACCCAGTTTTATTTTTTGGATAACTTTGGTAATTCAGCACCGATTTTAACCATTCTTTCACTGTTACAAGCAGAAATTTATGGCGCGTAAACGTGAAGTTCTTCCACCCACCGCACTTTTATTGTGTGATCACATTACCTAGCAAAACAGTTCT
>Ga0209367_1010943_pt1 | contig 12100 bp, 7 predicted proteins | sample WorMetLIZISLAND2_FD_187412 | JGI IMG/M metagenome (GOLD analysis project Ga0209367, IMG submission 187412) | Marine gutless worms symbiont microbial communities from Max Planck institute for Marine Microbiology, Germany - Olavius geniculatus... ... | reverse complement strand
ACTATAACTTGTACAAACGTTCGTTTGCATTGCGATATTTGTTTGGTGATGCATATTAGATTTTGCATGTAGATCTATTGTAAATCTACCGTATTTCATTTCATTTTCTTTTCTTTTTTTTTCTTTTTTTCTTATCGATATTGTAATGATTATGCTCTGTTATGTTCTGTTTTTGCAATGGCGTTTGACCGTTGTTTAATAAAAGATTACTTACTTACTTACTTACTTACTTAAATGCTTTATGTGAAACGTAAACTTGTAGATCCACTCCATATAATTGCTCACGATTATTCAAATTTTTGTCGTTGTTCGACAAAGTTGCAATTTTCTGCAGCGTTGTAGCCTAATCTAAATTGACAACTCTTTTTATCAATTTATGGAATTGTAACGTAGGCCTAAGTCTGTTTGTATAATATGCACATAGGCCGAATGATATTTTGCGTCAGTAAATAGGCTACTAGTAAACATATTATTTGCTAATGGGGTTCTTCCTGGCTCGAGAGAGCCCGACAGGAACTGTTTGCGCTGAATTCATATGCAGAATCCTTGTACCACGATTCTTTCGAAAACTTTTTTAGCCATTTAGCCACAAACCAATGCTTACAAGCAATGTTTGAATTGTGAAAATTTAGCTGGAGGGTTTAACTTGTCGACGTTCGGAGACCGACCAGATTATTGTGATGTAAATCGTAAATATATAGTATAGCTGGCCCACCCTCTCAGTACATAATTTGTCAGTGTGTTAGGGGGAGGGGTTGAGAAAACAGTTGGAGGGTTCAACTCCTCAATTCCCTAGCAATTCAAGCTTACAAGGCGCACATTATTATTTTGTTGCTGCCGATTTCTCAACACTCTGCCGTTTTGCGAGTGCCTTTTTGGCATATTGATTAAGCAATTGCGCAATTTGCATTTTTTGAATCTCTGCGCAAAACCAATATTTATTTTTGTCAGTCAGTATTTTGCAGTCCACCGCGGCGCTATATATACCGGTACGATATATGCTATGATTAGGCCTTCGGCTTAGACCACCAACGAGAACGTGGTCATCGTACATAAACGTAAACAGCTATTTGCGATGACGTTAACATAGATGAACATAGACTACATTTATAGGCGGTCCGCCATCGGGCTATTGCTACCTGCTGCAATAGCGTCGTCGGTCATTCGGTCCGGTCAATATGACGTCACGACTCCACTGAATAGCAAGGTGAGTGAAGCGAGACCCAACTCGTTGTTGTAAACGGTCAAACTACGCCTTCTGCATTTCACAATTATTAATGTAGCAACAGTATTAAAGCGAGTGGGCAAAACTACGTCAAACTTCTTCACGATGCTCCATGCACCATATTATTTTTTCACAGCTCCTGGCGTGTCGCTCATCTCAATTCTGTCCAGTTTTCACGCGCGACAGCTAGGCTATGCTAAGTGCGTCGTAGTTATTGTCGAGGCGTTTGTCTGGCTGTCCGTCCGTCCGTCCGTCTGTCCGTTATGGCACTCTATCAAAGCAACTATACATAGGATCACAAAATCTTCACCATTGGCTGCTACAAAGGCTCTGGTTTTTCGTGACAAAATTTCATGCCGCTAAACGAGGGAATTTTTTCGAACCAGGGCGTTAAAAAGTTATTTTGTTAGTGTCTTACGTATTTACACGGATTTACCGTGTCGATACTGTCATGTTAGTCCTAAGTGATAACTGAAAATTATTATGTTATCAATATACCTACAAGATATCTTTCTGAGCATGATGTACATGTACATGCCTGCTGTATTATCTCTAGGCAACTTAGAAGCTCTTAGAAGCTCATACATGTCACAAATTTGGACATTTTATATACACGGAATATACGTAAGAAGTATTTACAACACCGGCTAACTTTACGGACAATCATAAAATACGGAGTAAAAAACAATAGCATCTGAAGTTGACTAGAAAAACAAAACTTTTCATCTTGCTCATTCAAAAAAATAACATCAAGGAAATGATATTATAATACGAGACATTAAACTTTTATTGAGTTCAACTTTAAATTAAATTATGAACGAAATGCACAAAACACGTCCAATCACGCGCACTCAGTGAAAACAATGTTGTCGTAAACGTAAAGAGCCTGAACAACAAAAAGATGCTTACGTTAAAAGCACAACAAACCGGATTAACGTTTATAATTAAATGTGTTAAACTGATATAATAATAAAGCGTCAGAAGTACAATATGTTATATTAGAACTCATCTTGTCTGATATGGCAAAAAACTGTGATAGATATCATAAGTATCAGCAAAAGTAAAATATGTCGTTACTATTAACATAATGTATTTCCAACAGTAGCGTGCAAAATAATAACCAAATGCAGCAAACGTGAACTTGGCCCTCGATTTACGAGTAGGCCTATTCTGTTTTTCGTTAAAAGGATGATTCAAGGGAAGAAAACATTTTAAAGCGAACGCGAAGCTTGTGCTTGTCTGGAACTTTGGAAATACGTAAACCCAAGTCTGAGTCACAGTCTAAATTGTCACTAACAACTAAAAATGCTATCAAATTTATCGTGATTTTTAGATTATGCCTCCTTCTCTAACTGTTGAGCTTAGCGCAGCATGAAGGCGCGCACAAAGCGACGTAATACTCCGTTTACACGATCGAGCAAACATCGAGCTAGCTCGACGAGGTATGGTAATTAACATGCTAATTAGAAAGGCTGGCGGGTTGTAATTGGAAGATTTATATAACACGTGATCAGCTGTGAGCTAAGCCTATAAGCCTACATTTGAGCCAGGGGGCGGGGTTTCCTCAGGCCTGCTTGATGTTTGCTCGATGTTTGCTCGATCGTGTAAACGGGGTATAACTGAACTTAACTTAACTTAAATGACCATTGAGCGAGTTCAGTTTAATTTAGTTTAGACCAGTCACTCAGCTCTGTATATACGCGCCTTACGACATAAGCCTAATATAAATATTTATTAACGCGAAACGTTTTTATGCTTTACACCCCGGCCGTTTACACGATGAAGCTGGCTCGACGAGCTGGCTCTAGTTAGCTGGACGAGTAAGCTCGATGTTTGCTCGATGTGTAAACAGGGTATTAAGATAGCGAAACTCAGAGCCTCCGAGTTCCGGCGTACTTACTTTCATCGTTAAAAACAACCTTTAGTAACAGATATAACAATACAACATAAGACAAAATGCAAATGTAAAATTTAAATTTACATAGCCTGGCGCATTCTCATAACAATGCGCCGTGACAATAACAATGTTTTCAACAACTCTCTGCAACGTCGGGCAACAGAAAACGCCCGACGGTCGTACGGAGAGTTGATGACTGCTGGCCAAACAAATATCCATAGAAGCAAAGACCCCAGGCTTATCTTGGCAGCAAAAACGATAATTTTGTACACTGACAAATGACTGGTTCGATTACATTAAACACTCGAGACAGGTGAAATTTTAAACTTAAAATCCGGTTTAAGCTAGCCAGTAAAATGCCGACACAAAAAAGAAATCGCATTTGGAAAAGATTAATAAACTTGATGCCGTACGTAGACTGAATGTCAACGCAATCAAGTAATTTAAAATGTTCGTTAGAGCAAAAAAAATATGTAATGCGGCCTATTAAGACGGTCGCAGAATAATAACAATACAGCAAATATATAGCGCCATAGAGTCCGAAGACACAGGGCTGCTCAAGAATTTACAACAATGATAAAAATAACCAAACACGAAAAACTGATATGAACCATCGAACACGCCATAGATGTTAAAAACATTGATTTGCAAATAATGAACATTAGAAAACATGTTTTTTCACTTTTATAAAAAAACATTATTAAAAACATACATAAAAAATATTAAACTGCAGATGTTTCCAATCGCTACTTTTTCGCCATCATACATGCAAAAAATATCTAACTCAGATAATTAAAAACAAAAACCTACCATTTGTAAAGACTAAAGACCGGAATGTACTGAACGTACAGATCAAAAACAGCTGAACGCAATTTGCCCATGAGAAATAAATCATATTTGTAATTTTGTACGTTTATGTTTTAACAAGAACAAAAAAACACGACATTAAAAAGCACAAAAAAGTAAACAAAAAATTCAAAACACAAAATAAAAAGAAACATTTAAAAAATAAAAAAAACATAAAAACAGGTTTTTTAACTTTTATAGAAAACATTAAAAATGTTTTTTACATCTATGGAACACGCCTATATCAACAGTCAACAAGCAGCTCAGCCATTTCATAATGTCCAATTAAAAAATCGCAACCTATAAAAACTAAAAAAACACATTCAACACCGCATCTAATAAACCATATCCTGCAAACATCTTAACCGGTCTTAACTTGAAATTAATAAAAAAAATTTTCATCATATATAAAACACAATTTCAATGAAATCTGTTGAAAATTTTCGAGACTCACAAATACACAAACAACTTATTCAGCAGTCGGCAGTCGCCAAAACCAGAAAGAAATGCTTAATAACGTATAAATTTATTTTTTGCAAGCCCAGTTTCACTGATAATTTTTGCTCGCAGGTTCACCGGACGGTGCCGATTAGGCGATATCTCGGTTTGTGTATTTTTCGGTCAGCTTATAATACTATTCGAAATGACTGACAGAAAGTTTGATCGCAATACGCACACTCATTCACGAAGGGATGACCCAAATGAGTTGACCTGGGCAGCAGATTACATAGGACTACGATATGTTTACACATCTAGATATGGTACTAACCGAGCTTGACGCAAAAGAACTTCCTTCTGTCATCAAGACCAGTGAGTTTTCATTAAGCCAAGACACAATCTAAACTTTATCAAGTTGAATTAGTACCCGAATAATATTAAAACTTGGCAAAACAGTCAGATAGTCGCGCGGTATGTTACCAAAATATAATACGCTCTGCAGTCTGAGAATGGTCGAGATTATGCCCGAATAACGAAAATAATGACGATATAAGAAGCGTACCGTATAAAAGACGAACCACGCATGTCGGCTACGGCAGTGTTCGGAATATAAGACGGCCAATCTTGAGCAAATTTATGAAATAAATAATTATCCTACCGATCGCCAGTAAACAACGCAACAGTTTTATTTTACACTGTCATGGCAATAAGCACCGGGACTAACAAGTAACGACCTATCATACTGTAGTGTTGGCGGGGCGTCGTATCTCAGTTACTGTTACTGATATGACCTGTTTTTGATCACAGTCGTGCCATAAGTAAGTAAGTAACAAAGTCCAGATACTAGTACGTGGCGTCAAAATGCCGCTAGCCTACGCCATAGGGGTGCCAAATGGCTCTCCGCCCATCTTCCAGAGGTGGTCGATATTTGTAGATATATTACTGCTGTAAATTTATAAGATATTCGGATAATTTTTTAACTGCGGAAAGAGAAGTAAAGTAATTACTTTGCTTTTCAGCACTTACGACCGGCGCGTAAGTTACAATATGCCAATATATGCATTGATCGTAGACTATGGACGCACACTAATGAGCCAAAGACCAATTGCTATGCGTTTATCAAATAGTCGCGTATGCTTCGAAAAGTCTACATAACTCCCGACTTGAAAATTTCCATTAACGACGCTGTATATACGCTCAGTAAACTCCCATAGGCACATCGAACAACGAGATCATACGTGAAACCCTGCTATCAGATGGCTGCGGCTGCCGACCCATGTCCTTTGCCACCACCGCGACCTCGTCCATTTCCACGCCGCTGGTCCTTGGGTGAGTATGGCGAACCACCGGCGGCCTTGGCGTGTATCTTGGAATGTCTTTTACGCTCGTCGCTACGCGCGAAGCGTCGTCCGCACACGTCACAAGCGAACGGTTTTTCGCCTGTGTGAGTACGAAGGTGAGTCGTCAGGTGGTCGGACCGGCTGAACGTCCGGGCGCACACCTGGCACTGGAACGGCTTCTGGCCCGTGTGGATTCGCACGTGACGAGTCAACTCGTCGCTGCGAGAAAACCGGCGTTCGCAGCGCGCTATGGGACAGACATGCGTCCGCTCCGAGGCCGGCCGGCTGGAAAGCATCGTCGACGGTGGATCTACTACTGGACACGACGGGTCAGGGACTGGGACGGACGCAGCGGCAGCGGCAGCAGCAGCCGGCGCTAGAACACTGCAGTGAGGCTCAACTGCAAGCATGGTCGACAGATCGCCGACCGACCAGCGACGTTCGACGAGCAGCGTTGGAAAGTGCGTCGTACATGTACGGTGACCCGACAAAAACTGGAAACAGTGATATAAGCTTAGGTTTAAGAAATAAGGTGAAGGATAAGGTTAGGGTTAGGGTTGGTGATTAGGATTAGTAATAGGTTTGGGAATAGGGATATGGTTAGGTAATTGTTCAGGTTAAGGTTAAAGTTGGGGTAAGGGTTAGGGTTAGGATTAGGGTTCGTGTAGCGGGCTAGTTTTGACGGTCCAGGTTTTGTCGGTCCATATGTAGACAGGGAACTCTATTACACAGGTTTAACGAGCAATGGAAAGTGCGTCGTCGTTGCGAGCAACGTTGGAAAGTTGCTAGTTGCGGCGGCACTGCAGACGTGAAACGACGACGGTTGGTGCTGGAGAACGCCCGTAGACAACGGACCGTCGACGAACACGCCCGAAAGAGAAGGCGCGCTCGGGACGCCTACAGCGATGAGTTGGGACACGGACCCGGCGGCGGCAGCTATCAACGGCAGAGTAGTGGTCGCCGTCGTGGTAGGGTACTGAGCGGCACACAGCCAGCTGGAAGGTCCCGCTACCGACGCCGACGACTGTGGCGGCTCGTGTAAGCCTGTCTCGGTCGAGTGAGGCCTCGGCGGCACGGCGGAGCTTGGCGGTGCTGGATTCACGTCCAGTGCGAACGCAGACAACAGCGGGTCGTAGCCCGGTGATGACTGGGCCTCAGTCACACCGCCGCCACCGCGTGACGTCATCACGTCGGCTTCCGGTAAACACAGTGACGTCACGTGCGTCTGCGGGGGCGGCGACTGGACGATGGCGTCAGAGGGAAACCATGGCGACACGCCGGTTGATAAGCACGGACGGTCACAGCTTTCAGGTTGCTGTTGCTGCTGATGCTGCTGGCTAGGTGATCTCGCTGACGACAGCACCGCAGAACTCGTCTCACCTGCAGTATAGCAACAAAAAGTATTTCAAACCGTAAACAAAAATGTAATTGGCCATTGTTGTTTGTACCTTATTTTTAAACGACCAAGTGAAATACTCTCTGTTAGATTTGAGCGTTTTGTATGTAAACTACAGTCTGTAAGTATTAACGTGTTAGAGGTTAGCCTAATTTAACATTATGCGCTATATCAATTCACGTCTTACTTACTCACTTACTTAGTAGAAAATTTGTTTAGTGGACAGACTTATGATCTTAAATAATCTATATGCGGCATACTGTGATTAATTGATTATAATGCAATCATTGCACTTTAATTTGTGCTCTGCATCTAGTTAACTTGACTCATTCACAGTGACATTTGTGCTTTTCACGATTTTTAATTGTTTTTTGGCTTTGTTATTTCGCCACTGTGGTGAATAAAAATTCACATAACAGCAAAGCACATGCTGGAATAGTCGTGGTGGTTTTCTGGTAATAAGTTTCAGCGGCGTCGTGAGTGAAATAACTTGCAATTTTTCCGACACACACTAGAAATTTTCGACGGAGAGGATTATAAAAGTTCAAAATTTTAACTACGGTTCTAATTTTTTTTCAAAGTGAAAGGCAAAAAGTGAAGTCGCAAATTTAGCAACTTTTTTGCAAGCCGTGCGTAAACGTGCTAAATGTTCTAAAACGTGTTCCGCCAAAGGTTCAAACTTTGCGAATGTTCTAAGCGAAAGTGTTGTTTTGAAATATTAGCAAAACATTTAGCAAACGTTTTGGAATTCTGAAATAAAACGCAAAGCATTTGCAGAACATGTTTTTGTACTTTTAACCGTGGCCTATAAAGAAGACGCCAACGCTAACAGCGCGTTCGTTTGACATTATCAACAAGAAATTTGAGCTAATGCTCACGAGACGCGCGAAAGCCTATAGCATTTCCGGTTTACGCTAAGTTAATATACAAATACCAAATTCTGTATCTAGATCGCATAACGATAGTAGCGTGGCGCCACCTTGTGAATGATATAGACTTGTGTCGCAGCCCAAAATCGCCAAAAAATCCATAAGAAAACCTATTTTGGCGTTCAAGGTCATTCAAGGTCATTGAATTCGGCGCCAATCGAGAGCCAGTGTACGACTTCCTATTAGTGACTAATAGTAACCTAGGCCCTATCTCGCACCGTTACTGAGACACAGCGACTTATTGGCCAAAAATCGCAAATTTTGCCCACCCCCTCTCATTTAGCGCCCTCGTTCAGAGTGACCTCCTTCGAATTTATGGAAAAGCTTTACGGTTCCTGAAGAGTCTTCCAGGCACCCGACGGTGAAAATTTGGTGATCCTAGCTTGCACCGTTTTTGACTGATCCACCCATGTGATGGACAGACGAACGGACAGACAGAACTGCGATGGCTAAGACGCGCAGTAGCTGCTTTCGCGCGTAAAAGTGAGTCACGAACAATCGGACAAGCTCTGCAATTGCAAAAATCCAGGACGTTACCGCGGCTGAGCAACGCTTTCTAACAGCTGTGGGCGGCGATTATAATTTCACTAAAACTAATAGAAATTATGAGAAAAAGCCATATGAGATAACAGACTAAAATTTTGTAGTCAACTACGCTTGAAACAAGGCTGAAAAAACTTAATGAAAACATACAAATTAGTTCCCAGAAAAGAGAACATTAATTCTACCAATTGTTTCCAGTTCACAGACACGACCTTAAAGGGCACAGCCTAAAACTGTCTCTGTCAAAAAAGAAATACAAGTCGTAGTCGTCGAATGCTGCTCAGCAAGAGTTGTTGTGACGGAAGGGAATCAACTTCTTCAGCATGTCATCGAAGCACCGTCTAGCAATGCAGGCTTCAAGAACAGGCTTGACAAGTTTTGGCAACAGGATATGAGCACTAAAGCCCAAATTCCATTACGCCGACTTTGCGACAAAGTTCCCGACTAGGACTTTGTCGCAGACACAAACATAAAAGTCCGCACGACGCTGATGATCTTCGCATGTGCTTGACTCCGCTAATTATGTGCAAAATTTGCGCAACATTTTTTATATGCGGCCGTCCTTATGGACCGCAGTACAGGTCTTGCTCGTCCGTCCGTCCGTCCGTCCGTCCGCGGCCTGTCAGCCCCGTACGGTATTCTCGAAAAATAAAAGGCGCCGCGGAAATTGTCGTGAACGTTCCGCAGTAAGCCGCGTGTCAATTTACAGCTTTAAAGGTCAAAGGTCACGCCGTCAGCCGCACAACATGTTTTCTAGCTTCACACGCGTGACGGTGATGACGGGTAATTTTCTGTTGTCACTTTCACTGTTCATCTGCATCTGGCAGCGGTGCGTCTGTTAATCAGAAAAGACTACACTGTGTTGCGAAAACTGAAGAGGGTTAGCAAGTTAACAACTGATAGCACCACTTGAAACAAGCAAGCTTGTACCCACGACACATTATGACATCAGCGTTCTCTCACGACTAGCGGAGAATATTTAATTTATTTTTTAGATACAACCGTAAAAATTTCGTGTAAATTGATCATCATTTGAGTCGATTATAAAAGAAAGAAAAAGAGGTCCTTTTATGAATCACCGAATACCGGTAGTCAGTCGTCATCATGGTGTTACTTACTATAGCTGGCGAGCGTGGGCGATGAGCGCTGCGCTGGTTCGCTGCAGTGATGAGTGGACGAAGACGACGAACTGACCACCAGGTCAAAGGTCAACAGACTGACCACCAGGTCGAACGTGAACTGCGATGATGTCTCGTCGCTGTCGCCCATGTCCGGCGGCGTCGGCGTCCGCTGATCACGTGACCGGTGACGTCACGTGCGATGTCACGTGACCGATGACGTCACGTCCGGCGGGGTCGGCGTGTGCAGACTGACGGCGGCCGGCGACGAAGTACCACCTGCAGCTGTCCTAGTGGTCGAATTTGGGTTTCCTAGTCGGAAGGTGCACTATTCCCACTAACCCTAACTCTAACCCTAATCCTAGTACTGTGTGGCGTATTTGTACAGTGGATCTTCGGAATAGCAGGCCGGTACCGGTGGTGATACCACCACGACGAGGTACCAGCTGCAGCCCTGTTGGTGGTCGACGGAGCATCACTTGCTGCCCTGGTGATGAACGGAGTACCAGCTGCTGCAGTCCTGGTGGTTGTAGACGAAGAGGTCGTTGTGGGTTCTCCGCTGCCGAAGTCCAGGATGTTGAGGCGGTCGTTGAACGACGGTTGAGCCACTTCATCACCGCTCCCACCATTACCAGTTCCGCCATCTCCTCCGCCGCCGGCGTCCGGGTCGTCCATCGCATGCCGCGTACAGTCTGCACTTTCACCGCTCCAGACTTTGACTACTTCCTGATGTCGTAGGCTTGCACTGCACGCGACCTGCACACGTTGAAACTTAATAAACCACCCGTCACAATACGCTCCCGTTTCCGCTTTACTTGGCTTGTCGCTGTGGACGGTTGCGTCGTGGCCGAATGGGAAGGTCAGGGGAAGGCTAAATTTTGGGCTGTCGAAAAGTTGTCGAAAAATTCTTGTTGTCATAACATTTTTATCCAAAAAATGCAAAATTTCGGACTGACTCACCCCATTTTGGTAACATATACACCGTGGGCCATAAAAATGTGGCACTTTACTTTTGCCGACATCTTTGCCAATTATTGATCGATTTTCAAAAATCTTTTACTGACACACTCTGCAGACAATTTGCAATAATGTGATTTTTATATTTCCCACCATAAATGTAAAAACATTTTTATGTTTTTATAATATTTTAAAAAAACATGTTTTTATGTTTTTTAAATTTTTAAAAACTGTTTTAAATGTTTTTTGTCTTATTTTTAATGTCCTGTTTGTTGTTCTTATTAAAACATGAACGTACAAAATTACAAATATGATAAATTTTTCATGGGCAAATTGCGTTTAGTCCTGTTTTCGATCTGTACCATAATTACGGTTACATAATAACATTCAGTACCTTTCGGTCTTTAGTCTTCATAAATGGTAGATTTTTGTTTTTAACATGTTATTATGCTAAATGTAGTTCCATTTTTTTCACTTATGTTTTACATTGTTTTTTATAAAAGTGAAAAAACATGTTTTTTAAAAGTTTTTTATTTGCAAATTAATGTTTTCAACATTTATGTTTCTCACCACATGGTTAATCCGTCTTTATACGACCTTGTGAAATATAAATGTAAGCAAAAACTAACGATAATAACAAAAATTTAGGTCAATGAAAAAAACTCTTTAGTCCAACACTGCAATGAATTGTCTGTATAACACTAGACTGAGTTAGACCCACATAGTTTAGTGTCATACAGACCATTCACTGCAGTGTTGGTCTGAAGTGTTTTTTTCAACTTTACCTAAATGTTTCTTTGTTATTATCGTTATCAATTCAAATTTCATAGATATTTCACAAGGTAGTGAAGAGACGCATTTACGGTGTGGTTTGATATGTAACAAGCACGTTATTGTAAATCGTCTGCAAAGTGTGCCAGAGAAAAAAATTTAAAAATCGGTCAATAATTGGCGAAGCGAAGTCATGGACAAAAGGAAAGTGCCGCGTTTTTTGGCCCACTCTGTAGAGGCAAGGTTAAAATTCTGAACACACCTAATCTATTCTGTTGAAATTTTGCAGTTGCTTGACAAATAATTGCGAATTTTTGTCCCGCCGGCGTCTGAGCTTAATGTTGTCCGAGGAAAGTAACAAGTAATTTGAGCAAAGCTCATGAGACGCGCAACAGCCTTAGCAGTTATTATTCGCAGGTTGTCTTGATTTAACTCTATCCATTTTGACGCAATTCACTCTTGAAATTTACGCCGCAGCCACAAATTTGAAAAAACACTAAAACCCCTATTTTTGAAATTCAAGGTCATTCAAGGTCATCGATGTTTACACCAATAAAAAGCTTGTCACTATATTGCTTGTTACGATAAGCAGCATGTCTCTGCCGATCTGCAACCGTTTTCAAGCTACACGAGCCAATAG
>Ga0209367_1010940_pt1 | contig 12101 bp, 8 predicted proteins | sample WorMetLIZISLAND2_FD_187412 | JGI IMG/M metagenome (GOLD analysis project Ga0209367, IMG submission 187412) | Marine gutless worms symbiont microbial communities from Max Planck institute for Marine Microbiology, Germany - Olavius geniculatus... ... | reverse complement strand
TAGTAGTGGTAGTAGTAAGGATAGGGGCAAGATAGTGGTAGTGTAGTCGTAAGATTACGGTAACAATAGGGGTGACGTAGGTTATGGTAAGGGTAGAGTATGGTAATGGTAAAGTAGAAGTTACTTAGTCGAAGTAGAAATAGGAGTAGCAGTAGTTGTGGTAGCAGTTGTAGTGGTTATTCTACTGTTCGACTTTATTTAGCTCTAGATTACTTTCAACGGCAATAAATCTGCAAATATTTATGTAAAAAAACTGTTCAGTTTATATACAGTGTAAAGGTGACATCGTGGTTGTAGATATAAAACAGCACAAATCACAATTTGAAAAATTCAAACATCACCATTACACAATGTCAGAAGAACTTTGCTGACTGTGTAATGGTAAAGTTTGAATTTTTTAAATTGCGATTTGTGCTGTTTTATATCTACAACCACGATGTCACCTTTACACTGTATATAAACTGAACAGTTTTTTTACATAAATTGCAGTAACTGTAGCAGTCATACATACTGAGCACACACAACGACTGTTCAGGCATAAGCAAGCAAGCAAATATTATGCTAGTTCGTTAATACAATGCAAAAGATTGGTTCGGAAGATATGTTTACACTACAAAGAGCAAACAATTTGTTTGCGTAGAGCTAGATTAAGTAAAACTGCACCAAATATCCAATTTGTGTTCGCATTCGGCCGAATAGTAGTTCTAATTATTTGTATAAAAATCCGTATAAAAATTTGAATAGATCGAATACGAATCACGCTTACGAAGTTCCAACCAGAAGCAGCCGCCACTCTCTCTCCTGTTGCTTTTTATACTGAAAAAATTACTAAACGTTTGATATAGTTACTATTGTGACGGTTGTGATTATAACTATAATTACAGAAGTTTCGTTCTGTAGTTATCAGCAGATTTCAAGTTGTTCATTCAGTATTTGTATTTGGTCGAATATAATAAAAATAGTGTTTGGCACAGTTCTAATTTCTGGGATGTATTTTTGACGAGGTTGCTGCTGTTGTAGATCAATGAGCAACTTTAATCAGGGCAACAGCGACCCAAATCGACAACATCCGTAGAACCGTGGTAGCAACCAACATCAGTGGCGGATTTAAGGTGGTGCGGGGATGGCCATCTCCCCTCCTCCTATTTTCTAGATGCATTTTATAACCAAGTGACAATTATGCACAAAATGCATTATTTCTGCGTAAAATGGTTAAAACCTTTACTGGAAAAGGGGCAGAGCGCCCTATCCAAACCTCATCCCTACCCTTCCACCCAATTATTCCAAAATTCTGGATCCGCCACTGATTAATATCTACACGGCTGACCGGCCGGCCGGTCGCCAGCATGCACTCGACAAAGTGTCGCTGATAGACTATTAATTGCCAGTCATCTGCTAGGGTGTAGTCGTACAGTTAAGCAGAGTTAAAAACTTGATCTTCATAGTCAGGTGTAAAATAAAACACCTACAAAGATGTTAAAATATTACAGCATTGTATTTTACATGTAGGCCTAACCACGTCTAATAAAAGTAAACGTTTGCAAAAACATTACAAGTACAATAAAACATGTGCAAAAATATATCGTCACGTGATTGAACGCAAAACATTCTTGCTGTACAGGCCGTATAAAATGTTTTGGCCAACGTACATGTAACTGCGACGCCTTTATGACGCGTATTTAAAAATGAAATTCAAAGATGCATATATAAATATCCTTTTATCACAAGACATACTTGTATTAGTTGCCGCCATGTTGCTGAATCTGCAGTGTTTTTTTTGGCACGGCGCTGTAGCTATTTTAGTAGTTAATTTTCGGTTTTTAGGAGACAACAGTTTTACACATTAAATATGTTTCAACTGTTTAAACTGCCGATTACAATAAATCGAGCAGTACACAGTATCACACAACAACTGACAGAAAAACAAAGTGATGTGCTAAATAGTACCCATGAGAAGCAAAGTAAAGATACTCCGCTATTACAGACTACGTAGTAGAAAAGAGTTTTTTAGTAAGACTTTGGAAACAAACTAAAAACTGCATCAATATTTTTAGGGTCCAATAAAATTTGACGGAAGCAGGTTTTTAGCGTCGGACAGCAACAAGAAGCACACTTTTTGGTTTTAGCTGTTTTTTTGTATGTTTTTTTCTTACTGAGCCACTTTGTTCTTTTCGCTACTATGATCGTACAGGGAACGAAGGTTTGTTTTCATGCCGTAGAGACTAGAGACTAGCTGGTGTAGTAGATGGTGTCGTATCGCAGTGTAGCGTCTGCTCTGGCGTCTTTCTGGTGGCGTTCCTTCGCTCTGAGGTGTTCCACCTCGACAGGTGCTCGGTTTAGGACCACCCCACGACGTCGCATATCCAGCAGTTCGACGTTGACCTCGGTCCCTGGATGGGTGATCTCAGTCGGCAAGTAGGCAAACGCCAGACTGCGTTTGACCGTGGCGCCGTACGCCCCCGACGTCGTGTGACCCACCGCACGGTCCCCGTACCAAACTGTCTCGTTTCCCGTGGCGTCCACATCATCCGTGTCTACCGTGAGTACGACCAGACGTCTCCGTGGTCCGTCAGCCATCAGCCGTCTCAGCGCCTCACGACCCACGAACTCAACGCTCTTCTCCAGCCGCACGCAGTCGTCCAGCCCAGCCTCGTACGGGTCTGTGTCGACCGTCACGTCGCAGCCCCACGACCGGATTCCCTTCTCAACGCGCAGCGAGTTCAGAGCGTACGTTCCAAAGTCTCCAACCCGTCCGGTCGCCATGATAGCGTCATAGAGGTCTCCGAGATGCTCTACTGGGGCATACAGTTCCCAGCCCAGCTCTCCCGTGCCTGATGTGCGTATCGCTCGCGTTGGAACACCGGCGACAGTCATGCTGCGACAGTGCATGTACGGAAACGCATCATCGGACAAATCGTCTGAGACCAGGGAGGATAGGATGTCCCTCGACCACGGACCAGCGAGTCCCAGACAGCCCCAGCTGTCAGTCATGTTCGACACTTCGACGTCTGCGTAATCGCCTCTCCACTGCTCTGCTTCGATCCACCTGCCAACAAACAACAAGTAAATAAGTAAACGACTTATACACTTACTTATCTAATCACGGAAGATTTCTTTTGAAGTCATTTCGGAGCGCTCCAAGGCCGCATTACGCCTCTTGTCCGTCCCTCGTTTGTCTTTCTGTCTCGTACGGGCTCCTGACATGAAAAATAAAAGAGATAGATGAACCAAAATAATGTAAACGTTCCTCAAGAGACAGGAGTAAACGCTGTGCCAATTTCCAGTTCAAACGGTCAAAGGTCAACGCCTCTGGACGTTAGAAACCCCGACACGCATTTCGCGTATAAAACCAAGGCTCGTGTGGAGATGATCTAATTTACTGTCAACGCTTGAAACAGCCGGCAGCAAGCGGGCGGACGGTCGCATCATAACGGCACTCGGCACCGACATCTGTGAATACCTGAGATCGCGGAGCTCGGATGCGGCATCTGTGATACAGAAGAACGAGTTGTCCTCGAGCTGGGTGAGAGTCAACTCGGCATAGACTCGGCCGGTCTCGGTCAACATGTGCGTCGTCACGGTTCGGCCGATGGCTGGCAGATCGTTGGCCGTCAAGCGATCCAACAGCCGAGCCGCATCACGTCCTCTGAGTTCCAGCTTACCGCACGGCGTCAGGTCAATGACTCCCACCTTCTGTGTCACCATCTCACATTCACGTATCACGGGCTTGAACCTGCACCGCCAGCGAATACACCGTGTCATAATCAGTGCCTTCAATGGAACTGTTAACTGCACAACAAATAGTAGCCTACAGGCTACATTACATATCGCAAGTACGAATTCTGTCTACGCATATTATAATCCGCGCTATAAAATCATTCACTTTGCAAGTAAGCAAGTACGGAAACAGGAACAGAAACAACAATTAGTATTGCTGTAGTACTATACACCCATCCAGTGTTTATATCGACCACGTGACGGGATGACGGCCAATCAGAGCGAAGGCTTTGCCAACAAAACAGTAAGCACTGGATGCGTGTATTATTAGTTGATGTTGTTATTCTCGTTGCCGTTATTGTTGCACACTGTTAGTACTCATAGACAGAGCAAACTATGTATCTGGCTTACGATGAATTTATATAAAAGGCATGTGCGTAAATGCTGATGTAAGAGCGAAGCGAAATAAAATGACTGAAATAACCCTACTATACATGTAGACGAAGACAAAACCAAAAAGCATGAGAACAATTTGAAACAGTGTCTAATCAGTAAGGCAAGGCGCAACTATAGCTACAATTTCTGATCACATTTTTGGCCTACAGTTGTGCACTTCGTCTGACTCTGGTCGTGCGTTTAATTTGTGTGGCAATTTTTTATTTGCTGTTCGTCCATTTTTACGTTTGATCCGTTGCGCAGATTCGTTTATCAACTTTTGAAATAAACGAAGGTGTTGACGATAATGATGATGATAATGCTGAGATCGACGTAACAAACCGACCAGTTAGTTCGTCGAAAGCTCGGCACGTATCCGGGCAGATCGGCGGGCTGAGCGAACCAATTGGGTTGCTCCCAGCCGGAGTGGAAGCCAAACTCCGCGCCTCGCTGTCTCTGACGGTCGTACAGGGTGCCACAGCGACGCACGCACGGTCTGCCGGCCGGACGCTCCTCACGCGGGTACGTTACGGCGTTGTTCATGCCGTAACACTCGCGCACCTTGGCCAGAGTGAACTCGGCGTCCGTCCAGCGACCGAAGCGATCTGGATCAGCCTCGGTGAGGTCGTACGTCGGCTCTCCGTTCACTATCCACTCCGACAAGTACCTACACCACCAGCACAGATGGACGACTCTTCTTGGCTCTCCTATACTCGTCTTGGCTCTCTTAAAGACATAGTACACGCTATCGTAGATCCGAGTATTTTTGACGCGCTACAGTCATGCTGTATCGTTGGCATCGTTTTCGTCTGTCTGTCTGTCGTTTGTCGTCCATCGTCTGTATCGGATGTACTGTGGCTAAACGGTGAGAGATACGGCCAAAGTTGCTATTAATCACTAACAGGAAATCGCATAAGACCTTTCCGGTGAGATGAAAATTATCGACGTTGGATGACTTTGAAAGTCAGTACTGCGACAGAAACTGTATGGGCTATAGCGCATCTTCCCTAGCGACAGATGGGCTTTCTTGTTAGATTAAACGCCAGTTCGCTTATTTCCAGGCTATTTCTCGTTAAAAGTTTTAGCACACCGAGTTTGATCGAGGATATTTACAGTACATTAAATATGAGCGCCATACTATCGCAGTAAACACAGCGCGATGTTGTTTATATTTATAAGAACTAACTGCAAAGCCCAAGAACGAAATCGGTGCAAAAAACAATCGAACTTGGCTTTAAAATATACAATGTTTCCAACAGGACAATTCAGCATAATATACTCTAGTTTAGGGAAGAAGAGGGATGATGAGGGATGGGGGATAGGGTTGATTGAGTCTGACTCAACCAACCCCACCGGCTGATACAATACTATTTCAACAAGCTTAAGCTTCAATAAGACTAAGCTTATATTATAAGCGTAGTCTTAATTTCTGCTCAAGGACAAGTGGCTGCCACCCATGCACCAGAAATGAGTTTGGCAGGTCTACCGAAAATTGTGACCCCCAGTGACATCAGATCATATACACGTGCTCTTCCCGTAGAATAAAAGTTACCAAGAGATCAGGCAGCACAAGAATACTAACAGACTCAGCTGTGAAAATGATATCAGCATGAGAACAAAAGCAAATGAGAAAAAATTAAAGGGTGGCAACAATGCAATGGGCCAGCAACAATCAGGTGACAGCCGATCTAAACCAGCCAGCTAACAGCGTCTAAAATACAGTAGACTTGCAGCTAAGATCATGACATTGCCAAAGCAGGATGCCAATGACACTAGGCCTAATCCATCTTGCCTGTACTGCAATGGCCTTTATCTGGAGTTAATGAATGAATATCGTCCGTGAATTCAGTGCCAGGGAGTGTGTAAGAAATGGTGCCACCGAGTCTTTACTGGTGCTGACAGAAAATACAAGCAATTTTTATGTGTGAATTTTGTGTAATCAGTAACTTTAGTTACATGCCCTTATTGGGTGAGAAACAATAGGCCTACACTTAGTTAAGTTAGGTTAAATGAAAGTCTGATACTTTAATTTTTTAAGAAGGCACTGGATAGCACTATCGTGTTAGGCCTATCATAGACTCTATTCGTGATGCACTGTTTTTAGTTTTTCTTTGGATAAAAATGACAATAAAACACTCATTTTTTGTACTCATGTGGCGAATATAAGCTTGATAATAACTAACTTAACCAGTACCTCATCTAGGGTTGAATGAGCCACTTCACAATAATCGTAAATTTTGAGCTTGCTTCAAAATTTCTTGCTAAATTTAGAAAATGGGTATATATATTATTTTTCGGTCATGTGTTGAAAATAAAAAGTACAAATTATTTCACAAATAAGACGAAATTTTTGAGAGAACAACGATAAAATTTTTGTTGCGCAACCATCCCCCTCTTACTGTACGTCATTTTGGAAGAACAATCTGAACATACAGTCTACGAGTAGTTTGTAACTTGGGTTATCATACCTTCCAGCGCCGCCGGCTTGAATGATGCCGTAGCCGAAGCCAACAGCACACCAGTAGTTGCGATGCGCACGCACTGGTCCTATCATCGGCAGCAGATCGGGCGTGAACGTCATCGGTCCATTGACTACACGCTGTATCTCGGCCTCAGCAAGCACTGGCACCACATCCATTGCACGGTCTACGTGCACCTGTAGACGGTCCAGGTCCGACTCGAACAGTTCCTTCCCGAAACCTTCAACACCAACCAACACGACGTTACTGGAAATGCGCACGACATACGAGCCAGGTGCGCCCAATCCATTGACAGATAGGCAGGATGCTTTCCGGTTAAACTTCCGGAAGTTAAGGGGTATTTTACACTTCACAAATCAGCAAAACTTAAACGACTGAAAGTGTTGCCAAAAATGGGTTTCCAGAGATTAAAATGTGTAAAATTGGACTATGTTTGCGGACTGGGATATAACGCTATTTTCCTTTCCTTTTCCTTGCTTTCTTTTCTCATTTATTTTTCTTTTCCCAGTTTTTTTCGCCAAATCCAGTTTAGTGTCTAGGGAACGTTGTAAGCTTCCCCAGCCGGATCCAGGGCCAAGTCTTGGCCGCAAACGCATTTTGTCGCATTTTTCACTCTACCGACGTATGTCATGGCACATTCGTTTATGTGCAATGCAAGCAAATGCCTGCGTTTTGTTGATTTGCCAATGCCAAGTAATAAACATTTCGGTAAGGGAGTTGAACTTGTTAACCTTTCTCTACCTCTAGTTTAAATGACCCTGGAGAACTCGTATAGGAATTTTGCCGTACTCGTAGGGGTGTAACTACGGCTTCACTCACCAGGTGGCAGTCCGTTGTGATACCAGTCTTCACAGAGCTTCATCTTGTTCTGATGTTCGTACGGACCGAACAGCAAGCCGTCGCCCTCCTGACGCATGTAGTAGGACCCGGTCAGATCACGGATCACCGGCAGTTCTTTGTCTAACGACTGGACCGCTGGCAGCCCACCCGTCACCATGTACTGCACATTACGCACAGCCGATTTTAGGCAGGTTCGACATGTTTGACCGAACAGGGGCCTCACGAAAAAAGCCCCCACAGGCCAGAGACTATCAGACAACAGCGCGACAGTTTCTGAGCAGTCCTTATTTTTTGCGTGTTGCGACATTCAAAAGTTCACTTGATGCAGCACATTTTCTGATCTGAGAGGTTCTGCACGCGAAATCTGAACTTTTCGACGTTACTTACTTACATATATATTTCCTGGAAGTAAAATTTCTGTGAGAGCCACATATTTTTAGCGAACAGAGCCGAATCGGGCTCAAACCCTGCCCCGACATCACGTATAGATTGCTAGCATAACTATGTCGACGTACGACGTCTTGCTATTTAATACACCCGCTCCGCAGATCAACGCAGCCTTCTATCCATTCGTGTATCTATACGCGATAAGTCCGGGGTTAAGGCGGGGCCCGTTCAGCAGCACTGTGTGGCATGGAAAGCTATACACATTATAAACATGCATTACACATATGAACAGAAAACCTGAACTATGACCATGATTTTAATTGCAGATGCTGCTGCTGCTGTTGTTGTTGTTGTTGATGATGATGATGACGATATGACGATGACGATGACGACGACGTCACATCACAGATGCTGGGTAATGTCATTAATGCAAATGACTGCAAAGTGCAGACCTGATGATGGACGGAAACGATCGGTAGATCTAGTCCGGTAAGCCGCCCAACATCACGAGCCCACAGCCCGGCCGCGTTGACGACACGGTCGGCCTCGAGGCGTTGTCCGTGGTCGGTCTGGACGATCCAGCCGCCTGATGACGTTTGTCTCAGGGCCGAGATCGACGTACCTTGGCTGATCGTGGCACCGTGCTGTCGAGCGCCGACCGCCAGCGCCTGCGTCAGCAAGTACGGGTCGACGTGCCCATCTCCCGGGTTGTACAGACCAGCCTCGATGTAGTTCATGTTTAACAGCGGGTGAAGTTGGCGGATCTCGTCCGGCCAAACCAGCCGCTGCAGCGCCTTTATGATCGATCACACCGTAAAACATGTACACACTGGTGATTGATGATTTGTCATTGATTACAAATAATGATATTACGGGTCATGAATGTTTGTCAAAAACTTTGACAAAAATCTACCGAAATCACCGAACCCTGTTTGTCGCATGGCGTGTTTTATTCGTCACGTACATTGAACGACAGGCGACCATCACTCTGAGCCCCTACCTCAACGTCAGTTCATTTTTGGTCTTAATAGTCAATACATCATCAGTTAAAAGTTTAGTAGAATTTTCTCCACTGCGTTCTAAGATATCGCGATGCCATAACAAACTTTTCTTGGTGCACGCACGCACTGACCGACAGACAACCAAAAAAATAACTTCTTCGCCGACAGCAATGTTAACACTAACAGTGATTTAATAAATTAATTGAACTAGTGTCTACAGTCACGGTTAATGACTACGATAAAACACAGATAACGAAAACTAAACGTAAAAAAGACTAATTAAGTTAACATAAGCAATGTTGCGATTGTTGTCGTTTTCATCTCTAAATCATAATGATAGCACAGGCAAGCGTCAACCTGGTTCCAGCCCTGTCTGGACATCTGGTAGCGGATCTCATCAACTCGTTGTGATGTATCGGCAAGGCGAAGACTGCCGCACTTGTGAAACCCGACGTTCTGACCTGTCTCTCGTTCCAGCGCGTCATATAGATGAATGCTGTAGTAGTGTAGACGCTTCATGTTGATGCCTGGGTGGTAGAAAGTCGTCAGACCGGCGGCGTGCCACGTTGAACCCGCTGTCAACTCGCTCTGTACAGACACGTCATACCGGCGATCAGCATTCAACCGCATTGGCGTAGCCAGCGGGGGCAGTAGAGGGCGGTCCCCTTTCCAATTACAGTTGTTAACGCAAAAATGGGCAGTAAACTACAGAAATTTATATATTTATATATATAAATTTATATACAGAAATTTATATCCGTCGCGTGCGTTTTCAGACCTCTTTTTCATGCCCAAAATGCGCTTTCGACACCGCTGGCAGAGCTTTCAAAACTCCCCCAGACACAGCTGGCGCGGAGGGGAATTGATGCCCCCACCCCTCAGAGACCCTATCCCGCTTTCGGCCTTTGGTCTTGATTTCCGGCCTTTTGAGCGTCAGTACGTCCCTCTCCTCCCAACTCCAATTTCTGGCTACGTGAATTCACTGGCAACGAACGATGATCGCACGCCTTGTGTCGACATGTACGCGGCCGTCCGTCTAGTTGCCGAGGGTCGTACGCTCCCGCTGCACTGCGTTTAGAGTGTAGTGAGCTCTGAAGCCGCATGCTGCGAGTAAACCGACCCGACGGCCAACGCGCGATCCGCCAGCCGCAAGTAAACATTTTACACGAAATACACGCCATTTTCTGTAGCAGTTTACTGTCCGACGTCTTTGACCTTCGATCTCTGGAGCTCACGCCATTTTTTTCTTTCTGTTTTTGATGTAAGAGCTCGTACAGGAATGGAGAAAGGATACAGACAAACGGAAAAACGGATGGGCGGAAAATAAGATTGGTAACCGTAATTTAACCTATTATAAATTAGGACGGCCGTATAAAATTTATGTTCAAAACAGTCGAGAAAGACCTTCTCTAGTAGCAGGATGTCTTTTTGCCCGAGCTTGGCCAGGTGATAAGCGACGCTCGTGCCGAGAATTCCACCACCGATGATAATAGTTCCAGCTCTCTCCGGCAGGTGGCGACTCGTGTCGTCGGCACCAGTTGATCTATTATACAACACAGCCAGTAGTTTAACGTATTATATTTTCCTATCTTTAGCAACAACAATAAATTCTGAAGTCAGAAGATCACGATCACCCCATCCGGCGATCTAGACGAATAAGCGCCACGTTTAAATTACAGAAAATGTCACTGTGTGCGTCATCGGGATTTCATATATTCAACGAACTTCCTTTATTCGACGTCACCTCGGCACAGTCACTCTCGGTCTTCACTTATCAGGTAGCGTCTCAAGGGCCAGGTGTTCCCGTTTTTGCGGACCAACTTATTTCACACTCCACTGATGTTTTATAGAAATAACGCATATCATTTAGGCCATATTAAAACGCTGTATGACAATAATGACGATGAAGCATCTATACATACAGCATTCTGATGTGGTCGGTTGTCTGACATCGCTGACGCAGTTGATGGACGACGAGACATCGAGAATGTCGACCGATCGTCGACGTACCAACCGTCGCCGTCAGACCTCGCACTAACCGTCCGCAATCCACTCTTCCACCGAGACGCATTTTTACTCACAGCAGTTGTGTCCAGATGAAACCCAGAGATTCAGTGCGATCGGAAACGACCACTAATTACAGAAAACAAAATCTACCGAAGTTAATCATCGAACAAAAATCACAAACGCACTGTAACAAAATTACAAAATCACCACATAACAGAGGCAAAAAAATCAAGAAACGTCGCAGGTGTGAATCAGGCATGATGTTCGACGACGTGCGGTTTATAGTGTAAGTTTTGTGTCATCGGGGCGTCGATATTTTTGCAGAAGGGACTTTCAAGGTCCTAGTGTTGTCGGCAGCTCAACTCGCACAGTCGTTTCGCCAACCACCTCAGTTGTCACGTGCAAATCTACTCCAGAATTAAAGAGCCAATCCTTTTCCACGTTGTCAGGCCTAGCCTGTTTGTGATCATAATCATAAGTGATCATCCGTTACGGAGTTATAATCTCCATAACTGGTCAGCAAAAATGTGTACACACTGTAATGACAATTTCTGTCACTTACTAGTTTTGCACTATGGATAAGATGCTAGACCGTGATTATTCATCAGTCTCCGTGAAAGATGAGGTTGAAAACTAAAAATAATCATATGCGTACAGCTGACTAAAAGAATGGAAAATGTATCTAACCTCAGTCTTTATCGACAAATATCACAGTTAGATCTACAGTATCCGATCTAGCATACGATTCGCGAAGTACACATCAACGACCTGCCTAACTATGAACGAAGAATCCAGCCTAATGACTTCAACCCTGCACGGTGTAGGCTACGTGCTGAGATGACACGTGCTAAATATAGGCCTGGCGTTGTTGTTGTTTTGGTGATGTCCAGCCAGCGACGGTGTTTGCTAGCCTAGTACACGGCTCCACGGCCTACTTAGCCACGATGCACCGCGGGAAACAGATAGCTTAACGACATTTTAAGCGACATTTGCATTTGCCGGCTTTATTGCTCCGATCAGTCAATTGTCTGCATAATAGGGCCTATACGTGCAGGCCTTACGTTTGAGCTGTACAATACAATGCAATACAATGGAAAATTTGCACTCAAAAACTGACAAACACACTGTCAGTTTAATCTAGCACATAAACTAAAAAGAACTGAAATGTTTAAAAGAAAAATGATATGAGAGATACTGAGAATAGAAATAGTCCTAAATGTAAAACTGACAAAAA
>Ga0209367_1010939_pt1 | contig 12101 bp, 8 predicted proteins | sample WorMetLIZISLAND2_FD_187412 | JGI IMG/M metagenome (GOLD analysis project Ga0209367, IMG submission 187412) | Marine gutless worms symbiont microbial communities from Max Planck institute for Marine Microbiology, Germany - Olavius geniculatus... ... | reverse complement strand
GTTCGTAAGCCCATGATCAAACAGCGATCATCCTTTGTTATTCTGCCCATATCAAACGATTTATTCTAAAAATTATTACTGGTAAACAAAGTAAATAAACACAATATAACGTAACAATGAAGTCACAAGGCACTACTGCGAATAAGTAAGTAAGTTTAACTATTTTATGGTACGAAATTGATATCTTTATGTGTTGCCTGTTCTTCGAGACCACTGTAGCTTTGACAGTGTTTGTTTTGCTAGGTAATGTGGTCACACAACAAAGATGCGGTGGGCGGAAGAACTTTATACTTTACGCGCCATAAATTTCTGCTTGTAACAGTGAAAGAATGGTTAAAATCGGTGCTGAATTACCAAAGTTATCCCAAAAATAAAATTGGGTATCCATTTTTTGGAACACCCTGTAAGTGAAAACAAATGAGAATACGGCTGTTTATTGGTTGAAAATCGCAAATTTTTCTTCACTCAGTTCCTTCCAGCGGAACCCTTTTAAAATGTGTAAAACACAAGTATTACTAGATGCTAAAACCTCAACAGTTCCTGGTAGTGGTGAAGATTTCGTAACCGTTGTTTTGATAAAATAGCCGAGTGTGACGGGCGGACGAACGGACGGACACCTTTGTCATAGCTGTGACTGGTCATCTGCATAGCAAGTTATATGCTAACACTGTAAAAATGCAGTGATTTAAAATTGTGCCCATCGTAATACTATGTCCTTCCGTTGGAGTTGTATTTCTTGCGTTCTATAGCCTAACATTAACAAAAGCACAAACACCAAATCATGACGCACGTTACAGTACAGCAACACCACAGTCTTGACACGGCAAGACTGTTCGACGTGTTCGTTGCCGGTCTAGTTTTCAGTGTGTTAGTTTTCAGTCGTTCATCGTGATTCTTTTCACTCGGACAGTCATCACCGGGACGGTATACTCGCATACGAAGCAGAATTCCGACGCGCATTGCTGGTCGTTCCATTGGTAATCTGTACTGGGCCAGAGATTAAGGCACGAGGACGCCCCGTGACCGTTATTCCCACCTCAACTCGGTTCGTGCGTTGACTTAGCCCAGTTCTCGTAGTTTTTCAGACAGTATTTTACGCCTTTCATGTTCCACTTGTCGTCCTCTTCTTTTTAGTCTTTTTCGTTTCTTTCTTTTTCTTTTTTCTCGTCGTTTTCTTTTTCGTCTTTCACGTCTTCGTTGTCGTAAACTTTTCTCATGTTTATGTCCTGAGCTGCATCGATGCCGGTGGTAAGTCTCCGGACAAACTCGGACTCGGTGTTGGGGTCATTGCGTTGCCCGGCCGTCCGTCCACACGTAGACTTGGTACACGCCAATGTGGCACTTCGACCGCATCTTTCCTGCACTCATACCATCCAAGAACATGTAGACAAGTGGACAATGAATTCAGACTTAGCATCTGACCGGTGTGAAAAGATCGATTATGCACTGAAAAATTAATAAAAAAAATATGGCCTACCATTTTGAGCTACCGCCACCGTTTCAGCTTAGTGAAGGAGTTGAGCCGACGATTAACAGCCGCCACTGAACATACTAGGAAAGCAACGTGCCGGTTTCAGCGGATGTCACAGTGGCTCTAGAACGGCCGGGAAAATGCGGTCTCCTCCCACCACCGAGTAAACGTCGCTGTGGTCTATTTGCTTAGTTTTTAGCCGACCGTACTTAAGTAAGGCGGGGCACGTTTACCTGTGTCGGGTAGGTCTAACAAGTTGTGACAGGTGACGTTTCGTAGCTTTGGCGTGGGTTTTCCATCTCAAAGCTACAGACATCGTTTAACCATTTAACCCCTCAATTACGCCGCAGTTAACACAGAACACGATGTCGATGTTGCTAAAGCTTCCACGTATATGCCGATTACTGCGCGTGCTGCACAGACCAAGGATTCAACTATAGACTTAACTCTACTTTGATTTGCTGTGGACTTTGTTGTAGCCTACAACACGTTAAACTTGTTGTATGATTTGCTGCTTGTTGAACAACTTTTAAGACCCATAGTTGTCATAATTTTCACTATGAAAGTAACTGAATGCTTTACCGTGTTTTTCTTGTGTACTGAACAGCAAGAATTGTTGCTGCTTTTTGTTCAACTTGCTTTGGATTCGTTGTACAGCATGTTGGTAGTACGACAAACCCACAACAAATCAAAGTATGACACAAACTTTACTATTTCGATTTGAGACAGACTTTGGATAACGGGTTGTTTAACAAGATGTACAACGTCTTAGCATGTCGAAATGCTGTTTATTTGCTGTAAGCTTTAGATTTGCTGATTGTTGTATATGATTTGTTGTTCAAGAAATTCACAATAAAACAATGTAAGTGGAGTTCGGGCTTTAACGTTTAACACTGTCGTCGTTGCAGTTCCTACGTTCATGCCCATGACCGCGCCTGCTAACCAGACTGAGGGTTCAGCTGATTCAACTACAACAACTAGTACTACTGCAACTAAAACAACAACAACAGCAACAACAACTACCACTACTACTACTTTTCATGCAGAGTCATATACCACAGGTTAAATATTTCAGATTTTGACGCTTTTTAGTTTTTTAGAAAGTAAACTATTGTCGGTTTGCTTTAACACTTTTATATTTTTAGTTTGTATCGTATCCATGGATTCATGTAATTTGCTTGAAATTGGGTGAATTTGAGTGACTAAATGTAGAGAATATGCAGTCAGAATCTAACACTCCTTTAAAGCATTAAATTATTTTAAGCACGTTTAATTTTATCCATTTGCATTTCATTTTCAATATGTCATTTTTTATTTTATGTGTGAGAACAGCGACCAAAATAACTTGACAAGGGCGGAATCAATGTCCTCGTTTGTACACCATGTCTCAGAAAAAAACACTCAAAATTGTTTTTGTCATAACTTTGTCAAATTTTTACTAACTTTAATAATTTTTAGCATGTTGATGGCTAAGACGACGAAATTATGTAAGATGCACTTATTTTTCACCTCACCTAATTTGTGTCAATGCACTACCATGTGAAACGGATGCTCCAAATTGTTGCATAATGCTGAGTTGTTGTCTCAAGTAAATGCTGTAACGAGTTAATTAGGCACAAAATACACTAAAATGTGAATTATTTAACAAAATTATAAGTTTGTATAACAACTCGCTTGTATATTAGAATATTAGAATTTATGCCAAAGTGTGCTCCGCGTACAAAGACGCAATGGCTTAGCTGCAACGCCAATGGCTGATAGCAGAATCAACGATCGACTGATCAAATGCATTCACTTGTCGATTAGACGTGTTTTAAGCTCATCAGCCAGCTATTTTGTTGTCTGCTGTTTTCAGCATAAAATATTTAATACCTTAAAATTATTAAACCACGTTGCACCCTCTGTCGAATTGATGATGCAAAAGTGATCCATCTGATGCAAATAATCGCCGAGTAATGTAACAATTTGCAGCATTTGTGTTTAACATGGTAATGCGTTGACATAAATTAGATGAGGTGAGAAATGAGTGCCTTACCTTACCTTACCTCCGGGGTGGACAGGCTCTTACACCTGCCCAGCGCTGAGGCCGTATCAGCTCGGCCCAATGCGCGTCCCCGAATGTAACCAGAAGGTTACAGGTAGCCATAAAGCCGTAACGGCTGTGAAGCCGTAAATAGACGGCTGTAAAGCCGTAGTCGGCTGTGAAGCCGAAACCAGCACAAGAGCACTGGTATCGTGTAGCAATCTGCCTACACGAATTTGGTCAGCTCTTAGTTGCTCCTCGCCTCTAGAATTTTAGAAATCTTTCGGGTCATCGGTGCTAAGCCCCACCACCACAGCAAGGTGGCTGACCTCGGTGGGGAGAAATGTGTGCACCGTACATAATAATATTGTATTGACCATCTTTGTGCCAAAAATTATCAAAGTTGGTGGACATTTGACAAAGTTATGCCAAAACAATTTTGACTGTTTTTTCTGAGACACGGTGTATTTACCAGATAGTAAGATAAGGCTGATTGTTTGGCTGCAATTTGTAATGACATTTTTGGCTAGAGGTGTGATTTTCGAATCTTTTTTTCTCAGGACTTTATCTAGCACATTGTGTCGTAGGACTACAGAAGTGCACTTGCCAAATGGCATCTATAACGGTTTAAATAGGGTGCACGAATGTGACAGACGACAGACGGACAGACCACGTACGCTATGGAGAAATGTGTAGCTAAAGGTGGAATTCCGCCTAATAATAAATGCTTATGGTGGCGACGTTGTAAGGCACTGTTAGCATCTCGTGCTCGGCTGAGTGGATCAACTACACCGACTACTCTGCCAGCGGAGCAGTCCTGATGCCCCGGTACACGACACTCAAGGCCTGTCTACAAGGCTGCAAGTTGGACGTGGCCAGCTGCATCGCGGTGCAGTGGCGTAACGCGTCAAGCGGCTGTTTTGCAGTGTTTGATCTCAACAACGTCTACGGAAGGTTCCCCACTCCTGGCGTCGACCTCTATCACCTTCTCTACAGCTGCATGAGCACTGGTCATCAGGGTTACGCTTCTTTTACATCAAGATCGAAGCAAATATTTTTTCAAGATAATAAAAACCGATAGCTTACAATTGCACGTCGTAAAAGAACAGCAACACAGTCGCTTTATTAACTTCAATGTAAAAAATATAAAATATAAAAAAATATACGATAAAAGTCCAGTCATAGTTGTGATAAACTTTATAAGCGTTTCTTCATGTTTCTTTTTATAGAAAAGGTGTTTTAACGCTAAAATCTATTCAAGTTATTTTTCGCTTAGTAACACAAACAGAAAAGAAATAATTTTTAGCGTTCACAGCTGTTTGAAGAACATTATATAGCCTAATAATGTCCTCGTATAATTTGAAAAATGTTTATTTCTTAACACGCTAATAACAAAGCAATATTATTTTGTAGCACGTACATTATTTGATGATGCATTATTATTCGAGTGTCAAACGTTTTCTGAACCGTGTCTGTAAACTTCTTGATTTTTTTTTCTAGTGCACGCTTTTTTGTATGTTATTATTGCTAACTATGATGATGCCGATGATAATGATAATTGCTTTCAGAAGCCGGACCGACAGACGTTACTGCAGTCACCAAGTCCCCAGGTAACGTTTGTAATTTGTTTGTTTCATTCATTTTGCTATATTTATTCATCACTTTCTAGTCGTTTTTATCTGCTATGATCACCACGTTTATTTTTTCAATTATCTATCATCCATTCAATCGTCCGTCCATTTAGGGCCTATTCATGTATTTTTTGCGCAATAAGCGGACATGCTTAACTTGAAATCACAGCCATAGGCTATCAAACGAACTGAACGGGAAAGACATGCATAGCACTAAATCAGAGAATTATAAGAAAAACGTCACAGATGAATATTGTTTACTGCAGTAATTGCAGAAGATTCCAGCAACTGCCTAGATACTAATGGTTGTTGCCTGCAGAGTTAGTGACGGTTGGTCTGCATATACCTGAGGTGACGCAGTGCTACCGACCACCAAGCCGTCCACACGCTGAAGTAAGTCTGTACTCAGACGCCAATGGCGTCGTCGCCATCTACACCTGCCACACCGGCTACTACTTCGCTACGGGCGGCACAATACGCACCATGCTGTGCGTGTTTAACGTTTGGTCGCACGATATTCCCGACTGTGAGCGTAAGTATACGTATTCTTAGACCCCGTTTACACGAGAAGCATACACGAAGCATACATGAAGCACACTTAGAGCAACCTTGGAGCAAACTTGGAGCAAACCTAGAGCACACGTCGTGCTCTTTTAAAGCTTGCTTGAAACGGTGTATATTGAATACGTGTGCTTCGTGTGTGCTTCATGTATGCTTTATGTATGCTTCCTCGTGTAAACGAGGTATTAGTTACAGCGCTGCATGCTGGAATGGGTAAGCAAGTACGCAGTGCAAAAATTTCTGTCCCTAAATTGTTTGAACTCACAACGATATTGGTGCAGTCTTTTGTTTGCTTTTGAAGCTTTACTGAAAAAAGACCGTCGCATCTAGTCTGTTATGCTGCAGTATTTGTACTTTAGGTATATTGAGTATTATTCAGTATGTAACTTCGTTTTCTATGAATTGTTGTGTAAAATCACGCGGCAGAAACAACAAAAATATTTTCCGACTTCGTTTTTACTTATTCGCCGAACTGCACAAGATTTTTTAGGTTCAAGTGCACACGATAACGACGTTGTATGATTATAATCGCAGCGGTGAGGTGTGACTCGTCGTTGTTCGCGGCCGCTGGTTGGGGTCAGTCGCCGACATACGACTCTGTACCGGACTACCTACCAGTAGGTCATGTTATCACAAGCCGCTGTGGTCGCAGTGTCGCCGGCAGAGGTCGCTTTGCTCTGGGCACTACCACTGAGATCATCAAGTGCACTGCACGCGGACAGCTTGGGATCCTCAACCAAAGACCGTCTGGCTGTCTCAGTATGTAGCCTGTCCTATTTTCCACTGCGTTGTTTACTAATAATAATCACTGGCTACAAAAATTAAAGGGAACATTTTAATTGCAGCAAAATGTTTAAAAAAAATAATTACTTTACGTCACGTATTCAATATGCTAAAACGTTCTGCAGCGTTTTACAGTTTTAGTTGCAATAGTTTCATTTTTCGTGCAACCACGTCCTATTTACTGCTGCTTGGATCACGGCTAATTCTGAAAATTAAATTTGCTTTAACCCCCCTCAAAAAAATAGCCACAAAAATTAATTTTTGTTCGTTGTATTGCAAACTAAGCGAATTTGTCACATTTGATGGAGTATAATAATATTAAAGTTATATTTTATCTGCCTTACACATAAGCTTATGTTGGGGTCGATTCAAATTAATCTCAAAACAGGACAGAGACTAATCTTGTTGTTGACACTGTAACTACTACAGTACTGCTATTATTGCTACTAATGGGTTGTGTTGCTGTATAGATGCACGCTGCTTGTCACCTCCCGTAGTTTACAACGCAACAGTGATTTTCAGCACACAACTACTGCCAATATATTTAATATAACTACTACAACGACTACGGAGTACAACTTTTGTTAGAACTGTAACAACTCCACATACGACTGGAGCAACAACAACAAGAACAACAACAACTACTACTACTGTGTCGTTGTAGATACGCGCTGTATGTCCCCTCCGGTGATCGGCAATGCTACGGCGATTTTCAACGCAACTCGTCGATCAATAACAATAAACTGTTTGACTGGCTATCGCTTCGGTAGTGGAGTGCATCAGGGTTACGTCAGTGCAACCGTTCACTGCAATGATGACAATACTTGGGCCGCAATCAGTCCTTGCACTAGTATGACAATTTTCCATTTTGTTATAAAATTGTACAAAAGTACAGATAAAAATGAAAAATCTTTAGTTTACTCACTACACAATATGTCCAGCATACAGCTGATTTTAGCAATATCAAGAACGGTAGAAAAACAAGTCCAAATTTTACTCATAATAATTGATACATAATAATAAAAGTCAAATAAAATTCTGAACTGCTATAGAAAACAAACCACCTGGTGACGCTATATGCAGTGCTTGCTTTTGTAATTTTGTAATAATAATAGTAATAAATAACGTTACTTACTAGAAAGTGCTCAAACAGTTTAAAATGCCGGATCCGTATTTTTTCCTATAGAATTAACATTACATCTGGAAGGACGACCGCACTTTTTGTCGACATTTGGGTCCTATACATTTTTCTTGTTCACTGCTTGTGATTTCTGAAGACAGCCATGGATAAGTCAATTGGTGAAAGTTTCTTCCCGCCGAGTGTTTTCATTGTTATGATGTGTTTACGAAATAAAATTTATTCATAATAACAGAAATTGGTAGAAACGACAAAGAGGACAGCAAATAAAATAATCAACTATTGACTAGCAGAAATAGCTTACAATCATGTCTTTTGTACAAACTGCACATATCAAAATCGAATGTCTAACAGTTTAACAGAATAATAGTGACAATGACATTCGAGTCAAACAATTTGATGAAAAATCTGTTGACAAATTCCAGTGATTGCTGTTCTAGATCGCATAGACCAATAGCTGCACGGGTAAACATAATCTGCTATTGATGAGATAGTTGACTACGTGTAGAGATGGTCTGCAAGCCGTTGTCAGTGCCGTTGAATGGTCTTCTACTGAGCAATGACATCAGTCACGGGAGTGTCGTCAGTGTAGCGTGCCAGCCAGGCTTCATGTTCCCAGACCGCAACCTCACTGAACAACTCGAGTGTATCTCGGTCGGACTGCCTCAACCGGTCGCCGAGTGGACTGCACAGATACGCGACTGCCAGCGTATGTCTTTCTTTACGTGTTATTAGGCGGAAACGATTATGCCTATAGCTACACATTTTTCCGTAGCGTGGTCTGTCGTCGTCTGTCTGTCGTCTGTCACACTCGTACTTAAACCGTTTTAAACGTACTTAAACTCTGCTTAAACCGTTTGTCGGATTCAGATGCCATTTGGCAGGTACCATTGTGGCGTCAATGATTGTGTTAGATGGGTCCCTGTCCCCCAAGAGGAAGGGGGATCTGAGGTCGAACTCTCATTTAAAACATGCAGTTTCTTCCAGCTTGCGAAAAAATATGATTTATTATATTTACCAGGTCGATCAGCAATTCCCCCTTTTACCAAATTACTTGTTACATTACATGGCATGGTCTAGTGCTTAATAGATCGTGTCCGATAAGCGTAACAGTTGTACCTGCATGGGTAGCTGTCTACGAACAGGTAAAACAGCCAGATGTATGATGAAACCATGCAGGTTAACTCAGCCTTCCATCCCTCCTGAGTAGGCAAATCGAGTAACGGCATGCCTGACTGGAGTTAAGGTGAAGCGCATTTATCTATGTCGGTTGGGGTGGCAGGTAACACCTGTTTGATTCCATATGGCAGGTGAGGCTTCGTAGCTCTGAGATGGGATACCATTGAGCTATACATACAATTTAACCCTTTTCACTTTTTACGTCGAGTCGACAGCAGCCATATCATTATCATAATATTTATTATCTAACATCGTCGTCATCGTCTTCATAAAATCGTTTGAAGTAGTATAAATAGCAAACGCTGTTTCTAGTAACTACACGGTGTTTCATGAAAAGGACCCCTGTTTTTTCATAGTTTACTTAAATTGTAAGCAATTTACATGAAATTTTTACTAGCTGTAGCTGAAGAAATATTAATTCGAAATATTTGAACAAAATATGGCAGTTGTTTAAATATTTTTTGCTAGTCGTGATGTAACGCTGACGTCATAATGTGTCACAGGTACAAACTTGCTAGTCTCAACTAGTGCTGCCAGTTGCTACCCTGCTTCGATGGTGAACTTAGTCTGGTTTGCTAGTAAAAAATGCTTATTGTGTCAGCACTGAGCAACATGGAAACATGAAATTGGGCATCTTGTGATCCAAAAACTGAACATCTTGCAAGCTCGGTGTGATAGTGCACTGTCTTGCTCGAACATGTGAAAGACCAGCTATCCCATAGACACGTAAATTCGATCGCTTTGCACGTTTTTGTGGCTGCAACTGTAAAACTTCAAATATTTGACGCCAACGAACCAGATTTTTCACCATTGAAGCAGAATAGCAACTGGCAGCACCAATTGAAATTATCCTGTTTGTACCCGTGACACATTATAATGTCAGCATTACGTCACGACTAGCAAAGAATATTTAATCAACTGCTATGTTTTGTTAAAACATTTCGAAGTAGTATTTATTCAGCTACAACTGGTAAAAATTTCATGGAAATTGCTCATCATTTGAGTAAATTATGAAAAAACAAGAAGGGGTCCTTTTTATGAAACACCGTGCAAAGTCAGTAGTGTTACTAGAGTGGAAGAAAAAAGTCTTGAGACGCTCGCTGTTTCAAGACCGAGAACGACGATATGTTAATATCATAATGTTATGCTCTATACCTTACCTGACCTGGAGAACTTATGCCTATCGCCGAGGCCACTGCATTGTTTTCTGTATTTACTTTGGCAAATTAAGCTACGTGTGGTTTTATGTGCGTTGGCAAATAAATATTTTATTACATAAAGTGAAATAAATGAGGTGACTGTTGTGCAGCGGTGTTCTGCGATTCTCTGCCAATCTTCAACCCGTCGATTGCCGCCAGCAACAGTTTAGAAATAGCGAGAACTGCGCACGGCTACCCGTATATGACTGCCGCGGTCTACTGGTGCCTCGGTGGACGTAAGTTTGACGACGGTTCGACGACCAGAACGCTAAACTGCATCGGAAACGGCTACTGGAGTTACCCGTCCGTCGACTGTGCATGTACGTTCTACCGTCTGTCTATCTGTCGTTGTCTGTCGCATCGAATTGTATGAAGACAATGGACACGGGCAAATGCCTGTAAAATCTACATCATTTTGACACTCAAGAAAATAAATCTTAAATCTGTCACATTACAATACTTTCAGTTTTGGTCATAGTTGCTTTAGTCTATATAATGAGTGTTTTGGTTACACCAAAATTTGTCTTAAGTTTTATAAAAAAAACTACTATAGTAGATGTACTTTTTACTACATAAGCAGGCAAGCAATTCCATAAGTTTACTATTCTTTTAGTAAATGAATATTTCTGTAAGTCATATTTTATTTGAGTTAAACAAAAAAAAATTCAGCTTGGAATAAAGTGTTAAAACGAGTTGTTATAACCGGCTGTAATTCTGATACTTAGAACGCTCTTCCGTACATTCTCAAATGCATCGCCCACTTTTTGTTTACCTTAGGACGCTTGGCGTCTAAAACACTTTCACTTCTTGCTCTACTCTCACACTGAGAGCGTTCGAGGTTATTTACAGCAACGCGTTATAGGCCTATTACTTAATTAATTAATGAATTAATTAATTATTTGTCCTGTAAGTATGAGTTGAATGCAGATGGAATCTGTGATCCAAGTCCGGAAGTGGAGCGAGCGACAAAGAACACCACAGCAGCGACTGGAGGCACTATAGTGCTGTACCAGTGTGACACTGGGTATCGCTTCACTGATGCCACGAACGCCACGATCACTTGTGATGGTACCAACTGGTCGCCCGTCGTTGAGTCTGCTTGTCAAGGTATAACTTGTATGTCGCCGATATAAACATCATAAATATCATAGCATGCGGCGGCTAAAGCTGGAAAGAGCTTCTGCACGATCGCGAGTCAAAACGGGGGGTGTAGTAGCTTAGTGGGCGTACAAAACGACTGAACTGAACTGAACTGAACTGAACGGTTAGTTAGAGATTTGTGCAACTGCGTGCTAAAGTATACACACCATTTAACGTTTAATCTTTAAGATTTAAAGTAGCCCTATAGCAGTAAGTATAGGTTATCCGGTACGTCTTTATTACTGGTTGTGGGCTGTCTGCCGTCGGCAACCGAACTTTTCCAGTCGCCGCTGATCGTGTCTGGAACGGTCTGCGGTGCATGAACACGTCACCTCCGCACTCTACCTTTGTGACTGTCTTCCGGTTCCATCTTAAAACTTATCTCCTATTTCATCTCTTAGTTCGTACACTGTTTACGCCGCGAAGTGACGCTAAAATTTTAGCTTTAGAGTTTAGACATTATGATCGCTCATTTGTTACTTATTGACCCGTTCTTCTACAACCAACGCAGATCTCGACTCAGGACACGAACTCAGTTCGGGAAGCACACATTTTTCGTTTGCAGTCCAAGTATCTAAAGCCAAAATCTTCCCCAAATCTTCATTCTGTTTCGGCATTTCATAAGGCTCTCAAGACATCTGTTTCCGCAACTCTAGACAATCATTGTCATGCACTATCGGTTTTACTGCTGTAGATAGGGCACTATAGCATTTACGATTAGGCTACGACTGTGACTGTTCTATTAATTCTGCGGCATTGTAGTGGTGCACTGTGGACTCATTAAGCTTGCTGAGGGTACGGGTTCGATCAGTACGACCGAGAACAAATACGCGACCGCGGTGAACGTTACGTGCAACGCCGGCTACAGCATCGCGCATCAGAGCTCTCTCGTTGTCAACTGCACTGCTAGTGGACAATGGACTTTTGAACCTGTCGCATGTGAACGTGAGCTTTCCTTGCTCGGATGATCACGGTT
>Ga0209367_1010938_pt1 | contig 12101 bp, 8 predicted proteins | sample WorMetLIZISLAND2_FD_187412 | JGI IMG/M metagenome (GOLD analysis project Ga0209367, IMG submission 187412) | Marine gutless worms symbiont microbial communities from Max Planck institute for Marine Microbiology, Germany - Olavius geniculatus... ... | reverse complement strand
CCCCCCCCAAAAAAAAAAATAGGTTTTAGTAAATTTTTCGCGATGTCGGACAGCGACGCACATTTCAAGAGTGAATTGCGCCAAAATGGCTGGGGATAGACCAATGCAACCTGCGTATGACGCTTTTGCCATTGAACGTAGATTTTAGCAGTACAAGTCCTGGCCCTATACGTTCAAGCCTGGAGATGTGCCCACGCGGGTGTCAAAGAAATGTACCCCAGTAAAAGTAGTTATTTTCAGCTATTGGCCTGTTTAACATGAAAACGGTTGCAGATATGCACGGACATGCTGCTTATCGTAACAAGTACTGGTGACGTGCTTTTAGTGGCATCAACTTCGATAAGCTTGAATGGCCATGATCGTTAAAAATAGGGGGTTTTGGTGATTTTTTTGCAATTTTTAGCTGCAGAAGAATGAATTGCAATGAAATGAATGGATTGAGATAGAGCAAGACCACCTGCGAACAGGTATTCGAACTGCTATAGGCTCTCACGCGTCTCATGAGCATTAGCTCAAATTTCTTGTACTGTTGGCGGCAAGGGGTTTGCAACCGTTAAAAAGGGGCCCGAAATTACGAACAAAGAGCGCAAACGTAAATTAGAGTTCCCACATTTACGTTTATACTGTAGCCAACCCACTGCATAGCATTAACGTACGGCGTACACATCTAGCGGCATGGGATGCGGGTTCTGGTTGCTGAAACGCGAGCGGTACATCTTTCACTGGATGTCGGGTCCAGGCCATACTAACCTTTTGAGATCTTTGGCAGTACACGTGATAATGATAGTTTTGCAGGCTTACCTATATGATCTGCATTGCCACCTGTCGGCCTTTGCAAAGGTCGACTTGGACGTTAGTTGCTGAGACGTTATAGCTCATCGGACGAGACGGATCAGCATCATCAGTCTCAGTGTAGGTCAAACAGCAATAATGGCCAATCATCAGACTACACAGGCCTTGCATCACCGCTGATTGGTGACTGTGTAAGCTTCAGGTTACTTTTAAAGATGTTCAGTGTTTCAAATAAAACTGTTCTGTCGTCAAGAATGTGTCAGATGTTTATCAGTTGTTCTGGAAGAGCGAATTGCGCCGAAATCATTAAAGATAGACGAGGACAACTTGCAATATGAAACTTTTAGCATTAAACGTAGATTTCAATCATCCAAGAATCGACTGTTAGGTTCAAGGAGGCGTGTGCACGTGGGCGTCAAGAAGGGGTAACTCTCAAAAAAGTCGTTATTTACCGCTGTTGGCTCGTCTATCGTGAAAAAGTTGCAGATAGACATAAACTTGCTGCTTACAAGAACTGTTGACGAGCTTTTAAAAGGTATCAACATTAGTGACCTTGAACTACCCTCAACCTTCATAATAGGGGGGTTTTATTCATTCTTGACGATTTTCGGCTGCATCGCACACTTTGAGAGTGAATTACGACGAAATGGCTTGAGATAGACCAAGACAACCTGTGAACATGAACTGCTATAGGCTGTCACGCGTCTCCTAAGGACTAGCTTAAATTACTTGTTTTTAGTGCGTACTTTACTGTAAGGCGTTTTATTGCGGTATACTCTGGTGTAATAAATTATAGTAATGACGATGTTTAGGCCTAGGTCGTGGTGAGCAAATGGCGCTCGCAGCTGATCGGTTGGCGCAGTGATGGCGACAGGTTGGGCAACTGTTGCCCGTGTGTACGGTATAGATAGGCGGACATGCATCGTAGAGAGCTTTTATATATACGCAGCTGGCCTCTAGCCTGCCGCCAGCGACCGCCATTGCTGCGTCACCGCTCGCTCCGACGACGACGCTTTTCGAACGCGAATCATCATCCAATTGCTGCGCGCGCACCTGAGTTTACCTGCGCTGCAGCTAGCAGTCATCATAGCCCACACACACACACTGCAGTGGGGCCTACGCCGTCTGTATGATTGAAATACAGCAGTACCGCAGCAGCTAGGCGCGTATATGTATACTGACTAGACCGTTCACTGCTGCCCCGTTTTCATATTTAGCCCTGTTGCTTGATATCATATCAAAATTTGCCATGATGGCATATTGAGTTTTACTGCCGACCAATGCAGGTGAGAGAATGTTGCATTTAGCGCGCTTTGCTGGCGGTATATCGCAAACGAATAGCAGTACGTCCTCGTCTATAGTTTAAGTAAATGTAAAACCTTATGGTTAAGCCATTTTCTGCGTTATTCTCTGTCACTCCCGAGCCCCTAGGTTAAACTGTAGGGGGACCTACAACAGTTTTTTCTTAGTATGTATTTGGAATAAACCATTTTCAGTTTGATTTTGATGTTTGAATCGTTAAGGAATTTTGATCCAAAGTTACGTCTGACCGTCGTATGGCCTTTCCTCAATGTCGATCAGACACAAACTGCATCAGGGAAGTCGTTGATACGTGCACCGAAAGTTTTTAGACATCACGTCAAACATACGAATTATTTTTACGCACTGACTATTGTTACGGCAGCCGTACAAAGCTATTTGTACGGCAGTGATAGATTCAATTAAATTCGCCAGGCGGCGGCACCATTGTCGCTCGCGATCGTTACCGTTATGCGTAGTGCAATAGAATTAGGATAATTATTAGAGTTCAGGTTAAAATTATGGTCAACGTGGCCACGGGTAAAATGCGGACGTGCGGACCTGCGGACCGACCAACGGGTAAACTGCGGACCGGTTCGCAGGTTTGGTTTGCATTTTACCCGTTGGTCGGTCTGCAGGTCCGCAAGTCCGCAGGTCCGCATATTACCCGTGCCCGGGTCAACGTATTTCAGAAAATTATGTGACGATAGATGGCCGTTCAAACAAAGGCTGTAACATTGATCATTAATTTTAGTCTACTAGAAGCAAACGTTCATTTGCCGACTAGCGTTACTCATGATACCCTAGCTACTGTGGTTGAGGTCGTCAGTTAGCCGGCTGCCATGACGGCATGTCTCTGCGGCGGTACGACGAGCACCCATACCGCCGCAGAGTACGGCTTTAGCCGGTATCTAAGTATTTACGAGCATTTTGGGGTGCTCGTAGGCCTACGTACCAGCTAAGCCGCCCAAGACGGCTGCCGGATTTTCAAATGGCACAAGTTGATGTCCGAATGACTCCAAAGTCAGAATGTTGTAATATTAAATGACAGAGGCAAAGTTATCTTCCACAGAAGCTGACAAGAAATATTCCAAGGAAACGCAACATTGATAGATAACGGCCTTGGAGATAATTAACTATAAAGACTAATTACTCTGTTGTATTCAATACAGAGCTGAGGGGACACGAAATAAAATTATTCAAGGGCAGATTTAGTACCACAATAAGAAAAAAGGACATCAGTATGGTTGTATGCCGGTATTTGCATGAAAAATAAAGGGTTTATATAGCCTAAGTGTTCACACTTTTTCCCCTTCCAGGCTGTTTGGCTTCCTTCAGACAGCTTTACGTGGAATGACGTTGGGAAAATGTGATCTGTCCCCCTAACTGGAAATGCCAATATATTCTAAACTGTAGGTTGCAGTTGCAGCATCGAAATCCTAACGGCAAATCTTGGCGAGCTTGAAAACAGTGTCCCAGTCGACTGCGACAGTTTTTGACAACCGGAGATGTCCAGTGACCGTTAAAATCATGAACATGTAAATATGTGTCTATAACTGTAATAACATTAAAGTTCAAACGGAAAATCTTGGATTTTCGACCACGGTGAGTTCGAATGAAATGTAGCAAAGACGTTGCGAGAAAGAAATTCCGCCAAAACAGTCTGTGTGCAGCCGGAAAATGACAATTTATTCGTCGTGGCGCTGCGGATGTGTAGGTGTCGCAGTCACTTTCTGGCGTTTTTCAAACTCATTGTAGTCAAAAAAACATCTGGCGATGCTGTAGGGTATTAGTGATATCGTAGAGTAGGGGTTTAGCGGCTAATTTCGGCTGTTGTCGATGTTTTGGTTGTTGTAGTCATCTAGGAAAGCATAGTGTGTCGTAAAACTTGTTTCAGTGGACTAACGTAATGGGTAGCATGGACAAGAATACAGTGCGGTTCAGGCAAAGTGCTTATAATTTTATCAGATATTAGTCGATTTTCAAAATTTGTGTAGGCTACTAGTCAAGTCCGTGGTAAGCTTGAAATAAAACACATTATTGTTAAAAATTCCGTCATGTATTCAGCTCATCGTAAAATATAACAACTTTTGCACACGGAATACTTGTAGCTCATTTATTCTAAAGCTAGGTTGTGTATAACGAGGCGTTTGGGCTGTGGTGGGATATTTGATCACACTTTTCGCAAGCTCACTGCAAAATACGAGCATATAGGTAAAATAAATTTTGAAAATAGGTCAGCATTTGTTACAGTTATGGCGAAAACATCGGAATTACTTTTTACTGGGCAGCTGGTCTACTCTGTTTGTTGATTTCACAGTTTTCACACGTGTAAGGCAGTGTGACAGTTATAATACGTAGTACAGAAGAGCACGAGTGTAATAATTATTAAGTGTAACTATGAGTGCTACTGTTACAATCACAAAGCAGAAATGACATGAAGCTGACTCACGTCATTCACTTGCCTTCAATGAATGAATGAAGTCAGTTGCTGTTGGCGTAGCTTGGACTAATAATATTCGACATTCTCCGGTCATTTGACGGAGCCGACCGACTATTCGACTCGCTTTTGTCAATGCTGTCACCGGCGTGACGTTGGAATGGTGCAACAGCGACGTTGTACTTGATAGCCTATAGGAGATTTTTAGTCAGTCGTGAGAATGTCGCTAAGCTATATTCGACTGATTTAGCTCATCGATTTGAATCAGTCAAATTGTCTCTGTTTGCTGTTTGCTTTTTGCAGTTAAATGTAGGCCAAGAAGTAGTTGAATACAGAATGCTTGACGTAAAAGTATCGTAAGGCCTTAGTTTCAAGATTCGAGAGTCTTAATATAATCTAATCTAAAATGCATTTGTATAGCGCATCAACGCAAGTCTCTAATGATGACACTTAATCGCAAGTTCACTGCAAAATAGGTCAATTTTTGCTGCAGTTATGACGAAAAATTAGGGATTACTGTTTACTGGCCTACTCTGTTTGTTGATTTCACGCGTGTACAGTGTAAGGCTATAGTGCTTCAAGAAGAAGCGATACTGTCAGTCGAGGCGTCAAAAGCGCCGAGAATTCGACGCCGAAATCAAGACGCCATAGTCTTCGAGGGAAAAGGGAATGGCCGGCTGATTAAAACAGCTTGGACATGACATTGTGGGGAGCGGAAGCGTCGTAAGCTTTTTAGTAGGGTCCAGAGCAAAGCCCCAGTCGAAAACAAGTTCAGTCGCAGATTAAGCGTCAGAAAATTATTTGAAATATAGTAATTTGGTATTTTCGTGACATTTCGGACCTTGGGCATGTGCAGTGTAGGCTACTGTCAATCATCATGACAACAGGAGCTGGCGGTTCGGCGTATGCTTAACCACCGCCAGAATAAGTGACGGTACGCGATACCGGGCAGTGCCGGCACGAATTATACCATGCCTTCGGTTTTCCATTGAACGGAATCGTTTGTTCTATTGTCTGAGAGATAAACCGGTTTAACTTTGCTGCATGATGTTGATAATTACTGCGAGGGGCGCCGCAGTAAGGATGGCGTTGGCAGTCGATGTCGATTTAGATTGGATTGCTGCCTGGCTAGCGTGCGTGCGTTGCAACAATTTGATAGAGCGATCGGCTGGCCGCTACCTGCCAGCCAGCGGTCATATTTTGCGTGCAATCAATCGGCCTCTTGAATGATGCCGTTGTTGCTAATGCTAGAATGCGTTTTTTCGTGAAGAATGCAGCACAATAATATGAATTTAAAATACATACATATAGACGTCACAGGCTCATGACAACTACACCATGTCTTAAAACGCATTCCCGACATTATCCATTGTAACTCAAAGAATGTAATAATTTTTGATACGAGTATTCTTGACACAAATGGCAATGAAATACCGGTTCAAGTTTCCACTTCACTTAACGTTTGCTTCTGCACTACCTGGAAAAATCCAAACTTAATTGCGACTTTACTGCAGTGTATGTCGGTGAAAGAATTTCGAAAAATATTTGAGGCAGTTATAACAAAAATATATGAAAAAAACTTACCAGTTTACAACTGCGTACAATCCGGTCCTTCATGCACATGCACGCTTGCGGATGTCGCACTGAAAGTCTGTGATGTCACTCAGAGGTCGATCTGCACTTTCGCGAGATTTCCTCACTTCCAAACACTGATCCCGACTTGTTTCAAACTGTTAGACTTTGCACAGTGAGCGCCACCGAGTATTGACATACTGAAAGTTACAAGCTGATGATGTGTCCGAAAATGTTTTTCGTGTTAAGATATAGTGTTAATTGTCGTCTGCTGATGTTTTGTCTAGAACGGTCCAGAGGACGAGAACGTGACGGATGCAGTGAAGTCGGGTCGGCTAACTGACGCAGTGCAGAATCTACTCGACTGGCTAGCAAAGGCTGAGATCTACCTGGCTGAAGATCAGCCGATTCTTGGCGACCTTGACACCGTCAATATACTCATCGAAAAACATAAAGTGAGCTACAACAAGCTTATTGATTACATTACTCTATTCAGACCATTAGTTAACCGGTTATTGGTTAAATTGCTTTCGAATAAATTAACTTTTAACTTATTGGGAGCAGTAGATTTACTGTAGGTTGAGTGCCGCTGAGGAGTGGTGGTATGTGTCGCAGTGCACACGTATGATCACTTCCGGTAAACGACGAAAACGGCCACTGTTAAAGCGATCCAGATCACTGAAACAGTCGCCAAATTTTTGACCTACCAGGGTATCCGAAACGGTCCGCGGGCAACTCTATAACGTTCTAACCAAAGTACAAGACGACCATGCGTAGCCAAGTCTGAAACGACAATTCTACAAAAATTTTCCGACAAGAAAAACATTTTTACTGACAGGTTCATATTAATGGGGGATTGCCCCTGCACTCTTCCACGACGCCCTTGTAAGAAGTCGTAATGCTTCACACTTTTCGATCGTTTTGCTACTGCGTTATAGACTCGTTGATGCACGTCATTGCGTGTAACACTGTAACAGTTGTCCTGTTGCTTGCGTAGCTGCAATGGCGTCAATGACGTGCCGTGTGTGTGGCTTGGTGCGTAGGTGTTCCAGCAGGAAGTGTCTAGTCGTCGCGAGCTTGTCGTCTCACTGCAAGACAACTCATCCGGCCTCGAGCCGAGCATTAGCTCTCAGCTGCTGCAACTTTCCGACATCTGGGAGCGCGTCCAAGAACTGGGAGATGTCCGTGAAAACAAACTATCCGAAGCGCTGGAGCTGGTCGGCTGATACTGTCTGTCTGTCTGTCTGTCTATCTGACTTTGAATTGACACTTACCTACGGCAGAAACTTATTACTGCCGGCGGAAGTGAAAGGCAGTATTGTTTTCAGCGTCGTGCTTTGTAGACACAATAACTCACGAACTGCTGCATTTAGCTTGATGAAATTTTCACAAACATGTAGCTTGGCAAACTTTAGAACTTGTTTTGAATTTCAAGGTCATAGGTCAGAGCCTCAGAGATCAAGGACATGAGAGGTCATGCAATTACCTATGTCTGCCAAAAACTACAAACGCTTGGTGGCGGTTGTGTTTCTGTAACGTAGCATGAAAATAGCGTATAAATGCGGAGTTTGTTGTTGGTGGACTGTTGCTGCAGGCGGAACAGTTCAATGAAGTTATCCAGGTCGTACGAAGTTGGTTGCCAGAAGTGGAGGCCGAGCTTAAACTGCATTCAATTCCTGACGACGAGGACAGCATTATGCTGGCCATTGACAATCACGAAGTACGTTACCCGTGGTCCTACTCGCAGTAGCGTATACTGTACTATAGAGTAACTATATAATTATGGCAAGGCCAGCTCAGCCTTCTATTCCTCCGGGGTAGGTAAATCGAGCACCGGTCTGTTTGGCTGGGGTTACGGCGGGGCACGTTCATTTGTGTTGAGGCAGGTAACACTGTGTGATCCCATATGGTAGGTGACGCTCCGTAGCTCTGAGATGGGTTTCGCATAAAAAGCAATACCATTTAATCATTTAATTTTTAATCAAAGGCATTGCCGGAAAGCTGAGAAAATGTGATTTTTTTTGTTAGAGAGAAGATTTGCTAGTCTTTCACAGTGCTACCAAGAATGACAAATGCCATTTTAGATTTATAATGCCCGTTATCAGAAAACTGATCAGCGCACTAGAGATGCTTCATGATTTTACGCTATGTAAATTAAATTGACGTAGAGGCCGTTTTGGCGAACATGGAAAGCAGCTTTGGTGATGTTGAACATCAAGCAGCGTTGGGAGGACAAAAATCGACGACGAGACGGGGTGTTGAAAGTGAAAGACGTTCTATTCAGTCGACCAGGAGGTCTGGGGAGCGTTGTAAGCTTCTTCCACGAGCTGGGGCAAAGTCCCAGGGACCCAGACGCAAACGATTTTGGTGCATTTTTAGCCTAAAAGTTTTTTCTGACGTCAAAATGGGGGTAATTTTCAGTAATTTGAACTTGTCAAATTATTTTTTTCTACTTGGAGCCAAAGTTATTGGTGTCTCTTTAACCCATAACTTGGCCATAACTGTGTCCCCCAGTGATTTATTGACGCCGCTGCTGACGTTGTTGTTTGCTGGTGATCGTGCAGAAGTTTGAGGAGGAATTGCGAATTCAGCAGACGAACGTAGACAAAATACGATATTTGGCGGAGGAGATTCTTCAGTCGTGCCATCCGAACGCCGTGCGCATGGTCAAGTATTATTTGACCATCACCCAGACGCGCTGGGAACAGGTTAGTGCATTTGAGCTATCTACGTACTCGCCGATACGCATCTACTTCATAATAACTTACACGGCTACACTAAGTCTTATTACAACAAAAATTTCTAAAATATTAACTTAAACTTATAATAGTTGGACGATTTTTGGATGAATTATTTCTTAACTTTTGATCCCAATCTTTGATAATGAGTTTAAAATAAATGCTCCAAGTCGAGTTGATCTGTTCACACGGATATATTGTGCAATTCGGCAATACTGGACATCCGTCATTGCTTTTTCTTTTTATCGTTAACGAGATTCATTGTGCGGTCATCCTAATAGGCCGCATCACAGGTTTTGCACGTCCGTTTGTCTGTTTATCTGTCTCGTACGGCTCATACTCGAAAACGAAAAGGCGTAGAAAAAAGCCAAAATTAATGTAAACGTTCTTTATAGAACGAAAACAATCGGTGTTACAATTTTAGCTCATACGGTTAAAAGTCAGGCGACTGGCCGGCCGCACAATATGTCGGCATTGGGCCAGCATAGTTTTGAAGTGTATATCAGCAGTGTGTCTGCATTCATAACGAGTGTATTATAATAACCTGCAGGTAGTTTGCCTGCATTTCAGAAAGGCTATAGATTGATACGCCGTATAGAAGCTATGGTCGGTGCAATGTGACTGTTGTACGCAGGCGCTGAGTCGAGCCGGTCAGCGTGCGGCCAAGTTACAGGACTCACTGCGAGCAGTCAGACAGAACGCTGCACACGTCGACGAGCTGATGTCGTGGTTGAACGACTGTCACGTCCTGCTGACGACCAAGGACAAGGACAACATCCCCGACGACCTCACCGTCGTCGACGCGCTTGTCAGAGAACACGCGGTACGCTAACCCACAGACGCTAGTCAGCAGCGAGGCCGGATTTGGGGTGCTTTTCGGTGAAAATGTGGGGTTCTCGCGTAAATTTTCTGACGTTAATGTACGGAAATTTACCATGACAGTCTTGTGAAGTTGTTTGAATCATGTCCTGTCTGAGTATAGGTGCAGCAGTTGAAATGCCTAGATTATCAGACAGTCAGCTTTCTTAGATCTACCTCAGCTGGATTGCATATGAGTAATGGCTTACGGGCTGCAAAACGAAAGACTTAGTTTAGCTGATTTGGGTGGTGGAATGTCTGCTGGCTGTTCCGTGTGTCCAATTATTTGCTAGCACAAGCAATGGATGGCCGCATAGTGCGCTGCGGTATCATTAGCGCATGCCAATCAGCTGCCACATTTGAGATTGTAAAGCACTTGTGGCTACGAGTATAACTCATGTAAGCAGAGCTAGGCCCTAAACCCTATATCAAGTACGTAACGTACGGTAAAGTACTTCCCGGGCCATGTGGGGAATGGCCAGGTTGAGTTGATTTGGATGGCTGGTTCCCCAGATTGTTTAGCCGTCTACCGACGCTCACCCATCCAAGTACTAACCGGGCCCGGCGTTGATTAACTTTGTCGATGCGGTCAACAGTGTTACCGACTAAAGCAAAGCGCCGCTATGAAGAATCATTACTTTTTGCGCAGGAGTTTCACGAGGAGTTGTCGTCGAAGGCGGGGGAGGTGGAGAAGCTGTTGAAATCGTTGCCGACGTCGACGGCGCTGAAGGGCGCTAGGTCGACCGCGAGGCCAGCATCAGGGCGTCCGTCCACGGGTCACGGCAGCGACTCGCCGGCTGCCTCGGCCGTCTCACCGGCAGCCAGCGCGGCGACCGGCTTGCAGCGCAAGTGGACGACCGTCTCACGCATGTCAGCTGAACGCAGCAGGAAACTACTCGACATGTACAATAGACTGCTCGAGGTTGGTCCGCTCCCCTTGTTTTCAAACATGACGTCAAAATGACGTCATTAGTAGCAGTTAACATCTACCATTCACGTCGATGGAATACACAATTCACCCCAGACATTTTCTGAAAATTTCGTATGAATCTAAGCGTTTACCAGGGAGATATTCTTTAAAAAAGCGTGAGTGAGTGTTTTCTTTAACATGGTGTACAGTATATGTAAGGTTGTGAACACCAATATTTTATAGCAACGCTAGCGTATGATAATACTAAATAAATGTTATTACGCACTTGTAACGCTTGCTTGCTTCCTGGGCAAACTACAACACTGGAACATTGCCAGAACGTTGAACGTGGAACGTTGAAAGTGCTGATTGAATTGAATCTGACGATTCGGGCCTTGACACGGAACCTTCATTGATTCTGCAAGAAGGTGTTGTCGGCAACCGAGGATTTCTGGGTAATTCCGGGGCAACGTGAAGTGTACCACGCGGCCCGTCGTCGAGATCGTTTTCAGCCAACAACAGACGACGTCAGCAGATATTTTGGACGTCGAACGACGGCAGCAAAAGCTGGAAGAATTTGAATTGACGGCAGCCATCATCAGGCGTATGCGTTTGCTAGCTTGCTAAGCTGCGTGCTTTGCCGTAATAAAGAACGATTAAATGTATAGATAGCCAGCCATTTATGTATAAATGTGAAGCTAATTGACTTGACTAACTGTTACTGCATATTATTATGTGTTTATAATAATAATTATTATTATTGTGTGAGGCGTGTTTGAGAAGTGCTGCATGTTTTAGCGTTTTGCTACGACACGAGTGCGTTCTGCGACATGATACTTTGCAGTATTGACGTGCTACATATGGCGGTCCGTTTGGCTGTTCTGGTTTGCTGATTTGACGCCTTGTTTCGTCCGTCGTTGACACTTGATGTTTCGCCATGTTACGATGTCTTGCTCTGTGCTGACACGTGCTGGCCGGCATGTTGGACGTGCGCGTCTCTAGGCCAGGCTGCCGTGGCCGTGCGTACGCGTGTCTGCGATTGTACGCATTCGACCGTGACGGCGTGCCTTGCTGACCAGCGTGCACAAGACTTCTATTATGTATAATGTATCAAAGTATCATGGATCGTGGAAGCCAACCGACAACGTCATCAGCGAACGTCAGCTTTAACAGTCAACAGATTTACCATCTGATGTTTGAACAGTTTGCACCAGAACCGACATTACCGGACCTGTCGCAGTTTCGTTTTAGCGGACACTATGGACTTGCAGTATTCATACTCGACTGCCAAGAGCACTAGAGATTTCTTCGAAATGATAGTGCGCTATATAAATGTTCACGTATTATTATTATTATAAATGTACAAAGCATTAGTTTATACACTTGTTAACGGCAACATTTAAGGACTTGCACATCGAAAACAGCAAAAATTACAAAAGGTGATATTGCCCGCATCACAATGACTGTGTGTCAATGTGCTGCTGAATAATAT
>Ga0209367_1010937_pt1 | contig 12102 bp, 6 predicted proteins | sample WorMetLIZISLAND2_FD_187412 | JGI IMG/M metagenome (GOLD analysis project Ga0209367, IMG submission 187412) | Marine gutless worms symbiont microbial communities from Max Planck institute for Marine Microbiology, Germany - Olavius geniculatus... ... | reverse complement strand
CATTCCCTGACCAGATAACCTTACAGCCGTGCATCTCTCCTGATGCAGTCCATCGCATTTCAGCCAATCCTAGTATATCGAAGCGATATCTTTCCATCTCATTCTCCAGCAGTTCAAGTTTGCCTGATGCCCACATGGTGCGCACATTCCATGTTCCAACTGTTAGCATATGTGCGCATGGTTTGAGTTTTCTGTCCCATTGCCACGCTATATATCATAGCAGCTGCGTTTCAGCGTTTGACGCTCTTGTGAGCCTGCAGCCAATTACGGTTGGTTGCCATGATAACAGCGGTCTTTTTGGCAGAAATTTACATGACACCATTGCATAGCCCGGGCCCAAAATCTTTTACAGGAGCCAAGCTATAGTTAATTTTGTTCCAAAATTCTTTGCCACGGCAACAGTAGTCGGCAGGGGAGAAATTTAAATGACACTGTCGGATAGCCCGGGCTTGAAAATTAGGGGTAGGTGCAAACAGTGCACAACTATTTTTTACGGGGACCAATTTATACCGCTTTGAAATCTCCATTGGCTGTAATGCAAAATTTTGCAACATTTGAATGGTTGCTATGGCAACAGTGGTCGACAGGGGGTAAATTTAAATAACACTGTTAGATTGCCCGACCCTGAAAATAGGAGGGTAGGTAAATACAGCATACAATTATCTTTTAAGGGGACCGAGTTATACCGCTTTGAACTCCCCATAGGCCGTAATGCAGTTTTTTTTTAAATTTGGGTAAAATAGAGGAAGGAGTTATCAGATTTTTATCTCAAACACACTTGATCTTACTTTTCGCGCCCCAAATCACTGTGCAAAATTTCATCAAAATCGAATCAAAATTGCGGCCGTAGGAGTGCTTACAGACAGACTGACAGAATGACAGACAGATGCAAGTGATTTTATAATCTGTCCCTTGCTATGCTATAGCAATGGGACAGATAATAATTTGTTGCTTATTTTAGATGGAAAGTCAGAGCGAGTGAATCTTATCACAGAGAAATGCCAAGAGTGTATAGCAGTGGGAATCGGAATGCTTGAGAGCACTATTCGACAGTTGTTCACTGGGCGTCTCTCAGTTGCCAAGCTAAAGCTGTTAACAGCTGGAACTGCCAACTTCCTTGAAGTGTACCGCGTTGTCGAGAAGAACGCACAGAACGATGTATTCAACGTGCCACAGTCCGGTGTCGAAGGTATGGACAAGTCTGCAGTTCTGCAGAAAGTGATGATGTGGCGGCAGACTGAACAGCAGAGCATGGAGTCGATGTGTGTATATCTCAGCTACTTTGTTGCTGAATGTGCTGACATTCAGTCAGGTTGGTGGTGGTCTGCATTTAACTAGAAAAGTATACACTGCATCCCATTAAAACGTCTCACTTTGTGATTGTCTATGTCTTCGCTGAATATTAACCAATTTTCAAAATTATTTTCCTGGTGCATTCTGTGGACAATTAGCAATAAAGTGATTACTGAATATCCCGCCATATGTTAACTGTGTTGCTACACTACCTTGTGAAATATAAATGCAAGAAAAACTAACGATGATATATAGCATGCATGTTTGTCAACAAAATACACTTCCAACCAAAAATGCAGTGAATGACCTGTATGATGCTACGCTTTGTTAGATCGTTTCTTTGGATATCTGGCATATTGAACGATACGTTCGTTTCTGGCTTTTGTAGTTTAGCAAGCCTACCATTTCATCCACAGTGATCACAATTCTTTTTAGTACATGTATGCTTTAGTCTTCCAATCTCATGTTTTTGGTCGATGCTCCATGTTTTTCAAATCTCTGTTAATAACATTCCCACTTTTTCCCCATAGCAGTTTATCTTCAAAAATTCTGCCAGCATTCTCCGAAAGCTGCATTTTTTGAATTGGTACAGGTTCTTAGTCAGAGCCTTGTCTCCACTGCTGAAAGGCACGTTACATCACCGGTATGTTATCAGCGCATGAAAAATTATTATTTACGACAATATCATCAGCTTTTGTTTACAAACATCAGAAATGTATGTAAAACTAAACATAATTTAATTTTTGTATAAAACAAGATAATGTTCATACGAACACGGAGTCTGACAAATGCATTTTGATAGTTTACAGTATATGTCCGCGTAAATATAATCAGTGAGCTGTTTAGACTGGTAGAAAAAATCAAACAGTTTAATTTCAAATTGAACAGCAGAATGATCCTTTTATTCTTCTCTATTATTTTAACTAAACAATAGACATTGTCAGTCACGAGACTATTCGATTCACTATAAATGGTCTATTGTCACCAGTCGTTTATCTTGCATCGTTATGGAGATTTGGCACCACAAAGATAATGGGGATCACGCCTTTGACCTTTTGTGGTCACGTGACGTCAGCGGTCACGTGACCATTCGACTCCCAGGGGTCGACTTCCTATCCGTGGTCCATGGTGACCATGCGTCCATCTGGCACCGTTACGGAGATATGGCGCTTCAAAGATAATGGAGTCACGAGTTTGACCTTTTGGGGTCACGTGACGTCATCGGAAAAATGGAAAGAAAAAGAAAAAGGGTAAGAAAAAGAAAAGGAAAAAAAGAAGGTGGAAAAGAAAAAGGAAGGGAAAGGGAAAGGAGAAAAAAATGAAAGGTAAAGGGAAGGGAAAGGAAATTAAAAAGGAGAAGGGAAAGGGAAAAAGGAAAAGGGAAAAAGGAAGGAAAAAGAGAAAAAAAAAATGAAAAGTAAAGGAAAGGGGGGTGGGAAATGGAAAGAAAAAGAAAAGGGCGAAGGAAAAAGGAAAGGAAAAGGGAAAGAGAAAAAAAGGAAAGGGGAGAGGGTAAAGAAAAGAGAAAAAAGAGGAAAAAAGAAAGGGATTGGGGAAGGAAAAGAGGAAGGAAAAAAGGAAAGGGAAAAAAGAGAAAAAGCAAGGAAAAGGGAAAGGGGAGGAAAAGAGGATGAAAAAAGGGGAAGAAAAATAAGAAAAGGGAGAGGAAAAAGGGAATAAGAAGGAAAAGGGGAAGGAAAAAGGAAAGGAAAAGGGGAAGGGAAAGGGAAGGTCGAAGGACGATAGCTTAAAAAATGTAGGACGCACGGACGCACGGATACAAAGGTGATTTTATACTCTGTCCAATGCTATGCATTGCATTGGACAGACAAAAATGAATTAAAAGTATGTCGTGCTATTTTATCACTGACTCGCAAAACGAGGGAAATTCTGTAGCGCGCGTAAAACCGTGAGCACGCGGTCTAAGCAGGAAAAAAACAAAAATACAATAAAAACTAGAAATACGTTCTCTGGAACGAGGTATCTGTCCCATCCTAGCAGCTGCGTTTCAGCGTTTGACGCTCTTGTGAGCCTGCAGCCAATTTTGTCTTTGAATAAAAACGGTTGATTTCTATGACAACAGGGGTCTTCAGGGGAGAAATTTACATGACACCATTGCATAGCCCGGGCCCAAAAATAGGGAGTAGGTAAAACAGCGTGCAATTATCTTTTATGCGGGAGCCGAGTTATAGTCAGTTTTGTCCCAAAATTCCAACAGGGGTCGGCAGGAGAAAATTTAAATGACACCATCGGATAGCGCGGGCCCGAAAATAGGGGGTTAGGTGAAACAACTGGCAATTATCTTTCACGGGTGCCGAGTTATAGTCAATTTTGTTTTAAAATTCGTTGCCATGGCAACAGTGTTCGACAGTGAAAAAATTTTAACGACATTGTTAGATAGCCTAGGCCTGAAAATAGGGGGCAGATGCAAACAGCGCGCAATTATCTTTTACTGGGATCAAGTTATACCGCTTTGAAATCGCCATTGGCTGTAATGCAAAATTTTGCAACTTTTGAATGGTTGCTATGGCAACAGGTGCCGACAGGGGGTAAATTTAAATAATACCGTTAGATTGCTTGATCCCAAAAATAGGGAGTAGGTAAACACAGCGCGCAATTATCTTTTACGGGGACCGAGTTATACCGCTTTGAAATCTCCATAGGCCGCAATGCAATTTTTTTTTAAATTGGGGTAAAATAAGGGAAAGAATTATCAGACTTTTATCCCAAACAAATTCGATCTTTTACTTTTTGGGCCCTGAATCACTGTGCAAAATTTCATCAAAATCGAATCAAAATTGCGGCCGTAGGAGTGTTTACAGACAGACTCACAGAATCACAGTGCTACATAAGTGATTTTATAATCTGTCCCATGCTATGCTATTAGCAATGGGACAGATAACAAAAAAACTGACTGAGTCTCATTGAACACAGACGCCAGCAAAAGACCGAAACGTTCTGTACGCTCAGGTGTGTGGTTACCTGCTGTATGCGATGCAGTATCGTCGACGTCATCGTCGGATACAGCGACAGGTAAAAGAGATGACGCGAATGACAAATGTAGATTGAATACAGTGACCACAACGACGACGAAGAAGATGTATGAAACCGAGTCGAAAGACCTCATCCTGCTGCTAGTGACGATTCGACGCAAATGCCGCTAGCAGACGACGAATGTTGCCGTCTGCTGACTTTATCGCCGTCACACGCTGCTGCTGCTGCTGCTGACTGCTTGTGTGCCGTGTGTCACGAGACAACGGTCTCTCACAGCGCGTAGACGATCACCTGCAGCGGATCGCAGGTTGTCAGCATGTCCACTGGCGGACAAGACTGTAGCCAATGTCTACTAGTTACAGCGTTTGCGGGGAGACTCACTGATGGGAGTTATTTGCAGAGAAGATCTGTGTTAATGTCACGTCTCGTGTGTCACGCGAGAATGGTCTCTCAGAGCGCGCACACGATCAACTGCTGGTGGTGGTGCTGCTGCTGGTGCTGCTGGCACTAATGGGCGGAGAGCACACACAGCACGTCCACCACGGCTGGTGTCTGTTCCCGCCACGCCCGCTGCTGAGGGGAGAGCAGCCAGGCCGGGCCGGATAGCACGTTGTCACAGACTCGGCGACACGGAGACGCCGCCGAGTAATGTAACAATGACGACGACGCGTGCTTGCACTGCACCTCACGTGCGATGACTGCATTACGCTACATCACAGTATTTGTATTTCATGACCTACTTCGTCTTCTTATCTCTCACCTATTTCATGATATTGCGACATGAGCATATTTGCCCAAGGTGATTTTATTTCACATTTTTCTTCGTATGTAAACACAAGTAGATATGTGACACTGTTAATCGGTATACACAAAGTCAGATACAACCAATAACGTAGTCGGCGTAAAAACTGTAAGACAACGTGCTCTTTTGAACTTACAAAGTTGCGTCCAGTCAAGAGGTTCGAAAGACGTCAGCGCGACGTCGTCACACGACATCCAAAGGAGACGTGCAGCCGCCGTAGGCCTCATGAGCAAAATGACCTTCTCCGTATGTCGGCAAACTACGACCAAACTCGACACCACGGCCCAACGTACTGTCTACAAAAATGTTATGGGGGCTTTTCCGGATTTACAAATCGCAGAAACACAAGCCATTTTAGGCATTACATGAATTCCGGACATTTCTCACAAGCGTTCTGAACAGAAAAATACTGCACTTATCATCCGCATCGTACATAACTTTACCACAAGATTTTGCAATGGAAAAGTCAAAGTTCAATCTTTTGCTTTCTTTTTTCCTACCCTTGCATTCTTCAACTTCTTGTTTTTTTCCTTAATCCAACAAAATTGTCTGAATAAGCAAGACCTGCAAGTTACTCTTTTGGCTCCGGATGTCAAACACATTTTTGTTTTATTTACGGTACAAAACCGTAATCTATCAAGCAAAGGCAAAATGGTATTAACCGAAAGTAGGCTTTGTGTTGAACTGTGGTACTGAATGGCTGTAGTTTTTTTTAATTATCCCACATGAATTTAAGCTCCCAACCAAATCTCCTGTGCGTAAGCCGCTGCTCATAATTGTGGCGGTATAAAGAAAGAGTTAATCTATAACGCTGCGCGGTCGTATCGTGTGAGGGCGAGTCGCATGTGGCGACGGACGTACAGCCTGCGTCAAACTGCTGTGTTGTCAGAACGTTAATCGTTCCCCGGGGTGATTCCAGACCGAGACAACGTCATCGTCGTCGTCATCGTCATCGTTCATCAGAACTGAGCCGCACGTAGCACGCCACGCCACTCCATGCCCGCTTCATAACGTCATCATGCGCCTCATCTATCATCCTCCGTCCCGTCCACTAGCTGCAGCCGCAGGCCGCGAGTCCCGGACGCCGAATAATGTGACGCGCTGCATGGCGTCTCGTCCATAGCCGAGTTGGAATTAGATCACATAAATGGAAAATTGACGCAAAAGATGGAATGTTGCAAAATTTCGGTATATAAATTATTAAGAGTAATTTATCGTGGTGATAATACAGACTGTTTTCACGTGTTGCTAATTACCATTTGTACTCTAATTGCATGTATGCTTATTGAGTATTGGAAAATAAATCCTTTCTCTTCCCCCTTGCTCTCTAAGTTGTCACATGTTTCCAATATGTGAGCTGAGCATGCAGGCCTTTATCCAACGCGACGCACGCAACGTAAGACCCTTGCGCGTAGTTTCTATAAGCAAACGGCACGAGGAAGTACGCAACACAAGCAAGTACTCAGCGAACGCAGAGGATGCAAGAAAGCATAAGCTTATTGCGCGTTAACTGCAATAACCTCAAACGCGCTCAATTTGATAGTAAAATGAGAAGTCAAATTGTTTTAGATGTCGTTTACAGATAGACGAAGTGTGTACTGCGTTTCAGAATGTGGTTTTAAAGAGCGTTCTAATGAGATGGACGGGCATGTCCAATCGCACGGTATTTATAAATTATAATTTTGACCCACAGAACCTGCAGTTGACCATTTCAGCAGATCGGAGAAAACTACGGTAAAGATAAGCAGAGATCGGCCATGTATGCAAGAGCCGTGTTGTGTTCATGAAAATTAATGAATGCTGGCTTGGATTCCGAGATCATCACAACAACAACAACGTTTTTATTAACCGAACTTTTTTGTGTCCTCTCCTAACGATGTTTGTGGCCTGATTTTTTTTGGTCGCATCACGTATTTATTGTTCACGGACAACACGGATATGATACAGTATTCATTCATAGAACCAGACGTTTTGTTGACCGTGATTAGCTGCATAGAATATTACTGACCAGGTAGCCATAGGATGATGGCTTAACTACGAAAAACAACAGCAGCTGCTGCAGCAGCAGAGATTCCACTAATTAGGATTGAGCCAGGTGAAAAAAGGTGTACTCCGCGTGAAGCTTATATTTCATGCCTGTGCTGCCCTGTGCCATTCATCCGTTCCTAGGCTATAGTACCGGTACGCTCGTATTGTCTCTGGAGAACGTGCGTCGATGAACATTAAATATGAAAAGCTCAGCTCTACAAAACTAACAGACACGTACGTGGAACTAGGGCCTACAATGTATAGTGTAATAAGCTACTCTACAAGATTTTTTTATTTCGGGATCTGCAGGGTTTGAAATACTTTTTCCATCTTCATTTAGGCCAATCTGTTCAAAATATTCTGCATGGTCGGAGCTGAAGGACAAAATCTGACATTCTGATGAATACTCAGTCCCATAGCAACACAATAAATGCCACGTAAAAAGCAAAGCAGTAGAACAAGTTTATAAGAAGGAGACGTGTGATGGCACTTTAATCAGACGGCTTGGCGTGAATGCCAGTGAGCAGCGTGTGAATGGCATAATATACGAGAAGAAAGTATAGGCCTAGCGCGGCAACACAACAGATCATATTCATATATATCATATCACATCACTTGCTACGGCGCCCCTTATCCGTAGCACAGGGGCGCAGTAAAAAAACGTTACACGGTTACAGATACATGCAAGTAAGAGTTGTTTTGTACAGTTATAATTTCCACCACCCTGACGGTGACTGTCGTGGATTCAATTAGGCTACAAGAGCAGCAGCAGCAGATCATGGTGGCTAAATGACAGACAGGTAAGCAGGCAATGAGGTAGGCCCCACCCAATGACTGCCGGTCGGTCGCTGTTAATAATAGCTACTCAGGTTACTCAGAATTATCTATGTCAACACCTGTTTATAATACAGCCGCTGACACAAAAGTAGTTTTTTAAAACCGATACTGGATGATTGATACCAAATTCTGAACAAGTGTGTTTCGCATGCGTATTATGTTCTTGTTTCAAAAAGTTTGGTAAAATCTCTCGTTTCCGATGTCTGAGCGAGCGATGCAGAGTAGTATACAAGACAAAGCAAAGTCTAAAATTAGCTCTTAAAACGTTTGCTCTCGAAAGCGAAATTTTAAATTACCTAAAACTCTCCACAGTTTTCAGAAGCTCGTTCTATGTATGTCTTTCAGCGTCTTTGAAGCTGTAGCCAGCATGGAAAAACATAGCCTACGGTGCTCTGGAAGCTGTGGAGCTGCGTGTGGCCTCTGGGTTATGCACTTTTTGCGGAATATTCTGCGGGTGCCCCTGCTGACCAAATATGCTGTTATAACTGTTAGAGAATATAGGTGACAAAGGCAGAGCTTCTGGCACGCGGGTTCTCTTCGTCGTAAAACGTGGTTTATGTACGACTATATATACGGTGTTTCATAAAAAGGGACCCCTTTTTGTTTTTCTCATAATTCACTCGAATCAATTTACACAAAATTTTTACCAGTTGTAGTTGAAGAAATACTAATTTAGAATATTGCAACAAAATATGGCAGTTGATTAAATATTTTTTGCTAGTCGTGACGTAATGCTGACATTATAATGTGTCACGGATACAAGCTTGATAGTCTCAACTGGTGCTGTCTATCGCTACCCTGCTGCGATCGTAAAAAAATTGGTTTGCCGATGACAATTTTTTGACGTTTTACAGTTGCAGCCACAAAAACGTGCAAAGCGATCGCATTTACGTGTCTGTGGGGATAGTTAGAATTTCACATGTTCGAGCAAGACAGTGCACTAGCACACCGAGCTTACAAAATGGTTGTGTTTTTGAATCGCAAGACGCTTGATTTCATGTCCACATGTTGCTTAGTGCTGACACGATAAACAGTTTTCATTAACGAACCAGATTAAGTTCACCATCGAAGCTGGGTAGCAAATGACAGCACCAGTTGAGACTATCAAGCAAAAAATACTTAATCAAGTGCCATATTTTGTTGCAATATTTTAAATTAGCATTTTTTCCGCTACAAGTGATAAAAATTTTGTGTAAATTAATCATCATTTGAGTAAATTATGAGAAAAAATGGATCCCTTTTATGAAACATTGTGTATATATAGGATGGTTACAGCTTATGCTTCTGTGAAACATATAATTGAATTTACATTACGGCCGATGTATTACACCCGACATTTTAAGGATGATCCCTAGGACTAGTCGTCAATGTTGGTTTATGTAGTTAACAATTGCACACAAGTAAGTAAGAAAGTTGAACAAAAACCAAAAGTACATGTGAGTGAAGTAAAGCGTGAATTTATTCATAAGTTTACTGCGTTCGGAGGTAAGCTGCAGATACAGTACGTTAAAAACGGCTATACGTCATTCTACAGTAGTCGCTGGGAAAATTTCAGACAGGCTAAACTGCTCATAGGCCTACACGATGCGGGTATGTACATGATTACTTGTAATGAATGCTGCACGTTATCATAGCTGATTGACGTTCAGTTCTTTTGCAGCGCGATGCAGGTAGAGTGTAAAGCGCTGGATTGTCATTGCAAGTTTGCCGTCTGTCCGTCCATCTGTAACGCTAATGTATCATGGTCACATAGGTTGAGTCATTTGGAATTACACGAATAATTAGTTTATGGTTTTCGTTTCTCGGAACCCTGGCGACTGTTCCTGGAAATCATCCCTAAAATGTCGGGTGTAATACATTGGCAGTGGCGTAATTCAGGTATTTGTTTGTCAGCCGCATAAGCTGTGACACTGACGCCATCATACATAAACGAAGACATCGCGTGGCGTTATAACGACAGTAAGACGTTGATGTTTAACATTGGTTGCATGCAGTGTCTATAGACTGTAGCCTGTATTTGAAGTCGGTCGGTCGGTCAGTCAGTTTGTGCTTACCAAGTTCCGTGATGATTGCCATAAAACTGCTGCGGCGTTCAACGGTTTCAGGACACGCACGCGCACATTGCATGCCGTTCATAACAGCGCCATTGTGTTGATACGGCAGTCACTGCATGGTGCTGTCAGATGCTGAAGCTGATGATGATGATGATAATGACGACATTATCCAAGCTGCTATCAGTAGGCTACCACTCGTGCTCGCGGAATTCAAAAGTTCACATGAACTCTAATGTTTAACAGTTCATTTTGTCGGGACAGTTGCACGTGATATGAGAAAAAAATTAACAACAACAATGTTGGTTTTTTCTTACAATTAAGGTAATATTCATATTGCATTTCCATGTTCAAAGTTCAAACTAACTAATTCCCGCAATATCATCAAAAGTGGTCCTTGTTTATGTTGTATATGCAACAATAACAGCACTGTAGCAGAATTATTGTCAACGCAAAAAAAGAGAAATATTCACGTTGTAATGCTAAGCCTAATTGTGGCCTCTATTCCGCGTCTCTCCAGGTCCCTTGTAGCATTCACAGTTGCCCAGAGTTTACCAGATGCTGCAAGAGTGGGTCACAAACAACAAAAATATTTACATATAAAAAACAAAATATAAAAAAGCAGGACAAAACGTGCTATAAATACATAAATTTATGAACGTTTTTCGCTTATATTCTGCTTTTTATGATACGAGGGCTTAAAATTTGCATAAAAAATCACACACACACTGCAAAAACAAAACTGACCTACACTTTAGCCAACCAATGCAATATCATCACGGTCTCGCAGAATGGAAGTCGGAAAATGAAATAGTACGAAATCTGACACAATTCTCTACCACACTCTAATTTTATATGCACAAAAATACTCTAATGGGTTTTCTTGTCCAAGAATGGTTGGAAAATCATTTTTAAATTCGAAATTGAATAATGAAACATGGCAGTATTATATTTTTGAGTCCCGCTAACCGAAAAAAGTGTCTCGCCTGACCTCCGACTGGCCACCCCATTCTCATTGACCAGTCTTTCTGCTCAGAAAAATGGCTCCGTGCTATATTAAATATTAGACCCCCTATTGGTGATAAACGCTATTATCGATAGCATATAGCGAATGAACACAACGGAATAGACTCTAGGCTGGGTCAATATTTATTGAATGGAAAATGGACCGGGAAGCTTTCAGACGAGACAAACAATCAATGTTTTAGGCTTTGTGTGAATTACATTATCAGTGTAGCCGCCTCGTGTCACGCATCATGTGAATATTATGTCATCACGCAAACGTCACTCTGGTAGCCTAATGAAGACAGTTTTGGATGACATTTCATTCGAATCCCAAACATGCTACAGTACACGGCTGTGTGGTTAATTTAGGTCATTCAAGGTGAATAATTTTTATGCCATTTGGAAGCCGATATAAAACTTTCTATCAATGATCAATAGCAACCTAGGACCTATCTCTCACCGTTTCCGAATATGGCCAGGTTTCCGTTGATAGTAGATAGCTGAAATTTTGCATGCCCTAGTATAACACCCATGGTTAATTATTCGTTTAAAAAATTTTCTTTTACGCTTTACCCGTTAGACACAATACATCCGCATCCGTTACAGACGAGCAGACGGACAGACGGACAGACAGAAAGACGGAGGACAATTATGACAACAGCTCATCACGTCAATTTTCTGCGCTTAATTGTATGTAATTGTTAATTCATTTTTACTATTTTATATTTAATGTAACAAGATGTAAAGAAGCGATAAGGGCCTATGTTTACATCAATATATACAGCACAATATACACAGCGACTTGGAAAGGTCTAAAACCTAAAAAATGAAGAATTGCCTAGTTTGCAGTAATTATTAAAGCAGTTCAGCTATTACCTAAAATAGAATAAGCCTAAAAACCACCATGAATGTAAAAATGAAAAAATGACGATAATTCATAGCAAAATTTAAAAAGTTTAATGTCCAGACAGTCAGTCAGTAATCTAGGCCTACATCAGCCGGACGCAGTGGCCGAGAGCTCTCAGTGTCTCGGCGACGCTCTTGCGTCCGTCGCGGCGGTCCATGCAGAGGTTCTGCAGTCTTTCTTGGTGT
>Ga0209367_1010935_pt1 | contig 12103 bp, 6 predicted proteins | sample WorMetLIZISLAND2_FD_187412 | JGI IMG/M metagenome (GOLD analysis project Ga0209367, IMG submission 187412) | Marine gutless worms symbiont microbial communities from Max Planck institute for Marine Microbiology, Germany - Olavius geniculatus... ... | reverse complement strand
TCTCCAGAGTGGACGGTTCTGAGCCAGGTCAACTGCGTCGTCCATATTGAGGTCGCTGGATTTCAGATCCTGCTGAATGGTTTTCATCCATGTAATACGAGGACGTCCCAGTGGTCTTGTCCAGTTTCGTGCGGGGGAAGCTGTTAAGATCTGTTTTGCATCTGTTTCATCGGGTATTCGTGCAATGTGTCCGAACAGGGACAGGCGCCTTGACTGGACTATGGCTGAGAGATGGAGTTGCTTGGTTAACCTTCTGACTTCGTCGTTGCGCACATGCTGGTGCCAATTGATTCCTTCCTAGCAGCATTCTCAGACACCACTGATCAAACACCAGACAAACGCCAGGTATCAAACAACCTCCTTGGCGGAGGTAAGTTTAACTCATCATACGCATGTGTAAACACGTAGGAATTACCTCTCCTTTGACGGTGGTAGTGAGACCACCGATTGTAGCGACTCCGTAGACAGACATGGTGACAATGAAACAAATCACTTGAACGATCGTTACCCACCACGTAAAACTTGCCCTAAATACCACACACACCGCACGCAATGCAGCAGTACATGTAGTTAGTCACGGCATTTGCCGCGGTCCTTGAAGCCGCATAAGCCTACAGAGCGACGTAACTGAACTGAACTGAACTGACATGATGCGATTTACAAAACAATCGTAAGAAGTACCTTAAGAAAAAGTCACGAACGAAAAACGCATGAATGACTGCACGGTGCTGACTTCGGACGAGTAGGATCTCACAAAAAAAACTTACGATGACTTGCAATTATGATTATTAAAATTATTATTTTACTGGAACTGGATTATCAAGTTTTGATACTCTTCTACATAACAGTCGTACTATTTTCCGGCGTACTTGGTGCAAATGTCCCAATATACTGGTGTCACGTATTTGTCAGCTACAGCTGTGTTTTTAATTGTGCTCTTATACTGTACAGCTTCTTAGTTTAGTTTGGTTCTTTTTATGTTTTGTGTCCGTCTGTGCTGCTTTGTCTGTTTCTATGGGCCTCGGCCTGAGTCAAATAAATGATTGACTGATTGATTATGAATCGGTTTCAAGCAGGACCTCAGCGGGCCGCTGACAAATCGAAAAAAAAGTTTGTGACAAAAAGTCTCCGTCATTTTTTCTACTTTCAACTTGTCGGTGCCTAATCCCATGCAGAAATATCGTATTTGTGATTACTTTCTGCTCATAAACTAGTGAGATAATATAATCGGACGTGCGAACATTGAGGACGATGACGTACCATTTCGTCCACATGTAGATCGGTTCCGGGTTTGGTTCGTAGTCTGAAGGTGATCGGCGGTATTCGTATCTCTTATCTTTGAACATTGTCTTATGCTTACGCCGTTGAGCCCTTGTTCGCATAAACAGCACAAAATGCACACACAGTGGGCCAGACTCTCACAGGAGCTCGGAAGAGGGCAAACGGGTGTTCCCCTGTACCCCCTTCGTGATAACGCAAAAATAGTAAGTCTGTCATGCTGTCATGCTGTCCTAACAAACTACCATGGGTTCACGTACTTTACGTAAAATATCAACAGAACTACAGTATATGGTCGACCCAAACTGTTGTTGACAATTATTGCCACGTGAATCATGGAGACGGAAGCTTGCCATAAAGCGACCAAACATTTATTTTTTGCACAGATGTGATAAACGTTTATAACGTTTACAAAAAAAATCTTTGTAAACGCGTTTATTATTTTGTCAACGTTTATCTCAATAAAAAGTCACATGAGCGAAACGAAGCAAAATTATGACGGGAAGTCAAGCTATAGTGCATTGCGTTCGATCACTGATAGAGTTCATTGGGTCACGGTGCTAGTGACGGTAAACAGGACAACTCAACTTAGTTTTCACGTAGCTATAAGATTAAAGTGAGTGAATTCTGGGAACTTTTGTAAAACGGTTGTCACAGAACTGGAGTAAAACATTCTTTGACAATAAAAAACTTTTATTGGAAATTGGAATTATCCAAATAATAGGCCTAATATTCAAACTTACGCTCTGTGTACGTTTACTTTTAGTTTACAAACGTTTACAATCATTTTTCTAATAAACGCGTTTATTAAAGTTTATTATAATTTTTTTGACGTTCATCACATCTATGATTTTTTGAAGAGCAAATATATATCTGCACTCTTTGTAGATTCTATTTAAATGCTGACAACTACAACTATTTTAAATACTCGGTGAGACACTTCCAAACTATTTCACTAGTAGGCCTATTTCACCAGTATAGACTGGTTCAGTAAGTAACAAGCCCATCCTGCATGGTCATACCCGGCATAGTCGATCTGATCTTCATGGGCTGGACCGTGAGCCTGAGCCCCGCCTCCACTCGCTCCACCCCTCGTCTCCTAGTAATAACAAGCACAGAAGTCGTCACGCTTTGTGCGGACATGTATGCGGTCGTCAGTGTGGTTGCCGAAGGTCGTACGAGCGCCTACTGCGCCGTAATCTGTAATCTCCCATCTTCAAAATAGTCGGAAAAGTGCAACTTCCTGCCGCCCCAACTTTTCTAACGCACGACGCCGATGACCACAGTTCGTGTGCTGCTAATATTCTGACTCATGGCTAATTAGCCTGCAGACAGTAATGACTAACCTACGGACATTTGCTGACGTGTTGATAAAGTATAGCAAGTGACTGATAATATGACCACAGCATGCTGACAAATAATAATACTGGTCCGTTAGGCCGTGGTTACACGTAGGTCTATAACAAAAAAGCACTCGCAGAAACGTTGTGTAATTATTGTTTATCGTTTCGGTTTACATGTAACAACCTTCTATCTTAACGCGGCGCGCAAATTATAAGCCTAAAACATCCGTGCAAATGTTTCGTTTGTGGCTGTTGTTGTTACTGTTATTGCTGTCATCATTTTAAGTACACAAATGTTATTTATCTTAATGACATATATTGCCATAATTAACAAAATTCCGCTTACCATGGCCGTTGGTCTGCTGACAACATCATGACGTGGTCCCTGTTTGCAGCCATAAAAAACAATCAGTATTCAAAATACATTGTTGAAATAGTCGCCAGTCACTAAAATAGTCAAGACCTGTCATACTGTATTCGAATAAACTACACCAAATACTAGTGCGAGTATCCACATGATGACAGTATGTCATTATGTCATTATCGACAGCTTCGATCATGGGAATCGCTTAAGCAAGTTTTCACAAACAGGTTGCCAAGACATCGCACAAGCTAACCGCGTCAAGCACAGAAACGTCAGAATTTTTTCCCAACTATCAGCACAATAATTACCTAGGCCAAGGAGGTAATGTTTTTGCCGGTTTTTGTTTGTTTGTTTGTTTGTTTGTCTGTCTGTCTGTTAGCAAGATAACTCAAAAAGTTATGGACAGATCTTTCTGAAATTTTGAGGGAATGTCAGCCATGGCATAAGCTACAAGTGATTCGATTTTGGGGGTGATCCGGCAGGAATCCTGGATTCTGGATCACTTTGAAATTTTCGTTACCATTGCGTTAAAGGGGGCATAAGGGAACCACTGGCAAAGCGAATATGGTGACGCACCTGACGAATAACATTACCTTGGCGGAGGCACCTGCGGGATATGACTGCTTTCTAGTTACTGACTGTTATTCATTTACATATACATCTATATTTATACATTTATTTATTTATTTACTTATTTAACCAAGCTTAATTACTTAGTTAGTTACTTATTATAACATATAACACCGTTTGCGAAATACAGAAAAAACTTTAAACAAAACATACGTAGAAAAAAACTGAGAATAACGACTTTAAAAAATAAAAAAAACTAATACCAGCAAGCTACTATCTATCTTTGGTTGCAAGAATGTTATTATCAGTCAGCTTGCTTAATTTAATCATTGTATACAGTGAATGTCGTAAACCTAACTGTTACCATTTCTTGTGAATAAAGCTGTACATATAAGGCGTAAAGTTTGCATCATTCATACATACCATTATGACGTCCTTGAGTGCAGCCCAATGGTTTAGCGTATAGACCATACGCTGCGTCGCTTGTCTATCCAACCGACCTCCGCCCTCCGACGCCGCCCTAACAAACCCACATCACGAACAAATACATACACATTGATAAACGACTTACTTAGACTTCTTCTAAAGTCCTCACGTTTGCACCGAAACACTGGATGACGAGCGATCTCCACTGCATGCGGTCACCAGCCGCACATGCACTTGGCCTCCACCCAGCTGACATCTTCTTGTCTTCTTGGTGACGCCCCGCCATAGCCAGGGGCCGCCATAGCCAAGGGCCGCCATAATCACAATCCCATAGCCAACCAGGGCCGCCATAGCCAGGGGCCGCCATAGTAAGGGTTACGGTTAGGGTTAGGACCCCATATTCCTATAGGCTTCCCATAGAATCCCCGCTTGAGGAAAGGGGTGGCCGTAGGGGGTCGCCAATGGTACGAATGGCTAGCTCCGCCACACTTTCCCATAGGCTACTAGGGTTGGGGTTAGGGTTAGGGTCAGGGTTAGGGTTAGGGCTAGTGGGGTCCTAACCCTAACCGTAACCCTAACTATGGTGGCCCCTGGCTATGGCTATGGCATTGTGGCTATGGCATTGTGGCTATGGCGGCCCTTGGCTATGGCGGGCCACAACCGTCTTCTTAGGCCTGGCACAACTTCTTTTCCCACTTTCTGGAGTCCAATGTACTGCTGTACTGTTTATTCATGCTGACTGCTGATGGAAGACGAAGGGCGTGACTAATGATTTGTCCTATTCTCTTAAATTTCGACTGCATCGTGTCTACTTTTAATAACGTACCATACCGTACTTAATGATAATATTGATAACGTCAGACATTACTGACGTATGACGGCAAAAATTATTGCTGACAGACTGAATTTCGAAGCAACGCACGGAACACGGCAAGCAAAATGTCACATTTTCATAAAACGTTAAAAACCAAAGAAAAAATAATGGACGTTAAGGGACAAGTAAAAGAGATTAGGAAACGCGCTGCAGTGACTAAAAGGGGACACACGACTCTGTATCAGGGCTAAAAAGTCGGTTTTAAAACATATAGTTTTGAGGAGAATTAAAAAACTTGTAAACCGCAAAAAAACGCAAATTTCAAGTTTTTAGGTCTTCTATTTGTTGTGTAATTCAAGGTATAAATCTTATTGAATTTTATATCTTAATCGTATTTTTGAGCTCTGCTATAACTTAGGCCTATAGAAAACGAGAAAATGATGTGACCGAGAGAATAGTGCATAGGCCTATAGAAACAATAATAGCACTTAAAACCGTACAAACGAAAAACATAAACACGCTTTTTCTTTAAAACAAGGTTTATCCAGCACTGCCCTGTGTAGTTATAGACCCTACCATTTGGTTTGCTGACAATCAGGATAATTTCAGACGCTGCAGCCATTATCCGCGGCGTAATTCTGACGGTAGCACTGCAACGCAGTCGTCGGCAAATGAATGATAATTTGAAAGCAATTCTCCCAACCAATTTATCGAGAAATAAAAATAACCAAGCAAGCTGTGTGCACGACTGTTTCGTAGCTTATTATTATCCTCTCATTTTAGCAGTAATGGGCACTTTAAACTGAGTGCAGTAGGCTAGTTACCAACGATATGCTCCACAAATTTTTAAGTACCAGTTAGCTAGAAGTAACTAATCTTTAACATTACGCAAATCTTTATCGTGCAAAACTCTGTGAAAAATTATTGTTCTCATTTATGTGACTGAATTAGTGTACACGTGGTAAAGCCTACTATAAACTTGCCTATTATACGTTCAACTGTACCAGGAAGCACGCAAAAATTAAACGTAGATATTTTTTCATGACCGCAAATTTTGGTCTCGAGTCACCAAGGTCAACTCAGCCTTCGATCCTCCGGGGTAGGTAAATCGAGTACCGGCCTGCTTGGCTGGGGTTGAGGCGGGGCACGTTCACCTGTGTCGGGTCGCAGGTGTGTGATCAAATATGGCAGGTGACGTTCCACAGCTTCGCGATGGGTTTCCTATAAAGAGCATAAACGTTTTCCAGTTGGAGACGACATATATATAATAACTAAAGTCAAACATTGACAAGCCAGATACGTACGGGGCGTCGGGTTGATCCCGAGGTGCCTGATAAGTCAACGCTCTGTCGGTGCGTCGTAACTTGCGGCATTTGCCTAGCAGCAGATCGTCGTCGTAGATCTTCTCCGCTCGAGTCAGCCATTCGTCGAGGAATTTTCGTCGCTCGGCTTCGCCAAGCTCCGCCACGCCGAAGAACTCCGTCACTTTGCGCGTCAACCCGCTGGAACAAATTTTTGTACACCGCCAGTACTAATTAAAGTGAATCTTTCACACCCCGTTTACACGATGAAGCCTGATGGAACCAAACATAAAGCAAACGTGAAGCAAACATAAAACAAACTTAGAGCACACGTCGTGCACGTGTATTTTGAATAGGCGTACGTTTGCTTCATCGTGTAAACACCCCCATTATCTTGTGAAATGTTAATGCCGTAAACTAGCGTTGGCCCCTACTTGCATGCGTAGGCCCCCTAGAGCACTCCAGCGTCAGAAAACACCAGCGTTAAGACATCTGGACATATACCCGAAAAACCAATAAGTTTTATTGGGTAAACCCACAAAAACGCCAAAAAACCCAAACCATATCAAATTTTAGTTTCTTGTTCCACGAATAATGAAACGTTTTATTATAGTTAAGTTTTCAAAAAAACTTCAAACATATGAATAAGCAAATTTTTGGACATTTACACCGGGTCGCTATTAAATGCTTACTGTACTTACTTGGATGGGCGGTTCGGAATGCTAGTGTTTAAGAAAAAACGAGAGTAGAATCCTCGCAGCAAAAATGGCTTGCTGAGGAGACTGTTGCGGGTATCAAGCCGTGACAAGATGAAGAACGAGACTGTGCGGAACATTCTACACCAGAAAAGGATAGGCCTACTGGTTGACAACAGAACACAAATAAAGCCGATGTCAGACGAACGACAAAATCGGCCGACAAAATCGGTGAACAATCACCATGGCAACATAAACAAAATTTGTTGTCCGATATATGAAAAGTCGGCCGACAAAATCGGGCGATTTTTGCACGACACACGACAGATTTTTGACGGGCGATTTTGTCGGGAGATAAAATCGGCTGATTTTGTCGTTCGTTTGACATCCCCTTTAGACTGACGTCTTTCGGGCATGCTTAAGGGACGAAAATGAACGGCTAGCGGCTGCAAATATTTATAGAACGACACTGCATTATAGCAACGTCAAAACAAAATATTCGATTGTTGGTTAAAATGTGTAGGCCTACGTACCTCCACATGTTGACGGTATTCTTCGCAACGTGCACTTGTGATCAATGGGACAAGTTAATTGTACCCCGGTAGTGCTTTACGTGACACAGTGCCCGGTTGCTGCAGTTCAAGCTGTTTCACCGTGCAAACAACGTCTGTTGTCATCACACCATTGCTATATAATAACTCTATCATTAATCGTCGTCTTCGTCACTAGTGTATCATCTACGGGATTCTAGTACATTATCGTGATTTTTAATGACTAATACTTGGATGGGTGATGCCTGCGGGCAGATAATTAAACCATCAACCAGCCGCCTAGGTCAACTCAGCCTTCGATCTCTCCGGAGTAGGTAAGGTAAGTCGAGTAGGCTACCGGCCTATCTAACTGGGGTTGAAGCGGGAGGCGTTCACCTGTGTCGGGTAGCAGGTATACCATCCCATACGGCAGGTGACGCGCTCCGTAGCTCTGAGATGGGCTACCAATAAAAAGCTATAACACCACCATTAACTTTTTTAACCTTAACTATTCGTGCTCGTATAGGCCTCGTTTTTAACAATCATACAACGCTGGTGGGCGTAGAAGCTTTGAGTGCAACTACAAGAAGCCCAGCTGTCGCTAGGATAGCTGACCGTACTGGTTGTCACTGATCTTCAAGGTCATCCAACATCATCGATTTACATGTTATTTGAAAGCCAATAGAGGCCTATGCGACTTCCTATTGGTGATCAATAGCAATCTAGGCCTTATCTCGCATCTTTTAGCCACAATACATCCGTGACGGACGACAGACAAACAGACGACAACCATGACAACAGCTCGACCGTTACTTAAGTACGGTCGGCTAATAAAATGAAATTGGTAAACTTCGTTCACGCACACTAGGCCTAGTTTACTTACGAAACTGCAGTCTTTCTACCTGCGGGACGCATGCATGTAATAATGATCGGGTTTAGTTGTTGACACTGATAAAGTTAAGCAGAGTCCGCAACAGTATATAATACGCGTAACCTACCTGCAGGTACATAATCCTACCGGCAATAAAACGCAGGCCTAGGCGCGCCGATATGTGGCCAATATGAATGTGTCTTACGTTGCGCTCCAACGCCGCTACCGTATTGCTGGGCCAGTGAAACTTGCTTCGCTGTATAGGCCTCCGGGCTATGCGGTTAGACGATGCTGATACCAGGCCTATAAGCCCAAGGCACAGTCTATAGCCTAAGCATTAGGCTGTCTATTATCTCCTCTTGGCGGCGGCGACGGCGGCGGCGGCACGCAGTTGGTATACCATAGCTGTTCAGACAAACAGGAACAAACACAAGTTCTGACCACCCGCTCGCCGGCTTATAGGCCCTGCACTCGCACGTGCGACAACAACTGATGGGGCTACGGGGTGCAGCTTTCAATCAACTCGGATTTGGCAGCGCCGTCGCACGAGACGCCACCGAGTGGAAGCCCAAAATCTGTTTAAAACAAAATGAACTCATACCGTAGGTACAAGTATACCGAAGGACGGAAGAACAACAGGACGTGTTGCAGAGGGTACCAGCTGCGATGTGTTTCGGGTATCAGTTGTGAGCCGGCGACGCTGCGGTCTGCGGCGGCGCGCGGTTGAACGACGATGGAGCGTCCAGCTCGCGTCTTGTCAGGTATTAAGATGGCGATCTCCTCGTTGGTCGTTGGCAAGTTGTAGCGACCACGATGTTCGTCAGACGGACGACGATCCGCCAGCAGTTCCAGGTTCACTGACTGCGGCAGCAGTCCAGACTGCAGCTGTACGTTCGTCAATACTTACGAAAGACCGCAGATACGAATTATTCATGTGCAGCCTTTTTTCACCTATATCGCCATCCTAATACCTGACAAGACGCAAGCTGGACGCTGGACGTGTCAATCGCCAAAACGTTTAACGCCAACGTTCGCCTGCATGGTTGCGTCTACAAAAAACGTCTGTAAGCACTTCGGCTGTTCTCCTTCCGAGTGGTGCAATGGACCAATAAAGCGATGGACTTTACCCTAAACTTTAAACACGGACGGACCCTGGGAAAATGTCATTTCATTGGCCTGCATGCTCGCCATAGACAGAGCGCAATAATGTATCGTCTTATATTGCGCCGAAACAGCCGAGAACGTTGTGACGATGTGTCCGTTAGCAACGTACATGTAGCTAACGGCTCTGGTTTGTCACACAAGCTTGTGTGCAAAGACTTATTGAACCTTATTCTGAGATGTATATGCCGAAAACTGTCAACCGTATGTGACTTAATTTATTCTGTTCATGTTAACGCCTAGCACGTGGCGGTAGAATTGGATGCAAAGAAATGGATACTTTGCCCCCAATTAGAGCCGACTGTTGTTCAATGTTCAGCGATATACACGTGTTGGTCAGCGTCATTAACAAGAGTGTGCAGCCGTTGAGGGGCCGCCCGCTATGGGGCCGTCCTTGCAGTTGAGTATGTGCGTATGTAACGGGCCGTATTCGTAAACAGGCCGTATCCCCGTATTATATACGCGAATCAACCAATCACCGTCTAGAAATTCTGATAATTAGGCTTACGTTGACACAACTACTGTGTCCTGTGACCTTGACTTTTGACCCTTTGACCTCGAAATTCGTCCACGGGGTGCTCGTGTCCCAGGGACCCTTCCTACCAAGTTTTGTATTCGTAGGCTTTTTCGTTTTCCCTCTAGCTGGCGGCACGGGACAGACGGACGGACGGACAGACGGACAGCATCGATACAATCAAATGTGGGGGGGCAAAGCCAATTTTTCGTGCAAACAGACATGGCGTGTTGTAAAAGGTTTGTCAGTGGAAATCATATCTACAGATACCTGGGAACACGATCTAGGTGGACAACCTTGCAAAGCTGCTGCAGGGAATATGTGGGAAGCCGCTGGAAGTCCGATCTGAGTGAGCTTTGGTCTGATAGACCATGATCCGCAGTTCTTGCGTATGGCCGCATTTACATGCTTTTTGGGGCATCAGGACCGATATGGGTCCGTTTTAGTCGGACATGTTCCGATTTAGGTCCGATGCAGTAATTAGTCATACCCGTGGGGCCGCCGCGGTAATTAGTTGGCTCCCTATGCAGCACCAACTGACAAGGCAAAGTACCAGCATCATGCAGCAGATCGAAGAGGAGTGTTTGTCCCACACAATGAGAGTCGCAATCATGGAATGGTACACTTTTTCGCAATGGATAACCTGGACTGGAAGAAGGGGACACTGGAGGTAGGGAGTTTCAATGCCACAACCGCCATCGCCATTGAAAATCCGGAGAGAAGTGTCCGTAGTCACAAACTTGACAGTGTCAGTTTCCCTACCTCGTCTTCAGACAGGAGAAAGACCCTCTCGGTGATTCCAGAATCAGTCGCCTGTGTCTGCCACATTTCTGCCAGCGACAAACAGAAATCCATATCTCTCAGTGGCACTGTTGATGTCAAGAGTCTGGAAACACCATTTGACAACACAGCCGAGGATATGTTGCTCATCTGGAGGCTTGGACGGCAGGCAAGAACTTCAGAATGGTTGGATGTACCATTTGAAGGTGAATCTTGGCTGCCAGGTTTTCAGCATTTTGCGCAAGGCTGCTACCACACCACGAGGCAAGCCAAATCGGCCAAATCTATCTTCCTCTTATACCCGGACCCCCAACGGATCCCAGCTTACCGAGAAAAGAGATGATACGACTAGTGCAAACGTTACAGACCCTGGGTGACACGTGGACTGTCATCACTGGAGACCAAGCCATATATGAACTAGCAGCGGCCATCCGAGACAGACACAAAGACGAGTTTCCGAAGGTTGTACTGCTTTTCGGAGGCTTTCATCAGGCCCACAACTACTTGAAAGCCATCTGCAAGATCCTGAGAGACTCTGGCGTGGAGGAGCTTCTCGTGTCAGCAAGAATGTGCAGATGTTCGGAGAGAAAGCTGACTACTACCAGTCCCTGCATGCAATTAGAATCCTCAGTGAGGCATTTTGGCATCTGTACTGGGAGGTCTTTGAACGCTGGGCTTCAGAGGAAGACATCAGACAGAGCAAAAGCCCCGTTGAAAAAGTTTTGAAAGTATTGCTCGACGACACGGCAGATGCAACTGAACAGTTGCAATCAATCCGTGCGTCACGCGTGCCAGCCACAGCTTGCGATTCTGCAGAACCAGATGCTTGCATTCCAGAAATCTCTGGAAGACCTTCCAAGTGCTCTATTTTGTTTGAACTTCCTAGAAATGTCTGACATATACTCTATCGATTCATCTACCAACAACGAGAAGGGAACTGGTTGGGGCACCTCTGTGAATCAGCAAGGATGCTTCCTTTCCTCGCAGCAGCGGGTCACTACAAGTATGGCCAGCAGTCCCTGCTACTGTACTTGTCCGAGATGAAGAGGTTGCCTCAAACAGCCCCAGAGGTACATGAAGCAATGCTGAACGGAGCTTTCGTTGGCCGTAGAGCAGACGGAAACCACAATGCAGTTTCCCCCGACATGCTCTTAAAACAAACGTACAATGCCGATGCCAAAGAAGAAAGTGGGCTCGATGCCATAACACTGGCAAAGTGGGTGTACACAAAGCCAGTCACAGTCCAGCTATCTGCCTATCCACAAGATGGCATCTGCACTAGGCCCCACACAAAGCAGAGCACTTCGATTCATCCACAGCTTCAGCGGACGTGACACAACAAGCTACCCATTCTTCACAGGCAAGAAGACGTGGCTTACTCGTAGCAAGGAAGTAGACATACCAGCACTGGAAGATTTTGGTGATCCTGATGAAAGCCCACCATACACCATCACAG
>Ga0209367_1010931_pt1 | contig 12107 bp, 10 predicted proteins | sample WorMetLIZISLAND2_FD_187412 | JGI IMG/M metagenome (GOLD analysis project Ga0209367, IMG submission 187412) | Marine gutless worms symbiont microbial communities from Max Planck institute for Marine Microbiology, Germany - Olavius geniculatus... ... | reverse complement strand
ATTTAAGGACTTGCACATCGAAAACAGCAAAAATTACAAAAGGTGATATTATTCAGCAGCACATTGACACACAGTCACTATGATATGTGGGCAATATCACCTTTTGTAATTTTTGCTGTTTTCGATGTGCAAGTCCTTAAATGTTGCCGTTAACAAGTGTATAAACTGATGTTTTGTACATTTATCTAGATTAGCAGCTACAGAGTCGCGGAGGTTCATAAAATGTGCCCGTAGATTATGCACTAATTGTGATTCGTCAATAGCGACACTGTAATAATGCATCACTGCGTGCAATTTACGTCATGTCTTCCTTGTCGTCGTTGTCGTTGTCGCCGCTGTTGTAGTAGTTGTCGTCGTTGATACTGTCGTCGTAATTGAACTTAGGTGTGGAAATGAAGGTGAGAGCGAGCATATTGTAGGTATAACGAGTACAGTAATTACTTCCGTCTGATCGGACAACGAACGTGACACTTTCCGTCCATTCATTAGGCCATCATATGCGCGAACAGAACGGCTTAAACATTAAAAATATTCCAAACCATTATGGTAGCTTTATTATTTTATTAAGCAACACGGCAACAAGAATCCTATAGACCAGAAGCTCAGATGCCGCAAAGAAAGTGTATCGCGTTAGTTATGCGTTTCGTAGTCCGGTTACTATCAGTCGAAGTATAATTACCAAAACCAGCATCATTCGTGAATGTTTTAGAAAATACTTTATTCACTGTGGTAATAGGCCCCCTACACAAAGAAAAACAGGATCGAACCGATCATTATTCGCAACAAACTCGCTAGACTACGAAGAAAAAATACGGTACATCATGTCAGTAAAGACTGTTAAAAACAACAGAATTACAAGGCATGCGATGCACAATTACGTGAACATGGAAATACGATTAGCAAGGAAATGTTAATTCACAAACTGCTGCTTCGCCATACAAAGAAACAATAGTCTACAATGTCAAGACATTGTTATTTTACATTGGATTTTACATGACATACACATGTACACTTGCAAGTTCTCTGCACCGGTACTGCAGTTCAAGTGCCATAACAAAATCACTGAAATAGGCCTATTTAAATTAAATTGCTAATAATAACGGACAAAAAGCAGCAACGTATCAGATCATACATAGATGTTTAAAAACTAAACGAGGCATACCGCAAAAATGGTACATGTTTAGGCCTAACAGATCTTAAGGCAGTATTTATGCACGATAACGCTAATGATGATTGCAGTATGCTTGAGATAGTGATTCTACTGACTAGGTACCGGGGTAGCCTGCACGTCAAGCCAACAACGTACAACTGCCATTACTATTACCGACAACTAATAGAGCATATATAATGTAGGTCTGGCGTCGCACTAGCAGATTGGTTGGTCTATACACCTGCCTTAGGTCTACATATTACTGTTGCCGTGTTGCGTAATGATCAACAGTAGGCGTTTTCGCCACTTTCGATGATTCGTCTAAAACATTATTAGGCGAAGTTTCCGTATCCTCAGCAGACCTTCGTCGACGTCAATTTCGACGTTTTTTCGCCGTCTGCTGCTTCGGTGTACCGTGCTCTCTCCGTTCTGGAACGAACGGTTCTGCTTCGGGAGACTGACTATAACTAGGCACAGCTGATGGTTGGTCAGACATTGACTGGAAATTAGCAACTTCGTTCGGTAACCAGCCGGGCGAAGGCTGCAGTGATCCGGTTGTTTTGTTTATATTCGACTCTCGAACGACTTCCGATTTTCCGTCTACCAACGTTCGGAGTTACAGGACCCCCAAACGCCATTTCCTATACTTCACGTTCATCGCCCTTACAACAGTGTCAGCACTGTTATGACGATATAAGCCTATTGATAGAAATGGGTTCGTGGTCAGCATTTTTAAGGTTAAGACCAAAGCAAGACCAAAAACAGCTTAATTTTATTCAAACCATAATAAACCATAAAAATGCTCAGACAATGTTTCGTAGTTACGTCAAGACTAGTAACAAAGCTCATTCACTACAAGTGAATAGAGCCAACGTTAAGGCCACGATTTTATTTTGTCCTCGCGCTGTCAATATTTATACAATGCCGTAAACTAAAACGACGAATGAAGACTCTGTATTTTGACTCTGTAGAATAAAGATTCTGTATATACTCTGATATTTTTCAACGACCGTAGCGTAGAGCTCTTATATAATCACTCGGGTCGTATTTTGCATCCAAAAACGGCGCAGACAAAAACTACAAAAGTGTTTACTAATTTTGAAGCAGCTGGAGGTCATTAATGTCTGACATCAATTTACTATATAAAACAAATAAATTTCATGTAAATATAGTATATATGTAAATATTAAAACTAAAAAAATGTCGTTTCGGTGCCGACATATTATGCAGTCGTCCGCCTACAGCTGTACAACCCAGGTTCTATCCATAATCTTTGAGCTGCCTTTTAAACCTAAAATCGGCACGACACGTTATTCCTGCCCTTTACATCAATTTCTGTCTTTTTCTGCGCGTTTAATTTCGAAACGGACAGACGGACGTACGAACGGATGAACAAGCAAAAGTCGTATAGCGGCTTATTCGGATTGCCGCATAACACGTGCTCCGAATCACTGCAGAGACGTGCTGTTCAAATTGTCCAGTATTATCGAAGGCCGGCAGTTCGTTACATTCGTTTCTGCTATGGTCAGTTCGCGCACCTGTTGGTATTCAATAGAAAAGAACGAGCGGCTGATTTCATTGCGTGGTGGTCTTCTGCAGACGAAGCCCTGCAACTGGCGGGCGTCACAGCTGGCGCGTTGAACTGATGCCGCCGCGGCTACTGATGCTGATGATGATGCGTAATGATAATAATGATAACAGTAATCACATTTATCTAATTCGTTGTACTGCTAAATAGTTACAATGTAAATGGACAAGATCTGCAATGACGGCGATGATGCGTAATGGCCTTGCAATGCCAATCGATGGCAGCAGGCTACCAGACGCGATACGAAACTTGACCGTAAATTGGGATTCATCAGACTGTAGATTGCGAAATCGAGACTGGCGTGCAGGTGTGCTAGCATCGATGCGTACAGGTGTACAGGTAGCGGTAGACTGTCTGTAGAGTCGTAGAGCAGCACGGCGATGTACGGACTCCAGCAACAGACGAACGCAATAAAGATAACGAAGACCGTCTTCACCTGACGAATCGTTTTCATCGTCGCGACGTAACTGGCTGCCGTGGCTTCCTGCGCCAGCAAAACCAAAACAACGACGTTGTAGTAATGGTGGTGATAATAACAGTAGTGACTAGCAGTAGTAGTCATTAATGAAATAAAAACTTTTTACGTATCTTATTCTTGCCACATTTTTAACGGTTTTAATCTTGTTTATTTTTTCAACTTTTTTAATCAAAAACGTTTAGAAAGCGCGATCGTGAGAATGCATATCTCCGTCAAGTGAAGTGATTTAAACATTACTACAACTACTACAACTACAACCTACAACAAAAAGCTGCTTCGCGGAGGGAGAGAAAAGTAATAGCCGGCGTTGCAGCTTGTGCTGTTGGTGCAATGACGTCATTGCCATTATGAGTCATCGTGTACACACACAGAATGACAGAACGTCAGAACGACCAAACTCTTAATCTCCTCCAATATTCACTACGCTCACCTTAGCGGAGATAACGATTTCACTAAGAACGTCGAAAAGCACTTTTAAAGCCACACAAACAAATTAGTTGGCTACAATAGTAGTTTACGTACTTAATCTAGTGATACTCGGTCTTTTGACGACAGGATTGAATTGAAATTGAATAAATTTCTCGTTCTTTCGTTCTAGCTAAATTGCTTCTACGGCATTAAGTTTTAAGCACAAAGTCAAACTTAACGTTTTTTTGGCAAAAATTTTCATTTTTTTATTTTTGCCACGGTTTTACGGTTTTTAAAAACCATTTAAAAAATTTTTCTAGAATAATTTTTACCATCAAGCTGCTTGGTAGGTCTACATAGACGCAGACGGCAAATGCGTATAGACTGTAAGCCAAAACATGTACGCCGCCAGATGTTTTTTTCACCACTATGTGCGCATTTTTCACATTTATTAACAAAATACTGCGTTCGTTCCTGTGTGTTACAAAGTAGAAACTTGTTGGCTTAGTTTTTTTTCGGTTTGAGGTGTAACAGTATCGTCGACATCGTAGCTCTGAATTAGCAATTAAGCAACACCGACGAAGTCTAACACTGTGTTAGGTCTATTCAACGAAGCGGCGTGCCTGGGTATTGCACTTAATACCCCGAATGCAATCAGTCTTACATCACCGTATCCAGCTGCTATTTACACCGAGTGGTTTCGGATTAGGCAACAGCTGCAAATTCTTTCATCATCCATAGCCGAGAAGCCATAAGACGCTTTACAGTCTACGTAATTAGTCGACGTAATCAAGGATTTCTTATTGCACCTTATACGTAAAAGTTTATGTCATGAATAATAATGTCACGATGCAAATTTATGTACGTTATACTCCGAATTTCTTCCTGTTTTTATCGCTGTCGTCAACGACATCACGTTATGCACAAATCCATAGGCCCTATTACTTACAATAATACTTATGTCGTGTATGCTATAAGCAGTTTTTTTAAAATTTTGAATAACTTTCAGAGACAACTAAAATCACTAGCGATCGATTAAGAAACTTGTTTCCTAAGTGACCTTTCGCCACGTAATAAAAGGTCACTTATGACCAATTCACACTTACGAAGCCGACGCGACTTGACTTAACTTGAGTTGAGTTGCGTCATGTGAACAAAACTAACGACGGGACTCAACTGTGTACGACAGTCGCCGACAGTATCGTAGACATCGTAGGTGTGAATTAGCCATTAAGGTCACCGACGAAGTTTAACAGATCACGCAAAGGCTGGTGGTAAAAAGTGCCCATAGTGTATTTTCTCCGAAGTATGTTTTCAGAAATCACAAGCTGATTTTATACTTGAATATCGGAGATGCCCTGACGTTTCGGCTGCATTTTTACTCCTCGCGCGCTACGTTTCAAATGTAGCGAAGAGGAGTATATGAAATCAGTGTAATATTGAGGACCGACCGACGACCGACCTCTGTTCCTGGAAGAGCCTTCCTGGAAGAAATTCAAACGGCCATATCTCCATAACGATGCTAGATAGACGCATGGTCACTATGGACCACCCATAGGAAGTCGACCACCGGGAGTCGAATGGTCACGTGACCAATGACGTCACGTGACCCCAAAAGATCAAGGTCGTGACCCCATTGATTTTGAGGCGCCATATCTCTGTAATGGTGCCAGAGAGACGCATGCGTTGACTTGAGATATAACAAGACAAATAACTAGCGTCATCGAACATTATTGAAATTTTTTCCCTCTCACTTCCGAAAATCGGGCAATATTTTATGAACTTCGGGAAAGCAATTTCTAATAACGACCTCGACGCCAGTCACTATTAGTATAATAAATGTACAAAACTTGTTAACGGCAACATTTAAGGACTTGCACATTGAAAACAGCAAAAATTACAAAAGGTGATATTGCCCGCATATCATAGTGACTGTGTGTCAATGTGCTGCTGAATAATATCACGTTTTTGCAATTTTTGCTGTTGTCGATGTGCAAGTCCTTAAATATTGCCGTTAACAAGTGTATAAACTTATGTTTTGTACATTTATATTTGCTGTTTTATTAGTAAAATAACGTTTTCATACAGTTGATCAGTTACTCAGATATCTGGCCATATAAATTTTACAATCACGATCTTGACCATTTGGGGTCACGTGGCATTCAAATGGCAACAAGGATCGGTTGTGGTGAAACTAGATTGGCCTCATTCAATAGCCCGTACCCCCAAACCTCCCACTAAATGCAAACATCTTGGAGATATCTCCTACAGAATCCGAATTATAGCCTTTTTGTCTCAAATTTCGTTGCCATGGCAACAAAGGTCAATCGGGGTAAAAAATTTTTTTGGCAGTATTCGACGGCCCAACCCTGAAAACCCTTTTATAGACGCAAAGATCTCGCAGATATCTCTAGCAGAATCCGCGCTATAGCCCATTTTGTCCGAAATTTTGTTGCCATGGCAACCAGAGAGGGTAGGGGCAAATTTCGTTGGTAACATTCGATAGCCCAACTCCGAAACCCCCTATAGACGCAAAGATCTCACAGATATCTCTAGCAGAAGCCGAGTTATAGCCAATTTTGTCCCAAATTTCGTTGCCATGGCAACCAGAGACTGTCCGGGGTAAATTTGGATGGCATAGCTGTTAGATAGGCCATCCCCGAAAACCATACCAAAGACTCAAAAATTACGACTCTATCTTATACACAGCCAAAGTTATAACCGTTTAAGAATTGTTTAATTTTCCCCATAGGCGCCATTGTAATTTTTTGGAATTTTTTTGGAATTTTTTGAATAAATGCGTTAAATATTAATTTCAAACTTTTAGCCTTTAAAGGGCACACCTTTGCACGAGACTGCGTCGTTTGAGCCATCGCACGCAAAAATTCGCCGAGAGGTCTGACCTGTAGATGAGTTTCTGAAAAAAGGTATATGTGCAGTTAGAAAAATTTCTGCATATATTTCACCTATTTGCCAAGAAGCCGCCTTTGATCAGATTTACATAAAATTTTGCATGAGGGGTCGGTCATCTAGTTGACGTAATCAACCATGCCAATTTTATCTCAATCGGGTCAGGGGTTTTGATTCTGTGGGGGTCGAATTTTTGGCTTTCCCATAGGAAAGAGAAGTCGCCGTTAACACAGGGCTTGAACTACCGTTCAGCCTGTGATATTTAACGGGTCGCAATTAAACGCCGGGTCTTTAATACAAGCCTAAAAGAACCAAAAAAATTTTTTAAAGAATACAAAAGAAAATGATGCGCGCGAGCAGTACATTAGATTGGTCATAATCTAATAATATTTTTTGTTAACGTTTGTGAGTCTATCACGAAATCGAAAGTCAGTCAAAATATCGCCCAAGGGCACTAAGGTCAACGTTCTGTCGTTTGCTGACGTCATTGGTGAACATTACTGCGGATTATTGCAGTCAAAGACATGGGGAGATACGGTAAGAAATAGACGTAGGCCTATTTTAGGACGTACTTATTTCGCCGGAACATTAACCCACTGTATATATATATAGGCCTATAGCTGTTGATATCACGTGGCACTTCACTTGAATTCTGGCACCATATAACCATATTACTTACTTACTTACTTACATAGACCGTAGAAGTCTTCATTACACGACAAGCGGTGAGACCAAGTTCTCGTGCGGCTGTCGCTAATCCTTTTCAGCTAGTAATGCGCTTGTTCAGTGAATCCATGTCGCAACCATTCGCCGGTGGGGGTCCTCACAGCATCAAAAACTTGGGACGACCATAGACGTAACAAGCGTTAAAGAAACTTTTTAAGAACAACGTTAAAACGCGTTTTACGAAAACAATTTCTGATGACATTTCTAAACCTAAACAAAAACGAGACAATTTTTACTTGACGAATATTGACTAAATTTAACTAAGAATTCTCATGTTTAGCAAAACTAAGTAAATTCAAATACAAAATCATTATTATTTTTGTACATCACTTATAATCATATTCGGCTTACGATATTTTTAAAGTTACTGGTTGCAGTTATTTTAGGTTTTAAATCACCGTTATTTTCGCAATAATTTTTAAACGTTTATTTTAAAAACGTTGCAACAATTTTAAAAAAGATAAAGACTTTGTATTTAAAAAGATTTTGAAACGTTTTAAAAGCTTATTACAACAGTGTGAATTAAACAAATCGAAAGACGTTAAAAAGACCTGGCGAGTGTCAGGCATGTTTTAATCCCACTGGCCACGGATATGCGTGCAGTGCATACAGTACGATGAAACATCACATCGTTTTCTTCAGTTTGTTGGTCGTGCGCCTTCAAGGTTAATGACAAACTGCACCATTTCCGAGTAAATATCTTTAAAACGTGACTGGCGCCGATTTCACAAGAAGCAGAATAATATTGACGTCGTTATACTAACCATTTATTACAAAGTTGCTTATTGTTATAGGATTCATTTTGTATTAAAACCAAGAGTACTATGCTTGTACTTGCAACAATTGTTTCGTGTATTTGTATCATTTTTTGGCATTTGTATCATTTTTTACGTTTTTTCTATTGATCTATGCCGAGATGCCTGATGCAAATGAATGTGCGCGCAGATACATGTAGGTCATATCTGTACGTATAAAGAGGTGAGTGATTTTCTGCTGCATCGTCTCGTATTGTTGGTAATTTGATTGTATATCGGGGGTGCGGTTCCCCATTGATTGCGCCCGCGCCTGTGTACGGCGTTCCCCCTGGTAGTCAATCTCAATAGCGCCAGTGTAGTCTTGGGCCTAATTCCACCCGGCGACTGAATCGCAGAGATTTGTAGCCGCAGCCGCTGCCCATTCATGAAACGATCGCATCAGTGCTTGTCAAATGACGATATAATGCAAAAATATGTCCTTCTCTTGCATGCAGTTTCGTCGAGTTTACTGCATGAGCCTAATATAACCTGTGTTCTCTGCAGGTAATGTATTTGTTAACACAAATGTTGGCCAAGAAATGTTGCTACTAATGTTTCGAAATTTTACATGTATTACATTATAGGCCTATTGTTAGCTGCGGATACAGTGTAAAATTACATAAAAATAAAGGTAAAAGTAAAGGTCGGAATATAGCTCTTTAGAAGATTAAACCCCTCACAAAGATACAGAACCTTACCTGCCATATGGGATCACACAGTGTTACCTGCCACCCGACACAGGTGAACGCGCCCCGCCTTACCTCAGCCAGATAGGCCGGTACTCGATTTACCTAGCCTGGAAGGATGAAAGGCTGAGTTGACCTAGGCAGCTGGTTACATATCGAGATGGTTTACCTGCCCGCAGGCAGTCACCCGTCGCAGTACTAACCCGGCCCGGCGTACAGTAACTTCGTTGATCGAATGAAAGGCGTTAACCCTACGCCAGGCCATCACATCCGTGACAGATAACAGATAGACAAACAGACGGACAGACAGACGACAACCATACCAATAGCTCGACCGTTGCTTAAGTACGTTCGGCCAAAAAAAACTGCAAACGTAAAAAAACGTCGCACAGTTTTCGCTGCGACAGCAAGACGTTCTTATGAATATTTCTTACAAAAAATACACATCAAATGTGTGCTTTAAGGGGCGTAGGAAGCGACTGAACTGAAATAATAATTTTGCAGTTCTGTTCATTGGATTCTTCGCGAAATGAACTAAACGGATCTAGAAGTTCGGTTCAGTTCTTTCGCTTTTGCATATCTTTGAGCGAAGCGCTATCGGCATTTCGTTTATGCATACTAACGTAACGCAATACCAGTTCAAAGCAATGCCATGGGACTTTGATTAGCAAGACTGCATGTCGTCGCCTTTCTCCAAGCAAAGTTAATTATTGCCATAAAATTCACGCTTTAGCAAAATAATAATACTAGCGACGGATATTTGTGATCATTTATTGGCATCTTTTGTGTGTAAACCCCTAATGGGCGTCGAAAAAAATGTTTTACCGTTGTTATTGATTTTTTTCTCGCAACGATCCAAAACAATGCGACGGACATCAACCGCCCACCGTGTGTATACTGTCTCAAAAAAACGTCACTCTTTTAATTGTTGTGACATCGTCGTCAAATTTTATCCGATTTTTTGTGTGAATGTGCTGGCGTGCAAAATAATATTAACGCTGTTGTAGGCTTAAAGCAATTTTGATTATAGGTATATTTTCGAGGAAAACGTCAAACAGCTCGAGCCAAGTGAATGAGTGTTGCAGTTAACAGCTGGGTTAGCATAAAATGCGATAAAATCTGTAAAATTAACTAAACTGTAAAGTAAAAAAAATGCGCGTAACGAACTGTGCTTGTCTTTGGAATGTCATACATACGAGAGCGATTAACTCCTCGCGACTATCCGAATTTTTTTCCCGGATCATAGACCATTCTGAGATTTTTTAATATCAAAAAATGATCGCAATCAAGTGATTTTAAAAAAAAAATTCTTCCTTATCTACTACTGCTATTTTTATAAACAATTACTCACTTTGCCAACAGTAAACGTGACAATCGCCGGAGAGGTACATGTATCTGTTTTTGTGTGCTTTTACCGGTAAACGCTGCAGATGGAGATGGTCACTTCGTCACATGAGTAGTAGAGACTATGCATTAACTAACTATCAGTCGTTAACGTTTCACTCAGATGTGTAAATAATCTGCATGCATCGCTGTAAACGTCAGTTACGTCGGCTATTGCGACACGTCACCACGGCGTTGTCCGTCCGTCCGTTCGCCTGACGTGTCGTCTGTCAGTAACATATAGGTTACACCCGATCACCCTTCTAAAGCCGTTAAACGAAAATATATGCCCACTGAGCAGAACACAGTCGTGCAACTCCAAGCAATACCGTCTAAAACAAGGGCCCGCTCCCGCTTGGAAAGGGAAGACTTTGGAGAGTTAATGCACTCAGTGAAATTTTGCATTGCAAATTGCGGCCGCATTGTTACTACAGAGACAGTGCTCATGTATCGATGTCTCCATGGAACTGCTCCGCCGTACTTGATGGACAGTTGTACACTCACAGCAGAAGTCACTGGCCGTCATCATCTGCGTTCTGCCACTCAGCGGAAGTTGGTCGTACCGCGTTATCGATTGAACAGTTTCGGTCGTCAGCGCTTTTCTGTGGCGGGCCCGTCGACTTGGAATTCGCTGCCAGACAGTCTTCGTGACCCAGAACTAAGTGAGTCTCGATACTTTCAAACGTCAGCTGAAGACATACATTTTTGCGAAATATTGATGACAAAATGTATTAAGCGCATTAGATATCTTTTTGAGCATGCGCTATATAAATTTACACTTTACTTATTAACTTACTTTACTAGTCCATAACTCAGCAACGCCCTATCTAATGGTACCGTTGTTGCTTTAAGCCGGTATACGACTGTTGTCGTGTCTTGCCTGAAAATGTGCTCGAAGAAGTCGTTGCTTGGCCAGCTGAATGTGAGCGAAGATTCGCCAATAGCACACGAACGTGACAGCGAACGGCATCAACATGCCGACCACGATGAAAAAGATGATGTAATGACGCGCCGTAGCACGGTCCCAGAGACACTTCTGCGTCTTGGTGTCGAAGGTATGTGACGACCAGCCGAGGTGATTGGGTGAGTCGATGACGAGACCAGCCACCCAGGTCAACACCACCACGACTACTGTGCGCCAGCGAGTGAACACCGTGGCGTATCCGTCATGCCAGCAGATGTACATGTAACGATTGACAGCGATGCAGGCGATCGTGAACAAAGACACGATACAGCTGATGAGACAAATACTTGCAGCTGCCGTGCACAACCATTGCTGACCGTGTACCAGTCTCTCCTCTCCTATCACCGTTCCTATATAATTAACCACCACATCATAATGTTTCGAATTAACAGTGAACGTTTTAGTCTTCCACGAAAAAAATGTGTCTTTTGGGAGACATAAGTAAGTAAGTAAGTAAGTGAGTAAGTGTCAAAAGCGAAAAAAGTGTTCAAAGTATTAAAAATGTTCAAACGATAGAACAAGCAAACATAGAACATAGAACAAATATAGAGCAAACATAGAACAACCGATAAAAGTGTTCAAAAGCTAAGTATTTTTAACGCGAAAGTTTGAGTTAAATGTGACAAATTATTGTCCCTCTATTACATTGTCACCTGGGCTGACGTTCTATGGGGTCGTCCATAAATGACGTCATGCACCGAGAGGGAAGAAAGGCTAACGATATCGTGACGATACGTGACGTAGAGGGAGGGGGTAAAAGGTTGCGTGACGTCACGCACGTCACATCAGCTGCGGCAAGGCCTGGCCAGGGAATCATGCATGATAGCGCTAGTATACTATACAGAACTCCATGGTACAGCACGCATGGCGCAAGCGAGGGAAAATGACGTATGCCACCGCAGCCGATGTCCCCACTCGATCACGGCCCCCGGCACAGACGGCCGTGCCCCATCAAATGTGTCATATCATACAAAAAAAATTAGCGTTGTGTTTGAAACACATAATATATCTGTAGGATAC
>Ga0209367_1010930_pt1 | contig 12107 bp, 11 predicted proteins | sample WorMetLIZISLAND2_FD_187412 | JGI IMG/M metagenome (GOLD analysis project Ga0209367, IMG submission 187412) | Marine gutless worms symbiont microbial communities from Max Planck institute for Marine Microbiology, Germany - Olavius geniculatus... ... | reverse complement strand
GTGGCGCCTCCTTGTGAACGATAAAGACTTGCGCAGACCAATATCGCGAAAAAAATCCGTAAAACCCCTTATTTTGGCATTCAAGGTCATCCAAGGTCATTGAATTCAGCGCCAATCGAAAGCCAGTATACGATTTCCTATTGGTGATTAATAGTAACCTAGGCCTTATCTCGCACCGTTAGTGAGATACAGCGAGTTATTGGCCGAAAATCGCGGATTTTGACCACCCCCCTCTCATTTAGCGACCTCGTTCAAGGTGACCCCCTTCGAATTTACGAAAAAGCTTTATGGTTCCTGAAACTAGAGTCTTCCAGGCAGCCAATAATGAAAATTTGGAGATCCTAGCTTGGACCGTTTTTGCCTGATCCACCCGTGTGACAGACAGACAGACAGACAGAATTGCGATGGCTAAGACGCGCTGAAAGCATAGCTGCTTTCGCGCGTAAAAACCGACCGATGGGCTCAGCTGCACCAACCACTCTACAACGACGAGCATCGGGTGCTGGATTCGATTCACTTTCCTCATCTGAATCCATTTCCTCGGCCTCATTTGCTGCATCACAAATCCACACATACACACCTACATATGTACATAGCTGTATATGTCAGTCTCAGAAGCCAGGGCAGTTCGTACACCAAATGATAGCATCAAACAGTGATTCTGCAATTTACTCAATTAAGGTAATTAAGATAATTCAGTAAAATGTGAAATTGTTGTTCGACGTTGTCACCTGGTGAACAAAACATCAGTTTATTTAGTAAGTCTAAAACAACTGGATGTGTTAGAGGGTTTGACCCCCTCAAATCTCCCTTCCCCAGGAGGGTCAAAGACCCCAATCTCACACAAGAACGATACAAGTGCACCTGCGAAATGTCATCTAAATCCATCAAACAGTATAAGCAGGGCGCACAAACATGACAGGCAGACGACAGACAAACCACGTTACAAAGAAATGCGTAGCAACAAGCAGAATCATTTGCACTGCACTAATTACGTGCAAAAGCAGCTAGACTGCTTAGCATGTCTTAGCCATCGCAATTCTGTCCTGTCTGTCTGTCACACGGGTGGATCAGTTAGATCAGCTAGAATCATCAAATCTTCACCATCAGCTGCCTGGAAGACTCTCGTTTCATGAACCGTAAAGCTTTTCCATAAATTCGAAGGGGGTCACCCCGAACGAGGGTGCTAAATGAGAGGGGGTTAAAAAAAATTTGCACTTTTTAGCCAATAAGTCGCTGTATCTCATTAACGGTGAAAGATAGAGCCTAGGTTACTATTAATCACTAATAGAAAGTTGTACACTGGCTCTCGATTGCCACCAAATTCAATGACCTTGGATGACCCTGAATGCCAAAATAGGGGTTTTATGAATTTTTTGTCAATTTCAGGCTGCAAGACACACTTCAAGAGCAAATTGCACCGAAATCAATTGAGATAGACATGGAAAAGCTGTGTATGAAATTTTCAGTATTGAACGTAGATTTTGATGGTCCAAGTTTCAATTTTCTAGGTTCAAGGAAACCTGCGCACAAAAACATCAAAGAGTGGTACCCAAGCAAAAGTCGTTATTTTACTGCTGTTGGCCAGTCTTTCATGAAAATGGTTGCAGATAGGCATGGGTATTGGCATGCTGCCTATCACAACAAGCACTAGTGATGAGCTTTTCAGTCCTATCAACATCGATGACTTTGAAAGACCTTGAACTTCCAAAATAAAGGGTTTTTATTGATTTTTGCAATTTTCAGCTGCAGTGCACACTCTTAAGAATAAACTCCGATGAAATGGCTGCAGATAGACTGACAGTCTGCAAACAGGAACTGCTATAGGCTTTCGTGCATCTCGTGAGCATTAGCTCAAATTTGTTGTTTCACATCCATGATAGACATTTACTATAAATAAACAGTTGTGCATCAGTCTCAAATTGAACAGATTTTGATACTTTACTAACTTACTTAATATACTAACTATATCAACAGCTATAAGCCATACTTACACTGTTCTAGATCTATGTTCGTTTTAGTCCGCTTGATGGTGCTTCTGGCATCTTCAACCTTTGTGACTTCAACATGTTTACTCTTAGTTATCTACACATATACACAACGAATCCACCCTTATTAGCTGTTATAAGACACGAGAATCAATGGAACTGCATCCGCTGGTTCCTTGTGGTCTGCCTAAACACCCCAGCTCACCGCAGATCAACTGCAGATGCCAGAAATTGCTTACCAATATGTTCGTGACTGCTGATCAGTCTAGTTGGCTGACTGATATGATCACGGCATATCAATGATATCCCAGAAACTGCTCATGTCAGTGACTGCTGCAGATCTCTGCTCTCTGGCACAGCAGATCAGATCAAGTCACAAAAATTGTACAAGTTAGTGATCTGCTGTGATCTCTGGTGCCATAGACTGATCCGCAGTCACTAACGTAATCATTTTCTGGGATCTGGTCTGATTATCTCCGGAAGGAGGTTATGTTTTTGCCAGACTTTGTTTGTTTGTTTGTCTGTCTGTGTGTTAGCAAGATAACTCAAAAAGTTATGGACGGATCTTTCTGAAATTTTCTGGAAATGTCGGGAATGGCAAAAAGTACCAGTGATTCAATTTTGGCAGTGATCCGGAAAGAATCCTGGATTCTGAATCACTTTGAAATTTTCGTTACCATTGCTTTCAATGCGGCATAAGGGAAACCACTGCGAAACCAAAGATGGTGCTGCCTGGTGAACAAAATGGCCTTGGCGGAGGTGTGCGGGCTCTGACTGCTTTCTAGTTAGCAATTGATTTGCAGTTGATCTGCAACTCTGCAGTGTTCAGTCAGACCTTTCCCTTGCATACAGTGGAATCTAGCATCACTTATGCTTTTATCAATGGCACCTGATAAAAAAAGTGTTTTATGTATGTTTATTCGACCACCACTCTCAGCAGTCATACAAAATGTTTGAACGCACAGTTGCAAACATGAAATGTGCTAGACTAACTGCAAAGCAGATCTTCATACGTTCATAGATTCAGACTAGAATACCACAGAATGCACTGAATGTTACCTACCTGACATTTTATTATGTGGGAGGCATAAGACACAGCACTGATGAACGTTCTGCCACACTTTTCACAGCACCACACCTTCTTGCTCACACTTGCTACCATTTCAACTGTCGACTGTTGATGTGCCGATGCTGCAATCTCTTTCTGTTTGTATTTTGACGTTTCAGCTGTTGACTTTTGATGTACCAATGTTTCAATCTCTTTCTGTTTCTGTTTGTATTCCGATGATGCAATTGGTTGCTTCTGTAGGTGAACTGGAGTTGCAATTGTCTGAATCTGTTGATGTGCTGACATTACAACTGGTTGACATGCCGGTATTTCAGTCGTCTCGTTAAGTTGGGATGCCAGTGTTGTAATCGACTGAATCTGTTGACACATTGATGTTACAACTGGTTGATGCTGACGATATGCTGACATTGCAATCGTTTCATTCTGCTGATATGCCGGCATTGCAGTAGTCTCTTTCTGTTGATATGCTGGGGTTGCAATCATCTGATTATGCTGGTATGCTGGTGTTGCAATCCGCTGCTCCTGCTGTTGGTATGCCCCTGGTGTAACAGACTGCTGCTGCTGCTGAACTACTGAGGTCCAATAAACTGCAACATTACCCAATCTGCATCAGTTGATGTTAGTTAATCAAGCTGCAATGTAATGATGCAACACGATCACTATCACTCAACCATTGCATCCTTCAAACTAGGTGGGCACTTAGCTGACTGCACTAATGGTTGTGCTTATGGTATGATGTTGCACCTGTCTGTCTGTCGTCTGTAACGTGTATTGTGGCTAAAAGGCATAACTGTCCAAAAAAGCGAACAGGGTTGCTAAACTGCTACCCTGCAGTATTACTTTGGACTCCTAAGACTCCCATAACTCCAAAAGGGGTACTGACTGCTCCGCTGAAATACTTGCATTGAAAACAGTAAGCATTGCTTTTTTAATTTTTTATACAAAGCCTATCATGTACGGTACATGTTCACCTTGTTCATGTATGGGATATGTCAGGAACTGAATGCTTTGATAACATCTCAACCTCATAACACATACCACTGTACTGTGAAACTGCTGACTGGTTCCGATACTGAAGTTTAGCTGAACCATACGACGAACTCTGATGATGTGGATAAGCAGCTCCAACTTGACTGTAGTATGATGCATCGGTGGCATATGATGAACTGGCCTGAAACAATACTAACTACTTCTATAAGCATATCAGTTTATAAATAAACCAAACAAAAAACTGACATCAAAGGTAATAGAATTTTTTGCAGTCAAAAGTGGATAAGCTAAACAGCTAAAATGACAACATGTCAGACAACAAAGTGTGAAATTACTTTTTCAAAAATTAAAAACGAGATGACACCAAAAAATCCTCTAGATAGCTCATGAGAACAATAACTGAAAATTACCACTAACTGCTGCCAGAGGATGTTGTGCTGCTATCCAACATTCTCTGGCATGTGGGGCCTGCTTTTTGTCCCCTGTTTAGCCAAACATGCCTTTATCCACCTCTACACTTAACTGAACTTAACAGTGCATGCCAATATCTATAAATGCTAACAACTATAAAAGCCAAACCGGTGCAATGATCTGTGTATAGCTTGATGAAGTGTCAGCAACAGCTTGTGGTGGATATGCTGGCACTCTAGTTGGAAATGAATATAAGAAGTACTGTGGAGCTGCATCAGATGCACTTGCTACTGCAGCAGCAGCAGCATTGGTTGCTAACTGTTGTCCATAGTTGACTGATTGCACATACTGCGATGGCACATCTCTGAAACAGATTATACAGCTAAGCAGTACTGTAAATTTTTTTAACATTTTGCATATTCCAACAGACTGCAAAGACCAAATCCATATCAAAGAAGGGCACAAGGAGATCTCACAGAAAAAATCTATAAAACATATGGTTAGAACAAGATATGGGGTTGCAATCATCTGATTATGCTGGTATGCTGGTGTTGCAATCCGCTGCTCCTGCTGTTGGTATGCCCCTGGTGTAACAGACTGCTGCTGCTAGATATGGTTAGGGTATTGCCCAATATTTGCTAGTACTGGGTTGTATTTGGTACTCGGCAATACCTTTCTGGGCTGTGGTATCCAATACCAATACTGCTCAATGAGTTCTAAGTTTTTCATAAGTAAAAACTGGCAGGAAACTATTTTAAATTTTTTTTTGTATTTTAGTAAGTAAGTGTATGCCAGTTCTGCACATTGTTTATCCTGAAGCTCCAGTTAATTCATCAACTAACCAGGATTTTTATTTCAGGACTTTCCAGGAGGCGTGGGAACCCTGTGTAAGCAATATAATTAGTTGATCAGTAAACAGTCACACCCCTTGTAGCCAACCACTCTGCTCTCTGGTGGTTGCCACTACTGGCTCACTAGCATGTGAGGCAGACTGTAGGCACCTGTGCTGCATGATGTAATTTGACACCACATTGCTACTGCCACTGCCCTGTAGCCAGGATCAAACATGGCTGTCTCTTATTCCTGGTATAGCACGGCCACAGGCTGAGAGGCAATGGACAGAGAGTGAAAGGACATGGCACCCTTAAATGGCGGGCTGAGTGCAGATGCGGGTAAAGCAGACCAAACACATTTTAATGCTTAATTAACACCGTTTGGTTAGCACAACACTTTTTACTTTTCATGTCTAGCTCTAGCAGGAAACGTGGCAGGAAACCAATATCGATATGGTCAGTGCTAGCGGTAGATCGGCGATCTCGCACTGAAGAGCAGAAAATTACTAGTGATAGATCTCCATTTACCTAATTACATTTATCTTGTTGTTAATGTAAGAATGCAGCCGCATTTCTTCTTCACTGCAATGCTAAGACAGTGGTTGGAACTGAAATGTTATAAATTACCAAGCATTAAATAAAATTCGTTCAAAAGCACTATAGTTCTAAGTCCGTATTACAAAAAAACAGCCTCAGTGTTATCCTCCGTCCGTATGGACAGAAGATAAGACCGCCAAACTGCTATCTTCTGTCCGCAACCCTAACCCTAAATCTAAACCTAACCCAAACCCCAACATTAACCTTTACTATAACCCCAACCCTGACCCTAAACCCAACCCTAGCCTTAAGTTCCTAATTCCATAACTCTATCCGCAACCCCAACCACAACCCTAATTTACGGATGGAAGATAAGACCGCTTAACCGCTATCGTCCGTCTGTACGGACGGAAGATAACATTAACGAAAAAACAGCTTTGGCTTGAGATGAACTGTGATATAATACTAAATAAGCTTGATTTAAATATGTGACAGTATCAAGGCATGGTTTATAGACCTTCTGTGTCTACCAGAAACATAAGTTCTACCATCTTCCCAATACTGTATCTACCCGATCTACCTCTAGCAATTTTCCAGTGCTAACAGCAAGATCGCCGATCTACCGCTAGAATTATTGTATCGATATTGGCATTGGGTATTAGTATCAGCAGGATCCAATATCCACAAACATCTGCATACCACACCCGACTTTCTCCGGTAGATCGTTTACATACAGGATGAACAGCAAAGGACACTCTGATGATACGGACATAGAAGTCTACACCCGCATGACGATTATCTATCTATCTAAGCACTTCCTTAAAAAGTTGTGCCGTGCCAAGGACTTCAACATACTCAAGGTGGCACGTATTCCGAAGAAAAGAAAATTATGCAGTAATGACTAATAACTAGCTACGGATATTTATCATACGAACACTTACGAATATTGCGAAACGTTATAAGATACATTATCCTCCATTTCTTCTATACTTGTTTATATTTTGCATCAAAGACTATTTATTTTCAATCTAAAAAAATAAAAGTGATGCGTCAATTTTTAGAAAATTCACGACAGACGACGCTTTGCTACGGTATTCAAATAAACTGAGCAAAAACAAACTTAAAAATTAAAAAAAAATAAAAATTGCAATAATATTAAAATTAAATAAACTTTAAGCTTTATGTTAACAAGTAACAATTAACAAGTAAACACGGTAAAATAACTTACGGTCTGATAGTTGCGTCAAATTTTTATTGATTCTGGATTATTTGCAGTCTGCTAGTCAGTAATTTGTTGCGGATTTGGGTGGTTAGGTTCCGTAATAATCCTGTGAAACGTCAAAATGTCGTCTCCTGCTGGGTCGAACGCGCTGATGGCGCTCAAGAGCAAAATGCAGAGTCTCCGCGAAGAGCTGGACAAGGCACACGATCAGTTAGAGGAGAAAAATCGTGAATTTGAGGCCGAGAAAGAAATCCGTGCCGGGGTAGCGCTTTCACTCGTATTATGCAGGAACATTTGACCCTGCAAAGTTCACACCGGCTGCCAAATTAAGTCATAAGTAGTGTTTGTGCTGACAAAAAAAACGTGAAATAAGAAACCAGCGAAAATGACTTACCGGTATATGACGGTAGCGTTGGTGCAATGAGATCAAACTAGTAAGGGGCGTGGCCGGATGGTGTTTGTAAACCCGGTGTTCGTAAACACTAAATCGGCTTTATCTGCAGCAATTAACCAATTGTCAATGCATGCAGGCATTCTTTTCCACATGCATCTGTAGTTTTATACATCAGACATCTACAGAAAAATGTCAAATGCAGAAGTAGAAAATTTGTATCCGGTGGTAGTCATGAATAAGTGTTGCAAGCATAGCAGTAATCATACATGTTGGAAAATAAGCCAATGTAACATTGAAAGAAGTTGCAATTTCCTGTGAAACAGCTGCATATTTTTAACAGGAGATTATCGGTGCTCAAAATTTTAATGACTTTTAATTAATAAAAATAGGAGATGTTTAGCCTCAAATTTTGTGATTTGGGGTGAAAGTTTTCAGACATTGTTGGAAAAATTTTCTGACTGGATAAAGTTGCCTTCTGATCTCCCTGTAAGCATGATGCCACTGTTAAGACATGTGTGTGAATGGTTGCAGGCTGAGAATGAGATTGCATCTTTGAGCCGCAAACTGAGTCTCTTGGAAGACGATTACGAGAAATCCCAAGCCAGCTTGAAGACTGCAAATGATCGAATACACGAGCTCACAATATCGTCCGATGAAAGCGAAAGGTTTGCTACCAGCTTTTGATTTACTCAGGTACATTTTCAAAACAGTATTAGTAAGTTTTGTTAAATACCTTAATTTTTTGTTGTCATCATTGCATTCATCATAGCTTACTCTGTTGTACCAGTAACATTTCTTTTAGTCTCCGCTTTTCTCTATTCTGGTAGTTGTCTTTCTAATACTGTTCTCACTAGAAACAACCCAGCTTTGCTGGTCTTGCCTCGTTTGTGCTGTTTACTGTATCTTCAATTGTCATTTTTCTCATGTCTGTGATAAATCTACTAGGAAGAACTGCAAGATATGTGGTGGTTTTATGTTGCCTTCCTCTGCAGCCAACAACATTATCAACAAATCTAAACCATTATCTGAAGGGCTTTATGGCTTGGTAAAGACTTTGCCGGTATGTTAGATTTGCATTACATGCATGCATGGTTTGTTTGTGAAGAGCGCGAAGAGTATTAGAGAATCGACAGAACATGGATGATGATAAAATGGTTCGTCTGGAAGTCTCACTCAAGGAGGCTCAGGCTAGTGCCACTGAAGCTGACAAACAGTATGAAGAGGTAATAATAATAATAATAATAATAGTGGTATATTAATGAATCTCTCTGGATCGTATGGGTTTAGGATTTTAAGTTTCACTTCACCCTCGGAGAAGTAGGCTCATGACACCAGAGTTGTTAGCAACACTGACTAAATGTATTGCAATAGTGATAGCAATTGTTAGTGCAAGAAGAATTGCAATAAAAGTTGCAATTTTTCTGTTAGTTGATTGTATGACTGAATGTTGACGGATGTAGTTGTTAATTCGTTGATAAGAGCTGTTGATCTAATTTGTTACCGGTAATGCATCTGCGAGAACAAATTGCATGAATGAAACAAATGACGATGAGATGGGCTATAATTTGGTACAAATTTTATATGTTAATCTACTTTTTCTATGTTAGTCTACTTTTAACTGCTTGTTTGTTTAAACCAAGTTTGTTCCAGATGGGTTAAACTGGTTTAAATTTATTAAATTGCAGGAACATGTTTTTGCCTCCAGAAACCCAGCCTTAGATAATAATATATTATAGCAATGTTGTGGGTTGTGCCTATGTGAAACATGAATGCTATTGATTGTTTCGTGGTCAGGTGGTTCGTAAGCTGCAGATGACTGAACGGGAACTGGAACGAATGGAAGAGAGAGCAGAAGCAGCCGAACTGTACGTCTGTTTATTGTCTGTTTTACTGATTTATTGATTGGTTCATTTATTGATCGACTGACTGAAGAGATAGCTGTGCTACTACAGCAGCTTTTATTGGCTGTTGCTTTATTGAGTTACTGATTGAAAAAAGGTGAAAACAGCTGAACTGTGCATCTTTTTATCCTCTTGATTGATTTATGTATATCAAATGATTGATTGAAGAGAGAGAGTGGAAGTTGTCTGAGATGTATCTTTTTTTGTTCCGTTTTAGTTTTGATTGTCTTGGTGGCTTATGATAAGCTTTCATGAGTGATATGTTTGCGGTGAGAGTATTGTTGTGTTGTCCTAAACAGAAAACATGTTATCACTTTTCACAAACATAGACTTATTTTGTAGTAAAAATAGTGACATTATTTCAGAAATTTGCATACAGGCTGAATGTGTCCAGAATTATTGTAAAAAATTAGCTAAGTTATATGCATTTATATGTGTGTGTATGTATTAGGCCATTCCTTTAAATCCATTGTATGTTGGCCACTGTCTGTGATCCTGGCTAATATAATGCTGTAGCATTGCAGCAGGTGCTCTGGCCAATGGCCAGTGATGCATGAATAGCCGCTAGCCAGGGTATTACTCACTTATTCATTCAGGCTTGCTGGCTGGCTAAATGGTAGGATATGATGTTGCACTCAGTTGCACTGGCTCTGTGGTCCCATTGCAGTTAGCTTACTTGATGGCCTTTTAAGTGCAGGTCTTCTGGACCACCCACTGAGTCTGTGCAGAACCATTCTCTTCCCCACCCCTTCCCCTGTCTTTTGCTTACTTCTATTGCATTTGGGCTAGTTCTTAAAAATGAATTTTTGGGGGGATTGAGCAGAGACTTATGTAATTTGTCTCATTGACCAATAGCACAAAAGCTTAGTACATAGCACTTTTCAAGTTGAAAGTCAACATTTGGAATTATAGGCATGTGAAGTTACAGTGTGCTAGTATACTTATTGTTCTAAGCCATGCAGCAATTTTTGAATTGCGTGTCTGGCTTCAGAAAAAGAAGAGTTACTGGATGTTTTGTATTTCAGATAATATTGCGCTTAGTTGCAATGGCAATTCGGTTGCAAAAGATCCATTTAAGTTGATGAAAACGTATTGGTCTATGGATGTGTTTTGGACCATCAGAAGGCTTTCGATCAGATAGACAAAACTGATAGAAAATACGGAAATAGTTGGAATCCCCGTCTCAAGTATTGACTAATCTAGTCTCTGTATTGGAATCAGTATGCAGTTATTTGAACAGAGATGGTATAAGCCTGTCAAGAAAGATTTGTATCATGTGTGTGCTTGTGCTGTGGTTGTAGTAAAGTGAAGGGCCTTGATACTGAGCTGCATATTGCAACAACAACTCTCAAGTCTCTCGAACTCAGCGAGTCCAAGGTTGTCAGCTCTCTTTATCAGAAAAAGTCTAAAGTTGAAGTTCAACGTTTTGACTCTTCACAGTTGAAAAAGTGTGAAAACTCTTTACAAAGCTGTGCATGTGTTTTCATTAATTTTAATGGTATGAAAATTCTTCTAGATCGCTCTAAATGTATACAATAACTAACCAGTCTGTAAGCAGGTGAGATTTATTTTCTGCCATTACCGTCAATGTTTTTTGAGTGGGGCAGTTTGTTTAGCTAATTCAGTCCACCCTGTTCAGTCTTTCAGATATTAACTTTCAGAAATCATTAAGCAGTACTTTTGCTAGATGACTTTCTCTTGCCTAACCAGTGTCATCAGAGCAATGACAACTTCCTTCATAGCAAAGGTGTGTAACTGTGTATGGCTTTTTGTCGGAAACCTGCCATAGAGCTATGAAGCATTACCTGCATTATGGGATCACACAATGTTATCTGCCAGCCAACACAAGTGAAAGCATCACCCCACCATAACTTCAGCTAGACAGACCAGTACTCAATTTACCTACCCCGGAGGGATGGAAGGCTGAGTTTACCTTGGTGGTTGGTTATATACCGAGGTGGTTTATCTGTCTAAAGTAACTCGTGCAAGTAGTAACCACTTGATAGTGACATGACCGAAAGTTGAACTCACAGTCTTTTAATCACAAGTCCAATGTCTTGATCATTATGCCAACTGTGTGTTTAATATACAGTTTTTGATGTGCAGGCAACAGCAAAGGAAGATGCTCTGGAGGAGAACATTTGCGAACTGACGACTCGACTGAAGGAGGTGGCAAGCTTAACGTATTCATTTTGATTACAGCTTTTTTGTTGAAGGGGAGCAAGCTGTAATAAATGTCTAATTCGAACATCTTTGTCATGTATTTAACATTAATTGCTGAGAAATTTTGAAGTGTTCTGTGAGTTGTAGTCAGTATTATTCTTGTGTACAAATGCAAGATCGAAATGATTGTCTTTTTTTCAAGTGCAAAAAACAAGAACTGAAACTGGATTTTGAGACTGAGAAGTGATATGTCATACTATAATACTATAACTAAATACTATTGTAACATCCAACCCTGCCACGGTCGAATGTGATAGCGTGTTGAGCAGTTAGGCACTGGTTTTATCACTATTGAGTTATGTAACACGACGACTGATATCGACCAAACAGATAGTATTCAACAGTTCACGTCAGTTAGATGACATCGACGAATCAGATTTACAATACACGACGTTACTATTACGTTCAAGTTGACCAACAAAATCCCTTCAATTCCCAACTCCTCTCCCAGGACCCACAGTTGGTCCTTCTACTCGGTCCTTCATCGACCGTTCCCCCAACTTGTCTCTTTCAGGACCTCCGGTGGTCCTATCCCTTCG
>Ga0209367_1010929_pt1 | contig 12107 bp, 7 predicted proteins | sample WorMetLIZISLAND2_FD_187412 | JGI IMG/M metagenome (GOLD analysis project Ga0209367, IMG submission 187412) | Marine gutless worms symbiont microbial communities from Max Planck institute for Marine Microbiology, Germany - Olavius geniculatus... ... | reverse complement strand
GATCCACCCTCCCGCCCCTCTGCGCACGTTACGAGGCAGACGATCCGGCTTAAAGGCGGCAAATAGATATGATAGATAGACAAAGTTGAGTGAGTTAGGTCGATGTGCAATTACATCGCCAGTCGACGAGATATAATCATGTCAGCTGCGGAAGAAGAACGTCTTTTTCTCCAGCCCCCGAATGACAGCGTGCTGCGTGAGGTTCCCTGCTTTCGACCCGCAAACGGAACGTGAACATTTTTAAACAATTTGGCACGGTTCAAGATGGAAAGTCCGGAGCATCTACCTCCATAGATGACTACGTCGAAAGCATGTAACATTTCTCAAAGGGAAAGCAATTTTTTAAAAAGGGGGTAGCATTTTTGTGATAGTTTAACGTTAAGGGGGCCCGATGTAGAAACTTGAAACGCTTGAAAGCTTCGTTCGCTTTGAGTTGATGTTATTTTGTACTTTAGTTTTGAAATATCTTGTCTTGAAGATTATCGCATAGGCCGACGTTGCTGAATTTCTTCGTACGAGAGTAGAACCGGACAGGTAAGTTGAAGTCGGTATACTTATTTTTTTTATCACAGTCGTAGACCAAACCGTTATGGTTTTTCAGACAGTACTATAACAGTGGGTAATGTGCCTTGATATCTTCAGCAAAATGTAAATATCATAATACCTGAGAAGAAAAATCAAACCTTAGGCCTATTTGCCCGGGATACCAGTTCCAGCTCTCCTGCTGTTGTGCTTAGAAGTATTTTTTCAATTGCTAACCATTGTTTTTTTAAAGTTTCTGTTGCTTTGTTCGATGTTTTTGCGTTTTGCATTTACGTTCGATTTATCAAAATTTGCTTGCTTACTCACTTACTAACTTACGAAGTTACGACCATAGCATCCCGCTGGGCGGCCGCTGGGTGTCGCGGCGGTGGTGGACGTGGTTTGATGACGTCACGTCTGATGGGGCAGATGCTGGAGGTCAGAGTTCACACGTCGCCGGCGCGACGACGCCACGTGACTAGTATCACGCCGCGCTCGTAATCCAATAACGGCGCCGATTTTCCGCCGCCGCGCTCCGAGAAATGCTGGGCAAGGTCGTCATAATTTCGTAATTCGAACGCGCTACTTTCGAATAAACACGAATAACGACTCGATCGCCAAAGAATGGATTATAGACCGTTGGCTTGCAAGCACGGGATTGGCTTAGGTTCGCTCGCAGATGCGTTCTGTGTCGATATTGATCAAAGCTTATCACGGCATAATCAATCGTCAATGTGGACTGGCACAATGCACATCTTGCTCGGCCTACATACATTTAGCTTTAATGGAAAACAGGATTTAAATTCCGGTAAACAGTTATACGATATACGTGCTGAGGGTCTGACAGTGTCTGGGGTCAAACCGAACCCGACGATTGAAAGACTGCTAGCAGGAATGGTTCACAAAATTGTTCAGGGGCAGTGGCGACCACACGAATGAGATTCGCTAAAATCGTCAAAAAGATGGATCTGAGTGAGTGTCGATCATAGCTCACACACTCCCCCAACTACAGCGGAGTCATGGGAGTAAGAGCACTGCTGCTACGGCAATTTTATGTATATATATTCCGTATTAGAAGTTCGCATTCGCTAGGCCTATTGCTGCTGCGCTGACTTTGCAATTGTCCGAAAATCGCATCCCTATACTTCCTTGAAGGCGCGAGACCGCAGGTGCCCCCTCCGTTCGTTTCGCGGGGCGCGAAATTCGTGAAAATTAGCGGCGTCTGGACGCGTAATGGATCAAATTTTACCGTGTAGTGACGAAGTTACGTTACGAGTACCGTAAGCCTGATCCTGATCTGACGGTAATCTCCTGATGGACGACGCTATACGCTATAGGCGTTACTGACGCGATAAAACAACGCACTGCCGTATACCGGTGCATGCACGCTTTCGCTCAAACTCCAGTTAAGTAAAATACGATTCTGTGTTTGTCAGGGTTTTCAAAAAATCAGATGCCACAGGGCCCCACTTTCACAAATCCAGCAACTGACTAAAAAGTTGTTATGCAACAGCGAGCATGATTTTATGCTGTTTGCGTTAGCGCTCCAAATCGTTTTTACTCAATGTTCTGTGACGTCATAAATTACATTGACGTCATATCCGCAGCAGACTCATAAAGAACTTAAGTTTTACTGATATATAGATTATGAAAAATATTGTTATGTAATACGTCGAGGCCGAAAACTTTTGGGATGGCCCTTGTAGCCTAAGTAAGAAAACCTGGACTTAACAGTTACTTTACTCTGACAGTTAACAGAACTCAAATAGAACTTAATTTGTGCAACCGGCACTATTCGGTTTGCCGAGTATATACCGGCAGTTTTTAATGCTACGGTGGCAATACGATGTGCAACCTGTGTGTGTGTTATAGGGTGTTTACACGATCGAGCAAATATCAAGCAAACGTCGAGCAAACGTCGAGCAAAAATCGCGCAAACATCGAGCTGGCTCAAGCAGGCCTATTGGAACCTCGCCCCTGGCTCAAATATAGGCCTAGGCTTAGGCTGTTAGGCCACAGCTGATCAGGTGTTATATAGGCCTTCTAGTTACAACCCGCCCGCGCTCCTAATTAGCATGCTAATTACCATAGAACGTCGAGCTAGCTGCTCGATGTTTGCTCGATCGTGTAAACACCCTATTACTTTTGTGAAAGCTGACTATAGTCTACGTATTAGTAGCTTAGCCTACGTAGCTAAAACAGAAGGGTTACGAAAAAAACAAGAACCAAAAAAATCAACGAGCATGAAAAGTCCGTGGTTCGCGGAGGCAAACTGCCATAAGATTATAAATGCATATAGCGACTCCTTAAGGCGCGTACAGAGCGACGTAACTAAACTGAACTAATTGAACCGACATGGTTTCGTTTTTGACGAATTACTGGCCAATGAGCAAGCATGCAAGGCGAGATGACCGCGTATCTCACATATTATTCTAAACTTGACTAAATTTCACAATGTAATGTAACGACACGTTTGAGTGTTATTTGCAAATTTATTGCAAAGTACACTGGTAAAGGAAATTTGGAAATAGGTCAACGTAGGCTTAATTGTGAGGAAAACTCAAGAAACTTACTTTTCATTGTCCAAGATGCACAATACTGCGATTTTTTTTTAAATTCCGGTTTACGAAACATTTCCAATGCGTTGGTTCTCGGTCACTCGATGCGGTAGAGAGTTGAAGCATATGGAACCACCCGAACACCTCCTAAGCAGGCCGCTAACGAGCAGTGACACGATTACGACAACAACGTTAACGACAACTACAACAAACTGACGACAACAACTAAAACGTTGATGACAACATTGTGTATAGTCACTGACAAAGATAACTACAACATTGATCGCGACGACGACAACAACTACAACAACGTTGACGAAAACGACAACTTGTCGTCGTTGTTCTACGACAACAACAACGTATCGCTGTTGACAACAACGACAAATTATCGTCGTTGTTCTATAACAACGACAATTCCGCGTCGTTCGTGGTCGATGTTGACGACAACGACAACTTGTCGTTGTTGTACGACAACAACAACTTGTCGTCGTCGTCTCGGCCAATAAGCCAAGTCGTCCTCGCACTCACTCGCCACTAATTCAATCAACGTACACAATTCTCTCTTCTCTTTTTGTCTCCACTCGACTTTGTTCCGTCGACTCCGTTGTCGTTATCAAAGTGTGGAAGACGGTTGGGGTGAAGGTTAAAGGGATTGCAAAAACAGAAATTGCTAGGTTCCAATCAATTTATTCTGCTAAAAGTTCGCCCTTTTTAATTACACCGGAACTGTTTAGTGGCCAGTGGCGTAAGCAGCAAGAGGTCGAGGAGGCAACTTTCCCGACCACCTGAATTTCTTCCGCGCTGTCGAAAAATGTCCAAAAATTGTTTTTCTGGCAAAATTTTCCATTCAAAAATGCAAAATTTGGACTAAAACATTATAAAAAGAATTAAAGTGCAAGATTAAAATTTTGAGCACCCAAATTTTTCTCTGTCAAAAATTTGCACTTTATAGCGACAACATTAGGGTGAGGTGGCCAAAACTACAGACGTTTGCGTCAAGTTTTTTTTCAAGTATCTCGTAATGCCGCATGCCAAAAATTATTGAAATCGGCCAATGTTTCACGGAACTATAAGAATATTTAACTCCTGTATTCAAACACTGACTTTAGTCACGTAAAGAACTTCATTCAGAACATTTTGCTGAAAACCACATAACGTACGGTTGCAAAATTATGCTGTCATAAACTTTGTGCCGTTTTTGGACCACCCTGTAATTATCGTTTTATTAGATTTCAGTAACAATAAACACGTTGGGAACTTGAGACACGCGATTGCATGTAGCCTAGGAGCCTACCTTAAAATATAATGTATTACGTGACATCCTAATATAAAATAATAAATTGATTATGGCTGTCTCACGCGTATGTTGTTAATTAATGTTCACTGCACGAACCGAAACTGAAATTATTAGGCTACTGTTCGTTAGCGAAGGCTTCGTTAACAAACACAGGCGTTATACACGCGGTGCTCAATAAAAAAACAATCTCTTCAATTATTAGGCTGCCGGGTTCCCGAAAGGCCTTATGTTTTACAACAGTTTTTCTTTTATTTTCAACGTGAGATCACCGAGGTCCCTCAGCCGATCGCTGCGAAATTTTGCCACATGGTCGGAAGCATGTTCAATTTTATAATCCCGGTCCAAAAATTTGGGTGCCTGCCCCAAAAAAATTTTGGGGGCAAAAAACATGCTAAATTTGGTCTGATTTCGGACCCCTGCCCAATTTGAGCACAAATATCTCTGGAACGGATAGAGATATCCAAAATCGGAAAACTGTGCCAGTGTGCCGCTATATGGGGGTTATAAGGCGGATACAACTTTTAGGGGGCACTGCCCTCTTAATAACTGAAAAGCAAAAAATGTCCAAAATTTGGCGAGATTTAGGACAATTTTCGACTTTGACCGCGAATATCTCTAGAATGGATAAAAATATCAAAATTTGGTAAACGGTTTTATTTAGTGACATACATCTCCCGTTGAACAAAAGAAAATATATGAAGTTTGGTTCTCTAACAACAAAGTTATATGGGCTAATGTTTACCCACCTTAAGTCAACAATGCGTGTTCTGCCTATGCTAATGTATTTGAAATCGGGCCACATGACTTTGCTACGAGGGAAATTTTATAAAGCGGTAAACGGCGTTACTAGCGCCGTTCATTCTCCGTTTAACAAAAAATAGGTGACTTTTGGACCGGTCCACTAACAAAAAAGTTATAGGGGCTAATGTTCACTCATCCTAAGTCGACAATGTGTGTTCTGCGTATATGCTAATGGATTTGAGTTCGGGCCACGTGACCTTGCTACAATTAAAATGTCAACTCCTTAAACTTTTCTCACGTTGGGCTTTGCCACAAATTTCTAGTTCATTGTGTGATATCTTTGCCAAACTGTGACCGATTTCCAAAATACTTTACTGAAAAACTTGAAATTGCCATTAAACTTTCCACTAAAAGCTACCCCTAGAACTGGTCGTTACAGCATCGTGTAAAATAATAATTATTTTTAGCCGACCTTACCTAAGTAACGGTCGAGCTTATGGCATGGTTGTTGTCCGTCCGTCTGTCGTCGTCTGTTTGACTGTCTGTAACGGATGTAGCCTATTGTGGCCATGCGTTAGGCCATAATGCGTGAACTTCGATAATTTCACCTCTTCGGACTTCTGGCCCTTACAGCCGGTCGATTGTAAAGCGACTGTCATGCATCAGCGTGTCTACCGGACGACGTTTGGAAATGTTGATAGCCTAAATTCAAGAAGTGGCTGGTGAATTCTGAATTGGTCTGGAGCAGAACATTATCGATACTGCTGTCAACAATGAAAGCATCTCCGTGCCTGTGGTCTCGAATTAGGCCGACATTCAAACAGTGAGAACAAACATTTTCATTGTAGGCAGTTGAAAATGGACAATGAATTGCCAGCCAATGTGATAAATGTGAGCAGAATCTTTATGTGTTATTTTTATTAAGTAATTGTCTGTCCAATGCTATGCATAACATTGGACAGAGTATAAAATCACCTGAGTGTCCGTGCGTGCGTGCGTGCGTGCTTGCGTCCGTCCGTCCTACTTTTCTTATTCTTAAGCTATATCTTCTTTCCACCTTCCCTTTTCCTTCTCCTTCTTCTTCCCCTTTCCCTTCTCCTTCTTCTTCCTCTTTCCCCTTTTCCATCCCTTTTCCTTCCCTTCCCCTCTCCCTTATACTTTCCCCTTCCCTCTTTTTCCTTTCCCTTCCCTTTCCATTTCCCTTTCCCTTCCCTTTACCGTCCATCTTTTTTCTCCTCCCTTTTCCCTTCTTTTCCCCCTTCCACATTTCTTTTCCCTTCCCTTCCCCTCCACTTCCTCTTTCCCTTCTTTCGTCTTTCTTTCCGTGCCTACGTCCGTGCGCTTAATGTTTGAGGCGCCATATCTCCGTAACGATGCATCGGTCACGTGACCATCCGACTCCCGGGGGTCAACTTCATATGGGTGGTCCACAGCATTGTCACTGTGGACCACCCAGAAAAGTCGACCCTCGGGAGTCGGATGGTCACGTGACCGATGACGCCACGTGACCCCAAAATGTCAAACTTGTGACCCCATTATGTTTGAGACGCCATATCTCCGTAACGGTGCCAGATAGACGCATGGTAAAGACCTTTCATAGCAAAGCCCTGGTGACGAATTGAATGATCTCGTTACTGACAATGTTTATTGTTGAGTTAAAATAATACAGAAGGATGAAAGGATCATTGCTGCTGTAAAATTTGAAATAACACTGTTTGATTTTTACTACAGGTTTAAACAGCTCACTGATTATATTGATACGGACATATACTGTAAACTGAGAAATGCATTGGACAGACTCCGTGTTCATATGAACATTATCTTGTTATAATACTAGTTTGGATAAAAATGCAACCTCTGGTGAAGTGGGAAAGTAAACGGTCATTTTGATGGCTATTGTTGCTAGTGCCAAGAATATTCTCATCAAAAATTATTAAAATCTGATAACCTTCTTCGAGTTTCAATCGAAAATGTCGGGGATGTTTTTCTGAGACAGAGCCCCCATGGGGACGACAAAACAGACAAAGATGGCTAATTATAATATGAGATTTGACCGCATTGAAGCAGCAGTATTATATTTAACCAAACACGACGGGCGAGGCGGTCGTCAGCGGCCGCTTAGCCCCCGCCACCAATCCAGAAAATTTGTCACGTGGACGCCCGAGGAGTCGAGGACATAAACTATGCCTAGACGCATTTCTGTCCTTAGCAAAGTGTTCAAAGAATTGAATTGACTAAGTAAATTATCAAACGATTTCGTAACTATAATCAATACGTTTTTTCTTCTTTCTCATTTCCGATAAAGCACTAATCCTCGGAATTGAATAATGTCGTGCATAGGGGCCTACGTTTATTATAATAAGCCTATAGGCTTACAATGCAGGTATGACAAAATTACTAAGAACAAAAATGATTCAACACAGCTACACGGTAGGTCTATGCAAAAATAGACGCGCAGAAGCGCAATTTCGAACAAAGGGTTCGGTGCTGATTTTCTATGAATTTGTCTGGCGTAGTTTATCACGTTAGGTTATTTTTACTGGCGCTGCGGAACCCCTGGCAGATGCTCGCGGAACCCTTGGTGTATAGGCCTATATAAAACACGAAAATCGAACCGCATTTATCTGCAGCGCTCTAGACTAAAAATACTGTGGCACCACTAAATTTTGGCCTATCGATAAATGTCCGAAAATTTTCATCTAAAACTGCAAAGTTTTGCGTTAAAAATTTAGCATCTTTGGGAACATTGGAGATAGGCCTAATATTGAAATGTCGAGCGGCATCTCCTCTGTCAAAAAATTGCCAGAAATTTGCCGATGTTGTCAGTTTCTATGGGCTTTTACGCCAAAAATAAACATTCAAAAATCGTATCCCACTTAGCGCATTAAAGGTTAGGCCTATGTTTTATAGTTGTGCGCTATATAAATTCGCGTTCTACTTCACCCAGCCTACCAATACGATAACCTGTGTATTGTAAACATGGGCAGCGACAGGAATCTGAAACTTGGAGAGCAAGAGCCAGGGCAACATTTTTGTGGGCGAAATGTCGCCGTTATTTAGTTGTTACAGTGTGCATCAAAAAACGTAGCGGGGTCCAGAAGCACAGCCCATGGTCGGGAAGCCCCCCTGAAGCTGAACATTCAGCTTTTAAACGTTTAATGAAAACCGTAAATTTGTCTGCTTTTTAATATTTAGAAACACAAAAATTACAGATATCTGTTTTGTCTTGCAAAAAATGACGTTTAATAAGTCACACTTTTGCATAGTAACCAGAGAGCACTTTATCACCATCAACTGGGGGTGGGGCAAGGGCAAAAGCACAGGAAGGTTGCCCTCCGTACCCTCTATGGCGCCGCCCATGTTTGTAAATGAAAATGTAATAGGCTATCATTACGCTCGACAGCATGCTAAGCGTGTCTTAGCTATCATCGAGGCGTCTGTCTGTCCGTGCGTCACAGCCTGCAACCGTATAAAGACGGTGCAAGCTAAAATGATGAAATTTTCACCTTAGGCTGCCAAAAGGACTCTTGTTTTTGTGACGCTGAGTGGAGGGGATTTTTCTCGGACGAGGGCGTCAATAAAAGGTGCCCACTTACCCATTATTAAAAGTTATTATTTTACCTGAATTGGCTCGTCTAGCGTAAAAACAATTGCAAATAGATACAAACATGCTGCTAATCATGACAAGCAATGCACCTCTGACGAGCTTTCGGGGTGGGAGGGTATTGACATCAATGACCTTGAACGACCTTGAACTTCAAAATTAGTAATTTTTTGGCGATTTTGGGCTGCAGTGCACGTTTTCATGAGTGAATTGCATCGAAATGATTATTGGCTAGAGATAGACCAAGACAACCTGTGTATGAAATTTTAGCGGTTTAAATTTCAGCCCTCTAGGTTCAAGAATGTTTTGCATACGAAATCGTTAAATTTGAGCACCCCTTCAAAATGTGCGACTTTTGCCATTATTCACTAACTTAACGCAAAACAGTTACAGAGAGAAAGACTTGCTGTATATCGTAACAAACACTGCTCACGAACTTTTACGGAATATCAACATTAATGACATTGAACGACCTTGAAATTTAAAAAGTAAATTTTTGATTATTTTTTGCGATTTTTGGCTAAACGCATATTTCAACTGTAACTTGCATCGAAAGTACTAAAAAACCAGGACAATCTAGATATGAAATTTGTAACATAAAAGGTTAATTTTAACTATGTAAAATTGACATCATAGGTTTAAGGGGTCCTCCGTACGGAAACCTTAGATTTGGTATTTTTTCCAAACGCATTGTTATTTTTGCGCGCAACAGCAGCTAATGCTGTAGCGCGTCTTAGCCATCGCAGTTCTGTCTGTCCGTCCGTCTGTCCGTCACACGGGTGGATCAGTCAAAAACGGTGCAAGCTAGAATCACCAAATCTTTACCGACTGCTGCCTGGACGACTCTAGTTTCAGGAACCGTGAAGCTTTTCCATAAATTCGAAGGGGTCACCCCAAACGAGGGCGCTAAATGAGAGGGGGGTAGGGAAAATTTGCGATATTCAGCCGATAAAGAGTTGGCTGAGCGATATGTGGCGCCCTTTGGTGAGTACGAATAGAACACTATAGACACTATAGCCGCGGGTCGTATGGCGGCCTCTGTCGACTGATTTTGTTTTACTCGGGTGTCTTTGAAACTGTACCTAAAAGCCGTACGGATGAGATCTACAGATGAAGTCTACGGATCACTAGCGTACGACGGTGCACCGCTGTTGCGCGTTCCCCTTTGCGTTAGCAGGGCTTTACTTGTATTGCATGTTGTACACGGATTTCTCAGGTGGCAGCAGCGATGCTGTCGCTCGTCAGGTGAGCATTGCTTAAATTACTTGTTATATTCAGTGTAACTAGCGATAAGTTCATTATGTTTAGTGAGTGACATTGCGACTTGCCTTTAGCACGGTTTTAAAAAATTCAAAAACCGAAAAACACTTTACTTTTCACATAAGCCTAAATAATATCAAGCACAACAATGTTTTTCACAAAATATTAAATGTGTCACTTTCGACATTAAATCGTTGAACAGAATGGGAAAATGTTAGAAACGACATGATTATGCCTGATAAAAATTAATCTGTGTAATGGCAGCCAATTTCAAATAAAAAAATATGTCATTTGAAGATAACAGAGTTGCCGTATCAAAATACGTTTCGAATAATGTGCATATTCCATGCTGTCACTGTGAAACTCAAACTGTTTTTAGTTTTTTGTTAAAATATCAATAGAAAAACTTCGATTGAATCTCGCGTGTAGCAGTCGGTCTCCTCAAGCCACTGAAAAACGTGTACGGTTGTGGTTTTTCACTATCGAATTAAGTCCACTGAGCGATCGAAATGTACTTGTGTGACATCGGCATGCGCACGAGACCCAAAACTCAAGGCGCTGCTAGATTGGCATGTTTCTGGCCGCCGGTTGCATGCAGAACGTCGACAAAAGTATGGTCCATACAGAACGGGGCTCCGACTGTCGAGTAAGGAGCAACTTTTGCCACGATTTCTGCCAGTGTGTCACAGACATAAGGCGACTATGACGTAACGTATGGTGATAAACGGTAAGGCTGGATTAACTGCTGTGTTTCCGGCTCTGAACGTCATTTCCTGCAGTCACAAACACACAGGCACTATCTCATCAAACCTTTTCTGAAATACGACATATTTTAATTTACAAAGAAACCCATAAAACCAATGTTCACAAACAAATATAATTAAAAATGTCTATATAAACGGCGTTCACAAAAATTTAAGCTAAAACATAAAAGTGATGCTTCAAAGTTTGCAAAAAAAATCAGGAAATTATGTTCCTTCAATCATTCGTGACCATAGATGTTGACACCAATCGATAGTTTGCGTACAATTACAGATTTTGTAGGTTTATCAATAAAATCCCTAAATCACTTGAGACGCTTACAAAGCGACGCAACTGAACTGAACTTAACTGACACGGTTCAGTTTTTGACGAACTGAACAGTGAACAAGCCAAGCGAGCCCATTGGCCATTGGTTGACGCGTATGTGAGCGTTGTCACATAGGCCACCGACGCCGTTAGACGGTGCCTACTGTATCGTGCGTTACTGCTTGCCCATTGGTCAGTTCGTCAAAAACTAAACCATGTCGGTTCAGTTCAGTTACGTAGCGCTGTACAAGGTAATAAAGTTTATCAGCCTGCATTGTTTTGGTCATAGGCTGAGCGGCGTAAAGCTGAAAGTTTATCAACAATCAACTTAGATTGCTCCACTCAGCGGAGTCACGGTAAAAGGGTTCAAAAGTTGGGATCACGAAGATGCATTTTTTTGACAGACAGCTGCTTATCATATCATAGCAAAACTATCAAGCTATGTTTCACTTTAAATTCTTCCCAACTGCGCGTGCAAAAAATAATCTGAAATTTATACCCAGTTTACACGACGACTATTTTTCAAAACTAGAAATAGACATAAACTTGTCGAGCGTTTGGCAAGCGCTCGTCGAGCATTCACCAAGCATTAATCAAGAACGCACCAAGCGCTCATTAAACCAGCTCGATGTGTGCTTGATGACTGTTTGATAAGTGTTCGACGAGCTATGCCATTGCAATCTGTACACTTGAACCGGCTTGATGAGTGCTCGACGAGCGCTCGACAAGCGCTTGTCTGTTTTAGAGTTTAAAATGTTTTACGCAACAGTACTTGAATATAATTTCAACTTTTCTCATTTTATTTTTGTTTAAACATTTGTAGTTTTTTCAGCTTATGTGCAAGATTAAACTGGCAGATTGCCCGTCAGTTTTCAAGTGAAAATTATTTGTCAGGTTCGCAGATCATTGTGCTTTTTGGGCCATCATCATCATCATATATTCGTTTAATGTAAAGTTGACAAGCGCAACTTTTAACAACGCAACCACAAGATATACATAATAAATCTAAATCTAAAAAAAATCTAAATCTAAGAAAAACATGCAAACGGAAACATCT
>Ga0209367_1010928_pt1 | contig 12108 bp, 10 predicted proteins | sample WorMetLIZISLAND2_FD_187412 | JGI IMG/M metagenome (GOLD analysis project Ga0209367, IMG submission 187412) | Marine gutless worms symbiont microbial communities from Max Planck institute for Marine Microbiology, Germany - Olavius geniculatus... ... | reverse complement strand
GGAAAGTCATAACGCACTATAGTATGCCAATCGTGCGGTATTGTGACAAAACGGTAAGTCGTAGAGGGTCGGCGATTGTACTATCGGATAGGGCGCTGGCGACTTCCTATAGGCTGTCAATAGTAACCATGTCTCCATCTGCAGCGGTTTGGCCGCAATTTTTACTGGAAAATGTCAAGCTATAAGTAGCTGTATCTCAGAAACGGTGAGAGATAACGCCAAGTTACCTATTAATCACTAATAGGAAATAACATTTTGGCATTCAAATAACATGAAAATTATTGACCTTGGATGACCTTAAAGGTCAGTAGTGCAACAGGAACTATATAGACTGTAGCGCATCTTCCCTAGCGATAGCTGGGCTTTCTTGTAAAAACAAGCAACATTCAATTTTAGTAGCTTTATGCAAAACGTTGCAGTTTCTGGACCAAAACTGTTTACAGAATAAGTTATGGTTGCCATGCCACGTTTTCATGAAATGAAGTGTCCAGAAACACGACAGTCAGCGAAAATTATTGAACTAACAAAACATTGGAAAACAAATTCCGTCTTCAATTTCCAGCTTATTATAAGCAAATAAACGTAATAAGAAGCAAATTGATTCGGACGTCGTGACGTCCACATCTTAAAATTTGGGCGTTCGGGCTAAAATTTTTGGGCGTATTTACGCCCAAACGTCCGCTATTGAAAACCTTGGTCTTGGGTCAAGTTGCGTCTCGGATCCGCCCATTGTTTTATTAGCAGTTATTCTGGTCCATTAAATTGTCTATATTTTCTTCAGCTGATATTCATTTTTGACTTTACTATCAAAGACAAAGAGCCGTCACCCAATTACCACGCAAGGGTGTGTCATATATATCACCCAAGATGTAATACAGCATCCGTATCATCATGGACATCAAGCACCAAGCATCTTCTTGACCATGTAGCCAGGCATGCTGTAGAAGAACAGGGCGATGAGGACTACCAGCAGCAAGAACAGGATCACTTTGAGGATGAGCCAGCGGTAGTTGTGCCAGAGGATGTAGCGGATCGACTTAAGTGGGTTCAAGAACCAGATAAACGACGTGTCGGGTCGGCTGCATTGAACAATCAGTCAACCACTGCAATCGATCGAGCGTCTGCTAAGCCAGGACGCAGTATAGGCCTAGGCCTACGTAAACACTATTTTCGCCGCATCCTAATTTCGCCGTTTCGCGTTTCGAATTTTAATTTGGCGTTTTCTTCAGGTGTATCTTGTCAGGTAATGTTCAAAGTGACTAAGCGGGCATGTGATTTTAAACTGTTCGCAAAATTAGCAAACATTTCGTCTGCACGAAAATACGCGTTTAACAGAAAACAATCTACAAATTACAATAGAATGTAAATTTAGTAATACACGATACTGTAAGTATTACTGAGTACGCCTACATAAAACCATTTAAAAATAAACGTTTAAGACCCTAAACAGCAAAAAAAATATTCAACGTTCAGATAGAAACGGTTACTTCAAATATACTAAAAATATCAAGTATATTTGGCTAGTACATACTACCGCTAACATGGGCGTCTATCCCTTTCAGACCAACTAGTGAAAGCCCCCCCCTCCAATAATGCAATGTCAACCCCTAATCTCCTCAATGCTCAACGTCGATTCAACCCCCCCTCCCCCGTCAAACACGGTTGTTAATTTTCGTAAGCATTATCTTAGCCGCTGCGTAATTAGGCCTAATTAATGCAGTTACAATTTAAAGAACGTCGAGCGAATTTTATGGTTTTTACAGATGCAACCGCAAGCCTACGACGTGCAGCACAAAAAAGTAAGTAAGTAAGTAATTTATAATTATATAGCACATTAACTGTAAAGAGTCTCGAATGCCCAATAAATCGGGCTACAAATTAGCAGTGAGTGACTGACACTGGCTTGTCAAGCGGTTCGGGTTCATTGCGTCCAAGTCCTGCCGGATGCTTTTCCGCTTCGTCCATTGTCAATAGATGCATCTCAGCCTCCAGCTTACCCTGCACGCTCATAACAATTTCCCACCGCGCAATTGTCGAAAGATCTTCTTTTCGTCGCACCGTTTTCGTACAAAAATGCAAAATTTGAAGCTATAAACTCCCGTTTTGGGAAATATTCTGGATCAAATCTGGAATTTTGAGCACCCATCATCTCCTCTGTCGGAATTCTGTCAAAATTCGCGCAGTGCCTGTTGGAAAATTAAAACTTACTGCTCCGCCCATTGCCCCGCCCACTTTTACAACATACGCAGGAAAACTGCTTCAGCTGATGGCAGGCAAGTTGCAAATGTTATCAAATTAATCTAGCACATAGTATGACTACAAAATGCTTTAAACGCAACTACAATGGCGGAAAAGCAGCAAATCCTGCTAGTTGAAAAAAGAAAATAAAACAGCGAAGAAGTCAGGCGCCAAACGTTACCGTGAGTTCCATTTCCTCGCCCTCGTTCTTAACGTGAAAAGGCCACCAGCCTTTGACTCGCTTGTGCTTAAACAGCGACATTTGCGGCACGCTGCCATCGGTCTTGAGCATGTCCAGAGTACAGAGCTTGGACGACTTGGCGCCGCGGGGAAACCGATTCATGTCCAGCGTCAGCGCGCCTAAACAGCGCAGCACAGAGCAACTTTTTACACGTAATAGGGTGTTTACACGATCGAGCAAACATCGAGCTGGCTCAAGCAGGCCTATTGGAACCCCGCCCCCTGGTTCACATGTAGGCCTAGGCTTAGGCTCTTAGCCCACAGCTGATCACGTGTTATATAGGTTTGGCCTTCCAATTACAACCCGCCCGCCCTCCGAATTAGCATGCTAATTGTCACAGAACGTCGAGCTAGCTGTTCGATGTTTGCTCGATCGTGTAAACACTTTATTAACTAGGTGGGCAAAACCCCACCTACTCGGGCAAATTGCCCACATACTCCAGGTACCCACTCCATTGTAGAGAAAATAGATAGGCTTAACTTTCAATAATTTTTCGGTTGTCTTATTCGTTGCACTTTGCAGTGACTAATCGCTGAGCCGGCCTGAAGTAAAGTCGTACGACGGAGTTTCCACACAACGCAACGCACGCAACGTAACGGACGTGGCGCAGCTGACGTAACTACTTGCTTCTGTTCTTGCGTTTTGGCCGTTGCGTCACCTGCGTCAGTTGCGTATTTTTCTTGCGTTCATTGCATTTACGCCGTTTTTACTTACTTGCTTGCGTGTGCTGCGTGCGTTGCGTTGTACGGAAAGCCCTTTTAAGTCGCGTTCATACCGAGGAAGTCGTCGGCGGAGAAGTGGTCGGCATCCCATACTTGAAGGTTGAGTCGTGCCGGGATCTTAGTCTCGGTCTCGTTTAAGTCTCGTCTTTTTAGTTTCGTCCTATAGTCTCGGTCTCGTCCCACGAGAAGACGTTGTCCTTGCGCGATATCACAATCTTCTCTTCGGCTACCAGGTAATCGAACGGAAACATGAATCGCCAGTTGAAGTTGCCTTCTCCCGTCAGCGACCTGCAGTCCGCACACATAACTAGACTTGCTCGGGGTTATTACTGTCCGCGGTAGCCGCCGTGGCATGCACAAACAACCCATGTGACGTTGACATTAAGCCTATGAGTTTGATATGCAACAGATCTCTAGAGGTTGTCGAGGTACATGCTAACGTAAAATTTCATGAAGCTAAGTAAAACGGTTCACGAGTTATCAAGCAAACAGAAAAACAAGCAAACAAAAACTTAGCGACGATGCTAATAACAACACTGTCGTCGCTACCGCGGACAGTAGCTAGGCTTAATGGACTAAGCTTCATTCTTTCTCCAGTAGACCTAGCAGGAGTTTGTAGGCCTATTACTTGCCGGTAGACCACTCGAATAATCCCGGTAGTTTGAATGATTGATTGATAATGTGAAGAACTAATCTACTCACCTGTAGTGTATGTCGGTACACTGAGTATCCTCGGGACCTTTGACCCAGCCCTTCACGTAGATGTCGCTCATTTTCTCGCCGGTGAAAAACGCGTCGTCTTCAAGCACCACGTCGTCAGTGTTCCAGATGATTACTCGCAACTCATAACTGCACCAATACACACACACAGGGTCACCCATCCAACCACTGGCCGAGCTCAACGTAACACAACTTGTCATTATGACTCAGTCTTCCATCCCTCCAGGGTAAGTAAATCGAGTACCCGCTTGTCTGGCTGGGATTAAGGCGTGGCGCGTTCACCTGTGCCGGATTCCAGCTAACACTGTGTGATCCCATATGGCAGGTGACGCTCCGTAGCTCTGCGGTTTTCTGTTAAAAGTTGTAACCAACTTTACCTTTACCTTTACACACACTCGCAGACCGATCTGAGGACACAACATAAGCGTGTTCGGTACTCCACGTATACGTCCCATCACAGCCGAGATAGAGTGTGTTAATGCGAATGTAACGAGGCATAACATACTCTAGAGACCGTGAAGAAACGTATTTATTTCATGACTATGATCGACTGTGTGTTTTGCGCGAGACTTGCGTGTTATAAACAGACGCGATACGCGTTTAATACCCCGTTTACACGATCAAGCAAACATCAAGCATTTATCATGCAAGCATCGAGCAAACGTCAAGCAAACATCAAGCAAATGTATTCAAAATGCACCTACACGACGTGTGCTCTAATTGCTTGATGTTTGCTCGATATTTGCTCGATGTTAACTTGATGATTGCTTGATGTTTGCTAAATCGTGTAAACGGGGTATAAAGCATAGGCTATACACGAAGCGAACATCAAGCAAACATCAAGCAAACATCGAGCAATTGGAGCACACGTCGTGCACGTGTATTTTGAATACATTTGCTTGATGGTTGCTTGATGTTTGCTTGATCGTGTAAACGGGGTATAAATCGTCACATGGGGCTGGAGTGAGATTAAAGGTGGTTGGTTACAACACTGCTAACAATGTAGTGCAAAATAGAAGATAGGACGAAGCAAGTCATAAACAAAAAATACAGTTTATTCAGGATAACATGTGTAAAGTGTTGCCTATAATTTAATTATTTCGCGCATGTGAGCAGCGATAGATACAACAACAATAAGCATTAAATTTGGCTTATTTGGCAATGTAAGTCTGTATAAATATGCATCCTATAATACCCGATGTATTTATTTACCTCTTTGGTTTTCGTGGACAGATGTTGATGGGCGGGCCAGGAGCTGGCATATCCATTGGAAACATGTCGACAAACATCTCCAGTTTTCCCTACCACAAATCAACCAGCAGTTAGTTACCATAGCAACTGTCGTTGAATCACTTGCATAATACTTTAGGAGCTGCGTAGAAGTTGTATGGATGTCCGGAGCTTTTCTCGAATGAATTTAAGTCACGTGACTGCCGGTAAGACGAGAAAGCAAGCTGGTACTCACCTGTTCGATGCCAGGTTTGTCTGGATTGTAGAGCGGGCGTGTTTCGACGTGTTCTGGTACCAGCTTACAGCCGACTTTTGGAATCTCTTCCCAGTGCTGAAGCACGGCCAACGCCAGCTGTTCGTTCGAACATCTCTGCCGAAACCCTAGATCACACGTACCACGTTTCACCAGGGAGCGGTTCAAAACCAGCATTTCCAGGCCAAGGCCATGACAGGCAAGTGGCCTTCAAGATCACTATAAGGTCATTATAAGTAAGTAAAGTAAGCATGACAATTTGTACTGCGCGTCAAAAGCGAGCTTAATCTTATTCAAACCTTAATAAACCACTACATTTCCAGACAAACACATTTTTAATGTTTCAGTGGACATATCATACCAATACCAAGAACGTGCTGCATAGAGTCATTACAAGTGACTAAAGGCTAAAGCCTGGAGGCCAAGACCAGACCAATGGTCTTCGAAGCCAGGGCCAAGACCATGTTTGTCATCGAGCTGTTCTAGAAGTTAAGAACAGTCCCCGAAAAGCCTGTTCCTGCAAATACAACGTTTGACCCAGAACGCAGCAACTACATACGCTCACGGCCACTTTCTACTCACGTCATGCGCGTGATAGCAGACCCATCGAAAGGGTGGGATAGAAAGGTAACCTACCCCGGGCCTCGCGACGTTTGGGATCCCTGCCGTCGCTCAGAAATATAAAGTACACCAGAATGTATCATTTTGAAAAGAAAAATTTAAAAAAATTTTCTCCACAGAAGGGGCCCCGCGAAAATGTTTGGGGGCTCTTTAAGCTACTGAGCTAGTACTAAGCCAGTAATTAAAGACCATAAATAAAAATAAAAAAATGGAATGAGTGAGAGAGTTAGATCGTCGTCTTACCGGTGTCGTCTTGGAGTTCAACTGGGCCGCGGAACACACAGTTGCCGACGCGCACTCTACCGGGCTGATAAAACGGTCCGTCGAGTCGGTAATCTTTACACAGCTTCGACAAAATCTGCGTCGGATGCATGGGGTCTCTCCACTCGTTGTAACCGTCGCTGACAGCAACAAAAAACAACATACGTTGTATAAAGGCTACCCAACACGAATTTATTGTTGTGAACGGCCAAATTATGACTTCGACATTTCACGAGGTAGTGTAGCAACAGTACTGAGGTGACGTGAGCAAAACTAAAGGCTTTTACGTCAAGTTTCTTCACGATGCTAAGTGCCAAAAATTATTAAGATCGGCTAGTGCTTCACGAAGTTAGCCTACTTTAAAAAGATTAAATAGTTGCACTTTTTTCGGACACAGTGTAGTAAATTACTGAAATCCTGCAAAGCGTACAGATAATCACAGATCATTAGGCCTACAGATCAACTGAAAGAACAGATATTGCTTTAGTTTTGAAATTTTAGATGTATATATGGCATCGTAGAGTTAGGGTCGGGTTGGGAATAGAGATAAGGTTAGGGTTAGGGTTAGAATTAAAGTTAGGTTAGGGTTAGAATCTTGGTGTTCTGTGGTGCCATACATCGATCTGAAGTTTACAAACTTGAACAATATCTGCTATCTCAAATGATCTGTGGTGATTTGCGATGTTTAGGCAGACCCGATTATTATATATAGACATAGTTAAGACTTTGTTGGCAATGGCCAATGCCATGTGACTGACTTAGGCATATTTTGAACAATATTGCATATGTTTAAAAATTTTTTTTCTTCAATTGTCCAAGATCTATTTTGTTGTTTACAATCTAGCAGTTGTGGCAAATAGAGATCTTCGCGTACACGTCGTATCGGCTGGCAATGCCACACGTGGCTCGGTGTCGACTGTAGTAACGGTTTTCGAGATCAATATGCGTTTCACCAATCAGATCATCACTACCGATCAGATCCCAGTCGACGATCTGGACTCGCACCATCGAGTCGTGTGGAAACGTTGCTTGAATCTCAAAACATCTGCACACCGAGAACAAGCGGTGTAGTGGTAAATTTTATACTTCATTATACTTCATTGATAAAAAAAAATTTTATGGTGCATAATTTCAAAATACTAATATTTTTTTATGATTATTTTATTACAAAACAGTAATAATTGCGAGCGACAACGCAGTGTGAATGATAACGTACTTTCCAAAGACCGGGTTAAGTTGTTTCGAGATGTAATGTTCTTTGTCGCTTATGACGTTCTGTCCGATGCGGATCACAATGTAAGGATCCGCTTTCCCGTTGATGTCAGCCGGGTGTAAGTCAATCGCCTGAAACGCAGCAATCGATGTTGGGATAAGGTTTTGCCTACCTAGATTTTGCTACAAAATTAAAATGATCCTGCACAATTTTCACAAAAACGCGTTGTTGACGTCTTTCGTTTTTAAAACTTTTAAAAAAAAATTATAATAAACGTTAACTTTTCGAATAACGGCGATCAATAATATTTATAAACAAAAATCGATAACGTAAATTAAAGACCATAAGCCTATAGATAACGAAAATACCTTATTATGATAAAACGGTACCTGTATCCCGAAACAACGGAAATAATCAATACGTCAATATAAAAATGTGACATTTTAATCAAACTTTTACAAATGTTTGCTTTTTTATTTTCAACACACAAAACCGTTTTCGACGTTTCTTTTTTTTATCCTGGCGTTTATTGAATTTGAGCCTACATGAGTGTAACCCTTAGTCAAGAAAGCTCCGTTTAATGAGCAGTCCACACATGAGAAAAAAAACACAAACAAAACTAACACAAAAGTGTTTCGTCTGTTCCCCGTGCGCGAACAGCCTGCTACAGAGTGAACAAAGAAAATCACAGAGACGTACTTTGACAACATAGATACGGACAAGAACGTGAACAGGCTCGTTGCTTGGAAGACCTCGGAACAGTCCGCTGGACAACGAACTCGAAGCTTCGTCATTGGCCGCTAGACCGCCGCCACTGACCACTAGCTCCGACGACACTGGCGGGAACCGATAGATGTTCATCACGCCCTAGATGTCATATATGTGAATATGTCAACGTAACTACTAGATATGGCACTGCTTATACCACTTCAGACAATGCAGTATTGTACTTAGTGGGGTGTTTACACGATCGAGCAAACATCGAGCAGCTAGCTTGACGTTTTATGGTAATTAACATGCTAATTAGGAGAGCAGGCGGGTTGTAAATGGGAAGCCAATACAGGGTGGGCCAAAAAATGGCACAAAATTTTTATACGCCAATAACTTTATCAAATATTAACCGATTTTCAATTTTTTTACTGTTAGAATCAGGATAAAATTTGTAGTAACACTATTACTAAAGATCCCACCACACCTCAAGTGTGTCGCTACACTACCTAGTGAAATATCAGTGTCTTTAAAGTAACAATTGAAAACAAGGCAATATCTGTAACAACACATTCTAAAAAATTAACAACAAAAACCTGTTTATTACTTCAGTTATTGTCCAAAGTAACTGTAACATCTCACAGTTTTCACATCAGAACGTTCAATATTGTCCGCCTTGCTGCTGGACGATTCACTGAAGCCGGCGACGTCATTTTTTTGGCCCACCCTGTATAAACGTGACCAGCTGTAGGCTAAGAGCTAAGCCTAAGCCTACATTTGAGCCAGGTGGCGGGGTTCCAATAGGCCTGCTTGAACCAGCTCGATGTTTGCTCGATGTTTGCTCGATCGTGTAAACACCCCATAAGCCACGCTCGGATCGCATACACTACACGGTCGTTCGCTTTATAAGGCACATATGTAGCCCAAAACGGTGTAAATAGTACCAGGACAAGCTAAGTGTGGTACACGATTAATTCACGACGTATTTAGTGCTCCTGTCATTTACTACGGTGACTGTCTTATAGCTGCCCACAGTTTCATTCCAGTCAGGCGTGACCACTGACAGCGTCTTGCGTTTGTATATCATACATGCGTGGAGGCAAAACACGCCGTCGATCACGGACATGAAATAAGTACTATGTTTTAACACGGTACACTGTGGATAGTGTTACACTGTGGGCCAAACGCATACTTATTTTATGGTCTGTTTAGTGCATATATCTTTCAGCAAAGCTGAAAATGCAAACACTAGACAATTAGCCAGTAGTAGCCTATACCATCATGTGGCGCAGCATTTAAGCGGTACAAAATCTTGTATGCTTTTACGCGAAATATACACTGCATGGTTTTTAACAGTTCCCAAACCACGACAGATGTTAAGCAAACGAAAATAACAAAAAATAGTTTTATCAATGCATCATGCTAGTTAAACGAATTTGTTGTAAGCAGACAATCAAGCGAAATATCAACATACCACTGTCGAAATATCCTGTTACTTACCCCGATATTTATTGGCCCATCTTCTATATCTGGCAGCGGCAGTTTATAGACAACCAGACCACCCTGTACACGTTGTCAATATCTCAGTCACACAGGCGTTAATATTAGTAAGAATACAATTTGTACTATAGTGCAATAACGTCCTATAACAACGGTAAGCCATGGATAATGGATATAGCAGATGCTTGAAAAAAATCGGGTTAGTTAAACTTTTTAGGATGTGAGTAACTTAATATGGCCACTTTACACCTACGACGCCGATGCGACTACACTCAAATGTTAAGTCGTGGCGGCGTAAACTAGCAATTACATTATAGTCCCCAAAATTGTATGCCTCCGCAAAACGAATTTCTGGTTACGTCCCTGAGCAGGTGTGAGTTTGACCTTGAACTGTGCGTATCTGACCTTGAACTTGCCGACAATGCGGCTGTCGTCGTCCTCGGCGTCTCCCGTCTTCTTTCCACGAAACAACTCGAACGTGTGCAGCCACTCGCGGAAACCGTTGAACTCTGGCTGCGCTTCCAGCTCGGTTGAGAAGATCTTTGAACGAGCACCACATCACAGACACCAGCCGTAGACTTATTACACAACTCACGCAACGGCCAGCAGTATAGACTTATTACTGTCGATTACAATACCGGCAAGTCACAAGGCCTCGTGGCATAGTACTCGCGTTTTCCAGTTATAAAACTACTACTAAAGAATAAAGACCTGATTTTACACAGTTGTACAACCTAGGTGAAGTTTCAGAGTTTAATTTTCTTGCTAATGTTTAATTTATTGAACCAATTTATAGCAACTGCAGTGTGTTCAGCTGTTATGCTCACCTCGCGTAACATTTCAACCGCTGTCAGCTGCAATTCGATAAATGTTTATCTACATCGCGACACAAAAACACCATCTTCGAAAAAACACTGGCCCTGAAAATAAGGCGCCGACTATGAAAAAAAAATTTTCTAGATGTAAAAGGGAAAAAATAGCGAGTAGCGAGGTCTTATCTTCCTTCCCAGCCGTAAAGTAGGCCTAAGGTGCTTATGCTCGCTGTTGGAACGGGACAGCTAATTTGCCAGTTCAAGTGACCAGTTGATGTTCGAATATTATTCAACAGAAGTCTCGACGTCGCGAACTTTAATTCTAACGCGCTTGAACACGAACTTTCAACTCGGCGATGTTGGAGACGGCTTTGTCTTTGCGCTGTGATTTCGGCGACAGTTTGGCGGCCAACGACACGGCCTTGGTGATGCCTCGGAAGGTTCTCTTCCTGTCCGCTGCATCCTTCTTCGCCGCTGCCTTGGCGACGGAGTCTTTGTCCGCTCTCTGCGAGTCGGCGCCACCGTCGCCGGCGTCTGTTATACACAAGACACGCACCATATGCAGAATACACTGATAGTCGCAGCTAAACAGCATTCGTTCATTCGAAGTTTAGTAAAGAAACAGACAAAACGCTGTTACACAATTTAACCAATTGTCAGTGGTTCAAACTCCCACTTAGAAAAATGTTTCTGATTAAAACTTGTAGCTCAATAGGCCTACCATACAAAGTTCTCTGTCTTATCTGTTTTGGACTTACTGCTTTTCGTCGTTGAATAACGCTTTGCTTGCGTTTTAAAAGCTAAAGTTTTCAAAATGCTGCGAAAGCTTCTGCAACTTCATCATAGTCGGCCAGATACGAAATTCTGTTCAGTTCTATACGAGAACGTTTCTCAAATGATACTGAACGTCAATAAATGTTTTGCCTTATCTCTAAAGATTCCAAAAATACAGCGGTCGAATTCACGAGAAAAAGGATTTTCAACCAACCCAACAATGGGCCACTGTTGTTCGACGCCCGTGCCTAGAAAACCCCCGCGAATACCGGCAAAAAGCTCTAATACTAGAAACTGTGGTTCTTAAACTACACGCTTGCTGATCACAGGCTGAACGGTAGTTCAAGCCCTGTGTTAACGGCGACTTCTCTTTTCTATGGGAAAGCCAAAAATTCGACTCCCCACAGAATCAAAACCCCTGACCCGATTGAGATAAAATTTGGCACCGTTGATTACGTCGGCGACGGAACCCGTCATGCAAAATTTTATGCAAATCCCTCCAAGGGGGACTTCCCGAGAAATGGGTGAAATATACGCAAAATTTTTTATAGCTGTACATATACCTTTTTTCAGAAACTCACCTACAGATCAGACCCTTCGGCGGATTTTTGCGCGCGATGGCTCAAACGACGCGGTCTCGCGCAAGGATGTGCATTTTGGGGGTTAAAAATTTAAAATTAATATTTAACGTATTTATTCGCAAAAAATCGAAAAAATTACAATGGCGCCTATGGGGAAAATTAAGCAATTCTTTAAACGGTCATAACTTTGGCTGTGTATAAGATAGAGTCGTAATTTTTGGTTCTAGGGTATGG